>Ga0335078_10016651_pt1 | contig 10913 bp, 6 predicted proteins | sample Lox_Sample_32_FD_206711 | JGI IMG/M metagenome (GOLD analysis project Ga0335078, IMG submission 206711) | Soil microbial communities from Loxahatchee National Wildlife Refuge, Florida, United States - Lox_Sample_3.2 | ecosystem: Environmental > Terrestrial > Soil > Wetlands | place: USA: Florida... | reverse complement strand
AAGTTTCTTCTTCCAGGCGGCGCGTGATGACTCGATGGCGTCTATGCCGGAAGAATTGCCGGGTTGCCGGAAATTCTGCGGGTAGCGGGGTCCGGTGATATCGATGTCGAGCGACCGCCCTAACGGATTGCCGTAGAAGAGGCGCATGCCGAGGCTGTGAACGATCGCGGCCAGGGAGACACGCGGATTGTCCATCAGCAGAGCGGCAATGGCCGCCTCGCGGTGCGCCAGCAGCTCGGCGGCGAGGGACTGCGACAGCTCGGCCTTCGCGGCTTTCGGCTTGCCATTCTTGGCGTCGGGCTGGATCGCCTTGGCATCCTCGGGCCTGACATAGCCGCGCGTGATGTCGAGGCTGCCGTCATGTTCGATTTCGAGGAAGACGCCGGCCACCGCGATCTGCTCGGGCGTGAAGACTTCCGGCCGCTCATAGTCGAGTTCATGGATGCGGTCCTCGATCTCGGATATGCGATCCGCGTCGGCCTCCGAAGGTTTCTTCCTGGCTTCGAGTTTCTTCAGTTCCGCCGAAAGCTGCTCGTATTCGGCCTGAAGCTCTGCCGGCAGGGGGCCTTCGGTGCTGTCGAGGCGGCGTAACTTCGAGCGGGTTTCATAGCCGCGCTCGTGAAGAACCTCGACCCATTTCCAGCCTTCGCTGCGCAGGGCATCGGTGACCTGCTCCAGCTTTGCAGTCACAAGCTGGTTGAGCAGATCGACGTTGTCGATAAAGATGCCGTCATCGCCATGGCTGAACAGGTCGCGGCGCACGGCGCCGCCGGCCTGCTCATAGGCCTCAAGCGTGACGAACCTGACGCGGCGGTCGGACGCATCGATCTCAAGCTCGGTGAGGTGCTCGCGGATGCTGCGCGGGCTGGTTCTCAGCCAGTCGGGACCGGTCTCCCAGAGCGTCTCCTGCCGCTTGTGGTCGTCGGTGACGGCGAAGGCCATCAGGCATTCGAGCGAGATTTCATCCTCGCGGTAGGCCTTGACGATGACGGGGCTGACCCGCGCCAGCTTCATGCGCTTGATCACCACGGTCTCGGTGACGCCGAAACGCGCCGCGACATCGGCGGCGGCCATGCCCCTGTCGATGAGATCGCGGAAGGCCTCGAATTCATCGGCGGGATGCATGTCCTCGCGCACGGAATTCTCGACGAGGCTGATTTCGGTGGCATCGGCATCGTCGGCGATGACATGGCAGGGGACGGGATAGTCTTTGGCGATCCTGCCGGACTCAGCAAGGGATTGCAGGGCGGCCAGCCTGCGGCCACCGGCGACGACGGCATAGGTATCCTTCTTGCCTTTGCGGACGACAAGCGATTGCAAAAGTCCGTGGGCGGAAATGGAAGCGGCAAGCTCCGCCAGGGCTGTATCGGCTCCGGCGGTCTTGCGGACGTTGCCGTTCCAGGCCACGAGCCTGTTGAGCGGTATCGATGTAGTGGAAGTCATAGAGTCTCTCCTTCTGTTGGTGGTTTTTCTAAACGAGCGGAAAGAAGCCGGTCGGCAGAGCCGCGCGGGTCAACCAAGATGGTCTGTCGTTCTGGGCAGGGACCCGGAACGCAACCATCTCTGGGAATTGACGCGACGGCGCGACCGGCTAACGTGGCGTCATAAATTGAAAAACCGGCAAAAGGAGTTGTACGAAGGACAATCCGTCCAGGACCGGTGTTCGCCGTCGGCGAGGAGATGATGCTGTCAAGGGCGGGTTGATTGAAGCCGGCGGGACGACGCAGCCCCGCGGGACGTGGGCAAAAGATGAGGAATGGCAGTGTATTAGGCGGCCGGGTGGATTGACTGGGGCAAGCTCAGGGCAGGCGAATGAGTCGTCGTGGCGGGGGTGGCAGAATCATGCGCTGCTGGTCCATATTTGTAATGACAAAGTCATTACGCTATGGCATACTGGTTATAGAAGGAGAATTCTCATGCGTGATACCCAGCGGGAAGGGGCCAAGCGGGATACCCTGAATATCCGGATCAAGCCCGAGGTCCGTGGGCTGATTGATCGCGCGGCAGCCTTGACGGGCAAAAACCGGACGAATTTCGTGCTGGACGCGGCCCGTCATGCCGCCGAGGACGCGCTCCTGGACCGTACGGTGTTCGTTCTAAGCCCGAAAGCCTATGCCGATTTTCTGGCGCGCCTCGATGCGCCGCCGCAACCGAATGAACGGCTGCGCCGCTCCCTGCAAACCCCGACGGCCTGGGAAAAATGAGCGTCAAGCTGTCGCCGCCCGAACCGCTGGCGGATCATCACGAGATTCAGGAATTCAATTCAGGCGAGCCGTCGCTGGACGACTGGCTGAAACGCCGGGCGCGGGCGAATCAGGTGGCGGGCGCATCCCGGACCTATGTCGTCTGCGAAGAGAAGCGGGTGATCGCTTATTATGCGCTGGCGTCCGGCGCGGTCACAATGGCAAGCGCGACCGGCCGCCTGCGGCGGAATATGCCCGAACCCATTCCTGTGGCGGTTCTGGCTCGCCTCGCCGTCGACCATGTCTGGCAGGGCAAGGGAGTCGGGCGGGCTTTGTTCCGCGACGCCGCGCGCCGCGTGGCGAACGCTGCCGATGCGATCGGCATTCGCGGCATTGTCGTACACGCGATCTCAGAAGAGGCGAAGAAGTTCTATCTGGCGCTCGGGTTCGATCCGAGCCCGCGGGAACCCATGATGTTGATGGTCACGCTGGCGGATGTGCGTGCCGCGCTCAAGTAAATATCCATTGCAGCGCGGCATTGCGACGGCGACGCTCGCCAGACGGGTCCCTTGGAACATCGGTCAGGTCGGAGATCCGCTTCCTATCGATAGCGTCGAATCCATCCATCGCCTCGGTATCGACGAAGGGATAGATCTACACGCGGAAGTAGTTTGTTATCCCTTTCAGCGATTTCAGGAACCTGACGGTATAACCGGAAAGCTCGTCCAGCTTATCATCAACTTGCGGCAACTCGTCTTCCTTCAGGTCCATCCAGAACTCGATAATATCGGAGTAGGCGCTGTAAGTCCAAGGCTCGCCGTCAAACGCTGAATCGTCAGAAAGCTGCTCAAGCTTCGCAGCGAGGGTATCTCGTTTATTGCCGTCCTTGATCCAGATCGTAATGGCGACGCCGAGGGGCGCCGAGTCTTCCTCGGGTTCGCGGAGCCAGTATATGTAGAAATAGAGGTAGAGGTTCTCTGCACGTTTCGCTTTCCAGCCAAGTTCGACCTGATCCGGGACGGCTGCGGCAGGCTTGTCCGGATTGGCGTGCTCCAGTAGTTTGAGGTCCTGGCGTGGAACGCCGAGGATCTCGCCCAGTTCCTGAAGGCGTTGTTCGACCACAGGCTTGCATCGTTGTTGCACAAGCTGGCGGAAATATGCCAGCGCCGCCATGGCGTCTGGATAGGACCTGCCGCACTCAAGCAGGAACTGCTGTTGATTCATGGCTCATTCCTCTCAAGGAACCTTTCTAAGTAGAGCGCTGTCTGTGGTGCCGACGTTGTCGCCCCGGTCCCCCGCAAGCCGAGAAGGTTCTGCTCCACGACGCTGGCAAAGCAGAGAAGCATCGCAGCGAAAAGGAGATTGCCGGGGGTCGAGGAACAGTTCGCGGCAGCATGAAGACGGAGTTTCAGGCTCACATGATCCCAGGATAAAACCTCCCATCCGGAGAATGGCGATTCCATCGAAATCGGAACCAGCAAGATCGCGCGTCGGCACTTGGGATCAGGCCAACACCTTTCAAGCCAACTGCCATAGATAGGCAGGTTGTCGGTGCCGCCCGCGTCGCTGAGATCCCGGATCTTGACTTCGACTAGGAGGACACCCGCATCCTCGAAGCGGACGACAATATCCAGACGCTTCACTCCCCCGGTCGTTGTCCGAATACTTTCTTCCCGAGACACAACGGGCTTCTTATCGCGAACGATTGTCCCGAATTCGCTATCTTCAAGATCGAAGATCCGCAGCACCTGTTCTGCCGAATTCATTTGTTCAAGCAGCCAAGCCAGCCAGTCCGAGTAGCTTTCTTCGCGCTCTCGCTCCGGGTCGAGCCAGCGGTGGCCCGAGAAGGGCAGCCGGAGGGGATCTGAGAAGGGCGCGAGTCGATCATCCGCCTGGTGCAAGAGGGCAGCGAGATGAATGCGCTCATGTTCGACCAGCCCCAGGAATGCATCGGCAACTCGTAGGACCGGTCCACAGTCGGCGTCAGGAGAATCCGCCGCATCCGGTTGATCGAGACCTTGCCGCTTGATCAATTGTCCCCATTGCGCATACAACCGCCACGCCTGGCAAAGTCCGGGATGCACGTCCGGAGTGCGATTTCCTGAGTTTCTCGGCATCTTCAACCTTACAACGTGGTTGCAGGCTGCGGCTTCCCCGGACGCCTCTTCAACTTAGGTCGCATAGTTCGTGAACTTGCGTTGGCTACTCGTTCTGTCGCCAGCGCTTCCGCCATATCCGTAATCGGATCGCGAATCGGCCCGACTGATCGGGCAGATGCATCGATCAGGGTAGCAGAATGCGGGAAAATGCTGCTCGCGGAGCGAACACCACTACACCGGATCGCCGCGGGCGATGTAATCGGTAAGCATGGCGGCGGCAACCGAGGCGGGCATGTCGGCGCGCCGGGCGTAACGGGCGGCGGTCATGATCGTGGCGATGGTCTGGCAGCCTCGCGTGGCGCTGCTGGCGTCCATGGCGGCCTCGATTTGCCGACACAGGGCGGCAATCATCTGGCGTTCGTCTGACTGGATTTTCGGCATGATCGGGTTCTTTCCGGGACAACCCGTTAACGAATTGTTCAAAGGTTGCGGATAAAGTTGAAGACAACCACCAGTTGATAACAGGACAACATGAATCCACAGCAAAGCCAATCGAAATCGGAATTGCATAACTTCATCCCGTCAATGAGTCTTGCGGAAAGGAGAGACGATGGCGCAGCTTTTACGGAGGCGCGGGCCGGCGCTTGTATCGATACGAGTGCATTTCAACCAGCTTGCCCTGTTCACGGACGATCCCGTAGAATCGGCGGCAGAACAAACGGCGGAGGTTGCCGATGAAGGACACGATGGAGAGGACGGCGCTCGGGGAAGCGATCCTGAAGCACTGGCGGGAGCATTGCCCGCAGATGGTGCGGGACCTGGAAAAACAGAACCGTCTGGACCAGGCGGTGTTCGACACCCAGACCCGGACGGGCGACCTGCTGTACGAGCTGGTGTCGGTGAGGAAAATGGATTATCAGGCGGCGTGGGAGCTGGCGCGGGAGGAGTGGGCGCTGCCGGGCAGGGAGAACCCGATAGCGGACAGCGGCCCGTCAGGCACGGCGAAATCCGGGAAGCCGAAGTCCCGAAAATCGAAGTCAGCGAACCCCAATTCACCGAACTCCAGCACGGCGACATCGAGCCGGAAACGGCCGCGAGGCCGCCGCCGCGCGACTTCCGGATAAGCGAAGCGCACCGGATCGGGCAGGGCGGCCTGAAGGAAAAGGCTCGCGACAACATCGCCGCCATCCGCACGCTGCGGCTCGTCGAGGACGAAGGCCGCGAGGCGCGAGAGCCGGAGAAGGCGGTGCTCGCCCGCTACAGCGGCTGGGGCGCGCTGTCCAATGTCTTCCATCCCTATCCCCGCAGCGACTGGGAGGAGATTGCCCGTGAGATCCGCCAGTTGCTCGCCCCCGAGGAATACGATTCGGCGCGCGCCTCGACGCCGAACGCCCACTTCACCTCGCCGATGGTGATCGGGGCGCTGTGGGAAGCCATGGAGCGCTTTGGGCTTGCACCCGGCGCGCAGGTTCTTGAGCCGTCGATGGGCGTCGGGCATTTCTTCGGCCTGATGCCGGAAGCCCTGCTGCCCGGCTGCCGGAGAACGGGCGTCGAGCTGGACAACATCACGGCCCGGATTTCCAAGCAGCTCTATCCGGACGCGACCATATTCGCGAAGGGGTTCGAGGAGACCGGCCTGCCGGATAATTTCTTCGACGCGGTGATCGGCAACATTCCCTTCGGCAACTACCCCGTCCACGATCCTGCGTACCGCCATTCCCCGGTAACCAGGACGATCCACGATTATTTCCTGGCGAAGTCGCTCGACAAGCTGCGGCCGGGCGGCGTCATGGCCCTGATCACCAGCCGCTACACCATGGACAAGCAGGATTCGACCATGCGGCACTACCTGGCCGAGCGCGCCGATCTGCTCGGGGCGATCCGGCTGCCCGACACGGCGTTCAAGGCCAACGCCGGCACGGAAGTCACAACCGACATCCTGTTCTTTCGGAAGAGGGCGCCGGGCATCACCCCAAGCGCCGAACCGTGGCGGGACCTGGCCGCCATCGATACGCCGGACGGCGCGATCTACGTCAATGAATATTTCGCGCGGCGTCCGGAGATGATGCTGGGCCAGATGCGCATGCAGGGCTCGATGTACCGCGAGCGCGAGCCGACGCTGGCGGGCGAATTGACGCCCGACCTTCTGAAGAAGGCGGTGTCGTTTCTGCCCGAAGGCATCTGCGCGGGCCGCATGGGACCGGCCGACCGCGCGCGTCCGCCTCCGGAAAACGCAGACCTGGCCGAAATCGACGCCGCAGATGTCAAGGACGGGGCCTACGCGATCCGCGACGGGCTGCTGGCGATCCGCCGCGGCGCGGTATTCGAGACAGCCAAGGTGCCGGGTTCCGTGGCGTGGCGCATCCGCGGCATGCTGGCGGTGCGCGACGCTGTCCGCATCGTCTTCCGCAGCCAGCTCGACGATGCCCCGGAGGAGAGGATTGCCGAGGCGCGGAAACTGCTCAACGACATCTACGACTCCTTCGTCAGGCGGCATGGGCCGCTGTCATCGCGCGACAACGTCAGGGCGTTCGCCGGCGATCCCGACCAGCCCCTGCTGCTTTCCTTGGAATCGTATGATGCCGAGAGCAAGCGCGCCCGCAAGACAGCGATCTTCGAGCGGCGGACGCTGGAGCGCTACAAACCTGTCGCGCATGTCGAGACGGCGGCGGAGGCGCTCGCCGTCTCCCTCAACGAGACCGGGGAGATTCACTGGCCGCGCATGGAGCAGGTGGCGGGCCGCCCCGCGCGGGCCTTGCAGCGCGAATTGGGCAGCCTTGTTTACTGCAATCCCGAAGGCGGACTGTGGGAAACCGCCGACCGCTATCTGAGCGGCGATGTGCGCCGCAAGCTGGCGGTGGCCACGGCTGCTGCTGGGCTCGATCCGGTATACGGGCGCAATATCGAAGCCCTGACAGCCGTGCAGCCCGCCGATCTGGAGCCGGGGGACATCGAGGCCCGCCTCGGCTCGTCGTGGATTCCCGCCAGCGATATCCGGGAATTTGTGGCGGGGCTGATCGACGCCGCGCCCCGCAACGTCCGCGTCGGGCATGCGGCTCCCATCGCGACCTGGACGGTCGAGATCGATGGCGGCGAGAAGTTCAGCGTCGGCAACACGACGACGAACGGCTCGGCCCGCTTTCGCGCCTCAGAGCTGATCGAGCAGGCGCTCAACGGCCGGGTGCCCACCGCTTATGACCAGCAACCGGACGGATCGCGGATCATCAACCAGCAGGAGACGGTCGCGGCGCGCGAGAAGCAGCAGCAACTGAAAGACCGCTTCCGGGCGTGGGTGTGGGAGGACGACGCGCGGGCGGCGCGGCTGGCCAGGGAGTATAACGACCGCTTCAACAATCTGCGCCTGCGCACCTTTGATGGTTCCCACCTGAGCCTGCCCGGCATGAACCGCGAATATCTGCGCGACGGCGACCTGTCCCGTCACCAGAAAGACGCCGTCTGGCGGGTGGTGCAGAGCGGCAGCACGCTGCTGGCGCATGTGGTCGGCGCAGGCAAGACCTGGACGATGGCAGCCGCCGCCATGGAAATGCGCCGCCTCGGCCTCGCCAAAAAACCGATGTTCGTGGTGCCCAACCACCTGGTCGAGCAGTGGGGCGCGGAGTTCCTCAAGCTCTATCCGCAGGCCCGGCTGTTCATCGCCGGCCGGGAGCATTTCGCGGCGGGGAACCGGCAGCAAGCGATGGCGCGGATCGCGACCGGCAACTACGACGCCGTGATCGTCTCGCACCGGTCGTTCGAGTTTTTGCCAGTCTCTGACAAGCTGTTCAGGCGCTTTGTTGAGGAACAGGTTGAAGAGCTGGAGACGGCGATTCTCGAAGCCAAGGGGGGCAAGGAGGACAACCGGCGGCTGGTGAAGGAGCTGGAGAAAGCCAAGAAACGCTTCGTCGCCAAGCTCAAGGAACGCGCCGACAGGGAGGGCAAGGACAACGCCCTGACCTTCGAGGAGCTGGGCGTCGACCAGATCTTTGTCGATGAGGCGGACCTATACAAGAATCTGTTCTACACCACCAAAATGAACCGCATCGCAGGCTTGCCGAATTCCGAGAGCAACCGCGCGCTCGACATGTATATGAAAACCCGCTACGTGCGCGAGCTCAGCGGCGGAAGAGGGGTGGTGTTCGCGACCGGCACGCCCATCTCGAACACCATGGCCGAGATGTACACCATGTTGCGCTATCTCGCGCCCGACCTGCTGAAGGAGCGCGGCGTGGCGCATTTCGATGCCTGGGCGGCTAATTTCGCGGAAGCCGTCACGGCGCTTGAACTCGCGCCGGACGGCTCGGGCTACCGCATGCACACCCGTTTCGCGAAATTCATCAACATGCCGGAGCTGCTATCGATGTTCCGCACCTTCGCCGACGTGCAGACCGCGGACATGCTGAACCTGCCGCGCCCCACGGTGGCGGGCGGCAGGCCGCAGATCGCCGCCGCGCCCGCCTCCGAAGCCCTGAAGACGTACATCAAAACCCTGACCGAACGCGCCGAGCGGCTGCGCACGGCGCGGATCGACCCAAGCGTCGACAACATGCTGAAGATCACCGGCGACGGCCGCAAGGCCGCACTCGACATGCGGCTGGTGCATGCCGTGGCCGATGCGGATTCCGACTCGAAGCTCAGCCTGGCCGTGGATCGCATCAAAAGAGTCTGGGCGGACACCGCCAGCACGCGGTCAACCCAGCTCGTCTTCTGCGATCTCTCGACACCCGACCCGGACAAATTCAATGTCTATGACGAGGTCCGCACCAAACTGATCGAAGTGGGCGTGCCGGAGGCGGACATTGCCTTCATCCACGACGCCGACAGCGACGCGGAGAAGAAGCTGCTGTTCGATTCCGTAAACGCGGGCAGGGTGCGCATCCTGATCGGCTCCACCGAAAAAATGGGGGCGGGGACGAACGTGCAGCAACGCCTCGCCGCTTTGCATCACCTCGACGCGCCGTGGCGGCCGAGAGACATCGAGCAGCGCGAGGGGCGGATTCTGCGGCAGGGCAACAGCAACAGCGAGGTGCGGATATTCCGCTACGTGACCGAAGGGTCGTTCGACGCCTATATGTGGCAGACCCTGGAGACCAAGGCGCGATTCATCCAGCAAGTGATGAACGGACACACTTCGGTGCGATCGGCGGAGGACCTTGACGGCGGCGCGCTGACCTACGCGGAGATCAAGGCCATCGCCTCCGGCAATCCTGCCGTGATGGAAAAGGTTAAGGTCGACACCGAGATCCGCAAGCTCGACCAGTTGCGGGCGGCGCACCTCAACCAGCAGCACCATATAAGGTTGCAGATTCGCTCGCTGCCCGTCGACATAAAGGAAAGGCAGGAGAGGATCGCGCGGCTGTCCGCCGACATTTCGACCCGCGACGGTCATGCCGCTGAGGAGTTCACGATGCAGGTCGGCAATGTGGTGTTCTCCGGCAAGGGTGCGCGCGAGGAAGGCGCGGCGGCGCTCACGCAGGCCATTCTGTCGTGGTGCGACGACCTGACCCTGCAGGTGCGGGGCGCATTCCGCGGCTTCGACATCCTGAGCCGGGGTAGGGGGCCGACGACGCAGGCGTCGTTGAAGCAGGGCGAGGGAGAGCTTCTCGCCGGTGTGGAAGAGGAGCGGCTGCCGGAGTTGTTCATCCGGGGCGCCGGAATCTACAAGGCGCAATTGAACGCGGAAAACCCGGTCGGGACCATGCAGAGCATCGAGTACGCGCTGCGCAGCCTGGACAAGACGGTGGCGGACGAGCAGGAGCGCGCCGCCCGCGCCGAAAAGATGCTGGGGGATTTTCAGGATCAGGCGGGCAGGCCCTATGAGCACGAAGCTCGGCTGAAGGAATTGCTGGTCCGCCAGGCCGAGCTGAATGCGGCTCTCGACCTCGACAAGGGCGAGCGGCAGGTTGCGCCGCCGGCAGGGGGCGAGGAAGGAATGGCCGAGATCGAGATCGAAGGCCCGGCAGAAACGGGGCCGGGCGCAGCCGATTCACGCTTGAACGGGAAAGCGCCCAGGCAGCGCGAATATGGTCGTGTAGCTCCGGACAACAATCGGGAGCCGCCAGTGCCGAAAGGTTACAATCCGACGGCAGGGCGGAAAATGTGATGCAAGTAGGGATTGCTATCGTTGGCAGAATGAACCAGGTATTTGGCTAGCGCCGGCGAAACCCGGCATGCCATGCAGAAAAGTCGCGCGTTGCATCGGCGAGGCCGTACGCGGCTTTAACCACTTCGATGACTTCAAAGTAAATTTCAGCAGGCGCTATCAGATCACGGAGATAGATCGCACCGTGGCAGAAGTCAGACCTCCGATGGTCCGCGGAGCCGCAGACGGTGATCCAGATGCCTCCGGGCCGTAGCGTCGCCGCCGCGCGACGGAGGAACGTATTACGCCGTCTGACGCCTGCCAAACCATGAAAAAAGCCCTTGTCATACACAACGTCAAACAACTCGTCCGGCGACCATCGGAAAAAATCAGCATTTACGATCCGAATGTTGGCGGACTCGTGCGACCGTGCATGGCGGACCGCACTTGGTGATGCGTCAAGGCCCACTGAATCGAAGCCCATTGCAGCTAGGGAAACCAAATCACTACCCATGCCGCAACCAACCTCAAGCAATCTCGGACCAGTGGCAT
>Ga0335078_10016650_pt1 | contig 10913 bp, 7 predicted proteins | sample Lox_Sample_32_FD_206711 | JGI IMG/M metagenome (GOLD analysis project Ga0335078, IMG submission 206711) | Soil microbial communities from Loxahatchee National Wildlife Refuge, Florida, United States - Lox_Sample_3.2 | ecosystem: Environmental > Terrestrial > Soil > Wetlands | place: USA: Florida... | reverse complement strand
CAGGCACTTCGCCTTGACGACCGGTAGATCGCTGGCGGGCACCGCCGCGGGGATGATCGCCTGGTCGGCGATCACGATCGCGACCAGCGCTCCGTGGTGGATGATCGGCTGGACTTCGCTCATGACGCTCATACTCGCGCTTACACGGGCGAGCCTGGGCGGCTCAACCGGGATTGACGCGCAGTTGATGCAAAGGTGTCACGCCGGCGTGACGCGGCGTGACAGCTCGGTCGCGGGAGCTATGTGACAAGGCGCCAGCCGACCCCCCGGACGCTGTGGAAGGCCGCCTCCGCTCCGGCCTCGTCGAGCTTCTTGCGCAGGCGGTGAGCGGTCGAGTCGATCGTGCGGCTGTTGGGCGCGGCGGCCGGGTCGTATCCCCACACGTCCTTGGTGAGCTCGGCACGGGTGAACGCCTTGCCCGGCTGCGCGGCCAGCGTCTGCAGCAGATCGAACTCAAGCCGGGTCAGCTCCACGACCCGATCCGCCACATGGGCCGTGCGCGCATCGCAGTCGACCGTGAGCCGTCCGGCGCGCATCATGCGCGGTCGCTGGCCACCGGTCGCACGTCGGCCAAGCGCGTACAGCGCGGCTGCGACGAGCAGCGGCGAGCTCGCCCCGGGCAGAGCGATGTCCGCCCCGGCCCGGTAATAGCGGATAGCGTCGTCATCCCGTCGGCTCCGACCAACAGGACGGGGACGCGCGAGTCGCCGCGCGGGATCTCGCCGGCGCGTAGCGCCCGCAGCAGCGTGATCGTCGGCACCGGGCTGTCGAGCTCGCCCAGCACGAGGACGTGCTGGGCAGCTCAGCCAGCCGCAGCCCGGCCGCTTGCGCGGTAAGGGCCACCGCGGCCTGGTGTCCGTCCATGCACAGCTGCTCGGCGCGTTCGCGCGCGATCTGCTGATCGGTTTCTACGATCAGGACGCGCATCACGCGATCCCCGCGTCCCACCCGGGACGACGGCGCTCTTCCTCACGCCGGCGTTGCCGAGCACCGACCTGCGCTCGGACGTCGGGCGTGTTCAGGAGCACATCGGCGAACCAGCCGGCGTCTCGCCACGCCTGTGCCTCACGCTCGGCTTGGCGCCGGGACCGGATCGGGCCGGTCCATCCCAGTCGGCCCAGTGGCGTGAGACGCCTGACGTAGAACGACCCAGGAACGACATGCGCGAGAGCCGCGTGTGGTGGAGTTGTAGCCCGCCATTGGATAGTGCATCGATCGCCGGCCGGTTGTGTGAGTCGGCAGCTGCGGTCCTGGCCATGTGGCGCTCTTCACGTCTGGGCCTCGCTGGGTGCGGGGCCGATCCCCGACTGCAGGGCACGCCCGGATGGCGTGCCACCCTGGGAGGGGTCGGTGCTCGCGACCGGCGCGCTCCTCGACCGCTAACACACTCAGGCGCGTCGAAGGAACATCGGGCGGACTGCGACGACGCGGGCTGCTGGTCTCACGAAGACGGACGCACCGCGACCGGCCTCAGACGCGCGTGGCTGGATCACGCCTGAAGCAGCAATCTCGAGCTCGTGCCTGCTCAGGCGACATTGCAGCAGCGATCGATGCACTGCGCCGGACCGCCGAGATTCTGCCCACGCGAGCGTGCGCCTGATGGTGGTAAGCACGCCTCGCGGAAGCCACTCGTAGCGGGCGTTCATCTCCGGGCGACCGGCGGGCGTCGCTCCGACCATGGACGTTCGGTCTCGATCTGCGCAGCAAGTGACAGCAGCGTATTTTCGCAGTTGGGCCTACCGACGATTTGGACTGCCAGGGGTAGGCCGTGCGGTGAGAATCCGGCGGGCACCGAGGCCGCCGGCTGACCGGTGACGTTCCAGAGGACGGTGAACGGCACCCATCCGCTCTCCCAGAAATACGTCGCCGTCGCCCCGCGCCCCTCCATGGCGCCGGCGGGTGGCGCGGGCTTGGACATCATTGGGGTCAGGAGCACGTCGTGATCGTCGAACAATCTGCCGAGGCGCTCCGCGAGCCTGTCTTGCCCCCGCCGCAAGCGCTCTTTTGTGCGGTCGGAGATGAGCGCTCCGGGTCTGGCGAATGCGCGTGTACGCCGCTCGAGCCGCTGGGGCCGCTCCACGTCAAGCACCAGCTCGTGCACGAACCGGAAGATGAGCCCCAGGATCACCGCCGCGTCCTGGGGGCGCATGTCGATCTTCTGTTCGGTGACGGTGTGCCCGAGCGAGCCCAGGAGGTCTGCGATGCGGTCCAGGCTAGAGCTGACCTCGTTACTCAGCTTCCCGGGAGCGCCAAGGGGGAATCCTCTGACGACGCCGACGCGCAGGCTCCCCGGCTGTGTCCTGGTCGCTTGGGCGAAGCCCGGCGACTGCGTGCTCAGCACGTCGAGCATGAGCCCCGTGTCCACGACGGAACGGGTGAGGGTGCCGAACACGACCCACTGCACGCCATTGGCGAAGTGCGGAGTCATCGGCACCCGGTCGCGCTGCGGTTTGAGGCCAAACAGCCCGCAGCACGCGGCCGGGATCCGGATCGAGCCAGCGCCGTCAACGGCAAGCGCCGCCGGGACGAGCCCGGCCGCCACCGCGGCCGCCGACCCGCCGCTCGAGCCGCCCGGCGTCCGTTCCAGGTCCCAGGGATTCCGGGTCACCCCCCAAGTAATCGACTCGGTAAACGGCCACAGCCCGAGCTCGGGCATCTTCGTCTTGCCGATCACGATCGCGCCGGCCGCGCGCAGCCGGCGAACGACCTCGGCGTCCGTTGGCGCGCGGGTCGTGTACGCGCCAGTCCCACGGCTGGTGACCTCGCCGGCGATGTCAATCTCATCCTTGACCGCGATCGGGATGCCGATCAACGGTGCGAGATCGCCCCTGGCGACCCGGGCATCGGCTTCGTCCGCCTCGTGGAGCGCCCGCTCACCATACACCGCGGCGAAAGAGTTCAGCTCAGGGTCGATCCGCTCGATCCTGCGGAGCGACATCTCGACGAGCTCCCGCGCGGAGACCGCACCGCTTCGAACCAGCTCGATCTGGCCGGCCAAGCCCACGAACGCCACATCCTCACCGGCCACGCGCTGATCCTAAGGGCCCCCGACGACCCCGTCCAGAATGCCACAACGCTACCGCTCCTCCAAACCGGCCAAGCGTGACCCAGAGCGACAGTCGCGCCGTCGCATCACTGCCAGTGAGAACAGCTGGAGCTTGCTCGGAGGCCAAACCTCCGCCCGCCGCGAAGCCGTTCGGTTTGGTTTCACGAAGCGGGGGCAGTCTCACGGCCACCGATCGCCGCGGGAGGGTGTCCGACTAACTGCGTAGGCGGCTTCAGTTTTTCTCGGACCGCCTGGGACTGCAGCCGTCTGGACCGTGCCTACGCAGGACTCGCGCGCGTTGGGACTGTGTGGCATGGCAGGTGCACTCCCGTGTCTGGCCCCGGGTGGTGACGCAACCGGGGCCAATTCAGCCTTCAGATAAGAGGCTCAGTGGACTACCGCTGAATAGGAAACGGTATTGTTCGCCGTATTCGGATCCGGGGTCGATGACGTTACCGTCGCCCAGTTCGTCATGGTCGTTTTGCCTGGCATGATGCTGTTCGTCTTCAGATTGAGGTGAACTGCGAACGAGTGTCCCGGTCCAAGCGAACTGACGTTGCACGTCACCGTCGGGTTAAAGGTGCCCGCTTTGGGCGTAGTGCATGACGGCCTACCAGAAAGTACGCTAAGAGACTGGAACGTCACGCGAGAGTTCCCCGCGCTATCCGTAAGCTGCACACCGGAAGCGGTGCTCGGACCGTTGTTCGTCACCGTGATGTCGAACCAATCGTATCCGTTCGGAATGCGGTTCTGACACCCGTAGGGATAGCCGCATACCTGGTACCCGTTCTCAGTCATACTGACGGCTAGATCTGCCGAGTTAGTGGTGTCTGCAATGGCAGCCGCCGGTATGACAGCCAAAGTGGCTAGGACTAGAAGGATTAGGTTCTTCATTCTTTACTCCGATCTATCGTGCCCCCAGCGCGGGTCGGCTACTTATTGACGCTGTAGCCGACGTTCCCTGAGCCGTTGACGATCAGGATGCCCGGGTACTTTTTCGCGTTCGCGTTGCACGTACCGTTTCTTGATCGCGGCAGAATGAATGCCGCGCTGGCGTCGACGTCGAGCGTGCCGCTGATCCCTACGTACGCGCCCGTGCCGGAGCCTGGGACGATCGTGATTGGTCCGGTGACGGTGCCGTCTGAGGAGCAGGTGGTCTGGTCGACGGGGAGGTTGCCCAGCTCGTTTCCTACCTGGCTGACATCGACTGCGAAGGAACCTTTCGACAGCACCATCAGGTTGCTCCCGTTGGGGCCGGCGCCTTGGTGGTCGATTCCAGTGTCTGTGATGGCTCCGGCGAAGACGACCGTGCCGAGGCTGCCCGCGAGGCTGGGGTCTGCCTCGTAGGCACGGACCTGGCCGCCGGTTGGCGTTCCGGCCGATGCCAGCCCGGTGGACACGGCGAGGACCGCCGCGCTCGCTATCGCCAAGGGAGCTACGAACTTCGCGCTGCGCTTCTGCATTGAGGCTCCTCTCTGTCCTGCGCGACTGGGCGAGGTGCTGCGGCTGCCAACGGGGATCTGGGTGGGGATCGGTCGGCGGCGCGTAATCGTTGCTTGTGTGGGCGTGCGTTCGCCACGGGGACGACCCCCAACATTGCCCCCAACATCCCGCGTATAGTCGAGTCGTGGAGGTCCGGACCGGGGGCTCGTACGGCTTGCTGGACCGCGAGGCTGAGGTCTCGGCGGTGGCGGATGCGGTAGCGCTTGCGCCGGCCGGGAATGGGGGCATCCTCGTTGTGCGCGGCCCGGCGGGGATTGGCAAGAGCGCGCTGCTACGGGTCTCCGAGCGGTTGGCTGAGGAGCAAGGCGTGATCGTCCTGCGGGCGCGGGCGGCGCCGTTTGAGCGCGAATTTCCCTACGGGGTGGTGCGGCAGTTGTTCGAGCCGGTGCTGGCGCGGCGTGATCTGCCGGTGGAGGAGCTGTTGGCGGGCGCGGCCTCGGGCGCGTGGGCCGTGGTCGGTGATCAGCCGCGGTCTTCCGCGGCGCCCGATTCCCAATTCGTCGTCCTGCATGGGCTGCACTGGCTGACGGCCAACCTCGCCTCCCACGCGCCGTTGCTCATCTGCGTCGATGACGTGATCTGGTGCGACGAGGCCTCTCTGCGGTACCTGGAGTTTCTCCTGAGGCGCCTTGAGGGGGTGGCCGCCGTGGTAGCCGTGGCCTATCGCACGGGAGAGCCGGGTGGCTCGGATGTGGTCGATGCGCTCGTATCGGATCCGCTGGCGCGGGTCGTGCATCCCCGGCCGTTGAGCGAGGCCGCGCTGGCAGGGATGCTGAGAAGTGAGTTGGGCGAGGAAGTTGATCCGGGGTTCTCCGCGGCGTGCCGTGAGGCGACGGGCGGAAACCCGCTGCTGGTGACGGAGTTGCTACGGGCGCTCGAGACAGAGCAGGTTCGGCCCCGCGTGAGCGAGATCGCCCGGGTTCGGGGGATCGGCGCGGTAGCGGTCGGTCCGGCCGTGAGGCGGCGTCTTGCCTTCCTCGGGGACGATTGTCGAGGGGCGGCTCAGGCGTTGGCGATCCTTGGCGAGAGCGCGCGCCGAGATGATCTCGCCGAGACCAGCGGAATCGGGCTGGTCGAGCTTGAGGATGTGATCGGCGCGCTAGCTGGCGCCGGGATAGTCCAGTCGGGGGAGCGCCTGTCGTTCGCGCACCCGCTCGTGTCAGACGCGGTCCGCGCTGCTCTGACCGCGGCCGAGAGCGCGCAACTGCACCAGCAGGCGGTCAAGGCGCTGGTCGGCCGGGGCGCCAGCGCGTGGGAGCTGGCCCCGCATCTGGTCGCCAGCCTGGTCGGCGCTCACCCGGGTGCCGTAGGTCTCTTGCGAGAAGCGGCGCGGTGGGCGATCGCCGCGGGCGCTCCGGAGGCAGCGGTCACATACCTCAGCAGAGCGATTGCTGAACTGGACCCAGAGCACGACCCGGCGCCGCTGTGGCTTGCGCTTGGCAGCGCCAAGGTGCAGGCCGGCGACCCGGGCGCCCGCGCAGATCTGGGTCGCGCGATCGAGCTCGCGCGTGATGCCCGAACCCGAGCAAAGGCGCGGATCGCGCTATCGGTCGTTCTGTTTGCCGCCAGCGAGAGCGCCCGCTCGATCGAGATTCTCGACCAGGGTCTGGACGAGGTGGCAGCAGAGGATCCCGAGCTGGCCGAGCGGATGGAAGGCCATCTCCTATCGAACATCGAGGTCGTGGGCCCAGGCCTAGTCAGGCTTCCGAGAAGCATCGGGGAGCGGGTGAATCGGGCGCGCTCGGCCCACAAACCCCGTGACACGGTGGCGGGCCGGCTCGTCCTCTGCGCACTTGCCTACGAGGAGATCGTGGGCGGCGGCGCCGCCTGCGATGTGGTCAGGCTGGCCGAGCAGGCCGTCGCAAACGACGAACTGCTGCGCTCCGAGGGGCCGGCCTGCGCGCCGATGTATCGAGCGGCGGTTGCGCTAAACGCATGCGATGAGCTGGAACGCGGGGCGGCAATCTGTACGCGCGCGATGGCCGAGGCCCGCCGGCTTGGCTCGCCGACCGCGTTCGTGTGGGCATCGGCGTGGCGCTGCCTCGCGAACACTCGCCTCGGCCGGCTCGTGGACGCCGAGGCCGACGGGAACGCCGCGCTCGGCAGCGGTGATCAGTACCTCTCTGGCTATGGACGAACCCTGGCCCGCATATGGCTTGCGCTTTCCCTCACTGAGCAGGGACGCCTCGACGAAGCCGGCGCGGAACTCAGCCAAGTCCCCGAACCCGATCCACCGAGCGTGATGATCTACGCCCTGATCGACTCGCGTGCCCGGTTCCACCTGGCGTGCGCTGAGTACGAGGCGGCCGTGCGTGACGTCGAGCTGTTACGCAGGATCGAGGAGCCCGTCCCTGACCTCGTGGCGTGGCGCAGACCCGCCAGCGGGCTGATCAACCATCGGGTGCTGGGAGCGCACGCGCTCATCGCTCTTGGCGATCATGAGCGTGGCCGATCGCTCGTGGAGGAGGAGATGCCGCTCGCCAAGGCCCTCGGCACCCACCGCGCGATCGGGATGAATCTGCACGCCGCCGGCCTGCTCGAGCAGGGCGAGGCCCGGATCCGCACGCTGAAGCGAGCTTCCGAGGAACTCTCCCAATCCCAATCGCGGCTGGAGTACGCCAGAGCCCTATGCGACTACGGCGCCGCAGTCCGTCGCGCCAACCGGCGCGTGGAAGCACGCCCGCCGCTGCAGGCAGCGCTAACGATCGCCCGCGAGGCCCGCGCGGCACCGCTGCGCGACCGCGCCGCGGAAGAGCTCAAGGCCACCGGAGCGCGGGTCAGCCGACCTGGCCTCACCGGAGTTGACGCGCTCACAGCCTCAGAGCACCGAATCGCATCGATGGCTGCCCGCGGCATGAGCAACGGCGACATCGCCCAAGCCCTGTTCGTAACGGTCAAGACCGTGGAGATGCACCTCGGGCACGCCTACAACAAACTCAACCTCAACGGACGCACCCAACTCGCCGCAGCCCTCGGTGACCATGCAATCCCCGCCGAGAATTAGCCCGGCACACGAATCGCCGGACCGACGCGAACACGGGCGCAACCAGCTCGCACACGGGACGACGACGGCCAACTTGAGACGTCGGCGGCGAAGCACTGGTTAGCGTGGCATTTGCGCAAGACGCCCCGACGCGCGAACCTGGGCCGGCCCCCGACACTTCCCCATTCGCGAAGTTGGAGTCATCTGCGAGGCTCTTGCCTGCGTCCGCCAGGCTTCTGCTTCCGGACACAGGCAGCCACCACCTCGGGGTCTACCGCGTGGTCGCAATTGGTGCAAACCAGCAGTCGACGGCCGACCGCGCGGCCTGGCGCTGGGCGGCTTCCGCTCCGCCTGCGTGAGCAGCCGCGCCGGCGACACTCGACAACGCTGTTGGTCTGGACGACACGCAAGAGCGCCGTGAGTTTCAAGGCCGGCTGCCGAACGCCTGCGACGATGCGGAAGCCGTGCCGTGCGGGACATCCTTTGTTGCCGCCGGGGTGCTCCTGGCCCTGGCATCCGGAGTGCGGTAGGTGCGGAACTTGGCGACGTCGGTGGCGGGGACGACGTCGACGTTCGCGATACCTGGAGGCATGGCCTCCGATCGACCGTCGCCGAGGTATGACCGCGTGCTCGAGCGGCGCCGCGCCGTCGCCGTGGCGCGGCACTTTCGCGAGGCCGAGGGTCTGTCGATCGGGCAGATCGCCGATCGGCTGGGGCGCTCACCGGCGACGATCAAGGCGTACTTCTAATGCGCCGCGAGGCGCCCTGTTGTATCCCCGGCGCAGCCGGGAGGGACTCGGAGGAGGGTCCTTGGGTCTGATGGCTTACCCGGAGCCGAAAGGTGAAAGGAACAATCGCATGTCAGGAAAGCGGCGGTCGAGCCCAGGTGTCAGGGCGACGCGTCGCGGGACCCGTGCGATATGGCGAAGGCTGGATCTGCGCCACGAGGCGCCAAGCGAAAGGAGATGGCGGCCATCAAACATCTCGTCCGTGCCGGTTGGAATGCCGGCCCCGGGCTGTTGCAGCGGCCTGGAGAAGCTGGGGACGGCCAAGGCGTGGGATCGCGCGCCGGAGGTCAAGCGTCCCGACAACGTGACGGCCGGGTGGTACTGCCAGACGCCCGCGTGCGTGCTAGCGAGACCGAAAGGTAGAGCGAGAGCAAACTGGTGGTAGAAGCCCCTTCAATTCGCAAACGACCCCAAACCTGGCGGACACGGGTCGTCCACAGCAACGAGCCCGCTCTGTTTTGTGGCGGCTCGCTCCGCGCGCGGCTATTCAGCCCGGGCGCGGTGGCTGGCGGGAGACTGCGAGTGCCCGCCGGAGGTGCTGTAGGGGTAAAGCCAGCTGCCGACCCGGTCAAACGGATCTTGGTGAACGTGGGAAGCGCCCCGTGCGCGCCGGGCTGCTGGTGGCGGCCCGGTAAGGCCCGATGCCGGCTGACGGGCGCGGGGCGTGGCGGAGTCCGCGTAGTAGTCCGAGGACGGGAAAGCCGTCCACATGGCGAAGGCGGACAGCAGGACCGCAGCATCAGACGCCGTTCGGGAGGTCGGGCGTGAACTCGCTCGCGCCGTCCTTGGCCGATCAGGCCGAGGAGCGGGTACTGGGATGGCAGACCAGGCTGCACCGATGGGCAGTTCAGGACGAGCAGGCTCGTTTCGGCGATCTGTTCAACCTGGTCTGCGACCCCGCGACGTTGCTCGTCGCGTGGGAGCGGGTGAAACGCAACCGGGGGTCTCGCACCGCCGGCGTTGATGGCCAGACCCGCAAGCAGGTCGAGCAGATGGGCGTCGATGGTGTTCTCGCAAAGCTCCGTGAGGAGCTCAGGGCGGGCACTTATCGCCCGCTGCCGGCGCGCGAGCGGTTGATCCCGAAGCGCTCGGGGAAGCTCAGAAGACTGGGCATCTCGACGGTGCGCGACAGGATCGTTCAGACGGCGGCCAAGCTCGTGCTCGAGCCGATCTTCGAGGCGGACTTCTGCTCGACCTCGTACGGATTTAGGCCCGGACGCAGAGCCCCGGACGCCATCGGAGAAGTGCGGTTCTTCATCAACCCCCCCAGGTCGTACGAGTGGGTGATAGAGGGAGACGTCGAGGACTGTTTCGGGCAGATCCAGCAAGGACTCTTGATGGAGCAGGTGCGCCGTCGGGTGACCGACAAGCGCGTCCTGGCGCTGATCCGACTGTTCCTCGCCGCCGGTGTCATGCGCGAGCTTCGCACCGTGACCGCGACGCCATCGGGCACGCCACAAGGGTCGAGTCTCTCGCCCCTTCTGTCGAACATCGCCCTCTCGGTACTCGACCGCCACTTCGAGGCGGCATGGACGTCACGCACGCAAACCCAGCGCTGGCGTGACCGGGCCAAGGGCCACCCCAGCTACCGATTGATCCGCTTTGCGGACGACTTCGTGGTGCTGGTACGCGGCACCGAAGCCCAAGCCCACCAGATCAAGGAGCAGACGGCCGAGTTCATGCGGGAGCAGATGCGCTTGACGCTCTCGCCCGAGAAAACGCATGTCACCCACGTCGACGACGGCTTTGACCTGCTCGGGTTCCGCATCGTTCGGGCGCCCTGGCGAGGAACCAAGCGCGTCGCCTACGCATTCCCAAGCAAGCGAGCACTGCGCGAGATCATGCACCGCATCAAGACGCTGACTGACCGCAGCACGCTGAACCTCTCGCTGGATCAGTTGATCCATGCGCTCAACCCAATCCTCAGGGGTTGGGCCAACTACCACCGTCACAACGCGGCGAAGCGCTGCTTCGCGTATCTCAGCCACTACCTGTGGTGGCGAGTGATCCGCTGGCTGCGCAAGAAGTACCCGCGGCTGACCTGGAAACAGCTCAGGCGACGGTGCTGGGGGCGCCACTGGACCAGCCGCGAAGGCACGAGACTCGCGTGGCCCGCCGAGGTCCCGGTGACCCGATACCGCTATCGCGGCCACCGGATCCCCTCACCATGGGCAACGAACACCGGAACAGGACGGGCCACCACCCCACCGGAAACCGCGAATGCATAACCCAGCGACACGATCGGCCACCGCATGTCCTGTGGAGAGCCGGATGCTCAGGAATGGGCAAGTCCGGTTCGGAGGGCAGGGGCGAGCAGACCACCGCGCGTAAGCGCGGCATCGGCGGCTCGCCCCTGACCCTGCTGCTTGAAGCCGAATCTCCAGAAGATGGAAAGGCGCATCCGCCGGAAAGACGCTTGTTACCGGCGCCATGCTCTGCGATGGCATTCTTGCAGGGCCGTCGCAACCTTCGGGGCATGGAGCGTTGCCCAGTGAGGGCAATTGAGGAGATGAGTCGGACGCCTACGTCACGCTCGGACGTACGACAGGGACGAACGCGGGATCAACCTTCGGGGCGCGAGCCCCAAGGTGAC
>Ga0335078_10016648_pt1 | contig 10914 bp, 8 predicted proteins | sample Lox_Sample_32_FD_206711 | JGI IMG/M metagenome (GOLD analysis project Ga0335078, IMG submission 206711) | Soil microbial communities from Loxahatchee National Wildlife Refuge, Florida, United States - Lox_Sample_3.2 | ecosystem: Environmental > Terrestrial > Soil > Wetlands | place: USA: Florida... | reverse complement strand
CAAGACAGGCCCGTCATTTTTATTTTCCCTAAGAAGGGACACACGGATTGGCATCGAGTCCGTGAGGCCGTGAATACATGGGAAAAGCCGCCACTGCTCATTTATGACGACGACCCTCCCCCGCAATACATGAGCGATTTCGACGGCGAGTACGCGTGGGTGCATCCGTCGCATGGATGGGCGCCCGACGGAAGCGATTGGGGAAAACAATATCTGGAAGGGTTCTACACGAAGATGGAGCATCGGCCGGGGAAAATCACCGTAGGCGGCGTCTGGCCCGGCTTCAATGACACGAAGGCGTCGTGGAGCTTGAACCGTCACATGGACCGGCGATGCGGGAGGACCTTTGATGACACACTGCAATTGTTCCGACAATACAGTGCTCACGAATCGATTCCCTTCATCATGATCGCCACGTGGAATGACTACGAAGAAGGAACACAAATCGAGAACGGCATTTCCCACTGCAAAGCACAGCAGAGTGCTGCCCTGAGCTCCGGGAATCCATAATCCCTGGGTTCGTAGCTCTAACCCGACCAACGAAAATCCGGCCACTCACATCCAAAATTGCGGGAGAACCTCGTGTGACCACTGCAACAGTATCAACCAGAACTGCTGACGCGCACCTGTCGATGGGAATTCTGTCGCGGGTCATGGTCGAAAGCCTGAAAGATGAGCATCAGGGGGGAGAGACCGACTTAGATTCACTGCACCCAGATCTCGAGTACATTGCTGCGTTGGACGACGCCGGGCGCGAGGAGTTCCTGGAGCTCGCGAATACCCATCACGTCACGGTACGGGCTCTCGAAATCCTGGCAACAGCGTTGGAATTGAGTGGAGTGAGGGACGTCGCAGAAGGGTTCAGAAAGATCGTCGGCGCTGAGCGACAGAGGGCCGAGCACGCTATCGGCGTGCTTTGCCGTATCTGCGATGCCCTCGAAAATCACGGTTGCAAGGTTGCGGTTATTAAGTCGCTCGATCATTGGCCAGACTTGGGGTCGGACCTCGATCTCTTCACCACCGCGAACGAGTCCGCTGTTAGAAATGTATTCCGGAATACATTCGGCGCGACACCCCTCGAAAGAAGTTGGGGAGATCGGCTAGCCCACAAATGGAATTTTGCGGTGCCAGGCCTTCCCGAATCCGTGGAAGTGCACGTTCGTTATTTAGGACAGACAGGCGAACAAGAGAGGATGGCGCAGCGCGTCATTGAGCGCCGGGTTTCAAAAACAATCAGCGGCTACACATTCATGGTGCCCGCTCCCGAAGAACGTGTGCTCATTTCAACATTGCAGCGGATGTACCGGCACTTTTACTTCCGTCTGTGCGACATTATCGATTTCTCTATTCTGCTCAACGAGGATGCGATCGATTTTGTCGAACTCCGCAAAGCTGCGCAAGAGGGAGGAATTTGGCCGGGTGTAGCCACATTTCTCTTTTTGATTTCAGAGTATGTAGCCTCGTATGGTGGTCGAGTAAAACTGCCTGCCGAAGTATTGAAAACCGCCTACTCGCGCGATATCCGCTTGTTTTTCGAGAACGGCTTCTTGCGAGTTCCGAAAATTCCTGCGGCGGGTTTGTATGGTCGCCAGGTATTGACCGCCGGAATGAACGGTGACTTCAGAGCGATGTGCCGACTTCCTTTACTGCCTCCACTGGCCATATCTGCACTCCTCGCTCTAAGGCTTACCGGCAGTGATAAGGGCGTTTGGTAGAACTGTTAATCACTTACACAATCGAAGCCCCGGGACAGGTACCGTACAGCAACTACCTGATGGTTAGAATTCCCTGTCGCAGCGTATCCTAAACAAGTGAAGTATACAGCGCGAATACAAACGCAGCTGACGCTGGCCGATCGCAGTGCCATCGCTACAACCTTGTCAGTAATACCCTGAACCAACAAGCTTTAGTTAGGGAGCGGTACCAAGCAGAATAGGTGTGTCCAGGAGGGGCCAGGGATGAGAATTGCACAAGTCGCGCCACTTTACGAGAGTGTTCCGCCCAAGATGTATGGTGGTACTGAACGTGTGGTTTCGTGGCTCACCGAAGAGCTCGTTCGCCTCGGACACGAAGTCACTCTGTTTGCCAGCGGTGACTCGTTAACCACTGCCCAACTCGTCCCGGCATGTCCTCAATCCTTGAGGATGAACACTTCATCGATTGACCATCTTGCACATCATGTAAATCTGGTGGAAAGCGTCTGCGCTGAAAAGCAAAACTTTGATCTAATTCATTTTCATATTGACTATCTCCACTTCCCGTGCAGCCGGCGGGAACAATTAAGTCAGGTCAGTACGCTGCATGGAAGGCTCGACATTCCAGACCTGGTACCGGTGTATCGCAGATTTTCGGACATGCCGGTGATTTCGATTTCCGATGCGCAGCGCACACCGTTGCCATGGATCAACTGGCAAGGGACCGTACATCATGGTTTACCCGCTGATATGTTTCGGCCCTATCTGGAACCTGGAAAATATCTCGCCTTCTTAGGCCGGACTTCTCCGGAAAAAGGGCTGGAACAAGCAATTGAAATTGCCAAGCGCGCCAACATGCCGCTCAGGATTGCGGCGAAAGTGGATCGTGCCGACGCCGATTACTATGAGAGCAAGATAAAGCCGCTGTTAAATCACCCATTGATCGAGTTTCTGGGAGAAATTGGTTTCGCAGAGAAAAACGAGTTTCTGGGAAATGCCGCTGCGCTCCTCTTTCCCATCGATTGGCCCGAACCCTTCGGCATTGTCATGATTGAAGCAATGGCCTGCGGCGTCCCGGTAATCGCGTTTTCTCGCGGTTCTGTCCCGGAAATTATTGAAGACGGTGTTAGCGGGTTTATTGTGAAAGATGTGGACGATGCGGTGCGAGCGGTGCAGCAACTCGAGAACTTCGACCGATACACATGCCGATCCCGCTTCGATGAACTGTTCACGGCCCAGCGCATGACGCAGGACTACCTGGACATTTACGACCGTATTTTGAAGGGCGAACCCTCGAGCCTCGCTCTTACAGACGGAGATTTAAGTTGGATGAAGCTGGTGTCACACAGCAGTACTACATAGCGACTCGGTCGTCTCCGTCAGACGATCGCGCACGTGTGCTGAAATACGGAAAGATGTTCGCCGTGTTTGATCGACATGGCGACATTGAGCCTCTAGGCCTCGGAGAACAGGGCGTTTTCTTTGAAGGCACGAGGTTTCTGTCGGAGTGCATCCTCTCTTTGTGGGACGCTCGTCCCTTGCTTTTGAGTTCCACGGTGAAAGCCGACAATTTTGTTTTTACGGCCGACCTCACAAATGTCGACGTGACGAAACACGAGGAAGTATTGGTGCCGCGTGGCACCGTCCACGTGTTGCGTTCCAAATTCCTTTGGCAGGGTGTCTGCTACGAGGAGTTCAAGGTTGTCAATTACGGTTTGTCGACGCTGGATGTACCGTTGCGTTTGCGAGTTGGTGCCGATTTTGCCGATATTTTCGAGGTTCGTGGCACGCGCCGAGAGCGAAGAGGAAAACGACTGGACGATCGTATCTCCGACAAATCACTAACGTTTGTGTATGAAGGACTCGACCACATTGCACGGCAAACTCACATTGAGTGCCATCCGGCTCCGGACGAGATTAGCTCCGAAGAAATTTCGTGGAATGCGCAACTGAACCCGAAGCAGTCGGCAGAGTTCTACGTTGTCATATCGTGTGACCCGAAGGCGCGCAATCGGGCAACTGGGTATCGTCGCGCCGCAGTTGCGGCGGAGAGCGAACTCAACGCTGCTTCGTCCGGCATCTGCAACATTTCCAGTTCGAATGACCGATTCAGCCGGTGGGTCAAGAGATCGCTTGCCGATGTCGAAATGATGACTTTGGGAAATCCGGAGCGGAATTACCCTTATGCTGGAGTTCCCTGGTTCAGCACGGTGTTTGGGCGCGACGGCATCGTGACCGCCCTGCAAATGCTCTGGCTGGCTCCGTGGATCGCTAAAGGCGTTCTTCAATTTCTAGCGGCGACGCAGGCGACGGAAGTCAATTATGAAGTTGAAGCCGAGCCGGGGAAAATTCTCCATGAGATGCGCCGCGGCGAGATGGCTCACTTGGGAGAAGTTCCCTTCGGCCGCTATTACGGCAGCGTGGACTCCACGCCTCTTTACATCACGCTAGCGGGTGCCTATTTCGAACACACGGCTGATCATGAATTTATTCGTGAATTGTTCCCACACATCGAGTCTGCACTGCAGTGGATTGACGAATATGGCGATATCGACCATGACGGCTTTGTGGAATACGCGCGGCATGGAAGCAAGGGATTGGTACAACAAGGATGGAAGGACTCGAACGATTCGGTCTTCCATGCCGATGGATCGATAGCCGATGCACCTATCGCGCTTTGTGAAGTGCAGGGGTATGTTTACGCCGCCAAACTGGCGGCGGCCAAGCTAAACAGGGCGTTGGGAAATTCCCGCAAGGCGGAATCGCTGGAAACCCAGGCGGATGAGCTAAAACACCGGTTCGAAGATGCCTTTTGGTGCGACGACCTTTCGACTTATGCTTTGGCTCTCGACGGAAATAAAAAACCGTGCCAAGTGCGGACATCCAACCCGGGACACTGTCTTTTCTCCGGCATTGCGACAAGACGAAAAGCCCAGTTGCTCGCTCACACGTTGCTTTCGCCGGATTTTTTCACCGGCTGGGGGGTGCGAACCGTTGGTTGTGAAGAATCCCGTTACAACCCGCTGTCGTATCACAATGGATCGGTATGGCCTCATGACAATGCGATAATCGCGAGCGGCCTGGCCCGATTTGGATTCAAGGATTTGGCAGGCCGTATCCTCATGGGTCTTCTTGATGTAAGTAGTGCAGTAGATCTCCATCGTCTGCCCGAGTTATTTTGTGGACTCGATCGCCGCACCGGAGAGGGCCCAACGCTCTACCCTGTAGCATGCTCGCCACAGGCCTGGTCGGCAGGTGCGGTGTTTATGCTTCTTCAGGCCTGCCTTGGTGTCACGCTCGATGGACATCATGGGAAGTTGATCTTCGATCGGCCCTATCTTCCTGAGGGTATACCTCAACTATGGATTCGCGACTGGCGCATTGGAAGTAGCCGGGTGGATGTGTTCCTGGAGCGCCACGCCGGCACAGTTCGTTTCGAGGTTCTCGATCGTCAGGGCAGCATCGACGTCATTGTTCGATAATCCCGCACCTTAGATTCAGAACACCTGAATTACAGCAAGGCTGATTCAGCCATACGGACATTCCCCTATGGTTCTGGCACTCGTGCCTGTTTACGTTAGTTACATAGCTCGTGGGGCGGTTCGTCATGTCAAGGCTGCTATTATCTTTCACTTTTGCGCTGCTACTGTCTGCATCAGGAATGACGCAGACCTCTCCATTAACTGGCACCAGTCAAATCCCTGGGTCGAACGACAATAGTTCCGGTCGAACTATCGTTGCAAGAGGGTGCTTATCCGCCACCGCGGACGGCTATGCGCTGACGCAAGATCAGAGCGGTACCACGTTCGTATTGACGGGAAACACTGCGAGCTTGAAGGGCCACGAGGGCCAAGAAGTCGAAGTTACCGGACAGAAGGCAGTGGACCCCTCTTCGTCAACCAATGTTCGGAGTGCTTCCTTGGCGGTAACCAAGGAACAGATTTTGGGCAAGCATTGTGGACAACCGGCTCAACAACCAGCGGGGGCGGGCATGACGGCGAAGAATGATCAGAATGCCGACGCTGGAATTTCGGGTGACTCGGACCTTCCAAAGCAGAACACAACTCCCTTGTCCCTGGTCGGTTTAATAGGCCTTGGATCGTTACTGGCTGGATTTTTCATGCGGAAGTAAATCCCCCATCATCAGATTTGCCGTCTTACTTTAAAGCACACCTTTCAGCAAACTACAGGGTCAACCGGATGGTCAGTCTCCTACCCTCCTAGGATGATTAATTCGTAGGCAAGGGAGTACATATCTGGCCCTGGTTGGGGCAGAAGGATTGGTAAAACGTAATGACTTCAACACCGAAGAGAATTGCTTTAGCGGCCATTGCTGGAATAGCCATGATCGTAAGCACGTCGGCATGGGCGGCGGACACGAAGGATGATCAGCCGGATGTGGTAAAGCGCATCGACAACGCAGGAAATGTTTTGACTGAGATCATGGGCACCCCGGACAAGGCCATTCCGGACAAGGTGCTGAGCGATGCGCGATGCATCGTGATTATCCCTTCCATGATCAAGATTGCCGTGGGTTTTGGCGGTAATCACGGCAAAGGTGTGGCCACTTGCAGAACTGATCGCGGATGGAGCGCCCCGGCTCCCGTGACCATTACCGGAGGCAGCTGGGGTCTACAACTTGGTGGGCAGGCTATCGACCTGGTCATGCTTGTGATGAATCAGAGAGGTCTTGACTCGATGTTATCAAGCAAATTTAAGCTGGGCGCGGACGCTTCTGCCGCGGCCGGACCTGTTGGACGGGACGCCGGAGCGGACACCGATTGGAAGATGAAATCGGAGGTCTTGAGCTATTCCCGCGCTCGCGGACTGTTTGCTGGAGTTGACCTGAACGGGGCGGCGCTCACGCAGGATAAGGATGAGACTCGGATTCTGTATGGGAAAATGGAGCCCTTCAAAGACATCCTGGCAGGTGACGTTCCTGCACCGCACTCGGCCCACAGCTTTCTGGCAACCGTGGCCAAGTATGCCCCGAATACACCGTCGAAGCAGGGCAGCTTGACTCCGCAGACGAGTCCTTCGGGCAACTAAGTCGGATTTATTCTGATGAAGCCGAGCCGAAAGGCTCGGCCTTTTTATGCGAGAAGTGAGGTGGCTCGTTGCCCCACGTAGGTCTCCAGCTCAGTCGCACGCCTCTGCGAACTGTGCTCGGACAGGACGCGGGCCTGCGCATTCCGTCCGATTTGACGAAGCTGCTGCTCGTCCATGTCCGCGAGATAGCTCACGACCTCATCTGCAGATTGACCTAATAGGATCTCTTTGTCAGGTATCAAGAATGTTTCGATGCCTTCCCAAACATCCGAAACGATCGTAGTTCCACAACCGGCCGCTTCGAAAAGACGAACAGATGGCGAGTAGCCTGCAACCACCATGTCTTTGCGAGTTAAGTTTAAAGTCATCCGCGAAGAGCTGTAGAAAGGCGGATGGAAGCGGGGTTCAAGGTGAACGATAGTCTTCACATTGGCGGGCCAGACAAGGCGCGATGGATACTGCGGCCCTGCGAGTAGAAAGCGTCGTCCGGGAAAGCGACGAGCCGGCGAGCAAAGTAATTCTTCGAGCTTCTCCTGTCTGTCCGGAGCAAAGGTACCCATGTAACTTAGGTCGCAGGTAAACCTGGCTTCTACCGGACAGTCACGATATCGATCTGGGTCGAATGAGCAATAAAGAGGAACCGCTTTCCGGACACGAAACTCTCGCTCCAATTGCTTCAGCATCGGTCCGCCCGTAAAACTGAAATACAAATCGAACTCCGCGACTTGATTGCGTTGCAAGTACTCAGAATCGCCGGCTCGGAGTTTGGAGATAGTAATGGGAGTATCGATGTCGTAAAAAGCCTTTACCTCCGCCGGGGAATCGAGGATCTCATTCGCCGCCTTCACGCCATCAGGAAAGTACGAGCCGAGGATTGCGAGATCGCAGTCCGCTAGTTCCCTTCTGACACTTAGAACGATGTCATCCCACGATTCATAAATATGCACCTTGCAGAAGGGCGGCTCCGGCATATCCCGATTCGAGGCATACCACTCAAGATCTCGTTCGAAGAACAAGATCTGGTGCCCGCGACGCTGCAATGCGCTTAGCAACGCGCGATACGTCGTCGCGTGGCCATTCCCCCACGACGACGTAATCGATAATCCAAAAACAACGATCTTCAAACCAGGACTCCTTAAGCCGACGCCGGTAAGCTCTCCCTGTTGCCGGAAACGATCTTCTGGTCGGCAACGAGGAAGCCGTGCTCCTGCATAATCTCGTGAAACCGTAGGGCACGAAGTTGGTATGTGTGCTCTTTCAGCGCCCGGTCCCTCATCGCAGTTCCAATCTGTACGGCGTCTTCTTCCGATCGGTCCCGCAGGAAATTCACAATATCTTTCGCGGACACCGCTACCAGGATCTCCTTGTTCGGCACGAAGAAACACTCGATGCCTTCCCACTTGTCGGTAATCAGGCAAGCGCCGCTCCCCGCCGCTTCGAATACACGTGTAGGGGGAGAAAACCCAACCTTCGCCATAGAATCGCGAGTGATATTGAGCACCATTCGAGCCGAGCAGTTGATCCGATTGTGATCGCCGCTGCCAACATGGCCGATCCAGCGCACATTCGCTGGCATTGCCCGTCCACCCCAACCTTCGCCACCGAGGATGAATGACAAGTCTGGAGCCAATTCCGCTGCTTGAAAGAAGAATTCCTCGACTCGCTGCTCGCGATCGGGGAGACGATGTCCGACAAATGCTAGATCGCACTTTAACGAAGGATCCGGCGAAACTGGAGAATGAGTCTCAGGATCGAGCGCGTTGTAAATCGGATAGCAGTTCTGGGCTCCCAGCCTGCGATAGTGGTCGACAATCGGTGGCCCTCCTCCATACGTAAAGATGAAGTCATATTGTGGGATCAGTCGCAGGAACGGGTCCTGCGGATTCTCCGTTACACGGGCCAGCGTTGCCGGGGCGTCGACGTCCCAAAATGCTGTGCGATTGTTGCCATTGTGGCAGCTAAGAATGCCGGCTTCCAGCAATTCGTCGTCGGCCCCGACACCGCTATGCTTAATGATCAAATCTGAAGAACTGGCCTCAGCCAGCATCCGTTCAACATCGCGCGGAGTCTGGTAAACGAGGACGTTTGCATAGTCGATCAGTTCCTTATCCCGATTCTGCTGCCGCTTATAAATATCCGGCTCCGCAAAGGTGACAGTGTATCCAAGCCTGCTCAGGTTCTTGTATATGCCGCGATAATAGGTGCAAGCGCCATTCCAATACGTTGAGGTAATACTCGAGCCGAAGACAAACAGTTTCATCTTCTTAACTCCTGGCAGATCTCAATCAATTGGCTGGCACGATGGGCACAAGTATGGCGGCGATAAATGGTATCCAATCCGTGCGCGGCCAGTTGGCTTCGAGCCTTGTCGTCCTTTAGCAGGTTGTGAATTTCCGCGGTCATGGCGTTTCCATCGGGGACACACAAATAGTCTTTGCCCGGTCGAAACAGATTTTCCGAATCGACCCAAGGAGAACAGATCAGGGGTGTACCGCAGGCCAACGCTTCAAACATCCGAATGGTAGGAATTCCGCTCAACCCGTTCGCATAAAACCGGCGTGGGATGTGCAAACTAATCCGACTATGTGCGTAGCTGCGCGGTGCCTCGAGATTTGGCAAATAACCCCGAAATTCGATTCCCGCCTGATGCAGCTCACAAAGAGCGGCATTGGGGTAACGGACTCCATGAACAGCTGTCCTATATCGCAGGCATGCGGCCGGACGGATCAGGAATTCCTCGAGTTCGCGCGTGCGCTCTTCGTCGCCCCAATTCCCTACCCAAACCAGATCGGTCTCTTTAGGGGTCGAGCAAGGACGGAAATGGGCGGTGTCTGCCGCCTCGTGAAATGTCCATACGCGCTTCACTCCGAACGCTCCGACATAGATCTTGCGAATGGCCTCACCAAACGCGAGCACGCCATCGAAGTCCTGAAGAGGCATTCGCAAGATCTGATCTGGTGACGTGTAAGCGCGATGATGAGTGTCATGGAATAACGTCAGGAAGCCATATTTCGCCTTCAGCGATAAAATCGTGCGCACAACCTGCGGATCGTTCCACTCATGAACGATCACGACATCAGAATTCCGCAACTCTTCTTCGGCAAAACTTTGAAAGCTGTCGTCATTGGAATAGAAATTCAGGTCCAAGTCTGGAAAGGTCCGCCAGAACAAGCCGATTGCACGTTCTGCCGTTTCGGAGCCTTCCGCCATGAGATTCGTCCGGGACCAGGAATTTATATCCTCATAACACCTAACCTCATGTCCTGAATTGTGCAGTTCATAAGCGAGACCACGGAGGAAGTGGGCGTTCCCGTGGTTCCAATCCGAAATCCAGGAATGCGCAAACAGCCGGAATCTCAGTCGTTGTGTCACGCTACCTTCTGTGCCGCTGAAACATCTTCGTAAATGGATTCGTACTGCTCGATCATCCGCGCGGCGGAGAATTCGGAAAGCGCTCGGGACAACGCACGCTTGGCAAGTGTTTCCCGCAGCTTCGTGTTTCTAGTGAGCAACGTGATCATGGACTGGAGATCGTCGGCATCGTTGGTCTTGAAATAAGCGGCCGAGTCTCCCCACAATTCCCGGAAAACTGGGAGGTCATTCATCAAAAGCGCGCAGCCCGAAAGAGCGGCTTCGAGCGGTGCCAAACCGAAAGGTTCATAACAGGACGTCGCAGCGTATATCGAAGAATGGGCGTAAAGATCTCGTAACTGCTGCTGGGATTGAACACCGCAGAAATTGATAGTGGTTGATTGAGTTAGGGACGTGTCGCCCGGGTCGTTTCCTGGCTCGCGCGTTTCGCCGGCAATCCAGACCGGGATTGGAAGCGTTTTCTGGCCCAACAGCGCAACCTGTTTAGCTTCGTCCCAAATTCGCCCGACCGAAACAACCCGATCCTGTTTCTGCCGTTGAGGATCGAACTGACTTGGATTCCTTCCGTTGTAAATCACTGCAGTCACCGATGGCTTCCCGTAGGCGTCGGCAAGAGCACCCAGCATCCATTGCGAAGGAGCGACAACCAAGTCAGCTCCCCGCAAACCGCTGGTGATCGTTCGGCGATACGAACGAATCCAGGGATTATCTTCCGGTTCGTGCCCATGTACGCCGATCCACCAGCTCACGACATCACTATGGGCAACCACGACTTTCGGCAGGTCTGTCGCCAGATCTC
>Ga0335078_10016647_pt1 | contig 10916 bp, 10 predicted proteins | sample Lox_Sample_32_FD_206711 | JGI IMG/M metagenome (GOLD analysis project Ga0335078, IMG submission 206711) | Soil microbial communities from Loxahatchee National Wildlife Refuge, Florida, United States - Lox_Sample_3.2 | ecosystem: Environmental > Terrestrial > Soil > Wetlands | place: USA... | reverse complement strand
CGAAATATGTCTTTTGTTACGGCTTTGATGGCACGCGACTGGTGATGCGTCTTTCATAGCGGCGAAACGCGCAAATAAGCAGTGAGCGAGTAAAATTTGCTTCTCCCCACTCAGAAATCGGATGTTTCCGACTTTGGCAATCAAATCAGGGGAGAGGCCGCGAGCCGCCTTTATGCCGAGCCGGGTGAGGGGTGACCGTGCTAGATTCCGTCGCCATGAACACGACCCGAATAGCCTCCCGCGCCGTCGCGCTCGGCCTCGCCGCGCTCGCGCTCGCTCTGAGCGCGCCTCGCGCATTCGCCTTTTCCGCCGCATTCCACTGGTGCGCCGGCTCGCCCGGCTTCGAACTCAAAGACGTGCCGGCGGACACGGCGAAACTCTCTTTCGCGATGACCGACCTCAACGTGCCAAGCTTCCATCACGGCGGCGGCACGGTCGCCTATGCCGGCGCCACGCGCAGCGGAATCTCAGTGCCCTGCGGTGCTTTCGCGACGAGTTTCACCGGCCCGTCGCCGCCGCCCGGCCAGATCCACATCTATCAGTTCACCATCAAGGCGCTTTCCGCCGACGGCGCGGTGCTGGCGACGACCACCGCGCAGCGCAAGTTTCCGGAGCGGTAGGGTAACCGCGGCATCTTGCGGCGAAGCGGGCAAAACACCCGCCAGCCGAAGCCTGCGGGGGGCTGAGCCATCGGGTGGAACCGGTGGCGAGTGCCGCGGGCGTGAGCGCCGAAAGGCGGCATGCTGCAGACGGGCAGCCCGCAGCCGCGCTAAACGCGGACATGGGTTGGACAATGCGGCGCTTTACGCCCGCAGCGGCGCCGCGGCGAAAGATTCGCGGCTTTGTTCGTCGCCGCCGATCACGCAATTTCGTCCGGCGGATTTGGCGAGATAGAGCCGCCGATCGGCGCATTCGAACAGGCCGTCATAGTCGGAGGCGTCGTCTGCGCAGGTGGCGAGGCCGATGGAGACGGTGACCAGCGGGGCGCTCGCATCGGCATCCATGTGACTTGCGACGTCGCGGCGGATCCTTTCACCGAGCGTCAACGCGGCGGCGCGGGAAAGGTCGGGCACGATCACCACGAACTCCTCACCGCCAAAGCGGAACACGGCGTCGTCGATGCCGACCGTGGCCATGACGATGCGGGCGATGCGCAGAAGCACGACGTCGCCCGCGGTGTGACCGAAGCGGTCGTTGAAGCTCTTGAAGTGGTCGATGTCGAGAATTAGTAGGCTCACCGGCCGGCCGGATAAAGCCGCGGCGGCGACGCGCTTTCGTCCCTCGTGTTCGAGCCGGCCGCGGTCGAGCGCGCCGGTGAGCGCGTCGCGGCCGGAGCGCGCTATCAGATCCTCGTAGCGTTCGCGATAGGTGAGCAGATCGAACACGTCGCGCACGCGCGGCGCCGTCTTGTCGCGCCGGCGCGCGAGCTCGATGTAACGCAGATAAATCGCGCCGAGCACGGCATAGATCGCGACCGCCGCCATTTTCGCCGCCCAGCCGCCGAACAAAACCGAAAGCGGCGCGCCGGTGAGGTAGTGCAGGCCAGAAAAGAACGCGCCCTGGTCGAATGTCAGAATCAATGCGCCGGTGAGCATGAGCCGCGGCAACAGATGCCGGCCGAAGAGCGGACGCAGCCGCTCGTAGAAGAGAATCATCATGATGCAGTCGGCGAACAAAATGAGCGTGCCCCACACCATCAGCGCGCCCATCTCGTCGAGAAACGCGAAATCGGCGGCATGACCTTCGAGCACGCCGGCGCCATGCCAGCGCATCAGCGCGGCGAGCGCAAGGAGAAGCACGTTGCCGAGAAGAAGGCCGTAGATTGGCTGGCGCACCACCACCGCGTCCTCGCGGATATAGACGAGGAGCAGGAGCATCAGCTTGCCGGTGAACAGCACCACCGAGCCCGGCGAGGCGACGATGCCGAACGGCAGCGACACATAAAGAATGCCGGCGAGATAGGTCTCGAGAAAATGCATCACGCCGAGCGCGCAGAAGAACGTGCCGATGCCGAGCCGGTGGCGGGCGCGAAACAGGCCGGCGAGCACCGCGAAATAGGCGAACGCCTCCGCGGCCATCAGGAGCGCGTTGAGGCCGGTCGGGCTCAAAAGCCGTGTTTCGGCGGAAAAAAGACTTTCCATGGCCGGTCCGCACGCGAAAGCCGCGCGCCCCCGCGACTTTCGCGGTTACCGGATACCAGCCATCGGTTAACGAGTCGGAAACCAAGTTGGGGGGCTTCCCCTCTCCCCCAAGCGGAGAGGGGAAGAAAGGACGGACGGTGGAAACTTTAAGCCGCTTCGGCGAGGACGCCGTTGAACTTGAGCCCCTGCTTGCCGGCCGCGATGTCGACTTTTTCACCGTCCTTGATCTTGCCGGAGAGGATCAGTTCGGCAAGCGGATCCTGCACCGACTTCTGGATGACGCGCTTGAGCGGACGCGCGCCATAGGCGGGGTCCCAACCCTTGTCGGCAAGGAAGGTGCGCGCGCTCGGCTCGAGGTGGATGGTGATCTTGCGATCCTCCAGAAGTTTCGCCAGCCGCGTCATCTGAATGTCGACAATGCGCGCCATCTCCGATTTTTGCAGCCGGTGGAAGAGAATGATCTCGTCGATCCGGTTCAAAAATTCCGGCCGGAAACTCGCGCGCACAATGGCCATCACCTGATCGCGCACCTTGTCGGTGTCCTCGCCTTCCGGCTGGTTGACCAGAAGTTCGGCGCCGAGGTTCGAGGTCATCACAATGAGCGTGTTGCGGAAATCGACGGTGTGGCCCTGACCGTCGGTGAGCCGGCCGTCGTCGAGCACTTGCAGCAGGACGTTGAACACGTCCGGATGCGCCTTCTCGATCTCGTCGAACAGCACCACCTGATAGGGCCGCCGCCGCACGCTTTCCGTGAGGGCGCCGCCTTCTTCGTAACCGACATAGCCAGGCGGCGCGCCGATCAGCCGGGCGACCGAATGCTTTTCCATGTACTCGGACATGTCGATGCGCAGCAACGCGTTTTCGTCGTCGAACAAAAATTCGGCGAGCGCCTTGGTGAGCTCGGTCTTGCCGACGCCGGTTGGTCCAAGGAACATGAACGAGCCGATCGGCCGGTTCGGATCCTGCAGGCCGGCGCGGGCGCGGCGCACCGCCGTCGAAACGGCCTTGACCGCATCGGCCTGGCCGACGACGCGTTTGCCGATCTGCTCCTCCATGCGCAGCAGCTTTTCTTTTTCGCCTTCGAGCATCCGATCGACCGGAATGCCGGTCCAGCGCGAGACCACTTGCGCGATGTGATTAGCGGTGACCGCCTCCTCAGTGAGGACACCGCGGCCGCTGGCAGCCTCGACGTCTTTCAGTTTCTTCTCGATTGCGGGGATCACGCTGTACTGCAACTCGCCGGCGCGCTGGTAGTCGCCGCGCCCCGGGCGAACGGCGTCCGCGAGATCGTTCTTGGCTTTGTCCAACTGCTTCTGCAGCTCGGCCGCGGAATTGAGCTTTTCCTTCTCCGATTTCCACCGTGCGGTAAGATCGGCGGACTGCTTTTCCAGCGCAACGAGCTCGGTTTCGAGGCCGTTAAGGCGCGCGCGCGAACCGGGATCATCCTCCTTCTTCAAAGCCTCCTGCTCGATCTTGAGCCGCACGATTTCGCGGTCGAGATTGTCAAGCTCTTCGGGCTTGGAATCGACTTGCATCCGCAGCCGTGCCGCGGCCTCATCGACAAGGTCGATCGCCTTGTCGGGCAGGAAGCGATCGGTGATGTAGCGGTGCGAAAGCGTCGCCGCCGCAACCAGCGCGCCGTCGGTGATGCGCACGCCGTGATGGGCCTCGTATTTGTCCTTCAAGCCGCGAAGGATCGAGATCGTGTCCTCGACGCTCGGCTCGTTGACGAAGATCGGCTGGAAGCGGCGCGCGAGCGCTGCGTCTTTTTCCACGTGCTTTTTATATTCGTCGAGCGTCGTGGCGCCGATGCAATGCAACTCGCCGCGGGCGAGCGCGGGTTTGAGCAGGTTCGACGCATCCATGGCGCCATCAGCCTTACCGGCGCCGATGATGGTATGCATCTCGTCGATAAACAGAATGTAGGCGCCGGCGGACGACGTCACTTCCTGCAGCACTCCTTTCAGTCTTTCCTCGAATTCGCCACGATATTTGGCGCCGGCAATCATCGCCCCCATGTCGAGGGCGAGAAGTTTCTTGTCTTCGAGGCTTTCAGGCACGTCGCCGTTGACAATGCGCAAAGCGAGTCCCTCGACAATGGCGGTCTTGCCGACGCCGGGTTCGCCGATCAGCACCGGGTTGTTTTTGGTGCGCCGGGAGAGCACCTGGATGGTGCGGCGGATTTCCTCGTCGCGGCCGATGACCGGGTCGAGCTTGCCGTCGCGGGCGGCCTGGGTGAGGTCGCGGGCGTATTTCTTCAGGGCGTCATAGGCGTTCTCCGCCGAGGCGGAATCGGCAGTGCGGCCCTTGCGCAAAGCCTCGATGGCGGCGTTGAGATTTTGCGCGGTGACGCCGGCTTGGGCGAGAATCTTGCCGGCTTCGCTGCTGCGTTCGAGCGTGAGCGCAAGCAGAAGCCGCTCGACGGTGACAAAGCTGTCGCCGGCTTTTTCGCCGGCCTTCTCGGCGGTCTCGAACACGCGTGCCAAGGCTGGGTCGAGATAGACCTGGCCGGCGCCGCCGCCGGAAACCTTCGGACGCTTGGTGAGCGCCGCCTCGACCGCCGCCAACGCTTGGCGCGAATTGCCGCCGGAGCGGTCGATGAGCCCCGCCGCCAGCCCTTCGGGGTCGTCGAGCAGGACTTTCAGCAGGTGCTCGGGCGCAAATTGCTGATGTCCCTCGCGCATCGCGAGCGACTGCGCGGATTGGATGAAACCGCGGCTGCGGTCGGTATACTTCTCGAAATTCATCGCGTTACCCTCGGCCTATTCCGGACGCCCTTGCGGCGCGAGCGGAACATCGTCATGGGGGAATTTGGCTTTAACCCGGCGCCGCCGACCCGCAAAAGGCCGGCCAACCGTCGGGTTAGCGGACCCTGGAAGGCGTCCGCCTTTGCGAAATATGGGGAGCGGCGGAGCCGGCGGAAGGGTCCCGCAAAGGCAAATCCTTAAAGCTCGCCCCGATCAGCGAGGCCGGGAAATGCGGCCAAAACCTTGCGGTAAGGCGCCTTTAACGGTGATGGCCGTAAGTTTTATCGCGTCCGGCCCACGCCGGGACACGGAGACGATCATGGCCGAACGCCGCGGAACTCCGAGGCAGAAGAGTTTTCTGCGCGGTTGCATTTATTTCAACAATCGGCGCAGCGTGCTCGATTGCCTCATTCGCGACCTTACTGAGGACGGGGCGCGGATCATTTTCTCGCACACCGTGAACGTCCCTGACATTGTCGAGCTTTACATTCCGCAGCGCGAACAGACCTTGCGCGCCCACGTGAAGTGGCGCCGCGGCGACGATATCGGCCTCGATTTTACCAATCGTCCCGCCGCGTCGGCACCGGTCTCGGCTTCGCCTTCAGCGGCGCCGCAAGACGCCGAGCTCGTCAAGCGGGTCGCGCAACTCGAAGCCGAAGTCACCGCACTCAAGCGGACGGTGCGGCAGCTCAAGCGCGAGCTTCCGAACGCAAGCGACGCCGAAGTCGCTTAACCAAAAATCCGCTCGCCTTGCAGATCGATCATCTGCCGCGCTTTCCCGAGCGTGAAGGTCACCGCGTCGTCGTAAGTGGCAAAGGCGTCGGCGCGGATGAAACGATGCTCCTTGAGTACGCCCGCGATGTCCCGTTCGATGGTGCCGGCGGTCTGATATTGGCGCTCGCTCTTGAAGGGCGCGGCGCGGATGACGAAGCCTTTATACTCGACGGGTTCGGCGGGTTTTTCAGTGTCAGCGGCGCCGCGGCCGCCGCGGCCGAACAAAGCGCTTAGAAACGACATGGTTGTAGCTCCGACTGAGAATTTGCCGCCGCAACGCCGGCATTATAGCGTGATCTTCTTTCAGGCGCATAAAGTCATGGAGCGCGATAAATGCCGAAAGCCTACTGGATCGTTTTCTATCACTCGATCTCCGATCCCAAAAAACTGGAAGCTTATGCCAAGCTCGCCCCCGCCGCGACCGCGCCGTTCGGCTCGCATTATCTTGCGCGCGGCCCCGCCGCGGCCGTCTTCGAACACGGCCTAAAGCAGCGCGTCGTGGTCAATGAGTTTCCCAGCGTCGAACAGGCCGTCGCCGCATACAATTGCCCGGCCTACCAGGAAGCGTTGCAGGCTCTGGGTGACGGCGCGGTGCGCGACGTGCGTATTGTCGAAGCTTTGGAATGAACGCGCCCGCCCGACGCAGGCTTGCCGGGCGGCCGCGGACTTTAAGTTCTCGCCGATTCGGCTAATCCCTGTATCCGCTCGCGTAGAGCGCGATGGCGCGATCTTCGTCGCCATGCGCGGCGCGATAGGCGCCGGCCAAATAACGGACCGCGTAAGCCATGTTGGTTTCGGGATCGAGCAGGCCCTCGGGCGTGCCGCCATATCCCAATGCCCGCGCGGTTCCGAGGCGAATCTGCATCAAGCCGTAATTGCCGCTGTAGACGGCGCGTGCATTGTAACCGCTCTCACGCATGATCACCCGATGGACGAGGGAGGGCGGCACGCCGTTGGCGCGGGCGAGCAGCGCAATCATCAATTTGTATTTTTCAGCTTGCTCGGTCGTTCGCGCTGAAGAATACGCGGCCAAATGCGCAGATGGACCGCGGCTGAACTCGACGGAGAGTTGGCCGGATGCACGTGAAGGCGCGCGGCCGCTGATTTGGCCCAAAAATTCGCCGATCGCCTGTGGCAACGTTACCGCCGTCGCGTGGCGATGACGCGAGCTTTTCTCCAACGGCCAATCCGCACACGCGGGCTGCGGAAGCGCTGAAAGCGCAAACAAACAAACGGCTGCGGCGCGCAGCATCACCGGTGATCCCCCGTTCGGCGGAAATGGCAAAGTGCCATTTCGTTGTCAAATCGCGCCGCCGCGCGGCCGACATTAGCGTTAATTCCGCGGACGTCAGTTGCGCGCGAGCAGAATTGCCAAATCACCATTGCCTACTTATATAAACGTGCGGATCGCGGCAAAAATCACGCCAAAACGGGACTTTTGCGCCACATTGGCGCCTGTTTCGTTTTGTCTATCGCCGCGCAAACATTCAAAAAAGCAACCGAGAAAAACCATGCCGAGAAAGCCGGGATTGAACTCCGAATTCGTCATGTTTGACGTGGTGTACGAAGACGGCACTTTGCGCTCGAACCGTAAGGTCCCGCGCGCTCTCACCGGTGGCGTCGATGGTGACAAGCCGGCCCACGGTTTTCTGATCGAACAAGACCGCGACATCGCGGAAAAATCCGGCAAGCCGCTCGCCAAGATCAAAAGCATCACCCGCTCGGGGGCGCGGAAAAAAGAACGCGATTATTCCGAGCGGCGGTTCCATCAACAATAAACGCTTCCCGCCCGGCGCCGCGCCGTTCACAGTCGGATAATTGTTCAACGCGTAGCGCCGGCCAGATTAAGCCGCTCGCGCACGCGATCGACGAAGACGCGTGCCGGCGCTTTCTGTAAGCCGGCGACGACCAACGGATTGAGCCCGCCAGAACTCTCGACGCTGATGCGATCCCAGATTAACCCGCGCGTGTGTGCGACTTCGGCGATATGCGACAGCGGCAGGTGTTCGTCCGTGCGCCGCCACGGCGTGAGCCAAAATTCGACGAGCGTCGTCGAGATGCCGACGTGGTCGGCGACCATGCGAGCGGGAAACAACAGCCGCGTAAATCTTCCGCTCAGCAACGCCCACAGGCGGCTCGAGTGCACTTCGATGCGGTCATAGGCGTTGGTTTGGGTCACTGAAGCTTCTGATCCGTCATCCCGGGGTGCCCGACTTGATCGGGGGAGCGTCGAAACGATGGACGCTGCGCTAGACCGCCATCCTCCGAGGCTCGTCGCTGACCGCCGAGCGCCTCAAGATGACGGGAAGTGGTTAGCGTACTTGGGCGACACGACCGGGTACATGCGCCATCAGTGCATCGAGTTGCTCACGATTTTTTTCGAATTGAGCCAGTGAAGCTCCCTCGAGCACCCGCCCCCGCGGTAGTTTGATGGTCATCGGATTGACGAAACGGTCGTTGATCAGGATCTCAAAGTGGACATGCGCGCCGGTGGAAAGACCGGTTGAGCCGACGAAGCCGATGATTTGCCCTTGCCGCACGTGGCTGCCGACCTGGAGCCCGCGCGCAAAAGCCGTCATGTGACCATAGGCAGTCTGATAACCGTTGGCGTGGTTGATGCGCACGTATTTTCCATAACCGCCTTTAAGGCCAATTTCGTCGATCACGCCGTTGCCGGCGGCAAAGATTGGCGTGCCGAACGGTGCCGCCCAATCAACGCCGGTATGCATTTTCATATAGTGCAAGAGTGGATGGTTTCGCTCGCCAAAACCGGAGCGCATGATGCCGATCGGAACCGGCTTGCGCACCAGAAACTTTTTCGCGCTCTTTCCCGCCTCATCATAGTAGTCGTAGGTGCCATCGTCGGCGGTCTGATAGTGATAGTATTTCTTGGTTTCGCCGCCGACCGTGAGCGACGCATAACGTACTTCATTGCGCCCATCGTTGTTCTCGTCTTCTGAATAGAGAAGATCGATCGAATCGCCGAGCGCCACTTTGCGCTGGAAATCCACGTCATAAGAATAGATGCGAATGATTTCATCGATCACCGGCGGGGGCACGCTGTTGCGCAACGCCGTCTCGTAGATGCTCTGGTAGAGACGCACCCCGCCGTCCTCATCTGTGTCGTCATCTCCGCTCTGTTCAGGCACATCAGCGATAATGTTGCGGGTGTCGATCGGAACATAAATGCCGTGATCGGAGAGCGCCGTTGCCGCCTCTACGCCGCCGTCGTCGGATAAGATGACACGCAAGGGCTGCAGGTGACCGAGACCGGCGGCTGCGGTCAGCACCCGCAGCTTCGACCCATCCTTCAATCCGCTATCGCGGGCGCGCCCGAGCACCGCCAGGATGCCTTTGATGTCGTCCGCCGTAGCACCTAGTTCCCGTAGAATCGACCCGACCGTCTCTCCCTTTTTGGCAACCACGACATGCTCGTTGCCGTCGGTGCCGGCAGCGGTCTTCGCCAAGAGGGTGATGTTCTCGGGTACGACGCGCGCTTCGAACCCGACATAAGGGTCAGTCTCGCCTTCAGCGGCATAGTTTAATTTGAGGTGCTCCGGCGTCGCCGCCTCGGCGCTGGCAAATAGGGGTACATTGGCAAGGGTCTTGGTGGCGACGTCGCGCACGCGGGCAACGACCTCGTCCACCGGCAACAATGTCGAGGGTTTGACTCGCGACAGTAATGAAGTGACGTCGCAGGTCGAGGGTGTCGCCTTGCTCTTTCCTCCGGGCGGGAGGAAATCGCAAGTCACGAATGACACTTCGGCATCGGGTTCGGCTGCCGGTGTGTCGTCAACGCTGACAACGCTATCGGCCAACAGCTTCTGCGGATTGAACGGCGGAATGTTAGCGGAAATTTCCGAGAGGGTCAGCGACAGATTGCCGGAGACACGGACGAAGGACCGGGTACGGACAAGCTCGCGATCGCGCACGCGGGTAGTGGTGGGTACGCGGACGATCTGACGCGCCACGCTCAGCTCACTCTGCGCCGCAAGCCGATCGGTTTTGCGGATGCCGCTCAGGTGAGCGCTGAGGTTGGCAAGAGCACCGTGCAACGCCGTCTCGACTCGCTCGGGCGCCGACGCAAAATTGGTTTCGCCATCCAAGGAAGCAAAAACGGCGCCGCCCATCAGGGCCGCGCCGCACAGTCCGGTGAGTATGGTGCCGCTGAACCATTGTATCGACAGCCGGCGCCTGTCGATCAAACCGCCATTGCCGCCATCGGCCGAAAGCGGCGGCTCGTTGCCGAGGCTGATCGTCTCGGCTTCGAACCTTCGACTTGCGCCGCGTAGCCTCGATTGGTCCAAAACCCCCGTCCCCCCACACTCGCGATCACGCGCGCGCACCGCGCGAACGTTTTCCGAACCACGTCGAACATCCGACCGTTTGGTTATGGCCGGGCCTTCAGGCATAACAGCAACGCTGACGCGTTGCCGATCGGCCTGAAGCTTAAGTAAATCTAAAAGCTGGCGCTCCCCCGGATTGCGGCATCCCCGACACGAATGTGCAAGAACGGCGGAGGAATGTGGCTGCAGTGCGGCGCGGGCCGAGATGGGAACGCCCGGTAATGGTCCGGTGGTCTGTCCCGTTACCGAACCTCTGACGGCTCGTCTTGCGCGCCGGATTAGGAAGGCGCCCGAGGACCGTCGCATGTAGCATCGGCGGACCGTCCACAGGCTGCATTTTCCCAGTGGAACCGTTGACAATGACGGCAGCCGAAGCCTATATAACGCGTTCTGGCGCGCCGCCGCTTGGCGCGATGGCGCGTCTGCGAGCCCCTCACTGTTTTGCGGTGATCGAGCATCCGGCCATGATCGTATGGCCATGTCGGATGTACGGGTTTCGGCGGCTCCGGCGCTCACCGGAGACGGGACTTAGCGTCCCGGGTTGTTTGACAGGTGAATCGAAAGAAAGAGAAACGTGGACGGCGGAGTCCTTGCGGGCCGCTTTCGCGAACGGGAAACCTTTTGCGTTGCGGTCGTGAAGAGACTTCGGCGGTCTTACGTTTCAGGTCAACACTGTGACTCTTGCGCGGCTTTGGCCGCGCTGGAAATCAGAGTGGGACCTCGTCAAAGTGGCGGCACGAAGGTGTCGTCATGTGCGAAACGTGATCAGCCGAGATCAAATATCTCTTCAACTTGAGAGTTTGATCCTGGCTCAGAGCGAACGCTGGCGGCAGGCCTAACACATGCAAGTCGAGCGCCGTAGCAATACGGAGCGGCAGACGGGAGAGTAACACGTGGGAACGTGCCCT
>Ga0335078_10016646_pt1 | contig 10917 bp, 9 predicted proteins | sample Lox_Sample_32_FD_206711 | JGI IMG/M metagenome (GOLD analysis project Ga0335078, IMG submission 206711) | Soil microbial communities from Loxahatchee National Wildlife Refuge, Florida, United States - Lox_Sample_3.2 | ecosystem: Environmental > Terrestrial > Soil > Wetlands | place: USA: Florida... | reverse complement strand
GACCCTGTCGCCACGACCTTGGCGCCGGACACGACGATGCCGGCGTCGGTTTCCCGCTCCACGTGACAGCAGATGTCGCCGACTTCGCTCGGTGGCCGATCGCGATCGACCGGCGGATGGATGATGGCGTGGTTGACGAACGGAACGCGCTCCTGGCTGAATTTGTACCAGCGCTTGGCGTTGTCCTGGTACGGCGCGTAGAATTCGGAATTGGCGCCGAGGGTCGCCAGGAACGACGCCTTATAGTCGGGTGACCGGCCGAGCCAGCCATAGGTGATCCTGGCCCATTCGGCGATGGCATTGCGCCCGGCCAACAGATCGTCGAGCGATTTCGGCGCCTTGAAGAACGCATGCGTTTTGCCGCCGTTGCCGGTATCCGTCGGCAGCATGATCTTGTCGGCATGCTTCGGATCGTGCAGCGCATCGTAGAGCCGCGCCACCATGCGCGCGGTGTTGCGAAAGGCCGGATGCGTCGTCACGTCCTTGACGCGCTCGCCGTAGATGAAAACGGTGCGATCGTCGCGCAGCGAGTCGAGATACTCGTTGCCGGTCTGCGGCGTCGTGGCGCCGGCTTTGCCCGCCTTTGCCGATTTGCCGGCGCCTGGATCCTTGCCGTCCTTGACCGCTACGCTCATGGCGCTCACCCCTTTTTCGTTTCATCCAACCGTTTGTTTGTTCGATAATCGAACTGTCGTCCGATATCCGGCAACTATGCGAACGATACTCGGCGAGCCGCGGCCAAGCAAGATGCGGAAATGATGCCGCGTCCTAGACGACGGACGCTGAAATCTGCTCGGCGACGGCGCGCAAGCGCGGCAGAAAGCGGTCGCGCATTTCGTTGCGCGTAGTGCGCGTCGAATGGGTGCTCAGGTTGAGAGCTGCGACCGCCTGGCCGTTGCGGTCGATGACCGGCACCGCGATCGAGCGCAGGCCGCGTTCCAGCTCCTCGTCGACAATGGAAAATCCTTGTATGCGATCTTCCTGCACGCGATCGAACAGCGCCTGAATGTCGGTGATCGTCGACGGCGTAAAGGCGTCCAGCCGCAACGACATCAGTCGCCGCCAGATTTCGGCGTGGTCGAGAAACCCGAGCTGCACCCTCCCGAGCGAGGTGTGGAAGGCGGGTAGCCGCGTGCCCACCGCCAGCGTCACCGACATAATGCGGCCCGCTGGAATGCGCGCGACGTAAACAATCTCGGTTCCCTCGAGGATCGCCGCCGAGCAGGATTCGTGGAAGTGCTCGCTGAGCTGCCGCATCAGCGGCGTCGCCTGTTCGATCCAGTTCTGGGTCGCGAGATAGGTAAAGCCCAGCTTGAGGATGCTCGACGACAGCGAGAACTGCCGGCCGCTTTGCGCCACGTATCCAAGCTCGGCCAGGGTGCGCAAAATGCGTCGCGCCGTCGCCCGGGACAGCCCGGTCGCTTGCGCCGCTTGCGACAGCGTCATCGTCGGCCGTGCTTTGTCGAATGTCCCCAATACAGCGAGACCCTTGGCGAGCGTCGCCATGAACTCCTTGTCCTGAGGCCTTTTGTTCATAGCGTTCCGACCACCAGTCATTCTCCCGGCAGCGCGCGTTGGCGATTGACAGAAATTCGGCTCTCAGCAACAATACCTTATAGCGAACCTTCGTTCGATAATCGAACATAACGAGATGCGCCGGCTGGTGCAAGTCGAAGGCTTCGCCGAGGAGTGAACGCCTATGGCACGGCCCGATTCCGGGCAGCGTGTCGAACCGGACAGGGAGGACGGCATGGCGAAGGCATCAGACAGGTTTCGCGTGAATCGCCGCGGCTTCATGAAGGCGTCGGCGGCAACCGGCGCGGCACTCGCCGCAGGTTCCGTATTTGCACCGGCGGTGCGCGCCGCACAGAGCCTCAAGCTCGGCTATGTCAGCCCGCAGACCGGGCCGCTTGCGGCGTTTGCCGAGGCGGACAACTTCGTCATCTCCAACTTTCTCAACACCGTGAAAGGCGGCGTCAAAGTCGGCAGCGCGACGCTCCCGGTCGAGGTCACCGTCAAAGACAGCCAATCCAATCCCAACCGCGCGGCCGAAGTCGCCAAAGAGCTGATTGTCGGCAACAAGATCGATCTGATGCTCGTGGCTTCGACTCCGGAGACCACCAACCCGGTTTCCACCCAATGCGAGATCGAGGAAGTGCCCTGCATTTCCACGGTCGCGCCGTGGCAGCCGTATTTCATCGGGCGGCAGGCCGATCCGGCCGGCGGTCCGCCGGCCTGGAAGCCGTTCAACTACACCTATCACTTCTTCTGGGGCCTCGAGGACGTGATCGCGGTCTACACCAACATGTGGGGACAGGTTAAGACCGACAAATCCGTCGGCGGCCTGTTTCCCAATGACGGCGACGGCAACGCCTGGGGCAGCAAGCAGGTCGGCTTCCCGCCGGTGCTGGACAAGCTCGGCTATACGCTCACCGATCCAGGCCGCTATCAGAACCTCACCGACGATTTCAGCGCGCAGATCGCCGCGTTCAAGAAGGGTAATTGCGAGATCATCACCGGGGTGATGATCCCGCCGGATTTCACGACGTTCTGGAACCAGGCCTTGCAACAGGGCTTCAAGCCCAAGGTTGCCTCGATCGGCAAGGCGATTCTGTTCCCGGTGGCCGTCGAAGCGCTGGGCAAGAACGGCAACAACCTCTCGTCGGAGGTGTGGTGGACGCCGAGCCATCCGTTCAAGTCTTCGCTGACCGGACAGTCGGCGAAACAGATTGCCGATGCCTATGAAAAGTCTTCAGGCAAGCAATGGACCCAGCCGATCGGCTTCGTGCACGCGCTGTTCGAGCTCGCCGTCGATGTCGCCAAGCGCTCCGGCAATGTCGGCGACAACAAAGCCATGGTGAAGGCGATCGCCGCGACCAAGCTCGACACCGTGGTCGGGCCGATCGCCTGGGACGGCAAGAACCTGCCGCCGTTCGCAGCAAAGAATATCGCCAAGACACCACTCGTCGGCGGCCAATGGCGGTTGCGCAACGGCAACAAATACGACATCGTCATCACCGACAATAAAACCGCGCCGGAAATTCCGGTCGGCGGCAAAATGGAGCCGATCGGCTAGGCGTTTGATCCGCTCGAGCTGCGAGCCGGTGACGTCCGATCGGCATGAGATGAAATAAAAGCGTCGGCCCGGCCGGGCCGACGCGCGACGGACGGCGGCGTGATCCTCAGGCTGGATAATTTGACGAGATCGTTCGGCTCGCTCAAGGCCGTCGACGACGTCCAGCTTGAGGTCTCCCAAGGCGAAGCACTCGGCATCATCGGGCCGAACGGCGCCGGCAAATCGACGCTTTTCAACCTCATCACCGGCTTGCTCAAGCCGGATGCCGGCTCGATCCGGTTTGACGGATGCGAAATTACCAGCGCGCCGCCGCGCGCCCGCTGCATCGCCGGCATCGGCCGCTCGTTTCAGATTCCGCATCCGTTCGAGAACCTCACCGTTTTCGAAAATCTGCTGGTCGCCGCTATCCATGGCCGCCGGCAACGCGAACCGCAGGTGGTCGATGCCTGCGGCGACATTCTCGAACGCACCGGCCTCATCGCCTTCGCCAATCGCCGCGCCGGCACGCTCAATCTGCTGGGACGCAAGCGCCTCGAATTGGCGCGCGCCCTGGCGAGCGCGCCGCGGCTGCTTCTGCTGGACGAAATCGCCGGCGGCCTGACCGAGGCCGAATGCGCCGAGCTTGTGCAGTTGATCCGGGACATCAAACAATCCGGCGTCACCATCGTGTGGATCGAGCACATCGTGCATGCGCTGCTCGCGGTCGTTTCCCGATTGGTGGTGTTGAACTTCGGGCGCAAGATCGTCGAAGGCGAGCCGCGATCGGTCATGGCCTCGGACGAGGTCAGGGAGATCTATATGGGCATTGCGGCGTGACGCACGCGGCCGCGACGGTGCTGGAGACCCGCGAACTGACCGCCTTTTACGGCGACTTCCAGGCGCTGTTCGGCATTACATTCATTCTCGACGAGGGCGAGACGGTCGCCATCATCGGCGCCAACGGCGCCGGGAAATCCACCTTCCTGAAGGCGATTGCGGGATTGCTGCCGCGCCCGGCCGCGGCGGTGCGGTTCGACGGCCGCGATATCGGCACGCTGCCGGCCTACGAGATCGTCAAGCTCGGCATCGCGCTGGTGCCGGAGGGCCGGCGGCTGTTTTCTTCGCTCTCGGTCGAGGAAAATCTGCTGGTCGGCGCCTATGGCCGGCGCACCGCCGGTCCGTGGAACCTTGCCGCGGTTTATCAGCTATTTCCCATGCTGCGCGAGCGGCGGCAAACGCCCTCGACGGCGCTCTCGGGCGGCCAGCAGCAGATGGTCGCCATCGGCAGAAGTCTGATGTCGAATCCGCGCATCCTGCTCTGCGACGAGCTCAGTCTCGGCCTCGCCCCGATTGTCATCCGCGACATCTACGCAGCGTTAGCGGAAATCAAACTGCGCGGCACCAGCGTGGTCCTGGTCGAACAGGATCTCGTCCATGCCATGTCGGTCGCCGACCGGGCTTATTGTTTCCAGGAAGGCCGGGTGAGCCTCTCGGGCCGCCCGTCAGAGCTGACCCGGGACGCCATTCACGCCGCCTATTTCGGGTTGTAAGCGCATGCTCGGCTGGGTCGACACAATTCTGCAAGGCGTGCTGCTTGGCGGACTGTATTCGCTGTACGCCACCGGCCTCTCGGTGATCTTCGGCATCATGCGCCTCGTCAACCTGGCGCACGGCGACCTGATTGTTCTCGGTGCTTTTTTGATTTTGGCACTGACCACGGCGGGAGTGCCGCTTATAGTCGCCGTCGTGATCGTCGTGCCGCTGATGTTCGCCACCGGCTATGCGCTGCAATCCGTCCTCCTCAACCGGGCGCTCGGACGCAACATTCTGCCGCCCTTGCTGATCACCTTCGGGCTGTCGATCATCGTGCAGAACGGTCTGCTCGAGACCTTCTCCGCCGACACGCGTTTTCTCAATGTCGGCCCGCTGCAGAGCGCTTCGCTGCCGCTGGGCGGCGGCATCGCGATCGGGGTCATGCCGCTGATCTGCCTGATGGCGGCAATCGCCGTGATCTTGCTGCTCAACGGCGTTTTCTACCGGACCGCGGTCGGGCGGGCATTCCGCGCTACGTCCGACGATGTGGAGATCGCCCAGCTCATGGGCATCAACAACAAGGCGATCTATGCGCTGACCATGGGGATTGCGCTAGCCGTCTGCGCCGTCGCCGGATTCTTCCTTGGCGCCCGCGCCAATTTCGACCCCAGCATCGGTCCGGCGCGTCTCCTCTACGCCTTCGAGGCGGTCATTATCGGCGGCCTCGGCAGCCTGTGGGGGACGCTCGCCGGCGGCATCGTCGTCGGGCTGGCGCAGACCATTGGCGCGCACATCGATCCCGAATGGCAGATTCTTTCCGGCCACGTCGCGTTCCTGATCGTGCTGGTGATCAGGCCGCGCGGCCTGTTTCCACGCGCGGTGGATTGAGAGTAGCAGGATGCGAATGGGGGGAGATGAGCTCGCACGTTCTCGGCGCCGGCCGTGCTCAGGGCTCGCGGTTTGCCGTGGCGACGGCGACGCATGCATCAACAGTCACGGCGCTTCTCGCCATCCCCGCCATCCTTATTCTGCTCGCCATGCCGGCGTTCGCGAGCCGGGCGATGCTGCAGGAGTTGTTCTACGTCTTCACCATGCTGGCGCTGGCGCAGTTGTGGAATCTGCTGGCGGGGAGTGCGGGCTTAATCTCGGTCGGCCAGCAGGCCTTCGTCGGTGTTGGCGCTTACGCGCTGTTTGCCTTCACCGTCACCGCGGCCTTCGATCCGATGCTCGCAATCGTGCTGGCCGGAGCCGTCGCTGGACTGGTCGCGGTTCCCGCGGCGCTGATTGTCTTCCGCTTGCGCGGCGCTTACTTCGCCATCGGCACGTGGGTGGTCGCCGAGGTCTGCCGGCTCATCCTGGCGCAGGTCAAGCAACTGGGCGGCGGCACCGGAACATCGCTGCCTGCAGACGTCGCCGGCTCCATGGTCGGCCTCGATTTCGTCCGCAACCTCTTTGCCGTCCGCGGCCCAGCGGCGCGTGACATCCTGGCCTATTGGCTCGCTCTCCTCCTCGCCGTCGGCACCTTCGTGCTGGTCTATCGCTTGCTGCGGTCGCGTTACGGCCTCGCCCTGTCGGCCATCGGCGACTCCGAAGCCGCCGCCGAGAGCACCGGCGTCGATGTCTTCCGCACCAAGCTGTTGATCTACGTCGCGACTGCCATCGCGACCGGCATGGTGGGCGCGCTTATCTTCCTGCAGAAGGCCAGGATCTCTCCCGACGCTGCATTCTCGCTGATCGACTGGACCGCCTACGTCATTTTCATCGTGGTCATCGGCGGGATCGGGACCATGGAGGGTCCGATCATCGGCGTGGTGATATTCTATCTGCTGCAATACTATCTGGCCGCGCTCGGGTCGTGGTATCTGATCATCCTCGGCGCGCTTGCCATTGTGCTGATGCTGTTTGCGCCGGCCGGAGTCTGGGGGCTCATCTCGCGTGTCTTCGATATCAGTCTGTTTCCGGTTCGACGCCGATTGATCGTGCGCGCGAGCGCGGCGCACGAAACCGAAAAGTGAAGGCTCACACCCGGGACTTTTCCGGGGACCGACGCCGCGATTTTTACTTGTACAAAAATAACGATAGTTTGAACTTATAAAATAATAGAGACGATATTCATTCGCTGTTCCAGGAAAATGCATGCATGATTGGAATGGAATTTCGTTACGATTGTGAGCCGCAAGGAGTTTTCCCCATGTCTGCCAAGACTATCGTTGCGGTGACGGCAGCAATTATGCTCGGTTCCACCGCGTTGGCATCGGCGCAAACGCGCGTGGCTCCACGATATTGGGGCGACTATTACGGCCCAGGCACTCCGGATTATCCGCCTATTACGCCTGGCGGAGGTGCCGGATATTACGGGCGTGGCTATTATGACTACTCGCCCGGGTACTATGATCGCACACAGGGACCCTACTTCAACCCGGGGCCCTACTATAGCCCGTGGAACAGCTGGACCAATGAGCACGGCTGGAACAGATGGAACGTCGATGATGACTAGGTGATCACGTCACGTGGACCGGCCGCTTGCTACAACAGCCGCAGCAGTTGCGGCTGTTTGCCGTTATGCCCTAAGCGCCCGAATAGGAACTCTGACAGGATGAGGGGATTCACGTAGGCGCTTACCGTTCACGTCAACACCCCGAAAAGTTGATAGTGCAATGCACAATGAAGAGGGAACGGCGCCCTTGGTCATGTGTTTTTCCGTCTCCAAACGGGGAGAACCAGGAGACTGAGCTCATGCCTGAGAAAATCATCGCCGCAATGATCGCCGTCGTCGCCGCCCTTTTGCTGGGTTCGACCTTGATGGCGTCTGCTCAGACCAAAACCCACCGGCAGAATGCCCCGCTCTACATGCAGGGCGTGTCGCCATATCGCGGCGCGGTCTATTGGCGCGACCCTTACGCCGGAACCTATTGGGAGGGCCTCGCGCCGTATGGCAGCAACGATCAGCCTGATCCTTACGCCGGAACCTATTGGGAAGGCCTCGCGCCGTACTGAGGTGCGATTACGGATGCAGACGGGGCGGGACTCGTTCTCCGCTTGCTTCGTCTGCTTTTGACACGCTGACAGCCGCGCGCTGCGCGGCTGTCAGCATACATATTGGTGCCCCGAGCTGTCGTTTCATTCCCTGCATGCCTCTGCTAGCGTCGCGACCATAATGGACGTCGCGCGACCGATCGTCGTTGATGATGCCGGAGCTTCGCCGGAAGGCGGCCGCATCACGCCGATGATGGAGCAATACATCGAGATCAAGGCGGCCAATCCGGATTGCCTGTTGTTCTACCGGATGGGCGATTTCTACGAGTTGTTTTTCGACGACGCCGAAGTCGCCTCGCGCGCGCTCGGTATCATGCTGACCAAGCGCGGCAAGCATCTGGGCCGCGACATTCCGATGTGCGGCGTCCCGATCGAACGCGCCGACGACTATCTGCACCGCCTCATCGCGCTCGGCCATCGCGTCGCCGTGTGCGAGCAACTCGAAGACCCGGCGCAGGCGCGAAAACGCGGCGCCAAAAGCGTCGTGCGCCGCGACGTCGTGCGGCTGGTGACGCCTGGCACATTGACCGAAGATTCCCTGCTCGACGCCAAAACCAACAACTACCTGCTCGCCTTGGCGCGGGCGCGCGCGACCTCGGACGAGGACCGCTTCGCGCTCGCCTGGATCGATATTTCAACCGGCGAGTTTTGCGTCGGCGAATGCGACCGCGCGACGCTCGCCGCCGAGATCGCGCGGATCGAGCCGGGCGAGATCGTCGTCTCGGACGCGTTCTACGCGGACCCCGAGCTGGCGCCCTACCTGCGCACGCTGCCGGCGGTCACCCCGCTGACCCGCGACGTCTTCGACGGCGCCACGGCGGAGCGCCGTCTCGGATCGTTCTTCGGCGTGGCGACGACGGCCGCGTTCGGAACGTTCTCCCGGGTCGAGCTGACCGCAGCCGCCGCGGCTATCACCTATATCGAGCGTACCCAGATCGGCAAACGTCCGCCGCTGTCGCCGCCGGTGCGCGAAGCGGCCGGCACGACGCTCGCCATCGACCAGGCGACGCGCGGCAATCTCGAACTCGTCCGCACGCTGGCCGGCGAACGGCGCGGCTCGCTGCTGGCCGCCGTCGACCGCACCGTGACGGCGGCTGGCGCGCGGCTGTTGGCGCAGCGGCTGGCCGCCCCGCTGACCGATCCGCATGAAATCGGGCAGCGGCTCGATGCGGTCGCTGCGTTCGTCAATGACACCGTTGCGTGTGGCGAGCTGCGCGAGCGGCTGAAGACGGCGCCCGACCTTGCCCGCGCGCTTTCCCGCATTGTGATCGGCCGCGGCGGGCCGCGCGATCTCGCCGCCATCCGCGACGGAATCTTTGCGGCTGCACAAATCGCCCACCGACTTTCCACGCTGGAAGATATTCCCCGCGAGATGGCGGAAGCCGCAGCGGCGTTGCGCCGGCCCGATGCGGCGCTCGCCGCGGAACTCAAGCGGGCGCTTGCCGAGGAGCTGCCCGCATTCCGCCGCGACGGCAGCTTCGTGCGCGGCGGCTACGAGCCGGCGCTCGACGAAGCGCGCGCGCTGCGCGACGAATCCCGCCGCGTCATCGCGGCGCTGCAGGTCCGGTACGCGGAAACCACCGGCGTCCGCTCGCTGAAAATCCGGCACAACAACGTGCTCGGCTATTTCGTCGATGTCACCGCGCAGCACGGCGAGAAACTGTTGGGTCCGCCGCTCAACGCCACGTTCATCCATCGGCAGACACTGGCCGGGCAGGTGCGCTTCACCACCACCGAGCTCGGCGAACTTGAAGCGAAAATCGCCAACTCTGCCGAGCGGGCGTTGGCGCTGGAGCTGGAAATATTCGACCGACTGGCCGCCGACGTGACGACGGTCAGCGCCGCGATCAAGGCGGCAGCCGAGGCGCTGGCAATGATCGACGTCGCCGCGGCGCTGGCGAGCCTTGCCGTCGAGCGCGACTACGTGCGACCCGAAGTCGATGGCAGCCTTGCCTTTGCGATCACGGGCGGGCGCCATCCGGTGGTCGAACAGGCTCTGGCGCGCGAGGGCGGACCGTTTGTCGCCAACGATTGCGATCTGTCGCCGCCGCCCCTTCCCCTCCCTCCCCCGGTTGCGGGGGACGGAAGCGAGGGGGAAGCCGGACGCATTTGGCTCGTCACCGGCCCGAACATGGCGGGAAAATCGACGTTTCTGCGCCAGAACGCGCTGATCGCCGTGATGGCGCAGGTCGGCAGCTTCGTGCCGGCGCGCGCCGCCCATATCGGCGTGGTCGATCGGCTGTTTTCGCGTGTCGGCGCCGCCGACGATCTTGCCCGCGGGCGCTCGACTTTTATGGTCGAGATGGTGGAGACGGCGGCGATCCTCAATCAGGCGGGCGAGCGCGCTTTGGTCATTTTGGACGAAATCGGCCGCGGCACCGCCACGTTCGACGGACTCTCCATCGCCTGGGCGACGATCGAGCATCTGCACGAGAGCAATCGCTGCCGCGCGCTGTTCGCCACGCACTTCCACGAGATGACAGCGCTCGCCGCCAAGCTCACGCGGCTGCACAATGCCACCATGCGGGTGAAGGAATGGCAGGGCGAGGTCGTCTTTCTGCACGAGGTCGTCCCGGGCGCCGCCGACCGCTCTTACGGCATCCAGGTGGCCAAGCTCGCCGGGCTGCCGCCAAGCGTGATCGAACGCGCCAAGCTCGTCCTCGCCCAGCTGGAGGCCGAAGATCGAATCTCGCCGGCCCGCAAGCTGATCGACGATCTGCCGCTATTCGCCGCGACGCGGCGCCCAGCGGCAACCGCGCCAGCCGTGCCGCAAGCCGACGCCGCGCTCGCAGGTTTGGTCGAGGCGCTCAACGCACTTCATCCCGATGAAATGTCGCCGCGCGATGCGCTCGAAGCGCTCTACGCGCTCAAGGCGCAGCTCGCGAGAATGAAACCGTAGCGGTGGCTCACGGCGAAATCCGTTTCCGGCTGCGTGTCCGCAACGCCCAAAGCAGTCCGCTCCAGGCCAAGTTGACGCAGAGAGCGACGAAAAGCGCCGGCCAGACGCCGATCGGCGCCACCAGATAATGCAGCGCCAGACCACCGAGGCCGAGGCCGATCAGAAAAGGCTGCGCGTGCGCCAGCATGCTCGCCGTCGCTTTGCCGCCGATGCGCGGATGCATGATGACGATCGAGCTGCCGAGGATGATCGGAAATATCGCGAACATGCCCGAGGCGAACGAGCCGATGGCGGAGCTCGCCGTGGTCACGATTGCGACCACGATGGCGGCGGTCACCGCGCGCAGCGGAATGTCGAAGCGCGTCCGCACCAATCTCATCGGCGCGCCGCTGGT
>Ga0335078_10016645_pt1 | contig 10917 bp, 6 predicted proteins | sample Lox_Sample_32_FD_206711 | JGI IMG/M metagenome (GOLD analysis project Ga0335078, IMG submission 206711) | Soil microbial communities from Loxahatchee National Wildlife Refuge, Florida, United States - Lox_Sample_3.2 | ecosystem: Environmental > Terrestrial > Soil > Wetlands | place: USA: Florida... | reverse complement strand
TTCGGCTTCAGCGGGATTAATCCGCAGTTCCCCGGCAGCAACTCCAGTATGCCGTTCATGAGCCTCACCGGGTATTTCAATCTGGGGTACAGCCCCTATGAGCCTCAAACCCGGCGTGAGAACACGTACCAACTGGATGACAACCTGTCAAAAGTGGTGGGAAGCCACACGCTGAAATTTGGATTTGACGGGCGGCGATATGAAGTCGACCAAATCTATGCCGCGTTTAACAACGGCGATTACACTTTTGGTGGGGCCGGCCCCTACAGCACGAGTGATCCGGCCGCCGATTTTCTGCTCGGGATCCCGGACTCGTTTGCTCAGGAGAGCGGGGGAGTTCAGACCTTCCGAAGTTATGAATTTTACTTGTACGCGCAGGATAGCTGGAAAGCCACCAACAAGCTGACTCTCAACTACGGCGCCGGCTGGCAGATCGATACGCCGCTCAACGAACATCAATACCATGGCGAGGACATCAACTGCTTCATTCCGGGAGAGCAGTCCTCCATCTTCCCCACCGCGCCGAAAGGTCTGACATTCCCGGGCGACCCGGGTTGTACGTCGTCCGGCTACCATCAGCACTGGGAGAACCTTGGCCCGCGCTTTGGATTTGCCTATTCGCCGTTCAAAGATAATAAAACCTCGATCCGCGGCGGTTTCGGAATCTACTTCAACCGCACGGAGGAAGAATTGGCTTTGCAGCAGCTCGGCTCCGCGCCTTTTTCAGCCACGTCTTTCGGCGCCGGCGCCATCGGCGGACAACCCGGCTTTATAAATCCTTATCAGAACCTTGTCACGGGTCAATCGGTGTCGAGCCCGTTCCCATACACCGCTCCGAAGCCGGGAACGGCCTTTAACTTTGCGTCTCTGGAACCTCTGGGGTTCAACGCAGTCAGTCCACAATTTACCGATCCTTATGCGATGAACTATAACCTCAATATTCAGCGCGAGCTGCCTGGCGCGATGGTCCTGCAAGTAGGCTATGTGGGATCGCAAGGCCGGCACCTGGAGCTGACCACTGAGGCCAATCCAATTTCACCGGCGGGCACAGCGGCGTGCGCCGCAAACCCCACCTGCGTCGCGCAGAACGTTGTGCAGGCCATCGCTTTTCCTAACCACTCGCTGTATGCTCCGGGAAATGTCATCGCGTCCGTAGGCTACCAGGAGGCCGTGGGGGCTTCCAATTACAATTCGCTTCAGGTGCAGCTCAAGAAGCGGCTCACCCACGGGCTGATGTTCCAGGCATCGTACACCTGGAGTCATGCCATCGGCGACACCTCGGGCTTTGAAGGCAGCGGCGCCGCACCCGGTGGGTATATTCGAATCGACGACCCGTATAACTTTGCACTGGATCGCGGCGACCTGAATTTCGATGCCCGACATCGCTTCGTGGTCAACTACAACTACCAGTTTCCGATACCAAAAATGGAGAACGCCTTTGGAAAATACGTTCTCGACGGTTGGCAGATTACCGGCATCACCACCTTACAGACCGGATTTCCCGTTATCATTGGCGATTCGAACACACTCTCCCTGCAATGTCCCGGACTGGCCGTTGAATTCTACGGTTGTTGGGACGCGCCGAACGTGGTTGGATCTCCGAGCACCTACAATCCGCGCAATGCAATCCTTAGTTTCGGAAGCAATCCGCCGCAACCGAACTACTACTTCAATCCGAATGCGTTCGGGCCAGAGACGCCCGGCGTGCTGGGTAATGAGGGCCGGGGCAACTTCCATGGGCCTGGGATCAACCACACCGATCTGTCGCTTTTCAAAAACATCAAGTTCACGGAGTCGCGATACTTGCAATTTCGTCTGGAGGCCTTCAACGTCTTCAACCATACCCAGTTCCTGTTTTTCAACAGCGTAACTTCGTGGGAAGACTTCAATGCGGCCAGCACGTTCGGCCGCGTGACCACTGCGTCCGCGGGCCGCGTGCTCCAACTAGGCGCCAAATTCTATTTTTAACGTGTACATCGAAACGAGATCGTCAACCTGGAGGGTTCAATGAATCACAAAACGGTAAAACTTTTTTTGGCGGGCGGACTGGCCGTTGTTCTGGCGTTGCTGGGCCGCCAGCCCGCGCCAGCAAAGGCCACGAATGCAACCTATGCGAAAATGGCTCCGCTTGATCAATACCTGATGGATCGAAACGCCGAGATTGCGCTGGCTCGCAGTGCGGCGCCGGAAGCAATCTCGCGCGATGCGGATGTTTTGGTCCTGGGACGGCATGGCTACGAAGTCGCAGTCAAGGGCAAGAACGGGTTCGTCTGTGTTGTGGAACGCGGCTGGATGTCTCCATTCGATGCGAGTAACTTCTGGAACCCTAAGATGCGAGGTCCTAATTGCTTCAATCCCCCGGCCGCGCGTTCCGTCCTGCCGCTCACTTACAAGAGAACCGAGATGATCCTGGCCGGTCAATCCAAGGCTCAGGTTCTCGACGGCATCAAGAAATTTATAAAGCAAGGGTTGCCGCCACTCGAGCCTGGCGCCATGTGCTACATGATGTCCAAGGAGCAGTACCTTACCGATGGGCTCCCCCACAACTGGATGGCCCACCTGATGTTCTACACACCACTCATGGACGGCGCAGCTTGGGGCGCGGATCTTCCCGGCTCTCCAGTCATGCTGAATCCGCAGTTCCGCGGCGCTCCGGAACCACTCGATGTATTCATGGTTCCCACGGGCCGATGGTCGGACGGAACACCCAGCCCAGGCATGATGAAGTAGGACAAACACAACGCAACGCAGGAAAATGGGCCACAGGCGCGGCTAAGATGACCCCACCGCTATTCGTTGCGTAAAGCCACCAGGGGATCCACGCGACTGGCTCGGCGCGCGGGAATGTAGCAAGCCGCCAACGCCACCAGCATCAGCAGCAGGCTCACCCCGGTCAACGTAACGGGATCGCCCGGCTTTACCTCGAAAAGCATGCTCGCCAGCAGGCGCGTCACTGCCAGCGATCCAGCCGCACCGATCCCAAGGCCGATCGCGGCTAGCACGGCGCCCTGGCGCACTATCCGTCCGAGCACCTGTCCGGTGGCCGCGCCCAGCGCCACGCGGACGCCGATTTCGCGCGTGCTGCGCGTCACCTCGTGCGCCAGCAGGCCGTAAAGCCCGATGGCCGCCAGCAGCAGCGCCACCACCCCAAACAGGCTCGCCAGCCGCGCCACCAGCCGCTCCTGGAAAAGCTGCCTATCGATCGTTTCCGCTTGTGTGCGTATGTTCTCCACGGGTAGATCGCTTCCTGCCCGTCCCACAACATCGCGCACCTCCCGCGCCACAGCCATGGGATCGCGCGAAGTACGCAACTCGAACACGCCGCCCTCGGAGGCCGGCCCATAAATCGTCGGATCGATCGACCTCCGTAAGCTGTCATATTTGGCATCGCCCGCCACACCCACAATCTGCCACCCGGCGCTGGCCGAATCCTCCGGCGATGGATCGCCATTCACCCCCGGCACATAAGCGCCGAACGGCTGCCCGATCGGGTTCACATTCGGAAAATAGGCGCGTACAAAAGCTTCATTCACGATCACGGGCTCCGCTACGTTTGCGCGCGCATTCTTATCGGTCTCCAATTTCGCCGTCAGCTCAAACTCCTCCGGTTTGAACTGGCGGCCTCTCAGCACGGGGATTTTCATCGTCTCGAAAAACTGCGGCCCCACGGCCATATAGTCCGCGGTCTTCGTCATTTTCGGCGGCGTTCCCGGCAAATGAAAGTCGGTGCTCCAAAGGCTCCCACTCAAGAGAATCGAACTGGAATAGCTCACCGCGGTCACTCCGGGAATCGCGGCGAAACGCTCGCGCAGATCGCGATAGAAAGCGGCCTTGCGCTCGTCTTTATATCCGGTGAGCGTGGCATCCACATCGAACGTCAGCAGATTGTTGGGCGCGAACCCGGGATCGAGACTCCGCAGGTTTTGAAGTGTACGTACCACCATACCAGCGCCCACCAGCACCACGACAGTCAGCGCCACTTGCGCAACCACTAGAATATTTCCAAGGCGGAACCGGCCCTGCCGTCCTCCAAGCCCCCCAGCGTTGTCTTTTAGAGCCGGCGTCAGGTCGATGCGCATCGACCGCAACGCAGGCGCAATTCCGAACAGCAGGCCGGTTAGAAGGGTAGCCCCCAGCGTGAATCCCAGCACCCGCAAATCGATGTCAGCGGAAAATCGAAACCACGATTCTGCTTGGCTGAGCGCGAAACCCACCAACGCGTGCGCGCCCCAGTATGCGAGTAGAATCCCCAACGCTCCGCCCATCAACGACAGAGTCATACTTTCGGTAAGCAACTGGCGCACCAGCCGCGCACGCGCTGCACCCACCGCCAGCCGTACCGCAATCTCCTTCTGCCGCGCCGCCGCACGAGCCAGCAGCAGCCCCGCGACGTTTGCGCAGCCGATCAGCAGCACAATCGCCACCGCGATCATCAGCACGTACAGCATGGTGGAGATGCGGTTGCGCAGCCCCGTCAAACCAGTCTGCGCCGGCAGCAGTTTGATAGCCGGCTGATCCTCGGCTTTGGCGATCGGTCTCTCCGCATGCAGCAGGTTGTACGCGAACATGCTGGTGAGCTGGCTTTCCGCGGCAGCCACGTTGATTCCCGGTTTCAACCTTCCCGCACTCACAATCCACCACGAACCCGCATCCTCTTGGCTGGGCGTCCACTTCCAGCCAACCTGCAGATTACGCCGTTGACAGAGCGCCACCGAAAAATCACGCACATTGCCGGGCGTGAGATAAGCAAACCCCGCGTCCGCCACGCCTGCCACCGTGAACGGTACCCCATTCACTCTTAGCGTCTTTCCAACCACGGAAGGGTCCCCGCCGAACTGTCGCTGCCAATAGCCGTACGTCAGCACCACCACGGCGCGCGCGCCGGGCTGGTCGTCCGCCGGGATGAGCACGCGTCCTAGCGCCGCGCCCACGCCCAGCGCCCGAAAGTAATCGCCCGAAACATACTGCGGATTCGCACGATGAACCGCGCCGATGCCGCTCACCGTCATCTCTCCGCCGCCCGCGAATTCCGCCAGGCTCGAGAATGGGCCGTGCTCGCGCACTTCGTCCAGGAACGGTTTCGATAACGAACAGCCGTGTTGGCCCGCACCCTGTCGTTGGTTGTCGCAATCGCCGTAGGAGCTGTGGCTGTGAAGTTTCGGACCTGACCGCATGGTCCACTCGAGCAGCATCAGGTGATTCGGATCGCGCACCGGCAGCGCCTTGAACATCACCGTATTGATGACACTGAAAATCGCCGTGTTCGCGCCGATGCAAAGAGCCAGCGTGAGCACCGCCACCGTCGCAAATCCGGGATTCTTCGCCAGCAGGCGTAAGCCGTAGATTATATCCCGCCGCCATCCAGTGAACCACGACAGTCTTCCGCGACTGTTGAATTCGCGGTCTTCGATCTGCTGCTGCCATGCGGCCATAATCGGTTCCTTTCCGTGATGCGCGTCCGCCAGTGCGGTTGCCAATGCTTGCCAATCGCTGATGTGCCGCCGCGCAATCTCACCCGCCTGCGCGTCGCTCGCGCCCATGCGCCGCGCTTCAGACCAGGCATCCTCCATCTGGCGCGCGACTTCCTCGATGATTTCAGCTTCGCGCTCCGCGCGGAAACCGCTGAGGTGCAGGTGCTGCCGCACGTACCCGGGCCAGTCAGGCCGCACGTCTTTGTGCCAGTCAGGCATGACTCGGCCGCACGATCTGGTTGATAGTGGCCACAAATTCCTCCCAGGCGCTGCGCTGGTCCTTCAAAACTTTCCGTCCCGCCGGCGTCAGCCGATACAGTCGCCGCCGCCGTTCGCCCGACTTTTCCAACCAGCGGCCGGCAATTAGGCCGCGATCCTCCAGGCGAAACAGAATCGGGTAGAGCGAACCGATGCGAAACCGAATCTGGCCCTTGGTTCGCTCTTCAATCAGCTTGCCGAGATCGTATCCGTGGCGCGCACGCGCTTCGAGAAGAGTGAGAACCAGAAGCTCGGCGCTTCCTTTGCTGAGATCGCGATTGAACATTATACTTTACAGAAGTATACTTCAGCGACGAATAAAAAGACAAGGATGGCACAACTTGTAAAGCAAGGACTGGCCACTCGATCCTGGCGCCATGTGCTACATGATGTCGAAGGAGCAGAAACCACCATCGCTTGTAACTCTGCCGGGGAAAATCCTTATTCCCTTATAGGAGGCAGAACAGCGTGAGCACCTATCCAACCCTTCGGAGTCCTTTAGTTCCCCCTGGTCTCCTTTTTGTGGTCGCTTTCCTGGTTGGCACCCTGACGGCGACTGCCGATACCATCTACCAGGTCACCATTCTTCCCAGCATCGACCCTGATTTCTACGGACCCGGCGAAAACTTGGACAATTTCGTTTCCACCGAGTTCAACTCCACCGGCAACCTTCCTCCGATGTTCAGCGAGATCCAGATCACCTTCACGGTTCCTACCCTCGATACCGCGAATATCAATACCGCCAATAACTACATCATGCGGAACATGACCGTCGTGATGCCGGAGCTGAACAATCAGGCGTCCATACCGCAAGGTGGCAATATCGTTCCGTGCGCCGTGGTTGGCGCGGGATGCTGGTTTGCCACTCTGCAATATACGTCGGCCCTGGCTAATCCAGCGCCGCAGGACACCATGTTCCTCGACATTGATAACAGCAACTTCGGCGAAGGGCAGGAGTGGTTAATTAGCCTCGACTTTCCGGCAGACGCCTCTGCCGTCGGAAACGCAACCGGCATCAGCGTTGTCTACGTAGATCACGCCGACAACAATGGCGCGACGTTCTACTGCTCGACGGGCGTCTCGGGGTGCACCGCGTCGGGTGAGGCGGTGGTTACCCCGGAGCCCGCGGCCTTTTGGCCGATTTTGGCCGGCCTGGGGCTGATGGGCTGGAAGCGTCGCCGAATGGTCGACCGATCACAATCGTAAGCACCCATAAGTTCGCGATCGCGCTCGTCTACACAGTCCAGCTCGATAAGTGCAATGCAATTGCCGGCGGCCGCGCCATTTTGCTTTCCTGCGAGAATTGAGCAAGACGCAGATGTTGAAGCCGCCGATCACCGATGTGCAAGTGAAAATCGCGATATGCCTGCTGATTGCCTCAGCCTTGGCCGCCGCCGCATCGCCCCCGTCGGCAGTGGATTCGATTTTCGCGCCACTGATCAACCCCAAATCGCCCGGAGCTGCCGTATTGCTGCGGAAGAATGGCAAAACCATCGTGCAGCGTGGCTATGGAGTCCGCGATCTTCGCACGCTCGCGCCGATCGATGCGCGGACGGATTTCACCAAACAGTTCACCGCAATGGCAGTGATGCTTCTGGTTCGCGATGGCCAACTCCGCTACGACGACCCCGTCACGCGGTTCTTCCCTGATTTTCCGGCGTATGGCCGTAAGATCACCCTGCAACATCTGTTGACCCATACTTCGGGCCTGCCCGATTACGAGGACCTGATGGAAGGCGGCTCCTGGACCGAGTCCCGCCAGATTCAGGATGACGAAGTTCTGGCGCTGCTCAAGCGAAGTACTGCTCCGAAATTCGCGGCCGGGACAAGCTGGTCTTACAGCAACTCTGGCTACGTACTGCTCGGGTTGATCGTGGCCAAGGTATCCGGAGTTCCATTTGGGGAATTTCTCGAGCGGCGCATCTTTCATCCTCTCGGGATGAATCGAACGCTTGTATACATCCAGGGAAAGAACAGCGTGCCGGATCGCGCCTTTGGTCATACGGCCGAGGACGGTGCTTTGGTGGAAACCGACCAGAGTTCCACTTCAGCCACCCAGGGCGATGGCGGCATCTATTCGAATCTCGAAGATCTGGCCAAATGGGACCAAGCGCTCGCCCGGCACACCCTGCTGAGCGCAGCAGCGATGCAGCCGGCGCTAATACCCGTCCGATTGGCGGATGGCGAGGAGCCGCATTGGCCGGCTGCGCCCGGAGATGACAACTTGGCTCCCGGAAAGCCTGTGGCCTATGGCTTCGGCTGGTTTCTCGATCCTTATGCCGGCCGCGCGCGCATGTGGCACTCCGGCAGCACCCGGGGCTTCAGCACGGCAATCGAACGGTTTCCCGCTGAGAACTTGACTGTTGTGGTGCTGTCGAATCGAACCGATCTGGATGCGCCGAAGCTGGCCTTGCGAGTGGCGAACGCGTTCCAATAGGAGTGACCCCGGCTAACAGCCACCCAGCTTTGCGGCGCTCTGTTATTCTCTTCCGTATGCGCCTTACGTTGCTAGCTCCGTCCGCACTCATATGGGCTGCACTTAGTCCATTCGCCTGTGCCCAGGAGACCGCCTCCGTAGCCTCGCGTGTGGCCGCCCAGAACGCCCTGTTCAATGACGCCTGGCAGGCTGCTATGAAGATGAATCCTCTACTGGCCACGGCTGTCGGCGACTACCGCTATAACGATCAACTCGGCGACTACTCACTCGCTGCGTCCGCGACGCGACACCAGCGCGATCTTTCCGACCTCGCTCGCATCAAGGCCATCGACCCTTCGGGCTTCCCGGAACAGGATCGCATCTCCCACGACCTTTTCCTCCGCCAGCTTGAGCAGCGCGTCGATGACTACGATCTCAAAGAGTTTGAAATGCCGCTGGTAGCATCCGGCGGCGGTGGCGGCGTCCACGTGAGCCTGGCCGACCTCCCGCTTTCCATGCCATTCGATTCGGTTAAGCATTACGAGGATTACATTTCTCGACTGCATCAAATCCCGCGAGCGTTCCTCCAGACTGAGGAGGTCCTGCGCGCGGGAGTCAACGATCACCTCGTCCCCGTCCGATTCATCGCCGAAAAAGTTCCCCACCAGGCAGAAGGAGTCATCGCGGCCAATCCCTATATCCTGCCTCTCAAGAAATTTCCAGCCGGTTTTTCGGACGCCGACAAGAAGCGCCTCTCGGACGAAATCACGGCGACGATCAATAACGAGGTTTTTCCCGCCTACAAGCAGTTCGTCGCTTTTGTCAGGACGGACTACATTCCGCACACGCGAACCACGCTCTCCATCAACTCCCTCGGTGGAGGCAAGCGCCGCTATCAGGCCACTCTGCGACGCTTCACCACCACGGATCTCACCGCCGCCCAGATTCACGATATCGGCCTGAAAGAAGTCGACCGCATCGAGACCGAGATGTCCGCCCTCGCCAAAGCCAACGGCTATTCGGACCTCGCCGCGTTTCGCACCCACATCGAAAGCGACCCCAAGTATCAGGCTGTGTCCGCGGACGCCATCGTCGAAGATTTCCGCAAGTACATCGCCGAAATGCAGCCGCATCTTCCCGAACTGTTCGGTCTGCTGCCGAAGACCGCAGTCACGGTCGAGCCTATTCCTCCTTTTCAGGCCGCAGCCGCCACCCATTACCAGGGCGGAACGCCAGACGGAAAGCGTCCTGGCCGCGTGTCCGTTGCCGTGTCCGATCCCACGCACCGCAGCTACATCAACGACGAGGCGGTTGCCTATCATGAGGGCGTCCCTGGCCACCACCTCCAGATCACCATCGAGCAATCCCTCACCGGTCTTCCTGAATTCCGCAAACACGGGGGAAACTCCGCCTATACGGAGGGCTGGGGCCTCTACGCCGAGCAGCTTGGCAAAGAGATCGGACTTTATCAGGATCCGGGTTCCGATTATGGACGCCTCCGCTCGGAACTTTTCCGCGCCGTGCGTCTGGTGGTCGACACCGGTATTCACGATATGGATTGGAGCCGCGATCGAGTAGTCGAATATATGCGCAACTCTCACGCGGTGGATGAACCAACGATTCAGGCTGAAACGGATCGCTATATCGCTGGACCGGGTCAAGCGTGCAGTTACAAGCTCGGTCAGCTCAAGATCCGCGAGCTACGCGAACGCGCGAAACAGCAACTCGGCGCGAAGTTCGACCTGAAAGCGTTTCATGACGAGATTCTGTCCGGCGGCGCGCTCCCGCTCGACATGCTGGATGCCCGCATCAACGGCTGGATCAAAGCCCAGCGCGGCATGGCGTCTAAGTGACGGCTACTTCACCAAGGATACTCGGGAGAGGACTGTGCAACCCAAGACTGGCCAGTCACCGCGCACATACTCCGTCGACTCACTCCACCGTGAACCTGGCCGGCAATACCGTGGCATTGACTTCCGGGTTGTAGTAGTCATACAACGTGGACGGCGCGCTCAAGGCGTTCATCGCGAAGCGCGGGCGGAACGTGAACTCAAATCTGGCTCCTTCCGCCCTGGGCCACAAATAGAACACCACTCGATCCGGTTGCACCTCGTATCCGTCAACGCCCGAATCCCTGGCCTTCTCAAGCGACTCGCGATCAACCTCGGCGCCAGGCGGCAGCCCAATTTCTGCGATCATCATGCCGTAACCGCGAAATCCGATTCGCTCCGCTTCCACTTCGCAGGTCAAAGCCTCGCCAATCTTGGCTTGATGCCGGCCAAGGTCGACCTTGAGCCTTAGGCCTCTGGTATCTCCGGTTTTGAGATTTTCGTTTTCTATAGCCTGCGACTGCCGCCAGGGCACGTAGTAAGTGGCGATGACGTTGGCTTGCATCGCGCCGGTTTCTGGCGAACTCTGGATCTCAACGTTGTTGCTGCCTTGCAACACACCTTTGCTGAGTTCGACGACGCGGGGACCAGTGATCTCACTTCGACCAGGAAGCTGTACAGACGCGAGCTTCGTGCCGTTTATAAGGATCGTTGCAGAACTGCTTGCTTGTGCGCCTTCCCCCGGCGGCATCGCTGCGATCACCGCCTCCAGAACGTTCTGGGTCGCCTGGGTGGAATACCACGTACAGTAACGGTCTTTGTGCGTGAGCAAGTACTGAAGGCCTCGACTCTTCTGTTCTTCCTCGGCCGAATCGTGATTCAGCGCTTGGAACATGGCCAGCGCTTCGACGGCCAGCGCAGTCGTTTCCAGCCGACCGGCGCG
>Ga0335078_10016643_pt1 | contig 10918 bp, 5 predicted proteins | sample Lox_Sample_32_FD_206711 | JGI IMG/M metagenome (GOLD analysis project Ga0335078, IMG submission 206711) | Soil microbial communities from Loxahatchee National Wildlife Refuge, Florida, United States - Lox_Sample_3.2 | ecosystem: Environmental > Terrestrial > Soil > Wetlands | place: USA: Florida... | reverse complement strand
TTCCCGGTGCCAGCGTTGGCAGTCGGCGCTCGCCTGTCGCAGGACCCAATCTCCGACTTCCACGATCAACCCGGTTTCCTCGAGGAGGGGCAGAAACGCGGCGGGCGAGATGAGTCCGCGCTCCGGATCCCGCCAGCGGATCAGTGCCTCGACGCCCTCGATGGTGCGATTCTTGACGTTGACCTTGGGCTGGTAGTGAAGCTCGAACTGCTCCTTCTCGATCGCGATGCGCAACTTGTGCTCGAGCGCGAGGTTCGCCATCGCTCGCGAATGCGCTTCGGCGTTGTAGTGCAAGGTGCGCTCGCCCTTCGCCTTCGCGTTGCGCAATGCGGCTTCGGCGTTCATCACGAGTGCATCGGCATCCGTCCCATTCTCCGGATGGATCGCCAGACCCGATTTCACCGTTACCGGGATCTTGCGCTCATCAATCTCGAAGTATTCGGCAAAGACGGCATCGATATGGCTTCGCAACGTCTCGAGCGCGTCGCTCGGACCGCCCCTGACTTCCAGCGCCGCGGCAAACGTGCCTCCTCCAAGCTGCGCGAGCAGCTGGGTGTGCGGGAATCGCAGGCGCAACCGCTCGGTCACGTGCTGCAGCAGCAGGTCCCCGGTATGTCGCCCAAAGGAGTCGTTGATGACGCTTAAGTGCTCGATATCGATGATGGCGATGGCGAGCCGGGCATCGTTCGGATTGAGCTGTGTGAGCTTTCGACCGATGCGCTCGCAAAAGAGCGAGCGCTTGGCAAGGCCCGTTTGGGCATCGAAGTGGGAGAGAAAGCGGACGCGGCTGTCTTTCTGCAGATACTGGAGCGCAAAGGAAAGGTTCGAGGCAACCTCGCGCAACATCCCGAGCTCTTCCTCACCCAGCGTGCCGGAGTCGGGGGCTGCCACCACGAGCACGCCCACGGCAGTCTTGTCGAGGAAGATCGGCAGTACCACGATCGGCTGCAGTTTCGTCTCGCGCATGCCGGCCGTTGGGGCCGTCAATATCGGGAATTCACCGGTATCCTTGCAGACATGCAACCTGCCGGTCCGCAAGACCTGGCCGATCACGCTCGTGTCCCGACCGATGGAATCCGCGACGAGCGCTCTGAACTCCTCTGTCCGACCCGGTTCCGTACCGGCTGCCGCAGTCTGAGTGGTGCGTGCACCCGGCTGTTTGAGCGCAATGATGGCTGCGGCGTACCCACCGACCGATACGGCGAGCCGGCAGGCCTCCCGCAGCATCTCCTCGGGCTGGCGCGTGCGCAGCATCAGCGCATTGACGCCGCTCAGCATCCGCAGCACCCGCGTGAGGCGGGCGATCTGGGCCTCCTGTCGTCGCCGCTCTCTGCGCGCTGCCACTTCCTCCAGGGCGCGACGGATGGCGGGCACCAGCCGGCTCAAGTTGTCCTTGAGCACATAGTCCACGGCACCGCAATGAAGGGCCTCGATGGCCCGCTCCTCGCCGATGGTTCCGGAGACGAAGATGAAGGGGATGTCCCGCGCGAGCTCGGTCGCCAGCTTGAGCGCCGCGGGACCGCTGAACTTAGGCAGCGTGAAATCCGAGAGAATGACATGGGGTCTGAATTCCTGCAGAGCCGCCGTGAAGCGCTCCTCGGTCTCGACCCGCAGATGTTCGCAGTCGAGGCCGCCCTTTTTCAGGTGCCGGATCGTGAGCTCCGCCTCCGCAGGCGCATCCTCAACCAGCAGGACCCGGATGGGGGGCTCCCGCTCCTGATCAGTAGGAGCACGGCGCGATGCGGCGGCAGCGCTGCCGCCGGACGCACTCCCTGATACATGCGCAGTCATTGCTCGAAGGCCGTTGCCAATCGACAGAAGAACTCATGCTAGCAGTCCTCCCCATTTTGTCATATGGGCTGAGTCTGAGTTATCTGATACGGAGTCGCATGAAGATGTGATCCAACGCACAAAACAGGCTTCGCGCCGCACCGCGGTCGCAATTTTCGGCTGGCGTCCCTTTCACTTAACCTGGAGACGGAGCATCTTTCGCTGATGCTGTCCGCCGCGCGTCGCACCGCTTTTCTCATGATGTTGTGCGCCGCGCTCGCGGCGTCGCCGCCGGTGTTGGCGAGTCCGACGCCAGAATACCAAGTGAAGGCGGCGTTCTTATTCAACTTCTCACAGTTCGTGTCCTGGCCACCGCAGGCGTTTGGCTCTACAAACGCTCCGATCGTCATCGCGGTGCTCGGCCAAGACCCGTTCGGGCGTGATCTCGATGCGATCGTGAACGGCGAGCATGTTAACGGCCACCCCATCGTCGTGCGCCGCTATCGCGACGTATCCGAGGTCGACGGCTGTCACATTCTCTTCATCGATCGATCTGAGAGCGATCAGCTGCCCGAGATCGTTCGGTCGCTGCGCGGGCGCGCCATTCTTACCGTGAGCGACATCGAAGGATCGGCGCAGGGCGGCGTGATGATCGATCTGGCCACCCAGGATAATCATATCCGCATGCACGTGAACCTCGCGGCCGCGCGGGCGAGCGGTCTTACCTTGAGCTCCCAGCTCCTTAGGCTCGCTCAGATCATCGGACCGAAGGGTGAGTGACATGATCGCGCGTACGAGAAACCTCCGGCGCTCGCTCATTCTCATGCTGCTGCTGACGACGGGCATTGTCGTCGTGCTCACGACGGCAGCCTTAAGCGTGTATGAATTCGTGACCGCCCGGCAGCTCGCGGCTCGCAATCTCGCGACGCTCGCTCAGGTGATCGCCACGAACAGCACGGCGGCGCTCGCCTTCGATAATCCGGATGATGCGCGTCGGGTGCTGGCGGCCATCAGGGCGGAGCCCCACGTGACCGCTGCGGCGCTTTATTCGCTCGATGGAAAGCTCTTTGCGAGCTACCCGGGCGATCTCGCATTGCTTCCCGCTCGTGCACCCGCGCTCGGCGAGCGCTTCGCTCGATCGCGGCTGGTGGTGGTGCGTAGCGTGGTTCAGGGCACGAGCCGCCTGGGGACGGTATATCTGCGGAGCGACCTGGGCGCGATCTACGAGCGCATTCGCCTCTTCGCTTTGATCGCCGGCTTGATTCTCCTTCTGGCTGGGCCCACCACCTATCTCATTGGCGCGCGCCTGCAGCGGGAAATTTCCGATCCGATATTGGCGCTCACTGAGACGGCGCAGGCCGTCTCCCAGAATCGTGATTACTCCGTGCGCGCGCCGCAGGTGCATGGCTATGAGCTCGGGCTGCTCACGGACGCCTTCAATCATATGCTGACGCGGATCGAAGAGGGGCAGGGGCGCCTGCAGAGCCAGCTCGCGCGTCTCGATCTGCTGCACCGGATCACCCGCGCGATCGGAGATCGGCTGGATCTACCGAGCATTTTTCAGGTCGTGGTCGGCACGCTCGAGGCGGATCTGCCGCTCGACTTTGGCTGTGTGTGCACCTACCAAGCAGGCACGCAGTTCGTATCGCTGCAGTCGATCGGCGCGCGCAGCAGGCCGCAGGCGGCAGCCATGGCGCTCGCCGATGGTGCGGCGATACCCGTGAATGAGAACGGGCTTTCGCGCTGCATCGGGGGCGAACTGGTGTATGAGCCGGATACCTCGAGCCTGCCGTTCGCGTTCCCGAAGCGCTTCGCTGAGGCCGGATTGCGCTCCCTCGTCATCGCACCGATGCTCGTTGAGCAGAGCGTGTGCGGGGTCCTGGTGGCCGCCCGGCGCGCTCCGGAGGCCTTCAGCAGCGCGGACTGCGAGTTTCTGCGCCACCTCTGCGATCATGTGGCGCTCGCTGCGCGGCAGGCTCAGCTGCATGGGGCGCTGCAACGCGCGTACGACGATCTGCGGCAGTCGCAGCAGGCCGTCATGCAGCAGGAGAGGTTGCGTGCGCTCGGACAGATGGCGAGCGGCATCGCGCACGACATCAATAACGCCATCTCGCCGGTTGCGCTTTACACCGAGATGCTCCTCGAGCGCGAGCCCAACTTGAGTGAGCGGGCTCGCGGGTGTCTCGTGACCATCCAAGGTGCCATCGAGGATGTGGCCGACACCGTCGCGCGAATGCGCGAGTTCTATCGGCCGCGCGAGCCGCAGCTCGTGCTCGCTCGCGTCTCGCTCAATCGTACCATCGAGCACGTGGTCGAACTCACCCGGGCGCGCTGGAGTGATCTGCCACAGCAGCGCGGTATCGTCATCGATTTGCACACCGATCTCGTGCCAGACCTTCCGGAGATCATGGGCGCCGAGGGCGAAATCCGCGATGCGCTCACGAACCTTATCTTCAACGCCGTCGATGCCATGCCGCAGGGAGGGACGCTCACCCTCAGGACCCGCATTTCCAGCGCGCCGGACGGCTCGAGCGGCTGCGAGCGTCGGGTAAGCGTCGAAGTGACCGATACCGGCATCGGCATGGACGAGGAGACGCGCAGAAGGTGCCTCGAGCCCTTCTACACGACCAAGGGCGAACGCGGCACGGGTCTCGGACTCGCGATGGTTTACGGCATGGTTCAACGGCACAGCGCCGAGCTCGAAATCGACAGTGTCCTCGGGCGGGGTACGACGCTGCGGCTGTCATTCCCGGTAACGAGCGAGACCCTGCAAGGCGCTGCGCCCGCGCCGCTCAGCGTTCAACCCAGCCAGCGACTGTCGATTCTCCTGGTCGATGATGATCCGCTTCTCATCAAATCGCTGCGCGACATTCTGGAAGGCGACGGACACCTGATCACGGCCGCCGATGGGGGACAGCGCGGGATCGATGAGTTCACCGCCGCACAGCAGCGAGGTGCACCGTTTTCGCTCGTCATCACGGACCTCGGTATGCCGTACGTCGACGGCCGCAAGGTCGCGGCCTCCGTGCACGCCGTCTCCCCCGACACCCCTGTCATTCTTCTCACCGGCTGGGGAAGACGCCTGCTCGCCGAAAACGATATCCCACCGTACGTGGATCGGGTTCTCGGCAAGCCGCCCAAGCTAATCGAGCTGCGCGCCGCGCTCGCTGAGCTCACGGCAGGACCACGAGCCGCATGAACGCAGAGGCGAAATTGCCGCAAGCCGCGGCCCCCCTCGCGAGACTCCTTATCGTCGATGATGAGGAGGCGCAGCTGCGGGCGCTCTGCGACACGCTGAAGCTCGAGGGCTTTGCGCCTGAGGGCTTCGCATCCCCGCGCGAAGCGCTTTCGAAGTTGCAGCCCGATGATTTCGACCTCTTACTGACGGATCTCATGATGCCCGGGATGGATGGCATCGAGCTGCTGCAGGCGGCGCAGCGCGTCGATCGCGATCTCGCGGCAATCGTGATGACCGGGCACGGTACGATCGATACCGCCGTGAAGGCGATGCAGGCCGGCGCGCTCGACTACATCCTGAAGCCCTTCCGCTTGAATCAAATGATGCCCGTCATTACGCGGGCGCTCGAGACGCGCCGTTTGCGCCGTGTAAACCGCGAGCTCGAGCAACGGGTGCGCGAGCGCACCCGCGAGCTCGAGATCGCCAATCGGGATCTCGAAGCCTTCTCGTTCTCCGTCTCGCATGACCTGCGCGCGCCGCTTCGAATCATCCAAGGCTTCTGCGAAGTGTTCATCGAGGACTTCGGTTCCGGTTTGCCGGAGCAGGGACGGGGCCTCCTTAAGCGCATCGAGGAGGGCGCACAGCGGATGAGCCGGCTGATCGAGGATCTGCTCAACTTCTCGCGTGCCGGCCGCAGCACGATGAAGCCGACCCGGGTTGCGATGGGCGATCTCGTTCGGGCCGTGATGACGGAGCTGACCGAGCAGTCCCCCTCAGGGAAAGTGGAGATTGACATCGCAGAGCTCCCTGATGGCTGGGGCGACCCCGCTCTCATCCGCCAGGTGCTGGTGAACCTGCTCTCGAACGCTCTTAAGTTCTCGAGCACCCGGCCCTCGGCTCGGATCGAGGTGACGAGCACCGAGCACGAAGGTCAGCGCGTCTACCGCATCGCCGACAACGGCGTCGGGTTCGATGAGGCTTACGCGCACAAGCTCTTCGGGGTTTTCCAGCGTCTGCATTCCGAGGAGAGCTTTGCCGGAACCGGAATCGGGCTCTCGATCGTGAAGCGGATCATCGAGCGCCACGGCGGGCGCATCTGGGCCGAAGGTCGACCGAACGAGGGCGCCACGTTTTCCTTCACCCTTCCCGTGGTGGAGGGCGAGGTGCGCCCATGAAGCGGCGTTCGCCCTTAACTGCCGGCTTTACGGTCACGCTTGCGGTGGCGGCGCTCCTCGCGACCTTCCCGGTGCGAGCGGACTCGGATTCCTCGACGCTTGAGCGTTTGAGAGGCCTCAGCATCGAACAGCTGATGAACGTCAAGGTGACCTCGGTTGCGCGACGTCCACAAGAGCTCCTCCGCACCGCGGCGGCCGTGCAGGTGATCACCAACGAGCAAATCCAGCGCTCGGGAGCCACCAGTATCCCGGAAGCTCTGCGGCTCGCCGACAATCTCGAGGTGGCGCAAAAGAACTCCCACGACTGGGGCATCAGCGCACGAGGCTTCAATACAGACCTCGCCAATAAACTCCTGGTGATGATCGATGGCCGCTCGGTCTACACGCCGCTTTTCTCCGGGGTATTTTGGGACGACCAGGACTATCTGCTCAAAGACATCGATCGCATCGAGGTCATCAGCGGTCCCGGAGGGACGCTCTGGGGCGCGAACGCCGTGAACGGCGTTATCAATATCATCACGCAGAGCGCGCAGCAGACCCAGGGCTTCTACGCGGAGGAGGCTGGTGGGACAGAGCTCCATGAGCTCGCGGGGGTCCGCTACGGCGGCGCCCTCTCTTCGGACACCTGGTTTAGAGTCTACGGCAAGTATGTCGACCGCGGCGATGAAGTGATGAGCGATGGCGCACCGGGATCGGATTCTTGGCGACAGGGAAGGGCTGGGTTTCGCATCGACTCGGATCCCTCGAGTCGCGATGCGCTGATGTTCGACGGTGACTTCTACGATGGACACGAGTACGAGCCGACGGGAGGGCAGGCCGAGACGAGCGGTGGCGACATGCTCGGTCGTTGGAGCCATCGCTTCTCCGAGCACTCGGACACGCAGTTGCAGTCCTACATCGACCGCACGCATCTCCTTAATCCGCAGCCGGCGCTGATGCTCGGAACGCTGCAGCTTGCACCACCCGGTGTGCTCAAAGACGATCTCACCACCTACGATATCGACTTCCAAGACCGTTTTGATGCTGCGATGTCTCAGCGCATTGTCTGGGGTCTTGGGCTCCGCCGTACGCATGATGCGGTGGTCAATGCGCCGGGGCTGGCGTTCCTTCCCGATGTGCTCAACCAGAATCTCTATAGCACTTTCGTTCAGGACGAGATCGCGCTCAAACCCAACCTCAATCTCATTGCCGGTACGAAGCTCGAGCACGACGCCTATACCGGCTGGGAGTGGCAACCGAGCGTCAGGGCGCAGTGGTCATTCGCAAACCAGGAATCGCTCTGGGCCGCCATCTCGCGGGCCGTCCGCGTGCCCTCGCGCGTAGATCGCGACCTCTACGAGGCGGCGCCGCCCCGACTGTTGCTCTTGCAGGGGAGCCCCAATTTCGTCTCGGAGAAACTAATCGCGTACGAGATCGGCTATCGCGGTCAGATCGGACCACGATTCGGCTCTTCAGTTTCGACGTTCTACAACGTCTACCAGGATCTACGGAGCACGAGCTTCACCCCGGGGCCGATCATACCCTTCTATTTTGCCAACAACCTCAAAGGGGATACCTACGGCCTGGAATTCTCGAGTGACTACCAAGTGAGGCCGGGTGATTCGCTGCACTTGGGGTACGATCTTCTCAAGGAGCACTTACGTATCGCGCCTGGGCAGGTGGATATCAATCAGGGTCTCAATGAGACGGCGGACCCGGAACACCAGTTCTTCCTGCGTTCTTCGATAGATCTGCCGCGAAACGTGCAATTCAATGCGGCGCTGCGCTGGATCGACACGTTACACAACAACGACGGACCCACACCGGGAACAGTCCCCGCGTACTTCGAGCTTGACTCGCGCATCGCCTGGAACGTGAGCCCGCAGATTGAGCTCTCCGTCGACGGGCGGAACTTGCTGCATGGGGAACACGTCGAGTATGGCTTCCCGGAGCCGACTCGGATGGAGATAGCCCGCAGCGTCTACGCCAAGATAACGTGGCGGCGCGACCGATGAGCCCGTTGTCGAGCGGACGCCGCAGCCGGAGCAGCACACCTCTTCAGCTTCTCTCATGCCGCACCCGTAACGGCGGCCAATCGGGAACGTCGGATATTGTAGATTCCCGATAGTCCTGGATCGGGTTCCGTCGTACACGCTACGAACCGCTTCCAACCGCGCACCAGTTGCTCAAACTGAGCGACAGGCAGCGGGTGGCTGAAAAGAAACCCCTGAGCCTCGTCGCAACCCTGCTCACTGAGTAAACGGAGCTGCTCGCTCGTTTCGACACCTTCGGCGAGGACTTTCAACCCGAGGCTCTTGGCCAGACCTACTATCCCGCTGACCAGACGACAGCTCTCCGGATGCGCCGCAATTTCCTTCACGAAGGACTGGTCGATTTTGATCTTCTGGATTGGGAACCGTCTCAGGTAGTTGAGCGAGGAGTAGCCGGTACCGAAGTCATCGATCGAGAGACGGATCCCCATCGCATTCAGCTTCCTCATGACATCGACGCTCGCATCCACGTCTCTCATCATGAGACTCTCGGTGAGCTCGAGCTCCAGTAACCTGGGGTCGATCCGGCAGGTGGCGATCATCCGAGCGATGCGCTCGACAAAGTCCTTCTCGTGGAACGGCATGGCGGAGACGTTCACGGCGATCGGTACGGCGCAGAAGCCGTTCTGCCCCCAGGCAGCCAGCTGGCGCACGGCCTCTCCCGCTACCCACTCGTCGATCGCGCGGATGAGGCCGCGCTCCTCGGCGATTGGAATGAACGTGCCCGGCATGATCAGGCCTCGCTCAGGGTGGTTCCAGCGGATGAGCGCCTCCGCTCCGACGAGTTCGCCGGTCGCCACGGAAATCTGCGGCTGGTAATGGAGCACGAACTCTCCGCGGTCGAGGGCTCCGCGCAGCGCGTTCTCCATCGACAGCATGTTGAGCGCGCGCCTGTTGAGACTTCCGGTGTAAAAGTGAAAGCGGTCGCGGCCGTCCCCCTTCGCCTGGTACATCGCGGCATCCGCGTTTCTGAGCAGTTCCCGCGCTTCGCGGGCATCGTCCGGGAACATCGAGATACCGACGCTCGCGGTGACCGTAATGTCGTGGCCCTCGAGGTCGACCGGCGCTTGAAGCGCCTGCAGCAGCTTGGTGACGCAGGCGGTGGCGTCCTTTGCATCGTGCAAGTGCTGGAGGACGACCACGAATTCATCGCCTCCCATCCGGGCAACCGTATCGTCCTCGCGCGCGGCGCCCGTGAGTCGCCGCGCCAGCTCCTGCAAGAGCGCGTCTCCGGCGCTGTGGCCCAACGAGTCGTTCACCTCCTTGAACCGATCGAGATCGATGAAGGCGACTCCCACCTGCGTTCCTGCACGTTGTGCCGCTCTGATCGCTTGTTCCAGCCGGTCGATGAGCAATACGCGATTAGGCAGATTGGTGAGTGCATCGAATCGAGCAAGGCGAGTGACACGCTCCTCGGCTGCCTTGCGCTGAGTGATGTCGGAGAAGATCCCGACGTAATGGGCGATCGATTGGCGTTCATCCTTGACCACGCTGATCGAGAGCCATTCCAGATACAGCTCTCCGTTCTTGCGGCGGTTCCAGACTTCCCCGCTCCAGGTACCCGTCGCGAGAAGTGAGTTCCACATCGCGGAGTAAAACGCTGGATCCTGCCGGCCAGAGTGCAGCATCCGCGGAGTTTGGCCGATCGCCTCCTCCGCGGTGTAACCGGTGATCCGCTCGAACGCGGAGTTCACCTTCAGAATCCGTTGCTCGGGATCGCAGATGAAGATGCCCTCGACGCTGTGCGAGAGCACGTTCGCCCAGAGGCGCAGCTGCTGCTCGGCGGCGAGTCGCTCAGTGACCTCCTGCGCCATGGCCAGCACGCGCGTCACCTTGCCGTTCGGATCGCGCATCGCCGTGTTGAACCACTCGCACCAGATCGTGCGACCGTCCTTCGTCAGAATCTCGTTCACCACGCGAATCGTCTCGTCGCCGGCCGATTCCCAGCTGAGGGCGCCGCGAACATGCGGACGGGCGTGCGGCGGGATGAGAAAGTCGTACGGCGAGCGGCCGAGAGCTTCCTCGGATCGATAGCCGAACATGCGCTCGGCGGCGGGATTCCACGAACGGATCGTCATTTCAGGGGTTGCATCCGAGATGACGAGCGCCATGGGCGTGCGCTCGCACTGCAGGTGAAGCTCCCTTTGCAGCCGGTCGCGCTCGGTCGTCGCCTGATCGCGTCCCATCTCGGCGCGCACTCGAGCGGTGATGTCGCTGAAGATGACGATCCGCTCATGGGCTGCGAGGCTCGTCCGAGCTTCGACGACGCGACTGGCGCCGTCCTTGCGGCGGATTCGGCCGATGATCGGTGGGGATAGCGCACCGTTGGCGACTCCCACGAGGGACTCGCGCCATCTCTGCAGGATGTGCGTGCGGTAGACGGGATCGGGGAAGAGCCGCTCGAAACATTCGGCGAGCCTCGGGATCTCCTCGCGCGCGTATCCGAACAGATCGACGTACGCCGGATTGACGGCGAGGACGTTGTCGGCATCGTCCACGATCGCCATGGCTGTGGGGGCCGCCGAGAACACTCGCGCGAACCGATCCTGCAGCCTGTGGTTCTTCTGTCGGGCGTGCTCGAGAGCGGTGCTTTCGATAAGGTGGCCGCGCGCCTGGGTCGCGCTGCCCGCCGGGGCCTCTGGTCCATCGTGTCGTATCAATCGAACTTCGGAACTCAAGTTAGCCTCTTGCTTGCCACCACGCCGGTGGCCTCTCGGTCTTGAGCGCAGGTATAGAGGACTGCCTGGCACCGTGGCGTGACTTAC
>Ga0335078_10016642_pt1 | contig 10918 bp, 11 predicted proteins | sample Lox_Sample_32_FD_206711 | JGI IMG/M metagenome (GOLD analysis project Ga0335078, IMG submission 206711) | Soil microbial communities from Loxahatchee National Wildlife Refuge, Florida, United States - Lox_Sample_3.2 | ecosystem: Environmental > Terrestrial > Soil > Wetlands | place: USA... | reverse complement strand
AACCAAAACATTCGGTGGAGATTTCTGATGATGCTGCGCTCAGCCGTCATGAGCCTTGGGCTTGCGTCCGCCGTCCTGCTGGCGGCCGCGGCCCATGCGCAACAGCCGGCCGATAACCGGGCCAAGGACGAGGCCGCCATCCGCCAGGCCGACGAGGCCTGGGTCAAGGCCGCCCAGACAAAACAGATTCCGGCCTGGCTCGCCTACTACACCGACGACGTCCTGTTCATGCCGCCCAACGACAAGACCGCGAAGACCAAGGACGACATCACCAAGTATCTCGGCCAGATGATGATCCTGCCCGGCCTCAAAGTGACGTGGCAGCCGGTCAAGATCGAAGCCGCGCGCTCCGGCGACATCGCCTACGACCACGGCACCTACGAGCTGACGTTCGAGGATCCGAACGGCAATCCGATCACGGATAAAGGCAAGTATCTCGAGATCTGGAAGAAGCAGGCCGACGGAAGCTGGAAGTGCAGCGCCGATATGTGGAACTCGGACCTGCCGAATTAGCCGCCGCTAGTTGCACGACCTGAGCCCGGCCAGGGGCACGCAGCCGCTGGACGTTGGCTGCGGCGCCGCGGCGCGCGCTTCCGCCTGGAACGAGGGCAAGCCCTGCACCAGCAGTTGCTGCGGCGCCGGGTTGGCGCTGCCGCCGAAGCTCATGCTCTTGCGCCGCCGCGCATCCTCGGCGGCGATCCGCGCGTCGAGCTCCGTCACGTCGCGCCGGTACTGGTCGTCGCTGACGTCGCCGGCATCGACCCGTTCGGCGCCGAGCTCGCGCGCCTGGATCGAGACATAGACGAGATCCATGAACGGATAGCCCGCGCCGTCATAGGCATCGAGCACCGTGCGCGCGGCGCATTGCACCGCGGCGCGATGGTTCTTGAGCCGGCCGATGCTGCGCAGCTGCTCGCAATTGGCATAGGCCGCCTGCGCCTTGGCGTCGGCTTCTTCCTGGCGCGACGCCGAGGCGCAACCCGCAACCGCCGCCATCACAACGAACGCCACAACCGCGCTGCGCATGAGCCCTCGCTTGCCCGCGATCATCTTCCTCGCGCCACCAGGAGGCAAGGTCAGAACGAGTTTTCGCGAAAGAGCGCGCCGCCATCGACGTTGACGACCTCGCCGCAAATCCAGCCCGCCCGGTCCGACGCGAGGAACAGGATCACGTCGGCGATCTCCTCGGGCGTGGCGGCGCGGCCGAGCGGGCGGTCCTTCGAGAGCAATTCCTGCCAGCGCGCGGCATCGCCCAGGATCTTCGCGGCGCGCGCCTGGTGGATGCCGCGCCAGCGTTCGGTATCGACCGCGCCGGGATTGACGCCGACGACGCGGATGCCGTCGTCGATGCTGCGCCCGCCCAACGACCGGGTGAAGCCGTTGAGCGCGATATTGGAGGCGTTGCCGCAGACATAGCGCCATTGCGGCCGCTCGGCGCCGGTGCCGATGACGTTGACGATGGCCTTGGGTGGCTTGCCGCGCATCTTCTGATAGACCGCGCGCGTCAGGTTGATATAGCCGAACACTTTCAGATCCCACGCCGCGCGCCAGCGCGCTTCGTCGATCTCGAACAGGTCGCCGGTCGGGATGGCGCCCGCGTTGTTGACGAGGATGTCGCAATCGCCGTGCGCCTCGGCGAGCGCCTCGGGCGCGCCGCGTTGCGCAAGGTCGATCGCGTGTCTCGTAATCCGCCCCGGCGCCTCGCGGCCGAGTTTCTCGACCGCCGCCTCGAGCCGCCCCGGATCGCGCGCCGCGATGGTGACGTAGGCTCCTTCGCGCAGGAACCCGCGCGCCACGGCAAGGCCGATGCCTTGCGATCCGCCCGTCACCAGCACGCGGCGCCCCGTCAAGCCCAGTTCCATCCTCTCCTCCCTTTGCCGCCGGCGGCCGGTAGCCTAACATTGCCGCCGATGGCGTCGAACGCCGATCTCATCGTCAGCATGCTCCGGCGCGGCGGCATCCCGCTCGGCTTCGGCATTCCGAGCGGCAACGTCCTGCCGCTGATGGAGGCGATGCGCGCCGGCGGCATGCAGTTCGTCCTGACCGCGCACGAAGGCTCGGCCGCGTTCGCGGCGAGCGTGCTCGGACGCATGACCGGGCGGCCCGGGCTTTGCATCGCGACGCACGGGCCGGGCGCGACCAACCTCACCACCGGCGTCGGCTGCGCCTTCCTCGACCGCTCGCCGCTCATCGCCATCACCTGCAACGTGCCGGTGGCGCAGCTCGGCCGGCGCGTGCAGATGCATATCGATCATCACGAGCTGATGCACCCGATCACGAAGGCGACGATGGCGCTGCGCCCCGGCCGGATCGCGCTGACGGTGGCCGACGCGATCCACCTCGCGCTCTCCGAGCCGCAGGGGCCGGTCCATCTCGACCTGCCCGAGGACGTGGCGCTCGCGCCCGCGACCGAGGCCGACTGCGCGATCGCGCCGCCCAGGCCGCGCGCCGCGGCGAGCGACGGCGCGCTGCGCCAGGCCGCGTCCCTCATCGCCCGCGCGCGGCGCCCGATCGCCGTCATCGGCGCGGGTGCCACCGCGCTCGACGGCGGCGGCGATCAGCTCCGCCGCTTCGTCGAGCGCTTCGCCATGCCGTTCGCCACGACCGCGATGGCGAAGGGAATGATCGACGACGACCATCCGTTGTCGCTCGGCTGCATCGAGCGGGCGCGCCGTCAGGTGCAGCGCGCGTTTTTGCGCCGCGCCGATCTCATCGTCGGCATCGGCTATGACACGGCGGAGGTGGAATACGAAGCCTGGATCGGCGGCGTGCCGCTCGTCCATGTCGGGATCGAGCGGGCCGACACGGATGGCTCGGTCAGGATCGCGGCCGAGGCGGTGGGCGATTTGGGCCGCTCGCTCGCCGTGCTCGCCGCGGGCGAGGGCGGCAACGACTGGCGCGCGGACGAGCTTGCCGCGCACCGCGCCCAATTCCAGGCGGCGCTCCGCCCGCCGACCAACCGCTTCGCGCCGCACCAGGCGATCGACGTGGTGCGAAGCGTCTTGCCGCGCGAGGGCATCCTGGCGTTCGACGTTGGCGCCCACACGCATCAGATCGCCTCGCAATGGCCGGCGCATGCGGCAAAAAAATTTCTCGTCACCAACAACTGGTCGTCAATGGGATATGGCATCCCCGCCGCGATCGCGGCCAAGCTCGCGCGGCCGGACTTGGCGGTGGTGGCGATCGTCGGCGACGCCTGCTTCCAGATGACCTGCGGCGAAGTCGCGGTGGCGCGCCGGCTCGGCCTTGCGCTGCCGATCGTTGTGCTCGACGACAATTGGCTGGCACTTATCAAGGTGAAGCAGGAACGCCGCGCCTACCCGTATTTCGGCACCGCTCTCGACGCGGCGCCGCCGCCGTCGCATTATTTCGGCGTTCCGGCGGTCGCCGTGGCGAATGCCGCCGCGCTCGAGGACGCGCTCCGCCGCGCGCTTGCGAGCGCCGGCCCGACGGTGATCGAGGCGATGGTGGACGCCGCGCACTATTCCGAGACGGTTTACGACTGAGGAGGCCAGATGAGCGCCGATCAAATCCTGAAGAAGATGGACGAGGTGGTGGATGAGCATGTCGGCCGCGTGCTGTTCTTCACCGAGCCCATGACCAAGGGCCGCGCCAAGATGTTCGTGAGGCAGCACCGGCTCAACACGCGCCAGCGCAACTCGGTGCTGAAGCTGCGCGTGGCCACCAACTGTCCCGACTGGGACACGCGCATGAACATCCTCAAGGCCTGCACCCAGGAAGTGATCGCCGATAACGAATTCGCCGGCGGCAAGCCGCACTGGCAGGTGATCGAGGAGATGGGCGTGGCGATCGGCTTGCCGATCGACGAGATCCGCGCGGAAAAGCCCATTCCCTCGACCGAGATCGCCTGGGCCGCGTGGGACGGGCTCATGACCGGCAAGCACTGGCTCGAGGGCATCGTCGCCAACACCTGCGCCGAGCGCGTCAACGTGCCGGGCTACGGCCAGGGCGCGCAGCGCGAGCACGGCTGGTCGTGGGTGCAGCGGCGGCGCTGGGCCGAGCTCTTCGGCTTGAAGGACGAGCAGTTGCAATTCTGGTCGGTGCACGAGGAGGCCGATGTCGAGCATTCGAACCTCGGCTGGGGCGCGGTCGCGCGCTTTGCCGAGCAGTACCGCATGGAGGACGCGGTGGTGCACGCCTGCGAGATCAATCTCCGGGTGTGGCAGCTCTACATGAACGGCATCGCCGAGGCCGGCGACCAGAAATACGGCCGCGCCTAGCCGCGCACGCGCGGGATGATGCGCGCGGCGTTGTCGTAATAGATCGCGCGCATCTCGTCGGCGCCGAAGCCGCAATGCGCCAGCCCCTCGACGTGCTGCGCCGCGGTGGCGTAGGGGTAGTCGGTGCCGAACAGCACCTGGCTGATCTTAACGAGCTTCATGAGCGAGGCCGTGGCGCCCGGATTGGACGCCTGCGCCAGGTCGTAATAGAAGCGTTGCAGCTCGTGCAGGATGCCGTTCGGCATGCGGCCAGCGAATTGCGGCGAGCGCGCCAATCCCACGAACCGGCCGATCAGGAACGGCATCGTCCCGCCGGCGTGCGAGAACAGGAATTTCACGTCGGGGCAGCGCGCGGCCGTGCCGCCGAAAACGAGGCTCGCGATCGTGCGCGTCGTGTCGGTGCCGTACTCGATAATGGCTTCGGAGATTTCCGGCAGAAGCGGCGCGCAGCAATCGGGCCGCCGCGGATGGGTATAGACGACGGCCTTGCGGCGATTCAGCTCGGCGAACATCGGCGCGAAGGACGCATCGCCCAGATGCTTCTCGCCATAGCTCGTGAAAAGCCCGATGCCGTCGGCCTTGAGCGTGCCGAGCGCATAGTCGATTTCCTTGAGCGCGCCGTCCACGTCCGGCAGCGGTACTGCCGCGAAGAAGCCGTAACGGCCGGGATGGTCCGCCACCACCTTGGCGAAATGCTCGTTCACGTCGCGCGCGAGGCGCCGCGCCTCGCCCGCTTCGCCGAACCACACGCCCGGCGTCGTCAGCGACACGATCGAGCGCGTGACGCCGCCTTTGTCCATGTCCTCCAGCGATTTCACCGGGACCGCCGCGCGCATGACCTGCTCGACATAGGCGGGAAGGCCGGTCTTGGCCTTGACGAAATCGAGATAGGCCGGCGAGCAGAGATGGTGGTGCGTGTCGATGATCGTGTCGGGCATGTTTCTCCCCTTGGATTTGCTTTCAGCGGGCGCGGGCGGCGAGCGCCCGCTTGACCTTTTCCTCGAGCTTCAGCACGCGCGTCGCATTCTTGTGAAAAATCTTTTCGATGACGTTGGGGCGCATGCCCTCCATCTCGAGCTCGTCGAGACATTGGCCGGGCGACCAACCGGGATAATCGGAACCATAGAGGATCTTGTCCTGGAGCCGCCGGTTCATCTCGTGCTTCAAGGGCTCGGGAATGTATTTCGGGCGCCAGCCAGAGACGTCCATGAACACGTTCGATTTGTGCAAGAGGACGGCGATCGCTTCCTCGGTCCAGGGCCAGCCCGGATGCGCCATGACGATGGTAAGGCGCGGGAAGTCGGCGGCGATCGTATCGATGCCCGGCATCGGCCGCGCGTGGTCGAGCTTCAGCCCGGCGCCGCCCGCCATGCCCGATCCGATCGCGGTCGTGCCGGTGTGGATCAGAACCGGCGCGCCCAACGACTGGCACAAATCCCAGATCGGATAGAAGCGCCGGTCGTGCGGATAAAAGGCCTGCAGGATCGGCATCCACTTGGCGCCGGTGAGGCCGAGCTTGGTGAAGGCGCGCTCGAGCTCGTTGACGGCGGCCTTGCCCTTCCACGGATCGACCACCGCCCAGCCCGGCAGGAACACGTCGGGATGGCGCTCGGTGAGGCTCGCGACGAAATCGTTGCTGATGATGGGGAGCCCGTTCGACGCCTCGGAATCGCTCGCGATCATCATGGCGAGCACGTCGTCGCGGCGGAAATCGTTCGCCATCTCGTCTTCGCTCTTCGCCTCGAGCTTACGGCCGAGCATCGCTTCGAGCGCCGCCATGTAGGTGCCCATGGCGATGTGGTGCTCGCGCGTCGAGGGATGGCAATGGACGTCGATGGCGCGCATCTTGGCTCCTAGCTCATGGTGAGGCCGCCGCTCACGCTGACGGCCTGGCCGGTGATGTAGCCGCCCATGTCGGAGGCGAGAAAGGCCATGGTGGCGGCCAGCTCGCGCGCCGTGCCGAGCCGCTTCATCGGCACGCGGCGGATCATCTCCTCGACGATCTTGGCGCCGGTCGTGCCGCTCGCGCGCAGCGCATCGAGCGTCGGGCCTTCGGTCGGGCCGGGACAGACGACGTTGGCCGTGATGCCGAAGCGCCCGACCTCGCGCGCCAGGGCCTTGGCGAAAGCGATGAGGCCGCCGTGCGCGGCGCTTGCGATGGCGGCGCCGCTCTGCCCGACCTTGCCACCGTCCGAGCCGGTCGCGAGAAGCCGGCCCGATTTCTGCGCCATCATCGGGCGCAGCGCCGCGTGCGCGAGATTGACGAACGCCATGAGCTGCGTGTCGATGGTGGCGCGCCAGGCCTCTGGCGTCTCCTCGGCGAAGAGCTTGAACCCGCCCTCGGCGCGCGATCCCACGCCGCTCGCCAGCACGTCGATCCGGCCCCAGCCGCGCGCCACGTCATCGACCCAGGCGCGCACCGCGGCAAGGTCGGTCGCGTCGAGCCGGTCGAGCCGCGCGCGCCGGCCCAATCCCTGCGCGTGCGCGAGCGCCGCCTCCGCCTCGCCGCGCGCGGCGCGGTAGGTCAGCGCCACGTCCGCGCCGCAGTCCGCGAAGACACGCGCGATCTGGCTGCCGATGCCGCCATTGGCGCCGGGAACAAGAACCACGCGGCCCGTGAGATCGATCATCCGGCGCTCATTCTAGGCGCGACAGGAACGCGCGCCACTCTTGTTCGATGGCGGCCCTCACGTCGCCGCGCGTGATGAAGACAAGGCGCGATTGCGCGCCCGCGGCACTCGCGTGCGGCAGCCGCTCGGGCGGATGGAACACGTGATGGACGCCGTGGATCGCGATCATCGACTCTTCGCCTTCGATCGCGACGATGCCCTTGACCCGCAACAGCCGCTCGCCCTCGCGGATGGCGATGCGGCCGAGCCAGCGCCGGAATTCGTGCCACGGCAGCGGCCGGCCGGCCGCGAGCGAGAAGGTCTCGATCTCGTGCAGATGCTCGTGCGCGGCAACCGCGACGCGGCCGTGCCACTTCTCGCCATGCTCCACGCCGAACAACTCCGCGGGCGCGGGTCGCTCGCCGGGCGCGCGGAATTGCCGCGCGAGCGGATTGATCGCGCCAAGCCGCGCGGCAAGCCGGTCGGCCGCATCGCGCGCGGCGAGGTCGGTCTTGGTGATGACGATGCGGTCGGCCAATGCCGCCTGCTTCACCGCTTCGGGATGCTCGTCGAGCTGGCGCCCGCCGTGGAGCGCATCGACCGTGGCGATGACGGCGTCGAGCGCGAAATTCCCGGCGATCGCCGGCTTGCCGAGGATGAGCTGGAGGATCGGCGCCGGGTCGGCGAGGCCGGTCGTCTCGATGAGGAGCCGGTCGAAGCGCGGCAGATCGCCCGCACCGCGCCGCGCGTAGAGCGTGCCGATCACGGCTTCGAGGTCGCCCTGCACCGTGCAGCAGAGACAGCCGTTCGCCATCACCACGACCTCGCCGTCGCTACGCTCGATGAAAAGCTGGTCGAGCGCCACGTCGCCGAACTCGTTGACGATCACCGCCGTGTTCGCCATCGCGGGCTCGCGCAGCAGCCGGTTCAGAAGCGTGGTCTTGCCGCTGCCGAGGAATCCGGTGACGAGCGAGACGGGAAGATGCGGGCGCGCATCGGCCGCCTCGAACATGCTGCGCCTTGGCGCTGCGGCAAGCTCCATGGATGGACATTAGCATGCGGCAGACATAGAGTGCGCGGCGACAGACACGCGGAGGATCGCATGGCCAAGCCGAAGATTCGCCACCTCGCCTTGTTCGCGCGCGAGCCGAAAAAGGTCGCCGATTTCTACATGAACGTCTTCGACATGGAGCTGAAGCACGCCGGCCGCAACGCTTACTTCCTCAGCGACGGCTATCTCATGCTGGCGATCCTGCCGCACCGGCTCGAAGGCGAGGCGGCGGTGGGCTTGAACCATTTCGGCTTCAACATCGAGAACCGCGCGGAGATCGTGAAGAAGCTCGAGAAATGGGGCGTCGAGACGCCGAAGGCGCGGCCCGGCGACCGGCCCTATGCCGAATTCCGCGCGGTCGATCCCGAAGGCAACTGGTTCGACATCTCCGAAGAGGGCCTGAAGGACGAGACCGGCATCGCCAAGCGCAAGCGCCAGCTCGAGACCGCCGGCGACGACTGACTATTCCTTTCCCTCGCGGTCGAACTGGGTGAAGCCGGGGCGGTAGGTCTTCTCGTCGAGGAACTGCCGCATGCCCTTGTCGCGGCCGCGCTCGCGGTCGTTGAAGCGGAGCGCATCGCTCTTGGCGTTGAGGTAGTCGGCCGCCTGCGCCTCGCTCATGGTGCGGACGGCGCGGATCGCGTCCTTGGTGTAGCGCATCGCGGCCGGGCTCTTCTCTTGCAGCTTCCGGGCAAGCGCGACGACGGCGTCCTTCAACTTCGCGCGCGGCACCGAGAAATTGACGAAGCCCATCGCCTGCGCCTTCTTGCCGTCGAAATTGTCGCCGGTCATGGCGTAATAGAGCCCGTCGCGGAAATTGAGCGTCTGCGCCACGTTCCACGACACGATGCCGCCCGGCAGGATGCCCCAGTTCACTTCCGAGAGGCCGAACACCGCCTCGTCGGCGCAGATCGCGAAGTCGCAGGCGCACGCCTGCGTGAACGCGCCGCCGAAGCAAAAGCCGTTGATCATCGCGATCGTGGGCTTCGGGAACGTCGAAAGCTTCTGCCAGCGCCAGGAATGGGACGCCTGCCGCGCCTTCCGCATCGCGCCCGGGTTCTTCTCGCCCTCGCGGAAGAAAAGGCGGATGTCCTGCCCCGCGCACCACGCGTCGCCCGCCCCGGTCAGCACGAGCACGTCGGTCTCGGCGTCGTCGGCGAGCTCGTCCAGCACCGCGTCCATGTCGCGATGGAGCTGCGGGCTCATGGCGTTGCGTTTCTCCGGCCGGTTCAGGATGACGAAGGCGATGCGGTTCTCCTTCTCGACGAGGATTGTCTCGTATTTGCTGGCGGCGGGCATCGGGTTCTCCCTGATCGAAACGCGCACTATCAGCATTGCAGGATTCCGTGGCAAATTCACCCATCATGGATGAAAGTCTCGATACCTCCCGACGGCTTGTCAGCGCGCTGACCACGCCCAAGAACATTGTCATCGTCGGCGCGAGCGACCGGCCTGGAAGCTGGGCCGAGCGCGTGTGGCGGAACCTCGAACGCTGCGGCTTTGCGGGCCGGGTCTATCCGATCAATCCCGCGCGGTCCGAGATCTGGGGCACGAAATGCTATGCCGACATGCGCGATCTGCCGGAGAAGCCGGATCATCTCGTCGTGCTCATTCCAGCGGCGGGTGTCGAGGCGGCGCTGCGCGCGGGCGCCGCGGCCGGGGCGCGGAGCGCCACCATATTCTCCTCGGGCTTTGGTGAGGCAAACGACGCCGACGGGCTTGCGCGGCGTCGCGCGTTGGCCGCGGCGATCGCCGAAACCGGTCTTGCCGTCTCGGGTCCCAACTGCATGGGCAATCTCTCAGCCGCGGGCAAGCTTGCGACGCTGACCGAGATCCGCCACGCGAGCCTCGCGCCCGGTCCCATCGCCATGGTCGGGCAAAGCGGCGGCGTGATGATCTTCACGCAATGGGTGCTCGAGGAACGCGGGCACGGCGTCGGCTACGTCATCACCAGCGGCAACGAGGTTGGTCTCACCATCGCCGACTACATCGCCTTCTTCGCCGCCGAGCCCGAGGTGAAGATCGTCCTCTGCTATGTCGAGGCGATCGGCGATCTGCCGGGCTTCAAGGCGGCGTGCCGCGCCGCGCACCGGGCGGGGAAGTACGTCATCGTGCACAAGCTCGGCCAATCCGACGCGGGCCGCGAAGCGGCGATGGCGCATACCGGCTCGCTCGCCGGCAGCGCCGAGGCGTTCGATGCCGTAGCGGACGATCTGGGCGTCATCCGCGCCCGCTCGCTCGACGACGCGGTCGAGCTGGTCGAGTTCCTGGCGCGCACGCCCGCGCCGGCGGGGCGGCGGCTTGGCGCGATCACGCTGTCGGGAGCCTATCGCGGGCTGCTGCTCGATGCGGCGGCGGCGAACAACCTCGTCTTCCCGCCGCTCGCGCCCGAGACGGACGCGCGGCTGCGGCAGCGGCTGTCGGTCGGCTCGCTCGTGTCCAACCCGCTCGATGGCGGCTATGGCGTGCTCGCAAGCCGCGAGACCTATCTCGCGTGCGTCGAGGCGCTCGACCACGATCCCAACATCGACATGCTGCTGCTCCAGGAGGAGCTGCCGCGCGGGCCGGGCGCCGACCGCACCGAATCCTATCTGCGCGGGGTCGAGCATTACGCCGCGTGGCGCGCGCAGAAGCCGATCGCCTTCGTCTCGGTGCTGAGCCACGGCCACAACGACTACAGCCGCGCGCTCCGCGCCGAGTTGCCCCATCTCTCGTTCCTCAACGAGTCCGGCAAGGCGCTCCGCACGATCGATCAGATCGTGCGCCGGAACGAGCGTGTGCGGAGCGCTCCAGCCGCCGCGTCACCGCCGCCCGGCGACGATCTGCTGGCGCAGCTCCGCGCCAAGGCGGACGCTGCGCCAGTGACGCTCGGCGAAGCGGACTCGAAGGCGCTCTTGCGCCTTTACGGCATCGCTAGTCCTCGCGAGGCGCTGGCGGCTTCGCGCGGACAGGCGATGCGGGAAGCCGAGGAAATTGGCTTTCCCGTCGTGCTCAAGGCGATCTCGGATGCGATCCCG
>Ga0335078_10016641_pt1 | contig 10918 bp, 8 predicted proteins | sample Lox_Sample_32_FD_206711 | JGI IMG/M metagenome (GOLD analysis project Ga0335078, IMG submission 206711) | Soil microbial communities from Loxahatchee National Wildlife Refuge, Florida, United States - Lox_Sample_3.2 | ecosystem: Environmental > Terrestrial > Soil > Wetlands | place: USA: Florida... | reverse complement strand
GGATCATCGGGGTCGGCGGGCTCGACCGCGACTCCGACGACCACCACGGCCGCAGGCCAGGCAACTAGCGAGGCGCTGAACCCGCCGGGGACGACCGTGCTGATCGTCCAGAAGTCGGACCTCGGCTATGTCCTCGCCGAGGCGAACGGCCAGGTGGTCTACACCTACGGGAACGACAAGAAGGGCGGCGCGCCGACCTGCACCGGGTCGTGCGCCTCGACCTGGCCTCCGGTCACCGGCAACCCCAAGTCGATTGCGGCCGACACCCTGCCCGGCACGCTCGGCACCGTCTCCATGGCGGACGGCGCCAAGCAGATCACCTATAACGGCTACCCCCTGTACACCTACAAGGGCGCGAAGCCGCTCTCGACGACCGGCGACGGCGTGGGGGGCCTGTGGCACGTGATCAAGCTGTCGGCCAGCGACGTCTCCGGCGGGTGACCGGGGCAATGACCTGGCGTTCCCGCCGGACCCTCGCCGGGAACGGGCCATCGATGAAGGAGAAAGTTATGCGCAAGAGGGGATGGGCGGCGGCTGCCGGTCTCGGATCGCTGCTGCTGCTCGCCGCGTGCGGGGGATCCTCGACATCTAACACTGGCCTGGGGTCCACGACCAGCGCCACGGCCACGCCGTCGACCGGTTCCGCCGCGACGACGGCACCGAGCCCGACGGCAGGCCAGACATCGGCCTCCGCGGCGCCGTCTGCGAAGCAGACGACGCCCCACCCGACCGGCCCCACCGCGGGGCCGCAGCCGAGCAGCCACCTGGGCGACTCGCTGCCGCCGATAGGCACGACGATCATGGTCGTGCAGAAGTCCGATCTCGGCTTCGTGCTCGCCGAGGCGAACCACATGGTGGTCTACACCTACGCCAAGGACAAGAAGGGCGGCGCGCCGACCTGCACCGGATCGTGCGCCTCGACCTGGCTCCCGGTGACGGGCGTACCGCAGGTGTCGGCGGCCGACACCCTGCCCGGCACGCTCAGCACGGTCACCACGGCGAGCGGCGGCAAGCAGATCACCTACAACGGCTACCCCTTGTACACCTACAAGGGCTCGCAGCCGTACACCACGACAGGCAACAACGTCGGGGGGGTCTGGCACGTGGTGATGCTCTCCGAGAGCGACATCACGGGCTGAGCCCGCCCGGCTCTGGCGGTTCCCGGGCCCGGCCCGGGAACCGCTTCCTGCGTCGCCACGGGCGATCTTGAGAAGGACAACGTTATGAATATGCTGATGGGCCGGCGGATAGGGACCGTCGCCGTCGCGGCCGGCCTGGCCTTGCTCGCTGCGGCCTGCAGTTCGTCCACGCCGACCGCGTCGTCGGCGCCGGCTACCTCGGCAGCGACCTCTGCCTCGACGTCCGTGCCAGGCTCCTCCACCTCCGCGCCCGCCGCGTCGGCGACGGCATCCGCGGCCGCGGCGGCGGCCGTGGAACTGAGGACGGAGAGCACCAAGCTCGGCGCCGTGCTCGCCGACAAGAAGGGCAAGACGGTCTACTGGTTCGCCAAGGACACCTCGGCCGCGTCTGCCTGCACCGGCGCCTGCGCCACCGCATGGCCGCCGGTGCTCGGGATGCCCGAGGCCGCGTCCGGGTCCTCGCTGACCGGCAAGTTCGGCACGATCAGGCGTTCGGACGGCACCGTCCAGGCCACCTACAATGGGCATCCGCTGTACACGTTCGAGGGCGACACGGCAGCCGGCCAGGCCAACGGCAACGGGGTCATCGCGTTCGGCGCGGCGTGGTCGGTCATCACCATCTCCGGCGGCTGATCCGCCCCGGAGGTTGCCTGGTCAAATGGCGGGTATGACGCGTCCGTAGCTCAGCTCCAGCCGAACGGGGACGTCCGTCGTGGCCAGCCAGGCAGCAGATCAGAGCCGTACCGCGGACCAGCCCGCGCCGCAGCGCGGGCTGGCGGTCATCTACGGCGCGCTGATGCTGGCGATGCTGCTTGCCGCCCTTGACCAGACGATCGTGGCCACCGCGCTGCCCACGATCGCGGGCGACCTGGGCGGCCTCGACCACCTATCCTGGGTGGTCACCTCGTACCTGCTCGCCACCACGGCGACCACCCAGGTGTGGGGCAAGCTCGGCGACCAGTACGGCAGGAAGTACCTGTTCATCGCCGCGATCGTCATCTTCCTCGTCGGCTCGGCACTTTCCGGCCTCTCCCGCACCCTGACCGAGCTGATCGCCTTCCGCGCGCTGCAGGGCATCGGCGGCGGCGGCCTGCTCGTGCTGGCCCAGGCCATCGTCGGGGACGTCGTCCCGCCCCGGGAGCGGGGCAAGTACCAAGGCGCGTTCGGCGCCGTCTTCGGGGTGTCGAGCGTCATCGGGCCGCTGCTTGGCGGATTCTTCGTCGACAACCTCTCCTGGCGGTGGGTGTTCTACATCAACCTGCCGATCGGCGCCGTCGCGCTCGTGGTGGTGACGGCGGTGCTGCCCGCCACGTCCGACCGGCGCAAGCATTCCATCGACTACCTGGGCGCCACTGTTATCGCCGCGTTCGCCACCTGCGTGGTGCTTGCCACCTCGTGGGGCGGCACAACCTACGCATGGGGCTCGGCGGTGATCATCGGGCTGTTCGCCGCGTCCGCGGTGCTCGTCGCGGTCTGGTGGCTGTCCGCCAGGCGGGCGGCAGAGCCGCTGCTGCCGCTGCGGCTGTTCCGCAACCCGGTCTTCAGCGTCGCCGCGGCAATCAGCCTCGCGGCCGGGTTCGCGATGTTCGGCTCGATCTCCTACCTGCCGTTGTTCCTGCAGGTGGTGCACGGCATCTCGGCCACCATTTCCGGCGTCTACCTGCTGCCGCTCGTCGGCGGCCTGCTGGTCACCTCCATCGTCAGCGGCCAGCTGATCGCGAGGACCGGCAAGTACAAGATCTACCCGATCGCCGGCACGGCCATCCTGGTGGTCGCGCTGTTCCTGCTCTCGAAGCTGGACGAGCACACCTCGACCGCGCTGACCTCCGTCGACTTCTTCATCCTCGGGCTGGCTCTCGGGCTGATAATCCAGGTCCTCGTCATCGCGGTGCAGAACTCGGCGGACTTCGCCGACCTGGGCGCCGCGACGTCGGGGGCAACTTTCTTCCGTACCATCGGCGGCGCGTTCGGCGTGTCCATATTCGGTGCGATCTTCTCTAACCGGCTGGTCAGCGAGCTGACCTCGACGCTGCGCGGGGTGCCGGTGCCGCATGGGTTCAACGCTGCGGGCGCCGCGGCAGACCCCGCGGTGCTCAAGAGCCTGCCCGCCGCCGTCAAGGCGGACGTGATACACGCCTACTCGCTCGCCCTGCACCCGGTCTTCCTTTACGCGATTCCGGTCGCGCTGGTCGCGTTCGCGCTCTCCTGGTTCCTGCGCGAGGTACCGCTGCGTGCGACAAGCTCCGTCGGCATCGGCGAGGGCCTGGGCGCCGGGCCGCCTGAGCGCACCTCGGTCCAGGAGGTGGAACGCTCGCTGACCAGGCTCGGCAGCGCGGACCTCAGGCGGCGAGGATACGAGCGGCTAACCGCCGCGGCCGGCCTCGACCTGCCCGCGGGCAGCGCCTGGATCCTCACCCGGCTGGCCAAGCAGGGCGCGGTCGCGGGGGAGGAGCTTGCCAGGCAGGCCAACGTGACCCTCGACTACGGCAAGCCCTACGTGGACCGCCTGGTAGAAGAGCACATGGTGATCCGGTCGGACGGGAAGCTCGTGCTCACAGACGCCGGTCACGAGGCCGCGGAGCGGTTGTTCGCTGCCCGCCGCGAAGGACTGCGAGAGCTGCTCTCTGACCTGTCGCCGGAGGAGTACGCCGAACTCGGCGCGCTGCTCACCAAGCTGTCCCGCGCCATGCTGGGCGAGGACGCCGACAGCCACCTGATCAGCCGCTGAAGCCGGTGCCGCGCGCCCCAGGCTCAGTCCCTGCGGCGGTAGCGGATGCGGCAGGGAGACCGCGGGCCCTTGAAGGCGGGCGTCCGCACCGGAGCGGGGTCAGGATCGATGAGCGTGAGCTCGTAGCGCTGCAGGAGGCGCGTGATCGTCACGTGCACGAGCAGGTCGGCGAAGTGCTCACCCAGGCACCTGTGCGTCCCGCCGCCGAACCCGTGGAGGTAGGCCACCTGCCTGGGATCGGCGAGGAAGCGGTCCGGGTGGTAGCGCGTGGCGTCCTCGAACAGGGGCGGGAGCCGGTGGCTGATGATGGGCGCGACGAACACGTCGGCGCCGGCCGGGATCCTGCACCCGTCGACGTCGATCGGCCGCATGGCCCGGCGGAGCAGCACCGGGGCCACCGGGCGCAGCCGTTCGGTCTCCTGCAGTGCCCGGTCCAGGCAGGTCATGCGGTGCACGACCGCCAGGTCCAGCGGCGCCTGCGGGTCCGGGAGCAGCGACCGCTGCTCGTCGAGGACCTTTTGCAGCTCACCAGGGTGCTGCAGCAGGTCGATCAGCGACCAGGACAGGTGACCGGTGGTGCTGTCGTGCCCGGCGAACGCCACGCCGAGCGCCATCTGCACGACCCAGAAATCCGTGACAGGCGAGCCGTCGAGCGCCCGGGAGTTCATCAGCTCCTGCAGGAAGTCGGGAGGGTCGAGCGGCTGGTCGCGCCTGGCCTGGATCAGGTCGCCCACCGCGGCGCGCATCTTGTCGCGGGCACGCCGGGCCCGCCGCAGGTGCGGGACGGGAACCCAGCCCGGCGTGATCGGGTCGAGGCCGCGGATGAAGTCGCGGAAGTCACTGGCCACTGTGTCCGGCATCCGGCTGACGAATTCGGCGCCGAGAAACGCCTCCATGATGACCCCGAGGACCAGGTCGTTCATCTCGCTTGGCAGGTCGAAGGTGCCGCAGTCGCCGAGCCGGGCCATGAACTCCGCGCAGCGGCGCTCCATCATGGTCAGGTAGGAGACCATCATCTTGCCCCTGAACAGGGGCAGCAGGGTCTTGCGCTGGTGCTGGTACTCCTCGGGCGGGGCGAGGAAGTAGAAGTCGGGTCCGAACAGGCGCTTGGTGAAGGCCAGGCTGGGCCCGATGGACAGGTGCTCGTCGTCGGTGTGCTTGAAGACCCACTTGGCCCATTCCGGGCCGAGCATGAATATGGCGGGCCGCCGGCCAGGGCGCAGCCGCAGCCGGAAGACCTCGCCGTGCTCCTGATAGCCGCGTTCTAGCAGCTGCAGTTGGTCGCGCAGGAACCGCGGAGCATGCCCGACGACCGGTAGCGCGCCGGACACCATCGGCGGCACCTCGCGGGAAGCATCAGGGGATAGGGAAACGGTCGTATCCGGCACGGTCGGCCTCCCTCTCAGCAGCGGGAGTGCCCCGCCACTGTGATCATTGTGGCTGCGGTGCCTTATGCCCGCCAGCCTCCTACCTGCGGAGGCTGGGGACGCCGGTCTGATACAAGGCGCGCAGGCGGGCCTGCGCGGCCGGTGAGGCGTGCACGTGGTCCAGGCCGAGCAGCGCGGCCCCCGCCACCGGTGCCACATCGATCACCCGCATGATCGCGGCCGGGGCGGCTTCGGCAAGCCGCCGGGCGATGCCGTCCATCAGCAGCGGGTTCCTCGCCGTCAGCACGCTGCCGCCGAGGACGACCGGGGTGGCCAGGCTCTCCAGGCCGAGGCGCCGCATGGCGGTGACGGCCATCACCGAGACCTCATCGGCGAGGCGGTTCACCACGGCCAGCGCCACCTGGTCGCCCTCGTCCGCCGCGCGCAGCAGCATGGGCGCGAGGCCGGTCAGGTCGTCCTCGCAGATCTTTCCCTTGTGGATGCCCAGCGTCACGTCTTCGACCCTGTTCACGCCGAGGTGGCTGGTCAGGTAGCCGGCCAGCGCAGTGGCCGGGCCGCGCCCGTCTTCCGCGCGCATCGCGTGCCAGAGGACTTCCATCCCCAGGCCGTAGCCGCCGCCCCAGTCGCCCGAGATCACGCCGAGGGCCAGGTACCTGGTGACCCTGCCGTCCGGCGCGACGCCGACGCAGTTGATTCCCGCGCCGCAGACCACGGCCACGCCCCAGTGCTCGCCTGGCTCGGAGCCTGCCCGCAGGATCGCGAAGGTGTCGTTGACCACCGTGGCGGTCGGGCTCCAGCCCTGGGCCCGGACGGCCGCGGCGTGTTCCGCTTCCTCTTCCGGCAGGTCCGCGTTGGCCAGGCAGGCCACGGTGTGCTTGGCGATAAACCCGGGCCTGAAACCGTCCAGCCGGGCCGCCGCCTGCTTGACCACCGCGTCCAGGATCAGCACGGTCTGGTCGACGCCGACCTCGTGCGCGTTGATGCCAGGGCCGCGGGCCGAGGCGAGCACGGTGCCGTCGTCGGCCACGAGGGCCACGTCAGTCTTGCTGTTGCCGCCGTCGATGGCCAGCACGGCGGCGAGCGCGTCGCCCGGGCGAGCGCCCGTGTGAACCTCAGCCAAGGCCGGCCCCACCGAGCGCGAAGGCGAGCAGGGACGCGGCGGTGTAGTCGTCGGCCGGTTCCACCGAGGGCCAGGAGACCACGTTGTCCTCGTAGGCGGCGGCCGCGGTATCGAACGGGGCGTAGTTCCCCGCGCTGCAGGCGCGCATCCCGGTGACCGTGCCGAGGCCGACAAAGTTGCCCGGGCTGCTCGGCCCGTCGGTGGTCGCGCCGAGCTGGAGGTCGCCCGTGCCGGTGAGCGATCCTGCCAGGTTGGCGATCTCACTTTGCATGCAGCGCGGGAACACCGCGCCGGCGCCGACCACGAACGAGCTGCCCCAGCCGTTGGCGCCGAGCGCGAAGTTCAGCTGCTGCTGGGCGAACGGCTCAAACGCGCTCGAGCCGCCGTACTCCTGGTACAGCGCGTCCGTGATGAACAGGCCGAACGCGTGCGGTGACGCATCGGAGTCGCCCAGCCGGGTGCCGAGCGCGAACGGATCGCCGGTTGCCAAGTCCTCGCCGGTGCGCAGCTGCGCGGCGAGATCGCCGAGCAGCACGCCCGGCGCGATGACCGGAGTGCCCCCGGCCGTGCGCATCGCCTGCAGCAGCTCGGCCTCGGCGACCGCGCCGTTGTCGTAGAGGTTGAACGTGTCGCCGCCGGCCGGGTGACCCTGGGCGACATAGGCCCTGGCCCACCGGGCCGCTGTCGTCAGGTCGGCGTGCAGCCGGGCGGCAGACGCGCCGGCCGCCTCGTCGGCGAGCGCTATCTCCGCGGCGCCCCAGAGCATGTCGCTCCTCCACTCGGTGCCGGGATAGTAGTCGTGCGGGAACGCGGTAACGATCTGCCCGATATCCGTGGTCTTGGCCATCGCGTAGACGCCGCGGGCCAGCACGAGCAGGTGCTGCGCCTGCGCGGCGTCACCATCGGCGGCGGCCAGCTGCGCGCCGAGGGCGAAGTCGGCGGCGAAGCGGCCCGCCAGGTCGGGGCTGACCGGCCGGCCGGGCGGCGCCGCCTCGAAGACCGGCCGGTACTTGACGTAGTACGCCGTCGGGCCCGGATTGCCGCCGGGGCCCACGTCCATGCGGTCCTCCTGCTGCGGCAGGAACCAGAAGTTGTAGTCGCCCTGGATCGTGTTGCTCGCGTTGCCGTTCCCGATGCCGACCTGGACGTACATCACCTTCTGCGCGGGGTTCCACAGCTTGCTGATCCACTGCAGCCCGAACTCGGCCTCCGCAAGCAGCGCCGGGTACTCACCCGGGTCGTCCCGCGCCGCGATCAGCATCAGCGCGTCGGAGTAGCTGGCCGTGTAGGCGAACTTCTCGTAGCCGCCCCCGGCGTCGAACCAGCCGCCGGACACGTCCACAGGCCCGCCGATCCGGTGCAGCGAGCCCAGCAGGTTGTCGTTGTCGTCGTAGCTAGGGTCCGCGTAAACGTAGGCCCGCTCGTCGGTCAGGTTGGCGGGCTGGCGGTCAAGCACGGCCGCGTCGGTGTCCGGCCCGTCGCGCTCGGAGGTGAAGTACCGCACCGCGTTGTCCACGAGCTGGCGGTACAGTTGCGACCCGCTGCCGATCACGAAAGCAGGGGAGACCGCGGCGGCGGGGGACAGCAGCCTGACCTGGTAGACGCCGGCCGTCTTGACACCCGAGAAGCTGAGCTTGTACACCGCCCGGTAGGCGGAGTTCCACGATCCGACGTCGTCAGAGGACGTGCCCCGGTAGGCGACGCCGTACGGGGTAGTGACCTCGAACCGCACCGAGGCGGAAGGCCGGGCCAGCATCGCGAAGGCGACCTTGGGTCCCGAGACCGGGTACCCCACCTGGTTGACCCGCACCTGGGCCGGCCCCGCCGCGGGCGCGGCCCCAGCCGATGCGGCCGCCGGGATGACCGTGGCCAGCGTGATGGCGGCCGCCGTCGGGATCGTCCACCATGCGCGTCTCATCGCAGCCTCCTCATGTCCAGGACAGGTAGCGCGCGTTCTCCGCGATCAGCCGGTCGGTGAGCCCCTCCGCCAGGTCGGCCTGGCCTACCAGCGGGTGCGCGAGCAGGGCCTCGTACACCCGGTCGCGGCCGCCGCGGATCGCCGCGTCAAGGGCCAGTTCCTCGTAGGAGTACACGTGCGCGATGAGCCCGCGCAGTAGCGGCTGGACCGGGCCGACAGGCACCGGCGCGGCGCCGCCGGACCCGATGACCGCGGGCACCTCGATCACCGCGTCGGCGGGCAGGAACGGCAGCGTGGCCCCGTTGAAGGTGTTGACCACCTGCACGTCGCGGCGATCGCCGGTCAGCGAGATCAGCAGGTCCACCGCAGCCTCGGAGTACCACGCCCCGCCGCGCTTGGATAGCTGCTCGGGCTTGCGGTCAAGCGCCGGGTCCGCGTACAGCTCGAGCAGTTCGGCCTCCAGCCGCGCCACCTGCTCGGCCCTGGTCTCGGCGCCGCGCTGCGAGGTCACCACCGCGTCGTGGGCGTAGTAGTAGCGCAGGTAATAGGACGGCACCATGCCCAGGCGGCGGACGAACTCCGCAGACAGCCCGGTGTGCGGCGCGATCTCCTCGACGTGCAGGGCCAGCAGCTCGGGCAGCACGTCGGTGCCGGAGACCCAGACCGAGCGCTCCCAAGTCAGGTGGTTCAGGCCGACGTGCCCGAGCGACACGTCCTGCGGAGCGACGCCGAGCAGGTCGGCGAACTGGCGCTGGAATCCGATCGCCACATTGCACAGGCCCACAGCGCGGTGACCGGCGGACAGCAGCGCCCTCGTGACGATCCCCACCGGGTTCGTGAAGTCGATAACGAAACAAGAGGGCGAAGCCCGACGCACCGCCCGTTCTGCCAAATTCAAGATAATGGGTACGGTGCGCAGCGCCTTTGCAAGGCCTCCAGCCCCGGTGGTTTCCTGTCCTACGCACCCGCAGTCAAGCGGCCAGGTCTCGTCGCGCTGGCGCGCGGCCTGCCCGCCGATCCGCAGCTGGAACAAGATCGCGTCGGCGCCGTCCGCGCCGTCGTCCAGGCTGTCCGTCCAGCGCACCCGCGCCGGGTGGCCGTGCGCGGCCATGATCCTGGCCGACGCCGGCCCGACCGCGGCCAGCCGCTCGGAGTCCGGGTCGACGAGCACGAGCTCGGAGACCGCAGGCAGCAGCCGCCCGACGCCGTCCGCCAGTTCCGGCGTGTAAGTGGAACCGCCGCCGATCACCGCCAGCTTCATTGCTCCGCCTTCCCTGCGGGGGCGGCGGCCGCTGTGGCTACGTGGCAGGCCGCCTGATGCCCGGGCGCCAGCTCGGCGAGCACGGGAGTGACCTGCGCGCAGACGTCGATGGCGAGCGGGCACCGCCAGCGGAACCTGCAGCCGGGGGCGGGGTCGATGACCTTGGGCGGCTCGCCTCTGTCGGTCTCCGCCCCCACGGACAGCGGCGCCCGCGGGTCCGGCACGGCGGACAGCAGCAGCCGGGTGTACGGGTGCTCCGGGTGGGCAAGCACCTCCTCGATCGGGCCCTGCTCGGCGATCTGGCCGGCGTACATCACGATCAGCCGGTCCGCCACGTAACGCGCGCTCGCGATGTCGTGGGTGATGTACAAAATCGAGACGCCCTGGGCGTCGCGCAGCTCGGCCATCAGGTTGAGCAGGCCGATCCTGATCGACACGTCCAGCATCGAGACCGGCTCGTCGGCCAGGATCAGCCTGGGTCGCATGGCAAGCGCCTGGGCGAACCCGACCCGCTGGCGCTGCCCGCCGCTCAGCTCGTGCGGGAAGCGCTCCAGCATGTCGGCGCCGAGCCCGACCACATCGAAGACGCGCTCCGCCTCCTCCCGCCGCTGCCTCGCGGACAGCTCAGGGCGGTGCAGCTTGAGGCTGCGCAGCACGCCGTGCTGGACCCGGAACACCGGGTTGATCGAGCCGAACGGGTCCTGGAACACCATCGGCAGCAGGCCGCTGTAGCGCAGCCGGTCGCGGCGGGAGCGGATCGCCGATACCGGCTTGCCCTCGAAGTAGATCTCCCCGCTGGTCGGCGGGTAGATCCTGGAGAGCACCCGGGCGATGGTGGACTTGCCGCTGCCGCTCTCGCCGGCCAGCGCCACGATCTCCCGTTCGCCGATGCCGAAGCTCACGTCGTCCACGGCGTGCAGCGTCCGCCGCGACAGCACCCCGCCGATCTTGAAGTGCCTGGTCAGGTGCTCGGCCCTCAGCAGTTCTGCGGATGTCAACGGCGCATGCTCCCCTCGCTGCCGGCCGGCGCGGGCAGGCTGCCGTCCTCGCGGCGCAGGCAGCGCACCAGCGCCTCGTCGAGCTCGAACAGGCCCGGCTCGACTAGGGCGCACCTGTCCACCGCGTACGGGCACCGCGGGTGAAACCGGCATCCGGCCGGCGGCGCGGCCAGGTCGGGCGGGCTGCCCGGGATCCCCTTGAGCGGGACCTTGGGGCCGCGGATGGACGGGAAGGCCTCGAGCAGGCCCCGGGTATACGGGTGCAGCGGGCGGTCGAAAACCGTCCTCGTCGGGCCGAACTCGTCCACCTGGCCGGCGTACATCACCATGAGCCGGTCGGAGAAGTGGCTGATCAGGGACATGTCG
>Ga0335078_10016640_pt1 | contig 10919 bp, 4 predicted proteins | sample Lox_Sample_32_FD_206711 | JGI IMG/M metagenome (GOLD analysis project Ga0335078, IMG submission 206711) | Soil microbial communities from Loxahatchee National Wildlife Refuge, Florida, United States - Lox_Sample_3.2 | ecosystem: Environmental > Terrestrial > Soil > Wetlands | place: USA: Florida... | reverse complement strand
AAGTCGCCAACTCCATCCATTCGGAATCGCTCGGTATGTGCCACCCCTTCGGACAAATATTGTTGCTATCAGCTGCCGCGTACCAGTTGTAAAGACAGCCATAAATGGCAATGTTAGTCGTATCATTATCATAGTAGCAATAGGCTGGTGTAGTAAGAGCGTTCCATGCTGCGTTATTTGTAACCAATGGTATTGGTTTACCGTTGCGGTAATGGGTCACCTTCAAGTTCTCTGCCATCCATACCTGATTGCCTATTTTTACGGTTTTATATACGTTACCGTCAATATCAATAACAGTTTGTGCCTGCGTTCGCGCATTCAAAGCAACAAGACATACAAGGAGTAAACTAATTATTTTCATGATATTCACCTTTCGTTTGGAATTTATTTCTGAACACATATTACGTCTTCACTTCTTTTTATGAATTCTAATAGCATTTCCATGGGTAAACCAAAACTCATATCATGGCATGCCCTTAATGCATAATCCTTGTTTACCTCGAAATCAAACGGAACAAACTTATCATTGACATCACCTTTATAAGAAGCATTCACGTCGAACATCAAAATCGGAGAATTACAATTGTAATCGAAATGGGAGATATCCACATATTTAATCTGTGGTGTAACTTGCGTGCGAAAATATATTCTCTTATCGCTTATATCATAAACTACTTGATCCTGCGTAAGAGGAACTCTAACACTATCTAAAATTGAATATGAATAATCTACAATTGAATTGTTTTTATCCGACTTATAATTATCCAGCATGTAGGCAACGGTTGCAAATCTACTGGGAGACTCATATTTGTATTTCTTAAAATTATTGATCTCACTTTCATACGTATCGTTTGTCAGGCATTCTTCCGGCAGATTATCACCGTAATAGAATTTTGCCCCACCATTGAGGAATTCAACAACCATGGTATTACCTGTTGAATCGACAACGATAAAGTGTGACGGTGCCAATGGCTTGCTGACTATTCTAATATGTTTGTCGCTTTCTATGACATCCTGGATGGAAGCAGAATTATCCAATTGATATTGTATCCAGCTTAAATCTTCCATCGCCGGCCTCTCGTCTGTAGCCGGATACTGTGAAGCGAATAACGTCAGCCCTTCAATAACCAAACCAGCTTCATTCATACCGCCGCCCGGATATTCTTTACATTGATTACGAGTTATGCTCCCAAACTTTGAAATCCAGCTGGCTGGTTTATCGTCACTCAGAAGAATGGCTGTCTTCTTCACATTCCGTTTATTAATCATCCAGAATCCATAGTTGATATTGTGATCTTTATTATTTCCGACAATTATTTTCTTGTGATCGCGCAAACAGAACGATGTGCAGCAAAAACTCTGTTGAACGTACATAACTGAAATGGATAAGATGATTCCAATAAAATGTATTCTCTTTTTCATGATTCGATTCTTTTTAGTATTCAGTTAATTTTGAATTGTCAGTTCTTACTCATACCTCAATGCTTCGACAGGATTTCTTACAGCTGCCCTATAAGTATTAAGACTGACGGTGAGCGATGCGATGAGAAGTATGATCATTCCTGCCAAAGCGTATATCCACCATGATATGCTTATGTGATAAGCGAAATTTTGCAGCCAGCCGTGCATCACGTAATATCCAATTGGCCACGCGATTATGTTCGCCACAACGACCCATAATAGGAACTCCCTAGAAAGAGTCATCGTGATATCCGAAACAGTAGCTCCCAACACTTTGCGTATACCGATTTCTTTGGTCCTTTGTTCAACGGATAAAGAAGCAAGGCCGAAAAGGCCGAGACAGGCTATCGTTACAGAGAGAATGGAGAAATAATTGAAGATAGTCCCCATGCGTTGTTCGGCACTATACTGGACGTCCAAGGACTCATCGTAGAAATAATAATTAAAGGGAATATCGGTCATCTGCTCCTTCCATACTTTTTCAATCGATGCCATGGTGCTGCTTAAAGATCCGGGTTTAAATCGAATCGACAGTATGCTTAAGCGATCGTTTTGCGTGCTATCAGGCATTGTAAAAATCAATGGTTCGATTACCGAATGAAAAGAAGCGAAATGGAAATCTTTGGTTACACCTATGATCTTTCCTGTCTTTCTGAATAATTGTATCTCCTCACCAAGAGGCGACCTTAATCCCATCGACTTTGCAGCGGCTTCATTAATCACAAATGCATCTGTTTGATCTGCCGGGAAATCCTTAGAGAAAAATCTCCCCTCGCTCATCTTGATTTCACAGGTTGAGGCTAAGTTGTAATCAGTATAAAGGACCCAAAAATGTTTTTCTTCATTCACGGGTTTTCCAGGCCAGCTTACGCTTGAAGCGTATTGCAGTGCAGTACTCACCGGTTCGGAACGCGACATTTTCATGATCGAAGGAATTTTCTCCAGCTCATTTCTCAATACTTCATACTTCCCGTTCGCCTCGTCTGTCATTCGAACGCAGAGTATATTCTCTTTATTAAAACCGAGGTCGCTATTCCTGATGAAAGACAATTGGTGTAAGACGACCATGGTGCAAATGATCATGACGATCGATGAGGCAAATTGAAATACGACAAGTCCTTTTCGCGTCAACAAGCTCCCATGATCCAGCTTCAACTTGCCTTTCAGAATGTGCACCGGATTAAAAGAAGAAAGCATAAACGCAGGATAACAACCTGAGATTAGACCGGTGACGATTGTAACCGCAAGTGATAGACCGACAAAATCCAGATCGTTATACCTGATCGTCAATTGCTTGCCCGATAACAAATTGAATTCCGGCAGAAGGAGCTCGACAAGCAGAATTGCTAAACCGAGTGCAATGAAAGAAAGAATGATACTCTCACCGAAGAATTGAACTATCAGCGCCTTCCGATTTGCTCCAATGGTTTTTCTTATTCCTATCTCCTTACTCCGTTTCAGCGAAAGTGCCATTGACAGATTCATATAGTTGATGCTTGCGATCAAAAGGATGATGACTGCGACAAGCATGAAAATCCGGACGTACTTGATGTCACCAATGGCTCCTACTAAGAACTTGACATTGCTGCCGTACAAATGAATTTTTGTCAGTGGAAGAAACGAATAGACCAGGTCCTGAGAGTTCTGATTGGGAAAATGTCTTACTTCGCACGCCTTGATTTTTGACGCTAACTCCTGAAGATTGCACCCTTTTCCAAGTTCGACATACGTTCGAAAAGACACATCTTCCCAATGATCGAAATCAATTCCCACAGATTTGAGCCAACTCGATGGGAGTATGATCTGTCTCTGTATGTGCGACTGTAATGGAATATCTTCAAGGATACCACATACCTTTACTACGCTTTTTTTACCGAACGCCGAGATAACAAGTGCTTTTCCCATCGCATCGTCGTCTCCAAAATATTTTCTTGCTATCTCTTCGGTAAGCAAAACTGCATTGGGACTGATCAGCGCCGTAGCGGGATTCCCTTTCTTGAATTTGAATGAAAGCACACTGAAGAAATTAGAATCGACGAACATGACATTTTCTTCAAAACCTTTGTCGCCGTTTTGGATCAGGAACTTGATGCTTTCGGGAAGGTAGAAAAGGTTTGTGGCATTGTTTATCTCAGGAACTTCTTCTGTCAAAGCCGGTGCAAGCAATTTGGAAGTTGAAGCCGCAAAGCCTTCATTGTTTCCTCTAAGCAGCAAATAAATGTTGTCCGCATTCTTGTGGAACCGATCAAAACTCAATTCATCCTGCACCCATAAGAGTATCAGTATCGTGCACGCCATTCCCACAGCCAGTCCGACAATGTCAATGAGAGAATAAACCCTGTGTCGAGTTAAATTTCGGAAAGCGATCTTGAAATAATTCTTCAGCATACTCTTTCTCCAATCTTCAACAGCCATTGTTCAGTGTTATCGGAATTACTCATATCGCAAGCTCTGAATTGGGTTTGCCGTCGCGGCCCTGATTGCATGTGAGCTCATAGTCAGCAGCGCGATGACAAGCGCCATGGCACCCGATGCGACAAATATCCAGATGTTCATGCTTGTCCGGTACGCGAAGTTCTTCAGCCAATTATTCATGACATAATATGCAAGTGGCCATGCAACCAGGTTGGCAATCAAAACCCATTTGACAAATTCCTTTGAGAGGAGTGCCACTATCTCGGTGACCGAAGCACCGAGAACTTTTCGAATTCCAATCTCCTTAGTTCGCTGTTCAGTGACGAATGCCGCCAGTCCCAGCAAACCAAGACAGGCGATGAAAATTGCGAGGATTGAAAAGGCGCCGGCTATATCGCTGGTTCTCTGATCTGCCGCGTAAAGTTTCTGAAGGTTATCATCAAGGAAATTCCAACTGAATTCTTCGTCTCCCGCATATTTCTTCCAAACGTCTTCTATGAAAGAGATTGCGCTCAAATGATCGCCCGGCGTCAAACGAACGGTGACAAACCTACCAATGAATCCTTGCTTCGGAAGTAAGCGCATCGCGAGAGGGCGAATCGGCTCATGAAGAGATCTGTAGTTGAAATCTTTTACCACTCCAATTATCTCACATCTTAGGTCAGTTCCTTTAGGGCCATTACCTGGGTAAATGAGGAATTTTCCAACTATGTCTTTCGCATTGAAGCTCTTTTCAACTTCTTCGTTGACAACGACAGCAGCGCTATCTGACGGATGTTCTTTTGAGAAGAACCTTCCCTCTGCCATTCCCAACTTATAAGTCTCCGCAAAATCATTATCACAGAACATTTGCTGGATGTCTTCAACCTGGCTTTCTGGAGCACCCTCTAAACGGCAACCATTGTCGCCACCCTGATTTCCGGGAATCGCATTTGAATTGGTGAGACTTACAATTGCTTTGTCCGTTCTTAACTCATCTTCGAAGGGCTGTAGCCGATTAGCAAGATCGTTCGTTCTATCTACCACGATACTCTCTTCTTTGTCGAACCCGAGGTTTCTTGTCTGGACATATCTGAGCTGCGCGAAGATGATGAAAGTCCCCGCGAACAGGGCAATCGAAATCGCAAATTGAAAAATCACCAGCCCGCTTCTCAGCAACGATCGCCTTCCTCCCTGCCTCACGTCGGACCTCAGAACGTCGATAGGATGGAACGACGACAGGTAAAAGGCGGGGTAGCTTCCTGCAATGATTCCAACCGCGACGGCGACGCAGAGAAGAAGGGGAACCGTTAATGGATCGCTAAATAGGTGGAGACTCATTTTCTTGTCAGCGATTTGGTTAAAAAAAGGAAGCAAGAGCTCAACTATGCCGACTGCCAGAACAACCGCAACAATGCTCATCAAAATCGACTCAGACATGAACTGTCCAACAAGATGCGATCGAGTCGACCCCAAAGTTTTTCTGACTCCGACCTCTTTCGATCGCTTCTCGGAACGTGCAGTGGCGAGGTTTACGAAGTTTATGCATGCGATCAACAGGATCGCTATGGCTATGGCGGAAAATATGTAAACGTACGTGATGTCTCCATTCGGCTCAACCTCGTAATCGAGATGCGAGTTAAGATGAATCGACGTAAGAGGCTGGAGCACTAATCCATATTTGTTTCCGGCCGCCATGAATTGTTCGAGTGAAAATCCAGCCACGGCTTTCAACTGCGGGCTGGCATACTTGGCAACTTCGTCATCAAGCTTCTTCTGAAATTCAGATGGGTCTACTCCTTTTCTGAGCAAAAGGTATGTATAATAGTTGTTGCTTATCCATGTAGGATTTCTGCTGTCTTGTGATGTCGTGAGCGAAGCGATGAAGTCGGGATGCAAGTGGGAATTCATGGGAATGTCTTTGATAACTCCAGTCACCACATAGTTGTTTTGCTTTCCCGTATTCAGGATTTTGCCGATTGGGTTATCGCCGCCGAAGTATTTATGTGCCATGGACTCGGTGATCACCACCGTGTTTGGCTGGGTGAGCGCCGTCCTCGGATTTCCTGCCACAAAAGGAAAAGTGAACACATCGAACACCGACGAGTCTGCCCCAAAAAATCTTTCTTCGATGAATGTTTTGTTTTCATATCGAACCGCAGTAGGTCCACTTTTTACCAAGCGAGCGTATGCGGCAACCTCCGGGAGATCATGATAAACTGTCGGGCCCATCGCAGCGGGAGAGAATGCCGTTTTCGTTTCATGACCATTTACCCGAAGGAAGAGGTGTGGCCGGTATATCCGGTCAGCAAATTGGTTGAACCTATCGTAACTCAGCTCATCATGGACGAAAAGCATGATCGCGATGCAGCAAGCGATGCCGACCGCGAGGCCAGCAATATTTATGGACGAATAAAGCTTGTTCTTCAGAATGTTTCTGACTGCGATCTTGAAACAATTCTTCAACATACCCTTTCTCCAATCTTCAATTGCCAATTATCAATAATTCTCGCTGGTTGTTCTCATTCATAACGAAGCGACTCGACAGGATTTGCCGTCGCGGCTTTGATCGCATGCGAACTTACCGTGAGGAGTGCAATGACAAGTGCCATGGCACCCGCCCCCATAAAGATCCACGGACTCATACTTGTCTTGTATGCAAAGTTCTTCAGCCAATTGTTCATGATGTAATACGCCAACGGCCATGCGATCACGTTAGCTACAAGCACCCACTTCGCAAATTGTGCACATAAGATTGTGATGACTTCAGGCACGGACGCACCCAGAACCTTTCGAATTCCGATCTCTTTTGTTCGCTGCTCCGTGATGAAAGCGGCAAGTCCCAGGAGGCCGAGACACGCTATAAATATTGCGAGGATGGAAAATGCGCCGGCTATCTCACTTGTCCTTTGATCAGCAGCGTAGAGTCTCTGCAGGTCTTCGTCAAGGAAGTTGAAGCTGAAGCCCTCATCCCCGGCGTACTTCTTCCAGACATTTTCGATGTAAGATATGGTGCTCAGATGATCTCCCGGCGCCAACCGAGCTGTGACAAATCGCCCAGGGTTTCCACCGGGGGGAATCAGGCGCATGACAAGAGGCCGAATTCGCTCATGCAAGGATTCGTAATTGAAATCCTTTACGACTCCCACTACCTCGAATCTTCTTTCAGCACCTCTGGTCATGCCAGGCGAAGCAACGTATCTCCCGACAATCTCCTTGACACCGAGTACCTTCTCCACTTCCTCGTTGACCACAACTGCACCGGTATCCGAAGGATGTTCTTTTGAAAAGAATCTTCCATCCACCGTCGTCAATTGATAGGTTTTCGCGAAATCACAATCGCAAAACATGGTTCTGAAATCCTCCAACCTGTTGGCTGGAGCGTCATCGAGTCGATAGGCATCGTCTCCTTTCTGATCGCCGGGAATTGCATTGGAATTAGTCAGACTTATGATGTCTTTGTTTGCTCGAAGCTCATCTTCAAATGGCTCGATCTGGCTGAAAAGATCATCTGTCCTATTGATCACAATGGCCTCTTCTTTGTCAAATCCGAGATTCTTTGTCTGGACATATCTCATCTGTGCATAGATGATGAAAGTCCCGATGAACAATGCGATCGAGATAGCAAACTGGAAGATCACTAATCCGTTTCTAAGCATGGACCTTCTTCCACCTTTCTTTATGTCCGATCTTAGAACGTCGATTGGACGAAAAGACGATAGGTATAATGCAGGATAGCTGCCTGCGACGACCCCTACGACGACAGCAAGACAAAAAAGAAATGGGATTGCCAATGGATCACTGAACAAGTGGAAACTCATTTCCTTCCTGGCGATATCATTGAACAAAGGAAGGAGGAGCTCGACGATTCCAACTGCCACTACCACCGCTACAAGGCTCATCAGGATCGACTCCGACATGAATTGTCCAATGAGGTAGGATCTTGTCGATCCCAACGTCTTCCTTACCCCGACCTCCTTTGCACGTCTTTCAGATCTTGCCGTGGCTAGGTTGACGAAGTTGATGCACGCTATCAACAGAATTGAAATAGCAATCGCAGAGAATATATAAACGTATGTAACGTCGCTGTTAGGTTCTATCTCGTAATCGAGGTGAGACTGAAGATGGATTGCCGTAAGCGGCTGCAAGACATATCCATACTTGTTTCCCGCGGACAGAAATTGTTCGATTGAAATTCCAAGAGAGGTTTTCAGCTGTGATCCGGCATAATTCTTGACCTCCCCGTTCAGCTTGTGTTCAAAGTCGGCAGGGTTCGCGTCTTTTCGCAAAAGAAAATATGTGTAGTAATTGTTGCTCAACCATGTCGGGTTTCGGCTATCCTGTAGTGTCGTAAGCGAGCCGATGAAGTCCGGATGGAAATGAGAATTGGTCGGAACGTCCCTGATCACCCCGGTAACCAAATAATCATTTCGCTTGTCCATATTCAGAATCTTGCCGATCGGATCTTCGGTACCGAAGTATTTGCGCGCCGTAGACTGGGTAATCACCACAGTGTTCGGTTGAGTGAGGGCAGTCTTCGGATTTCCTGTGACAAATGGAAGCGTAAACACATCAAAGATTGTGGAGTCTGCCCAGAAAAATCCTTTCTCGCTGAATGTCTTGTCTTCGTATCGAATGACAGGGAATCCCGCAATATGTAGTCGGGTATATGCAGCAACGTCCGGTATGTCGTGATAAATTGTCGGACCCATAGCAGCGGGAGATGTTGCGCTGATAATATCATGTCCGTTGACCCTGCCGAGGAGAGTCGGTCGATATATTTGGCCTGCATGCTTGTTGTACCTGTCATAGCTCAACTCGTCCTGCACAAAGAGCATTATCGCTACGCAGCAGGCGATTCCGACGGCGAGGCCGATTATATTTATAAGCGAGAAAGCTTTGTAATTTCTAAGGTTTCTCAGTGCAACGCGCAAGTAATTTTTAATCATTGCTGCTCCTCTTCAAATTGCTCGAAGAAATGAAACAGAACAACGATTACCATATTCCTTCGATCGAGATTTCGATTTAGACCTATTCATACCGCAGACTTTTTGTTGGATTAGTCCTCGTAGCCTTTACGGATTGAAAACCGATTGTGATAATTGTAAATGCAGATGCAACAACACCCGCTACCACAAATGGAACAAATCCGATAGTGGTGTGGTACGAAAAATTCTCAATCCAGCCTGTCATTGCCAAATACGAGATCGGGGAGGCCACGCACAGCGCAACCAGGATAAGCAACACAAAATCTCCCAATAATAATGAAAAAATTTGTGATCGGGGAGCGCCGAGAACTTTTCGAACGGCTATCTCTTTTCTTCTCTGTTCCACTATGTAAGAGATTAAACCGAGAAGACCGAGACAAGTTATCACCATGGCGACGACGGAAAACCATAGAACCGCTTTCTGAAAATTCACGTCGCTGCTGTACATCGTATTAAGCGTCTCATCCAGAAATGAATACTGGAACGGGTGGTCCGGATAAATATCATTCCATACTCTACCAATCGAACTGATCGCATTCGCCTCTTCACCCGATTTTATCCTGACAAGTACAAATGGTAAGCCTTCCTTTGAGTACCTGATCACCAACGGCTTGATGTTGTCATGCAGAGAAGAGTAGTTAAAGTCTTTAACCACGCCGATGACCACACCATCCTTGATGCCCGCACCGGAAAGTCGTCTGCCCACACCTGTCTTCCAGCCAAACCTTGACAAGGCAGCCTCATTTACGACGTAAGCCTCCGTCGAGTCGCTTGGGAATGCCTCCGAGAACCATCTTCCCTCTTTCAATTCAAGATGCAATGTCAAAAGGCCTTTGTAATCCGCGAAAATGGTGTGTAAATGATATGTCTGAGTTTCAGGAGTGCCCTGCAAATGATAGGTGTAATCGTCGTAGGTTGAATTCAATGGAGAGGATATGCCTGTTACCGAGATAATTTCCCGCGACGTGGCAAGGCTGCTCTGGAAGACTTCCCTGCGCTGAGCCATCTGGTCATCTTCAAGCGGAACGACCACGACATCTTTTTTATCGAACCCTAAGCTCCGCTCGTGGACGTAATTCATCTGTTTCAAAACTATGATAGTAGCAGAGATCAACAGGATGGAAACGGCAAATTGTACTGATACAAGAATTTTTCTGAGCGGAGACCGTGAAGAATTAAGTCTGAAATTTCCTTTTAATATATGCATGGGTTCGAAAGAAGAGATGAAAAGAGCCGGGTAGCTCCCTGAAACAAAAGTCACAAACACAAACATCCCAACCAAACAGGCCACTAACTGTGGGTTGTCGAGTAAATTTAGTTTCATATTTCCGTCGGTCAATAGATTCAAGGATGGTAAAAGAAGTTCCACGATAGTCAGAGCCACTCCAATCGATACGGTGGTATAAAGCAGTGATTCACTGAAAAACTGCCGCACAAGTTTTCCTCGGTTAGCCCCGAGGACTTTCCGAACGCCCACTTCCTTGGCCCGTCGAGATGACCTCGCAGTTGAAATGTTTATGAAATTGATGCATGCCACCAGGAGCACAAGAATTCCGACAATCGAGAAAGAGTATATGGTTTTGATGCTGCCGGGTTGGATGATTTCATTATCCAAATCGGAATGCAAATGGATGCTCTTTAGAGATTGGAGGAAAAGTTGCGTCCTTTCTGCCCTGCGATCGCCGGCATATTTTCTGATGAACGACGGAAAGTTGGTCTCGATTTCCGAAGCAATATTTTTGTTCTCAACTAGGATAAACGTATATAGAGGCGACACATATCCCCAATCCTCCAACTCGGTCTGCTGGGCATGCGATAAACTTAGATACGAAATGACAAAGTCGTTTTTTATCGTAGAGTTGCCGGGAAAATCCTTTAGCACACCAGTGACCTTTAAGGATTGATTATTCTCCAGGATAATGGTCTTGCCGACAGGGTCTTCATCACCAAAATATTTTTCTGCCGTTGTCTTTGTCAGGAGTACAGCATTCGGCGATTGAAGTGCAGTACTACGATCCCCTTCAAGGAGTGGATAAGTAAACATCTGAAGAAAACCGTTTTCAGCGTAAATGATAT
>Ga0335078_10016638_pt1 | contig 10920 bp, 7 predicted proteins | sample Lox_Sample_32_FD_206711 | JGI IMG/M metagenome (GOLD analysis project Ga0335078, IMG submission 206711) | Soil microbial communities from Loxahatchee National Wildlife Refuge, Florida, United States - Lox_Sample_3.2 | ecosystem: Environmental > Terrestrial > Soil > Wetlands | place: USA: Florida... | reverse complement strand
ACCGGGAGTTGCACCCGGACATCCTCCGTGGCGGGGAGACATTCTGCTGTTGAACTACAACCGCGAAATTAAAAGGGCCGGGAGCAATCACGCTCCCGGCCCATGCCATTTCAACAAAGAACAAACACCTCTTGCTATCTTGCGATACCAACCCACGGTTTCACGGTGGTTCTTTCGGTGTTTTGGGGCACACCTCCTGCGAAGCCCTTAAAATGTAAAAGCGTTTCAAATCGTCTCGGCGCGCGATTTCGCCAGCGATGGACAGAGTCCACCGGTGGAAAGCCTCGGCTTTCCTGCGCCTCAATTCGTTTGGTGCTATCGGACATCATCAAGACGTCATTATCTTTCCGCTCACAGTGCTCTGCCTTTCGTTATCCAGTTCCACTTCTGTTTCAGTTCTGCATGGGTAAACAAAAAACCCTGCTTCCATTCCGGTAAGCAGGGTGTAGAAATCCGTTGTCTGGTTCGTTTACCTGCTCACCTTCAATCTATCCAAACCGGCTTTGGGCTCCTGCCCGCCATATGACCTGGATAGGCCGAGGTTAAACATATTACCCCGGCTGGTCCGACTATGACGTGTCGCTTCCGCGACCGACGCTGTCGGCCAAATCGAGACTAATATGTTCATGCAAGTTTTCATCGAACGTGCGCAAAGATTACCTCAGACACCTTATCTTGTCCACTTATATGTTTATGGTATCGTATATCTTAAATTCAAATATCTGGATGAATTGATGCGTCTTCTACAACCACTAAGCAGGAAATCCAACTGTCTGCGCAAAAAGCACACGCTGGTCGGCTCGCAACTTGAACTCTTTTGCCGCAGCCTCTTTGTTGCAGTTGTGGAACCACGCCGCTAAGCCTTGCGAAGCCGCGAACAAATAAATGTTGGCCGCGATGAGGCCGGTATCGGTGTAGTAATAGGACTTTTGAACTTCCGGCTCTCCGATCCGGCGGTCCGGCTGCCCTGGTCCCGTATCATATCGCGCGAGGTCAACGACGAAGAATATATTCACCGGCGCTGACGCCGCTGCCCCGCGGCCGGCCCGACCACGCAGATCCCCTGCCACAACGGGTGTCAGCCGGTGAGGAATCGCTTCATACAGATACACGCCTTCGGGCAGAGCCACATACAAATCGATCTCCTGCGAGTTGCTCGCCGACGCGGCGGTCCGGCCGGGTTTGCCGAATGAGCCCTTTTCCCGGTTCACTCCGAAGGCTGCCCAAAGCAGGTTTGATAGGACCTGGGCCGGAAGTTCTTTGGTGCTGATATCGCGCGTGGTCTTGCGCTCCTTGAGGGCTGCCAGGACAGACTTGCCGCCGTCAATATCGGGTTTTGGGAGCGTGATCGGTTTCAGGTCCTGAGGGGCCTTAGGTGTATCCTGGGCGAAGCCGGCGCTTGTGCTGGCTAACACCGTCAACGCTGGCAGGGTTTTTACAAACGTTCTGCGGTTCATCGAATTCTCTTTGGTTGGAGTCGTCTTTTCTGCACATGTGGCCTCACATGGTTTCCATCTTGGAAACCGCAAGGCACATCGAGTTAAGCACCAAACCCGTCGCCATGTCTAGCGATGAAGCCTCTCCTTAGGGCATTCCCCAGACGGAACCTCACTTCGGCCGGATCATTTCAAAACGATCTCGGGTGCGGCAATACCAGTGAGGCGAAGCCATGCGGCCAATGAGAAACAATTTGTGGCTGCGCACACGTTTCTTCTCCGCGTCGAACAATTCCTCGCGCAAATGAACCCGCTTCACCAAACCAATCACCACCCGGTTGTCGCCAATGTTCAGTGTGCCCCATTCCTTGCACTCCAGGCTCGCCGGTGCTTCAGCGATTCGCGGCGGCTTCACAACCGAGGATTGGAGCGGATGCAATCCCGCCTGCTGCAGTTCGTCTACGCCGTAAGGCAATGAAGCCGCGCATTTGTTCATCGCCTCGCTCAGTGACTCATCCACCAGATTGACCACAAATTCATGGGTGAGCCGGATATTCCTGGCGGTGTCCTTGGGCGTGCTGTCGTCGCGATCCCCGGGAGCCACCGCCAGTATCGGGGGGGCAGCCCCCAGCACATTGAAGAAGCTAAACGGTGCCGCATTTACTTTGCCGTCCGGGCTGATGGTCGTCACCAGCGCAATCGGCCGCGGCACTACCAGGCTGGCGAGAATCGGATACGCCCGCTCGGCAAATTGTTCTTCCAGATCAAGTTCCATGGAGGAGCAGCTTGCTCCATTTGGGACTAGAGTCAATTCCGTCAGCCGTGCTCGACAATGCCAGTTCTCGGGCGCAACGTGGTCGGCACCATGTGGAAGAAGCAACAAAGGCAAAAGCTTAAGGCAGCTCCGTTCCCTTCCCATTGGAGCAGTATTCTCGAGGACGACTTTCCCCTTTACGCACGGCTGCCCGACGAGGATCGCAAGGAACTTCAAGGCCTCATTCAGGTGTTCCTTGCGGAAAAGAGGTTTGAGGGTTGCGGAGGTCTGGAGATTACTGAGGAGATGAAGGTCTGCATCGCGGCTCAGGCTTGCCTCCTGTTATTGCACCGGGAGACCGACTGCTACCCGAGCCTGCGCTCGATCCTGGTCTATCCCAGCACGTATTCTGTTAAAACAACCCGCCATTTGGGGGCGGGAGTCATGGAGGAAAGGCAGGACAGCAGGTTGGGAGAGGCGTGGGATTCCGGGGCCGTGGTGTTGGCATGGGACGCAGTGCATAGCGGAACGGCCAACCCTGAGGACGGGCACAATGTGGTCTTTCACGAATTCGCGCACCAACTGGATTTTGAAGATGGCAGAGCCGATGGCGCCCCGGTCCTCGCCACCGAGGATCCCTGGTACAGGCGAAAGAACAGGTACAAGGCTTGGGCGCGTGTGCTGAGCAGCGAATACGAGAAACTTAGGGCCAACGTCGCGGCGGGAGAAAAAACCGCAATAGATGCGTATGGGGCAACAAACCCGGCAGAGTTCTTTGCCGTTGCAACGGAATCATTTTTTGAGCGTCCGCGCGACCTCCAACAGCGGTACCCTGCGTTGTACGAGGAATTAAGAAGATTCTATAAACAGGATCCGGTCGGCTGGGCTCCTGCAGCCGAGGTGGGGAATGGATCCAACAGAAAACCGACTCCGCCCATTTTGCCTCCTGCTCCAGAACGCCAAACGGATTCCCAAGAGTAAAGCATTGCTCGATTCTTCTTCCTCATCTCGATGTGCCCAGGGCTTTTGCGCTAAGTTGTGGATGGATTTATGCGGTATTTGGTGGAAGCGAAAGTGAAACCGGGACAAGAGAAGCCCCTCCTGGCAGCGATTGAATCGGGCACCCTGGGCCGGGGCTCCGTGGCGGGTGACGAATACCTTGCGGGGCGGCGGCCCGGAGTTTAGTCCGGGGCCACCGCCTGTGCAGAGCTGTCCCTGCCTGCCCTGGGAGTGAGCAGCACACCCGCGATCACGGCGCGGGCACCAGAGCGCGGAACTCACGGGGCAAGCTCTCGAATCCGCTTACCATGGTGCTGGCCCGCAGGAAGATTCGCCGCCCCACCGGCAGCGGGCCGAAGCAAGCAGTGTAGAGCGCCGTGATGTCCGCCAAACCAGCCACGGACGCCGGGCACGTGCCGATGATGCGGAACTCCCCGCATGTTCCGCGCCCCGGCGATTGCGGCGGGCTCGCACGCAACACCGTGTTCTCACCCGGGTCTGCCGCACAGTCCAGCTTTACCGCGACAACGCCTGCCGTGCTCGTAATGACGAGGTTCTGCGGCGCCAGTTCCGGGAACACCGGAGGCGGAGGCGGTGTGTTGAGCGGTTCCAGACCGAAGAGGGCCAGCTTGCAGTTGACCCGGATGAACAGGTGCAGTCCCGTCAGCGGACCGCTTTGGCCTTGCCGGGGATGCGAGCGGTACGTGGCGGCGGCCGCGTTCCACGCGTCGCGCTGCGCGTCGGTAAGTTCGCCGAAGCGCCGCACCTGCTCCGCCAAATGCCGGCGGACATCCGTCTGGCGTTGGGTTCGAGGGTTAGTCGGAATGACGCGGCTGCAGCTTACGAGGCCATAGCGGCCAGCAAACACGACTGCCGAACCATCTTTCTCATTCCGAGAGATGTGTTTTAGCTTCATACGTTACCTTTCATTCTTAAATGGTGGACACGAGACCCGGGCCGGGGCCAGAGCGGGCGGGCGCCCCGGAGGATACCCACCCGCCTGGACGCCGGGAGCGGGCAATTGCTCAACTGCCCGCACGCCCGGCGGTGGCTCAGCTCGCCGGGACGATGGCCGAGAAGGTCCTGGGCAGGCTCTCCCACCCATCAACAACCTGGTTGACCTGGACGTAGACCTTGGTGCCGGCCTTCAAACGTGAGTTCCCATAAGCCCACGCCCCGGCACAGGGCATACTGGGGTACGTCTCGTTGGTTGCGATCTGTAGTCTGTTGTCTTGTTCTCATAGCAAGCTCGCGTGTTTATATGGTGGTCTTATTCGGCCTTGATGCTCACCCACCACCGGCTCCAAAACATGGTTTCTCGACTCCTGCGGGGTCATCACCCGCCGCGGCCCCCGCCTGCTCCTCACTAACTATGATATAGGCATCGCCGTCCCGGCCCGGGCCCTGCAGCTCGGTTTGAACTTCGCCACCGACCTGCCCGAACTCTTCGCCGGCAAAGAAATGGGTGAGGACGCCCTCCGCGTCCTGAACGACATCATCCCCTCCAAACCTCCATCCACGCGGACGTCGCCGCCGAACTCCCCCACCTCCGCGAAACAGCAAAATGGGCAGCGCGCCAACCAGGCCCTGAAAAGCCAGTTGCCCCGGGTGCCAGAAACCCGGATTAACCATATCCGGCGTGATGGCAAACCGCGCCTTGGCGGAATGACCAAACCGGGTCACGGCCACCCCGAAGCCACCCTGAGGCTATCTGGTGGCTAACCGGTAGGCACCCTGAAGCCACCCTGAAGCTACCCCGAGGCTCCACCTAGGCTACCCCGAGGCTACCCCGAGGCTACCCCGGCGTTACGGCTGGGCTACGAGTATTCCCGATTTTGCGGCCATTTAGCTTGGGATGCGACAATGGCTCCATCGGGATGTTTTCCGTGCTGGACTATTCTGGAATTTCGGCCTCGACCAGCTTGGCCAAGAGCGTGAGCGATTCCTGCCAGCCGAGATAGCAGGCCTCGGGCGGGATGACCTCGGGCACCCCTTCCTGTACGACGTTCAACTCTGTTCCTACCGATACCTTCTTGAAGGTTACGGTGACCTGAAGTTTCCCTGGCAGATTCGGCTCAGCGTGTCGGTGTTACGGATTGCAGAACGGGTTCAGATAACTCGCTCCATGCCGGAAGCCTTCTTCCGGACCGAAGGTGCTGTCTTCGTGCTCGATGCTGAGGACGCCTTTGTAGCCGACTTCACGCAGCAGGCCGATGTATTTACCCCACTTGATGTCGCCAAAGCCGGGAATGACATACCGCCACCAGCCCTGCCCCAGCACTCCCACGTAAGCGCGCCGGGTTTCGTTCACCAGGGTGTCTTTGGCGTGGGTGTGGAAAATCCTATTGCCGAACGTCACGATGGGCGCCATGTAGTCGCACTGCTGATGGACCAGGTGCGAAGGGTCATAATTGAATCCGAAGTTGTCGTCCGGAATCGTCTGCATGAGGCAGTCCAACGTGTCCAGACCCTGCAGGTTGGTCTCGAACCAGTTCTCGACCGCCACTTTGATCCCCTTGTCCCTGGCATGGTTGATGATGGGGTGAAAGAGTCCGGGAATCACCTCCTTGATCATCTGAATCTTGCTCTTCCCGCCAACGGGCATGCCCAGGCCGACGCAGATCGTTGGCACCCCGAGCAGGGCGGCAGCGTCAATCGTCTTGTTCAGGATTTCTTGCACCTCGGCGGTCTTTCCCGGGGCGGTGGTGTCCATGTAGTTGGACAGGGCGCTGATTTCAAGCCCGCGCTCGCTCAGCTTCTGTTTGATGACTTCCGCTTGCGCCGGGGTCAGGGTGGTTGGGTCTATGTGGGGGTGCCCGGGCTCGGCCACGACCTCCAGCGCGGCAATATGGTAGCGCCTGGCCAGGTCGAGGACGGCCTCAAACGGCATGTCGCGCAATGGCGCCGTCAGCATGCCGACATGGATGTCCTCGGGCTTTTTCGGCTTGGGCGAGGACTCAGCCGCGGCGGAAGTTGAGGTCAGACCGGCCACGCTGAGCGAGGCCAGAGAGCCTGCGCTCATGGCACCGGCGGTAGTTCCAATAAAGGACCTGCGTGATATCGAGTTCATGGATGAGCATCGTCCACTACCAGCTTTTAGCAGGCAAGCTCGTAAATATGCACAGGGTGAGTTTTTGATCGGGGCCTTGCGCCCCGACGCGTAACTCCTTAGCATTCAAAGTGCCTGAACCACGTTCCAAACTATGAAAACAAGAATGATTCTCCTCGCGGCAGTCCTCGCCAGCGCGTTGACGCTGGATGCGCAACCTCTCGGGAACGGCAAGCCGGCAACCCCAGAAGAAGAACAACGTCTCCAGGCGCGTTTCGCGGCCTATCGCGGGGTGGATGCGGATTATCGCCACGCCGGTGAGGCGACCATTGAGCGTTGGATGGATTGGAAATGGGGCTTGCGCATTCATTGGGGTCTTTACTGCCTTTTTGACGGCCAGGAGTCCTGGATTCTGCGCGATCATCAGAACGACAAGGCATGGCAAAGGGACTACTACGCTTCATACCAACGTTTCAACCCCACCAACTTTGATGCCGAGGAGTGGATGCGCATCATGGAACGCGCCGGGATGAAGTACTTCTCCTTTACGGCAAAGCACCATGAGGGATTCTGTCTGTGGCCCACGAAGACGTGGCAAACCGGCTTTCGCAAGACGCCAGAGGGAGGATATGAAATTGTCAGGGACCATTACAGCATCGCGGAAACGCCCTACCACCAGGATATCATTGGGCAGTTGGTGAAAGCGGGGCGCGCGCATGGGCTGGGCGTCAGCCTGTACTATTCCCATATTGACTGGCACGACCCGGATTTCGCCTGGGACAAGTTGAATTATTCCTACGATCCCGGCTACACCAGGGAGTCGCAGCCCGAACGTTGGGCCGCCTTCATCCAGAAGGAACGAGACCAAATCAGCGAATTGTTGACCTGGTATGGGCCGATTGACACACTTGGCCTCGACATCGGCTGGCCCAAGGAAGCGCAAACCGATGCCCACGGGGTGGCCAGGCTCGCCCGTTCGCTGCAACCCAATATCATGCTGCGCAATCGCGGCATTGGGGCCTATGGAGATTACGAGACTCCTGAGGGACAAATCCCTGCGGATCCGAACGTGATGGAACGGCCCTGGCAGGTCATCTACCCTTGCGGCAGAGGCTTTTCGTACAAGCATAACGATACCTACAAGCCAAAGGAGTGGGTGCTGGAGAGTTTAATAGATATCGTCGCCAAGGGGGGCAACTTCCAAGTGGGCTTTGGGCCTGACCCCACCGGCAAGTGGCCGAAGGAGATGATTGACCGCGTCGCTTACGTTGGCGACTGGTTGAAGGTCAACCATGAGTGCATTTTTGCGACCCGCCCATACGTCCGTTATCACGACGGCAAGGGGATTCGCTTTACGCGAACGAAGGACAAACGCTTCGTCTATGTCATAGCCTTGAAGTGGCCGGGCAAAGAGTTGAGGACCAGGCTGGTGCGAGCCAGACCCGGTTCCACCATCCGGATGCTGGGGGTGGAGCAGCCGCTGGTGTGGCGGCAGGACCAGAGCGGCCTGCTGATAATGCTGCCGGAGCCATTTCAAGTGGAGAAGGCGCGGCCCTGCCGGCAGGCCTACGCCTTCAAGGTGGAATCCACCGACTGGGCGGAGACATTGAGGGCGTTGCCGGCGGGTCAATAATTGAACCAACGAACTCATCCGAATTCAGGACGAAGCGAAGCGAGGTCCAGCCTTCGCGGCATTCCAAGGCCAGCATAACAATCTGCCTGAGCCAAGAGGTTTGCGGATCTCCCAGGCCAATCAAGAAACGCTCGCCCTATCTGCGAAAGGCAGGTTTACCACGGCATCCCTAACCTCATTCCTCGGTAACCCGACGGCCAAAACACGACGCACTGAGGCGACGAATACTCCTCGAAGGCGCCGCGTTCGAGCCTCAATCATCGCTTAAGCCGGAAGAATTGCGCGCCGTTGGTGGCTAGCACGGTTACCGAATGCCATCCGCCATTGGTGCTGACCGGCAGCGCCACATTGGCCCAGCCAACGCCCTGGTCCAAATAGGAGTTTTGTTGAAGGGTAAAGCCGGCAAAACTCAGCGGCCAGAGCACCTCCACGCTGCCACCAGCCGCCTGCGCTGTCAGCACGGGCAGTGCGGAGGCGGAAAACGAGAGGTTATCAATGGCCAACCCTTGCCCTTTGCCTGTGGGATCTGCCATCAGCCAGATCAGCCAAAGAGCTCCCCCGGGCGTCCATTCCCCGATGGCTTGGTTGGTGACCGAGAGCCCGATTTGGTTCGCCGGCGCCGTGCCATCCTCGAGGCCTTCAGCCCCGGTCGGAAAGCTCAGGTTCAGCTTGCTCACCCAGGCAGTGACATTGGTGGAAAACGCGTTGGTGGCGGTCGGGTCGAGATAATATCCGAAAACCATCGTCTTCGCCGCGCCGTTCTGCCGCCACAGTTCCCCGGTGTAACTCAAGCTCATCACATTGAGCGCTGTGCCGCTGAGGTTCACAAACTTGGCAGCAAAAGCTGTCGGGCCGGTGCTCGAAGTCGCCAGCAGGCCCACGGCACGATTGGCGCTGGCCGAGTTAGTCGCGCCAAAGCTGATGACCCCGCCCGTCGTCTGGTCGCCCGCGCTGGCCCCCGCCTTCGCCGTAAGCGCCCCCCAACCGTACCAGCCGGATAGAGCAAAGGGCAGGCCCAGCCCACCATCCCCGGAAGCCGCGATTGGGGCGCCGAAGGCAAACGGGTCGCCCAGCGAATAGACCAGCCCGTTGATGGTAACGGGATTATCAGAATTGACCGTCGTCGCGCCAGGATTGGGCAAGGAATTGAAGTTCTGCGTATAAACCTGCCCCGGTTGGGTGTAGGGGATATAGGTATAATCCTGCGGGGCGCTCGTGTCGGTGACGGTGATGATGGCAGAGGTGCCGGCAACTGGTTGGCCAACGGAATTGATTCCCTGCAGCACCAACGTGTTGGTGTAGCCGTATAAGTTCACTTGAACGCTCCAGTTCTGCATCGTGCTCCAGGTGACAAAGTACTGCTCCCCGTTCACGGTTAGGGTTCGGACCTCCAGTGGCGCGGTTCCCGTCAGGGTCACATAATTCGTGGCGGTAACCAGGTTGGTGGCGCCGCTCACGGCAAACGGCACATTGGCCACGCCCGCGTTTGTGATCGCCGTCAACAGGGAAACACGCATGGTCGCGAGCCAGTCCTTGAGGCCCGCCGCGCCCGGTTCGAGCACGCCATAAGCGGCCGGCAGACCGTTGGCCGCAAAGGCCGCGTATTTTGCGTCCAGCACTGGCCCAACATTGGTGCTCGCCATCGGACCGTTGGCGATATCGAGGAACCCGCGCAGCAGGGCGCGCTGATAAGGAGCGTAGGTCTGCAGCGAGTTCATCACCGGGTCCGAAACCGTGAAAAGTTGCGAGCCATCCGGGCCCCAGGAACCGCTGCTGCCCAGGCAAATATTCCAATCCCACTTTAGCAGCGTCCATTTGCCGCTCACAGGCTTGTAGCAGAACATATTCCAGGCGTTCTGGGTGACAAAAGAGTCCCAGTCGCCGCTCGCATGCTCAAGCGCCGACCAGCGCATCCATTCATCCGTATCCACCAGCGCTTCCATCGTCTGGTAGTAGGCAGGGCTGCTCTGCGCCAGATTGGCCGCATTGATCAGCGCATAGACATTAGTATAGTTGTTCGGCGAGTCGGGGTACTGCCGGACCCAGTAGTTCCAGCGATAGCGCGCCAGCTTGAGCTGGCCTGACACGCCCTGGATCGTAGTCGTATACTCGTCGAGCCCACACCAGGACTGGTTGTCGAAACTCAGGCTTTGGCCCACAGGCGGCATCGGCTGGAACTCGAACCATGCGTGGTTCTTGTAAAGAAACCCGTTGTTGTCGTTAGGAAAGTACTCGTCCAACATGTCCCCATCCGGCGTCTGCGAATCCTCGATGAGCGGCCCGTGCCGGATGCCGTTGACGTATTGGATATAATATCGCCGGTAATCCCACCTCACTCCGAGCTGGCGCGCCAGCCAGTAACAGGTCTGCTCCCGCTGGATCGTGTTGTCGTCCAGCGGACCATTGCCCGGCACATGCTGCTTGTTCAGACTGTGCGAGCCAAACATCAGATCGTCGTCCGGCACCGACCAATTCATCCCGCCAATCGTGCTTACCGGCGAGCCGGTGTACTGGTGGTACGGACTGCCCGCATAACGGCCTCCAACATCATAAATAATGCGACCGCCGCCGTCCACCAGCGTCGCGTCGCTGCTCCCATTTCCAATACCGGCCTGGTTGATCCAGTTGTTGATCCAGTTCTGTGTCAGCCACAGGTGCCAGTGCCCAAAGCTGCCAGTGGGGATGGGATCGCCGAAGACGACAACGCATTCGCGCGGCAGGCCGGAATTGTCGTCGAGGACCTCTGGAAACACGGCTTGCGCGCCCGTTGTCATATCCACAGCCTCGACCAGGAAGGCCACCACGGTGCCTGCCGGCTGCCCCGGTATCGTCGCTGTATACACGCCGTCGCCGGCCACGGCATCGCCGGAAGCACCGTTATCGTTCATCAGCACGGAGGTGTAGGTCGGGCTCGAATTAGCCTGCGTGTCCACTCGATAGAGCAGCTTGGGCTCGAAGGCGTGCGCGCAATGGAAACTCGCTGTGACCTGGACCGCCTGGTTGGCCGCGGGGATGGCGGGCGAGTGTTTCACATTAAAGATGGCGGGAG
>Ga0335078_10016637_pt1 | contig 10920 bp, 8 predicted proteins | sample Lox_Sample_32_FD_206711 | JGI IMG/M metagenome (GOLD analysis project Ga0335078, IMG submission 206711) | Soil microbial communities from Loxahatchee National Wildlife Refuge, Florida, United States - Lox_Sample_3.2 | ecosystem: Environmental > Terrestrial > Soil > Wetlands | place: USA: Florida... | reverse complement strand
TCTTCAAACGCAATCCGGTCGAGATTTTCACCAACGGCACCGGCGGCAGCCAGTTCAGCTATTACCGGCGCAACGGCCTCGAGGAGGCCATCGAGCGCATCGGCGAGCAACTGCACAGCGACTACCTGATCAGCTACAGCCCCAACAACCGGCTGGAAGGCGGCTTTCACCGGATCTCGGTCTATGTGAATTCGCCGCTCGCCAGGCGCATCCAGGTCCGTCCCGGATATTGGCTGGCGCCGGACAACCGGTAGCGCGGCGCGAGGCAGGATCGTCGTCTTCGCCCGCCGGGCTGCCCGATTACTCCGCCGGGTATCCCTGGTCGATCCAGTCCAGCTTGAAGTTGCTCGGCAGGTACAGCGCGTGCACGTGCGTGTAGCCCATCAATCGCAACAGGTCCGCCGCGGGACGGATGGTCGGACAGTGGTCCCACGGGCAGCAGCCGCAGTAGATGACGATCTCGCGGTTCTTGGGCAGCTTCTCGGCTTCGGCTTTCAGCAGTTCCTGTCCTTCGGGCCGGTTCGCCGGGCCGGCGTAAATGGCGCCCGGTATGTGCCTGCTCCGGTAGAGAACGTTGGGACCGACGTAGAGAATCGTGATGGCCGACCGATGGCTCGCCAATTGCGCTGCCAGTTCCCTGGGTTGGATCAGCGCAGGCTCCGCACCCCATGCTCCGGCGAGCAGGGTCAATGCGATGAAGGTAAGATGCCGCATATTTTTACTGTAGCGCCTGTGCGCCGCCTGTGCCGGGGTGGCCCACTTTCCGGCGCCGCCACGCGTGGTTTAATAGAGGTTTCATGAATCGATCCCGAGTCTGGCTGTCGCTTCCGGTGTTGGCAGTTGGCTGCCTCGCGGCCGCGCCGCCGCCCGTGCCGTCGCCGGCATTGGCCCGCACCGCGCTGGAAGGCCTTCCGCTGCGGTTCGAGGCCAACCGGGGGCAGTGGAACTCCGAGGTGCGTTACCTGGCGCGCTCCGGCGGCGCGAAGGTCGCCCTCACCGACCGCGGCCCCTCGATCGGCCTGCCGGGAGCCCCGCGTGTCGACCTGGTGCTCGAAGGCGCCGGCGCCGCGCGCCTGCAGCCGCTCGACCCGCTCGCCGCCCGCACCGACTACTTCATCGGCGCCCGCTCCAACTGGCGCACCGGCGTCCCCGGCTATGAGCGCGTGCGCTACGCGCAGGTCTACCCCGGCATCGACGCCGTTTACTACGGAAACCAGGGCCACCTGGAGTACGACTTCCTGGTCGCGCCCGGCGCCGACGCGCGCTCCATTCGCATGCGCTTCCGCGGCGCGGACCGGCTTCGCATCACGCCGGAAGGCGACCTGGAAGTCGAGGCCGGCGGCGCCACGCTCGTCGAAAAGCGCCCCATCGTGCGCCAGGGCGATACGCCCGTTGCCGGCAGTTATGTGCTTCTCGCGCGCAATGTCGCCGCCTTCCGCATCGGCCGCTACGATCGCAGCCGCCCGCTGGTCATCGATCCGCTGCTGGTCTACTCGACTTACATGGGCGGCTCGGCTGACGACCAGGTCAATTCGGTAAAATTCGGTCCCAACGGAACGCTGTATGTCGCCGGGTACACCAACAACAGCGACATGCCTTACATCAACGGCGCATATTCGAACGTGAGCGTGGGAACGACCAACATCTTCGTCACCATTCTCAACATCAGCAACGGGTATCAGCCGGTTTATTTCAGCTACCTGGGCGGATCCGCCGTCGACATGCCGCTGGCCATGGCCGTCGATGCGCAGGGCGACGTCTACCTCACCGGGACCACCACTTCTTCGAACTTCCCCGTGGCGGGCAACTCGATTCTCAGCACTTTTCCGCTCGCTGCCGCCTCGGGCTACACCACCCCAACCACGTTCAACCAGGCCTTCGTTCTTGAGTTGAACCCGGCTCTTTACGGCGAGGTCTCGCTGCTGTACTCCACGTTCCTCGGCGGCACTCTGGGCCCCACTTACGGCAACGCCATCGATCTCGATCAGGCCGGCAATATCTACATCGCCGGCACCACTCTGACCGGCGATTACCCGCTCACCGCCAACGCTTACCAGACCGCGCTCTGGGGCGGCCAGGACGCGTTTCTCACCGAGATCAACACCGCGGTCTCCACGCCCATCTATTCCACTCTCCTCGGCGGCGAACTGGACGATACCGGGACTGCCGTGGCTGTGGCGCCGAACGGCCTCGTCTATATGGCCTGCTCCACCGAATCCACCGAGTTCCCCATGGCCGGATTCTCCTATCAAGGCAGCTTGCAAGGTGGATACGACGGCATCCTCGCCGTGATCGACCCCAGCCAGTTCGGGACCGAATCGCTGATCTACGCCACCTATTTCGGCGGTTCCGACAGCGATGAAGTGCGCGGCATGGGGGTGGATGCCAACGGCAACATCCTCTTGACCGGTTACACGCTTTCGAACGATTTCCCCGTTACCAGTGACGCCGCCCAGGCGTCCTACGGCGGAAACGGTGATATCTTCATTGCCGTAGTTAACCCGTTCGAGCCGAAATTCCTGCTCTATTCGACTTACCTCGGCGGCTCCGAAACCGAGGTGGGTTACGCCATCGGCGCCGACGCCCAGAATAATGTCTACGTCACCGGCTACACGCTTTCGAGCGATTTCCCGACCACGAAAAACGCGCCCGAACCCAATTACCCGGGCGGGGTTGACATTGTGGCGGCCGAGGTGACTCCGCACGTAGCCGGCGCGGGCGGATTCGCTTATGTGACTTACTTCGGCGGAGGCAGCATCAACAGCGGGCAGGCCCTGGCCGTCGCGCCGAACGGCACCATTTACATCGGCGGCTTCACCGGCGGCGTGCTCACCACCACCGGCAACGCCGTGCAGGGCGCCTATGGCGGCGGCGTCAAAGACGGCTTCCTGGTCGTTCTGTCGCAATAGACCGGCGCCTCGATGTGCACCGGCCGCCCGGCCGCGTGTTACTCGATCATAATCGGGCGCCTGGGCGTCCGCCATTGGTTAGTTTCCGCCCCAAAAGACCGTCGCTCCGCGGAATCGTGTTATCATTCTTAAGGATTTCGCTGCGGCGTCCCAGGCTTGTCCCGCGTGACGCGGACTAATCCTATTCAATGAATTTACGTTCTCTTTTCAGTTTGTTCTCTTCGGACCTCGCTATCGACCTGGGCACGGCGAACACCCTCGTCTACGCTCATGGCAAGGGCATTGTCGTCAATGAGCCCTCCATCGTCGCCATCAACAAGTCCACCGGCGAGGTGGAAGCCGTCGGCAAGGAAGCCAAGGAAATGCTCGGCCGCACGCCGGGCAACATCGTCGCCATCAAGCCGATGAAGGACGGCGTCATCGCCGATTTCAAAGTCACCGAGCGCATGCTGAATTACTTCATTCAGAAAGCGCACGGCCGCAAGATGCTGGTGCATCCGCGCATCGTGATCGGCGTTCCCAGCGAAATCACGCAGGTGGAAAAACGCGCGGTGATGGATTCCGCCTACCGCGCCAAGGCGAGCGAAGTGCACCTGGTTGAGCAGGCCATGGTCGCGGCCATCGGCGCCGGCCTGCCCATCACCGAACCCTCCGGCAACATGGTGGTCGATATCGGCGGCGGCACCACCGACGTCGCCGTGATCTCGCTCTCCGGCATCGTCTATTCGCGCTCCGTGCGCGTGGCCGGCAACGAAATGGACGACGCCGTGATGCAGTACCTCAAGCGCAAGTACAACCTGCTGATCGGCGAACGCACCGCGGAGGCGATCAAGATCGAAGTCGGCTCCGCCTTCCCGCTCGACAAGCCCCTGACCATGGAAATCAAGGGCCGCAACCTGATCGAGGGCGTGCCGCGCACCATCACCGTCAACGACGCCGAGATCCGCGAAGCGCTCTCCGAATGCGTCGCCACCATCGTCAACGCCATCCGCGTGGCGCTCGAACGCACCCCTCCCGAGCTCAGCGCCGACATCAGCGACCGCGGCATCGTGCTCACCGGCGGCGGCGCCATGCTCAAGAACCTGGACAAGCGCATCCGCGAGGAAACCGGCCTCCCGGTTTCCATCGCCGACGACCCGCTGGCGTCGGTGGTCCTGGGCACCGGCCGCATGCTCAGCGATTTCCGGCTGCTGCGTAAGATTTCGATAGACTGAAAGTAGCGCGGCACGCGCTTATGGAGTCGTTCGTCAACCGTTACCGCAACCTCACCATCCTCCTGCTGGTGATCTTCGCGCAATTCCTGCTGCTGGCGGTGCAGGTGAAGAACGAACAGGACGTGCGCATCATCCGCGTCTGGACCGTCACCGCCGTCACTCCCTTCGCCCGCGTCGTCGAGCTGCTGCGCGGCGGCAGCGTCGGCTTCATCCGCAACTACATCCTGCTCCACGACGAGGACGCCGAAAACCGCCGCCTGCGCGACGAGTTGGGCCATCTCAAGCTGGAAAATGTGTTTCTCAAGAACGAGCTGAACACGGCCGAGCGCGGCAAGGCGCTCAGCGTGTTTCAGGCGCGTACGCCGTCGAAGACGCTGGCCGCCACCGTGATCGGCACCGGCGCCGGCTCCAACGCCAAGGTGGTCTACGTCGATGCCGGCAGCGCGCGCGGCGTCGAGCGCGGCATGGCCGTGGTGACGCCCGATGGCATCGTCGGCAAAGTAATCGCGGCGTACCCCACCGCGTCCGAAATCCTGCTCGCCACAGATTCCGATTTCGCCGCCGGCGTGGTTTCCCAGGATGGCGCCGTGCGCGGCACGCTGAAAGGCCAGGGCACCCCGCTGCTGAAAGTCGATTACGTGCCCATCCAGGAAAAGGTGCAGCCCGGCCAATGGTTCTACACTTCCGGCGACGACCGCATTTTCCCGCGCGGCTTTCCCGTCGGCATCGTGCGCTCCGTGCGCGATGCGCAGCCCTTCAAGGAAATCCTGGTCGACCCGGCGGGCCTTCAGCACGGCCTCGAGGACGTCCTGATCATCACCCAGGGCGTGCACCAGGACATCCCGCCCACTCCGGTGGCCGATCAGCCCGTGTACATCGCCCCGCCGCCGCCGGATGAATCCAAGCCCGCGTCCCTCGCCCCCGCCGGCACGCCGGCGCCCGTCACCGACGCCGACAAGCTGCGCCTGGAATACCAGGCCGCCGGCGAAGCGCAGAAACACAAGTTCGGCTCCGGCGAATCCGGCCCGCCCGATTTCACCAAGCTCCCCACCACGCTGCCCCCACCCACCCCGCCGGCTCCCGTCGCGCCAGCCCCCGCGGGCTCCAAGCCGGCCGCTGCCGCCCCTACCCAGACCACCGATTCCAGCCGCCATTCCAACCAGGCCAACGGCGAACCGGCCGGGAGCAAAAAGCAATAATGGCGTACTCTTCCGGGCGCATGCTGCTCAGCCAGAGCGATGGCCCGGTCACCCGTTTCCGCGCCTGGGTCTTCATCGTCATCCCTCTGCTGGCCATCCTGTTCCAGGTCTACGTCCCGCTCTTCTTCCCCGTCCTCAGCTTCGTCGAGATGCCGCTGCTGGTGGTGGTGTACCTGTCGCTCACGCAGCGCAACCAGGTGGGCGGCGTTTTCACCGGCGCCCTGATCGGCCTGGCACAGGATTCGCTCTCCAAGAACCCGCTCGGCATGTTCGGCATCTGCAAGACGCTGGTGGGGTACTTCGCCGCTTCAGTCGGCGTCCATTTCAACGTCGACAACACCTTCATCCGCCTGCTGCTCTCGTTCTTCTTCTATTTCTTCCACCAGTGCCTCTATTGGGTAATGCAGCGCATGTTGCTGGCCCAGCAGCCGCCTTTCGACGTGCAAAGCTGGCTCCTGTTCGGCGCGCTGAACGCGGTAGTCGGCGTGTCGCTGTTTCATTTTTTGGACAAGCTCCGCGCGGCGGCGTGAGCGCATTGCGTGGCCCTCTCCCGAGGCAATCCGCGGCGTGCCGCGGCGTGCTAGCATCCGGGGAAGCCTGTCGCCGCGGGCGCCGGCGGACGCGTAGCTCCATCCCCTGCCCGGGCTGGATTCAAGGGAGGACCTGCGTGACGTTCCGGGCACTCATTCCAGCAATCATCCTGATATCCCTTTTCGCCAGCCTTGCGTGCGGCCAGGGAGTACCCATCACATGCCTAGTCGGCACCGGAGTGCCGCCGGAGGTCCGCTGGGAGGGATATACCGAGCTGGCCGGCGACATCTACATGAACTGTACGGGCGGTACAGCACTAGTTGCTGCCAGCGGATCGGCCGCAGCGACCGCCTCCTCGCCCAACGCGATTCCGCAGATGACGGTGGTAGCCAACCTTGGCACCACCGTTACCAGCCGGATTCTCGGGTCAGGCGGCCTCTCAGAAGCCTTGCTCTTGGTCGATGAACCAGGCGCTGTGGGCCTCAATACTTATGGGTCGACACTGCCGATCTCCGTATGTCCAACTCCGCTGGCCACCGCGTGGCAGAGCGCCGCATCGCCAGGGTGCCAGGAATGGGTTGGCAACATCGGCTCCAATACCAACGTTCCCGTGCTCAGCACCGGCGGCCAGACCAACACCACACCCGGGTACAACGCCTTCCCCGGCATCGTGAACGGGAGCCAGGTCACCTTCAACGGCGTTCCCATGCTGCCTCCCGGCGGCGGAGGAAACTCGCGAGTTTTTCGTATCACCAACATTCGAGTGAACGCCAACGCCGTGACCCTGGGTACGGTCGCGTTTCAATTGGGCTCCGTTACGGCGCAGTTGTCCGTCGGGGGCGTGCAGCTTAACCTATCCGATCCATCGGTTACCGCCGCATATGTCACTCCCACCCTCACGGGCTCGCTGGGAAATCCCAGCGATGGAGCCGCGCTGACAACCCCGATCTTCACATCATCTTCCGGTGTGGGTTCGCCGGGGACCCCGAGCGTACTTGGCTATCTGCGCTTCACTGAGGGAGTCGCCTACAGCTTTCGGACCCGCGTGGCCCCACTAGTCACGGGAGCCGGAGGCAGCGGTCAATCAGCCACCGCCGAGCAAGACATTCCGGGCGCGATTTATAACTCAGAATCGGGCTTCACTCCGTACGTCGGCACGACCCCGCAGTATTTCGGCGGTAACACGACCTACATACCCGGCTTGGCCGATTCAGGCACGCGGGTGAAGGCGGTGTTCCACAACATTCCTAGGGGAGTCACGATTTACGTCGGCACCACCAGTGGAGGTAACTCCACTATTGGGCTCGTCGGCACGCTCAGCGCGCGAATGGTCGCCAGCCCGATTGCTCCGGAGAGCGCTTCTCCGGTGACTCCAACCGTCACCATTGGTGGTGCGGGCTTTGTCCCCCTCGTGCCCAGTAACGGATCGGGAACCGCAACCTGGGAAGTCGTCACCGACTTGCTGTACTCGGTTCCGGTGCCGGAAAACTTCGATATTCCCGTGGCGGTGTATGCCGCTCCCGGTGTCGCCTCTGCCGGCACGGTGACGGTGAACTTATCGTATGCCCCGACTCAGTCCGACGCCCAGGGGCCGCAGTTCATTCCAACGTTTTTCGACACCTCGACTCCGATGCCTCTGTTCACCATTAGCGGCGCGCCGGCAACTCCCGTGCCGTCTTCCCTGATCCTGATTCTGTGCGGCCTCGGAGCGCTGCTCCTTTTCGCCGCCGGCAGGAAGCTGGCCGCGCGGTAAAGGCCCGCAGCCCCGCCGCGTTTTCTTTCCCCGTCGACTTCCGGTACACTGGTCTTTCTTCTCAAGCGCCGTGAACGCCGTTGAGTTCCAAGCAGTCTCCAAGAGTTACGCCATGTACCGCGCGCCGGGCGACCGGCTCAAGGAACTTGCCACGTTCAACCGGTTGAAGCGCCACACCGATTTCTGGGCCCTGCACGACGTCACCTTCGACATTCGCCGCGGCGAGACCTTCTGCATCATCGGCGAGAACGGCTCCGGCAAGAGCACGCTGCTGCAGATCGTGGCCGGCATCCTGGAGCCGACCAGCGGCGCGGTGGGCGTGCACGGCCGCGTTTCCGCCCTGCTCGAGCTCGGCGCCGGCTTCAACCCCGAGTTCAGCGGGCGCGACAACGTGTACCTGAACGGCTCCATTCTCGGCCTCACCACGCGCCAGATCGACGAACGCTACCGCGAAATCGAATCCTTCGCCGAAATCGGCGAGTTCATCCGCCAGCCGGTCAAGACATATTCGAGCGGCATGGTCGTGCGCCTGGCGTTCGCCGTCGCCATCCACGTCGATCCCGAAATCCTGCTCGTGGATGAAGCCCTCGCCGTCGGCGACATCTATTTCCGCCAGCGCTGCATGCGCAAGGTTCACGAGCTGCGCGCGCGCGGCGTTACCATTCTCTTCGTGTCCCACGCCGTAGGAGACGTGAAAGCGATCGGCGACCGCGCGCTGTGGCTCGACCGCGGCCGCATCGCGGAAATCGGTGACCCGGCGTCGGTGGTATCCCGCTACCTCGCCGCCATGACGGAGAAGGACTCCAGCTACCGCCTCGCCGGATCGTCCGCCGCCCCGCCCCGCGCGGTCGAGGGCGCAACACAGGCGCCCGAGATCGTCGAGACCATTCCCAACATCGACCATCGCTTCGGCGACGGCCGCGCTGAAATTCTCGGCATCGCCGTGCTCGATGAACAGGGCTGGCCGCTCCAGTTGCTCGAACCCAGCTCGCGCATCGTCGTCCGCATCAGCGCGCGCGCCAAGGAGCGTATCCCGATGCCGATGGTCGGCTTCATGCTGCGCAACCAGTTGGGCATGGATTTCGCCGGCACCAATACCGCGCGCGAGGGCCGCGAGCTCGCGCCGCTCGCAGCCGGAGAAACGGTGACGGTCGATTTCCACCTCGAATTGCCCGAGCTTTACCCCGCCTCGTTCTCTTTTTCGCCGGCCATTGCGGATGGCCCGCTGACCGGCTACGCCATGTGCGACTGGATCGATAACGCCGTCGCTCTGCAGATGAGCCGCAGCGAGGGCCAGATCTACGGCTACGTTCATCTGCCCTGCCGCGTCGAGGTCAACGCGCGCCTGGCGCCTTCATTGGAGAAAAGCCTTGGCTGAGTTCACCGGCGAGCGCCTGATTCCGGGTGAAGTGGATGTCGATCTGCTGAACGAGCACCTGGCGCGCTACGCCTTCGCGGCACGCCTGGCGCATGGCAAGCGCGTGCTCGATGCCGGCTGCGGCGCGGGCTACGGCTCCGCCGAACTGGCCGCGCACGCTGAATCGGTGACCGGCGCGGACCTGGCCGCCGAAGCCGTCGATTTCGCCCGCTCCCATTACGGCCTGCCGAATCTCGCTTTCGAGCAGGCTTCCTGCGACCGGCTCCCGCATCCCGATGCCCGCTTCGACCTGGTGGTGGCTTTCGAAGTGATCGAGCACCTCGCGCGCTGGCGCGAGTTCCTGCTCGAAGCGCGCCGCGTGCTCGCGCCCGGCGGCCAGTTGATCGTCTCCACGCCCAACAAGCTCTATTACACCGAATCGCGCGGCGCCGAGGGCGCCAATCCGTTCCACATTCACGAATTCGATTTCGCGGAATTCCGCGGCGAGCTGGAAGCGGTGTTCCCGCACGTCGCGCTGTTCCTCGAAAATCACGTCGAGGGCGTGACGTTCCAGCCGCACCAGGCCGGCTACACCGTCGAGACGCGCGTCGATGCCGGCGAGCCCGTCCCCGACGATTCGCACTTCTTCGTCGCCGTCTGCGCGCACCGCCCGCAGGTAGGCAATCCCACCTTTGTTTATGTGCCGCGCGCCGCCAACGTGCTGCGCGAGCGCGAACGCCACATCGCCCTGCTCGATGCGGAAATCGCGCAGAAGAACCAGTGGCTCGAAAAGGCCCAGCAGGACCTGGAGGAATTCGCGCGCCAGCAGCGGAAACTGCTCGCCGAGCTCGAACAGAGCAACCAGTGGGCCGATTCGCTCAACCGCGAGCTGGCCGAGCGCCGCGCGCGCGTCGACGAACTGCAGCGGGAGATTGCCAGCGAGCAGCAGAACGCACAGGCGCAGATCGCCGAACTCGAGCGGGAACTGGCCCGCCAGCAGGAAAACGCCGCGGCGCAAATTCACCGGATGGAACTGGAAATTGCTCGCGAGCAGGAGCGGTTCAAACAGGAACTCGCCCGCGAGCAGGAGAATGCCCAGGCGCAGGTGGACCGGCTGGAAAAGGAACTGGCCCAGAAGGTCGAGTGGGCGCGCAGCATCGACGCCGCTCTGGAAAAGGAGGTTGCCGAGAAGAAAAACGCCGTCGACGTTCTGCACCAAATCGAGGCCGAGCTAGCCGAGCGCACCGCCTGGGCGCAGCGCCTCGAGAGCGACCTGGCCCGCGTCTCCGGCCAGGTGGCGCTCTACCAGGCTTCGCGCTGGGTCAGGCTGGGAAAGAAGGTCGGCCTGGGCCCCGAAACACCCGCCGGCTGAAATGTACTTTCTCAAACGCCTGTTGCGCGCGCTGCCGCTGCTGATTCTCTCGCCGCTCGTGGTGGCGGGGAGTCTTCTCACCCTCTGGCTCGCCGACATCGTTTCGTATTTGGCTCGCCTCGCAGGGAAGCCGCCGCGCCCGCCGGCCGAGCCTCCGCCCTTGACCGAGGCGGCCAGCGTTGTGATCCCCAACTGGAACGGCCGCGATCTGCTCGAGCGCTATCTCCCCTCGGTCATCGACGCGCTCGCCGCGAATCCCGCCAGCGAAGTGATCGTCGTCGATAACGGCTCCACGGACGGCAGCGCCGCATTCGTGCGGGAGCGCTTCCCGCAAGTCAGACTGCTGGCGCTGGAGCAGAACCTCGGCTTCGGCGGCGGCTCGAACGCCGGCTTCCGCGAGGCGCGGAACGATATCGTCGTGCTGCTCAACAACGATATGCACGTGGAGCCGGATTTTCTCGAGCCCCTGCTCGAGGGCTTCGCCGACCCGGATGTCTTCGCCGTCTCCTGCCAGATCTTTTTCAGCGATCCGGCGAAGGTCCGCGAAGAGACCGGCCTGACGCAGGGTTGGTGGCAGGATGGCGC
>Ga0335078_10016636_pt1 | contig 10920 bp, 6 predicted proteins | sample Lox_Sample_32_FD_206711 | JGI IMG/M metagenome (GOLD analysis project Ga0335078, IMG submission 206711) | Soil microbial communities from Loxahatchee National Wildlife Refuge, Florida, United States - Lox_Sample_3.2 | ecosystem: Environmental > Terrestrial > Soil > Wetlands | place: USA: Florida... | reverse complement strand
CGTAGCGGGCCGAGACGGAATCGGAGACCTCATTTCTTACGAACACTTTCATGGTCAGGCGATGGAGCGCAGGCGGTCCCATCTGCCGCGGCCACCAGAGCTCGGGATTGAGGATGCGGAGTTGCGGGAACTGATCGGGCGTGAAACGAATGTTGCGAGTTTCATCGGGCGCTAACTTGACAGTTTGAGTCAGCGTCAGGCCTTCGAGATCCACCTCCACATTACCCACGGCGTGCTCCGGCAACGCATTGCGGATTTCGGCTTCAACTGTGAGATCGGCTTCTGTGTTTGGTTCTCCAGGGAAATGAGTCACGACCTGCGGGCTACGGAGTTCGACTGGTCCTGTTGTGCGCAGGAAAACGTTGCGCCACAGGCCCATGTTCTTGTCCGGCGGCGTGGGATTCCAGTCGTTCCAATTGACTCCCAGATCGCGCTCCGTCTGCGGGAAGACTTCCACCGCAAGCGCATTCGCACCGTTGTGGGCTAAGAGCTTCGTAACTTCGAACTCGTAGGCGCGATACACCCCTGAAATGGAAGCCTTGAATCCGATTTGCCTTCCGTTTACCCAGATGTTGGCGTGATTGTTGATGCCGTCGAAAGTCAGCCAGACATGCGACCCCGCCGTTACGGCAAGGTAGGAGAACTCGGTTCGATACCACCACGAGCAGCGAAACGGGCTGTCTTTCCGAAGAGGCATCTCCGAGAAATTCTTGCCGATCGGATACGTCGTTCCGGGAATTTTGCGCAGATTCATTCCAAAGTACGGATCGGGATACGTCTTGTCCGCGACGAGAGCCGCGAGCACCGTCGAAGGAACGGTCGTGGCATGCCACCCATTCGGTTGGAAGCCGGCTTTTGAAATCTGCGCTCCACTGGCAGAGGCTCTGCAGGACGATTGCAACATCCAGTCCGCATGAAGAAACGTCTCGCCATTTGGACGATTAGAGCTCTGTGCCAAGCAAGGCTTGGAGAGCAAAAGGCAAAGTGGAAAAGCCAGAAGAAGAAAAACAGACGTGCTGAATTTAAGTCGGGGTATCATCGCGCGCCGAAGAATGTTCGGCACGGCAGCATCCTACCGCGAAGCGTTCAGAATCTGCGAGGCGTTCCAACCGCCGCCCAGCGCTTTGATCAGTAAAACGCTGGCGACCACGCGACGCGTGAGAATCTCGACTGAAGTAACTTCATCACCAAGCGCGACGGACTGTGCCGTGGTGACTTCGAGATAGTTCGCGACGCCCCCTTTGTAGCGCGTGTTCGAGAGTTCGAGCGAGTGTTGCGCCGCGGCCACGGCGCCTTCTTCCGTCTTCGCTTCCGTCTCCAGAATGTTGAGGGCCGCGAGATTATCTTCGACTTCCTGAAACGCACTCAGCGTGGTTTGCCTGTAATTGTCGACCGACTGCCGGTATGCCGAGCGTGCCTGCTCGTTCAGTCCGCGCCTCTGCCCGCCGTCAAAAATCAACTCGGCAGCCGATCCAGCCAGCGACCAAAAGCCGCTCGGGCCCGCGAGCAAATTGCTGATGCCGGAGCTTTCAAAACCTCCGCCGCCACTCAAGGTGAATTGCGGGAAATAAGCAGCTCTAGCGACGCCGATTTGCGCATTCGCTTCCTGCATACGCCGCTCAGCCGCCGCGATATCCGGGCGGCGCTCAAGAAGGTCGGAAGGTAGTCCGGGTGGAATCGCCGGCGGAGGACCGCTTAGGGGCGAAGCAGTTCGATTGAACTCGGCCGGTGGTTTTCCAATCAACACCGCGATCGCGTGTTCGAAGGCGGCGCGCTGTACTTCCACGTCCTGGTCTTGTGCGCGCGTGGTTTCCAGTTGCGTCTGCGCCTGTGCGACGTCTACCGCCGATGCGATGCCGCCCTTGTATCGGCTCTGCGTCAGATCGAGAGCCTTCTGATAGGAATCGACCGTGGAGTCGAGCAGTTTCTTTTGCGAGTCGAGGCCTCGCAACTGGAAATAGTCCATTGCGAGCTCTGCTTGCAGACTGAGGTTGACGTTCGCAAGATCCCCTGCGCTGGCCTGAAGCTCGGAGCGAGCGGCCTCTACCGAGCGTCGTACTCGGCCCCAAACGTCTGGTTCCCACGAAGCATCAACGGGAATTAAATAATCGGGGTAGGTGACCGTCTCTCCCGGTGAAAAGAGCGTTTTGTTTTGTGATTGGCGATAACCCGCAGCCGACGGGTTCACGGAAAGATTTGGATAAAATCCGGCCCGTGCGACGCGCAACGCCGCGCGGGCCTGCAAGAACTGCTCTTGCGCTGCTTTGAGCGATTGATTGGAAACGGCGATTTGCTCTTCGAGCGAATTCAGTTGCGGGTCGTCGTAGACTTCCCACCACTTCCCCTTCGCGATCGCATCGCTCGGCTGCGCTTCTTTGAAATTGCCAGTTTCTTTATAGGCGGGCGGAACCTTGGTGGACGGCCGCTGGTAGTTGGGCCCTACGGAGCATCCGCCGAGCAGAAGCGCCAAAAAACTCAGCGCTCCTGTCCGGCGAATCTTCCAGATGTTGTGATCAGCTCCAAGCACGTTCAGACGTCGGACTTATTTTTTCGCGTATGTGACCCGCCAAATCGAATTCGAGCCGTCATCGGTGACCATCAACGAGCCATCATTCGCAACCGTCACGCCTACAGGCCGCCCCCAGCAATTTCCGTCCGCGTTGACGAACCCGGTGAGGAAATCCTGGTAGCTGCCTTCCGCGTGGCCGTTCTTCAACGGCACGAGAACGACCTCATATCCGGTTCGCACCGAGCGATTCCACGATCCGTGTTCAGCCGCGAAGATGTCGCCCTTATACTCCTTCGGGAACTGCTTGCCTTCGTAAAACGTGATATTCAGCGAGGCATTGTGCGGTTCCATCAGCACATCGGGCACGATCACTTTGTCTTTCAACTCGGGGTGCGCGCCAGGAAAGCGCGGATCCTGGTGGCCACCTGTGTAGTAATACGGCCAGCCATAGAAGCCGCCTTCCTGCACATGCGTGATGTAATCGGGCGGGATGTTGTCGCCAAGCTCATCACGTTCGTTGACCGAAGTCCACAGTTCGCCCGTGGTCGGATCGACGTTGATTGCTTCGCCATTGCGAATGCCCCACGCGTAGACTTTCAAGTCCTTCGCATCTTGATTCAGCTTCGTTGCGTCGGCAATCAGAATATCGGCCCGGTGAAATTCGAGCGGATCGGGATCGGCGTCGGCGGCCGGCGGCACATTGCTGTGCGAACCGACCGAAATCCACATCTGCTTGCCGTCACGCGTGAACGCCACGCCGCGCGAAAAATGGTTGGGGCCTGCGGGAATATTCGTGACGACCGTTTCCGGATCGCCCGTCGCCTTCGTGTCGCCGTTCGCGTAGGGAAAGCGCAGCACTGCATTCGTGTCGCCGACGTAGAGATATTTCGGATTCGGGCCAGCGGGATAGAAAGCGAGGCCAAAAGGAAGATTCAATTTCGACGCGAACACCGACATCTGGCCCTTGCCATCCGGGCCGGTGTGGAAGGCGAGAACTTCTCCCTGATTCTGCGCTGCGATGAAAAAATCGCCATTTGGCGCCGTAATGATCGTACGCGGAGCGATTGCCTTGCCGTCGTCGCCCTTCAGATTCTCCGCGTACAGCTCAACTTGGAATCCTTCGGGTGCCTTCGGCCACATATCGCCGCGCGGCACTGGCCGCGAAAAAACCGCCGAGGATTTCGTCGCATATGGATCGGGCAAATCACCCGCAGTGATGTGGTGAACAGTGCCGGGCGCTTCGCCCTGGAAATCGGTAAAGACGCCCGGTGTTCCCTGCTTCGCGTTCGGATCCACGGGATGTCCCGGGGGCATCGGTGGCGGTCCGCCTCCTTGCTGCCCTTGGGCTCCTGCGATGCGCGTGCGGGATACGCCGAACAAAACAACTGCGAAAATTGCGGCGACTACCCAACCTTGACTGAGCTTTCTCATTAGTTCCCCCTGCGCAGATTTTCCTCTTTTTCGCGCTTGCAGGAAAGCGATGACTATTCCGACTCGGAGGACTGCGTGTCGCCGGTTCCTGCGTCCGTTTTTACGATTCGCACTTCCTCGCCGGCGATCAGGGAATCCGGCGGATTCGTAATGACCAAATCGTCGGGCGAGAGCCCGGAGACGACTTCCACCGCGTTGCCCATATCGCGTCCCAGCACCACTTTTTTTAACGCAGCGTGATTGCTGCTGTCGACAACTCCGACTTGCAATCCCTGCGAGCGAAAAATCAGCGCGCTCACGGGAAGCACGAGGCTTCGCACAGTGGACGGCACTTTGAGATGCACCTGTGCGTATGCTCCCGGCAATAGCTCACCGTTCCGGTTGTCGACGTCCACTTCGACCAGTAGCGTGCGCGACGCGACATCAATCGCATCTGCCGTCCGAACGAGAGTCCCCTGAAACCTTCGCCCCGGAAATTCCTGAAGATCCAAATCCGCTTTCAGCCCCACTTTTGCGGACTGCGAATATTCCTGCGGAACGTTGATATACACGCGAAGGGTTTGGATCGCCGCGATATGAAAGAGCTCCGTCGCCGGACTTCCCGCACCCGAGTTGATCAAGTGGCCGATATCGGTATTCCGCGCGGTGATCACGCCATCAAATGGCGCGTACACCTTTTCGAACGATTGCAACTCTTCGAGCCGCCGCACGTTCGAATCCGCCGAAGCGACCATCGCCTTCTTTGCCGCGAAATCACCTTTCGCGTTGTCGACATCTTGTTTTGAAACTGAATCGGTCTCGGCGAGCCCTTCGTAGCGCTCCGCCGTAATTTGCGAGAGCTGATAATTGGCCTTCGCCGTATTCAGGTCGGCGCGCGCCTGGTCGAGTTGCTGATCAATTTCCGGTGTTTCGATTTCCGCGAGGAGCTGTCCGGCTTTCACGCGCCCGCCTATATCGACATACCATTTCTTGAGGTAGCCATTCGTCCGCGCGTAAATCGGCGAATCGGAGAAAGCCTGAAGATTGCCCGGTAATACGACCTCTGTCTGAGGTGATCCCGGCGTCGGGTGCACGACGGCCACCGACGGTATCGCCTGCTCTTGCGTTTCCTTATCCAGTGCAGCGCGCGCTTTTCGCCGGGGTAAAATTCCCGCGACGATAACGATGGCGATAATCGATAAAGCCACGACAACCCACAACAACCCATATTTGGGTTTCACGCCTTCGTTTTCGGCGGGTGGAGACAACTGTCCGGGTTCCTGATGATCGGCCATGTGGATCTGGTGGATTAACTACCCATCAAATTTTAGACGATTTCACGAAGTCATTCGTTTCAGTGTAGCGTTCGCTCCACGCCCTTTTCATCCCTAGTGTGGAGGATACTAAACACAACCGGTACGAAAAATAGGGTCGCGACGGTAGCGAAGAGGAGGCCGCCGATCACGGCGCGGCCGAGCGGGGCGTTTTGTTCGCCGCCCTCGCCAAGTCCAAGCGACATGGGCAACATGCCGATAATCATCGCCAGCGCCGTCATCAAGACGGGACGGAAGCGCGTGAATCCCGCATCAAGCGCCGCGTCGATGGCTGTTTTCCCGGCTTGCAACTTCTCCTTGGAAAAGCTGATCAAGAGAATGCTATTGGCCGTCGCCACGCCGATGCACATGATCGCGCCTGTTAAAGCCGGGACACTGATCGTCGTCCCCGTTAGGAAGAGGAACCACACGATTCCAGCCAGAGCCGCAGGCAATGCGGTCAGGATGATGAAGGGATCGAGCCAGGATTGGAAATTCACCACGATAAGCAAATATACCAGTACGATCGAGAATCCCAGGCCTGCAAGCAGTCCGATGAAGGAAGAATTCATCGTTTGAATCTGGCCGCGAATCACGATGGACGATCCCGCCGGCAGCTCCTTCTTGGCCTTTTCGACCAACTTCGATATATCGCTTGAAACTCCGCCGAGGTCCCGTTGGTCCACGCCTCCGTATATGTCGATTGCCGGCGCGATGTTGTAATGGGTCACTTCGGCCATTTCCGCTCCGCGGCTGAAAGAAGCCAGCCCGCCCAAGATCTGCGGTGGCGAGGTGCCATTTGTCACCGGGATGTTTTGAAGATCTTGCGGCGACTGAACCAGATATTGCGGCGTCTGGGTCGTAATGCTGTAGCTCACGCCCGTTTTGGGATCGAGCCAGAATTGCGGCTGTGTCTGGAAACTCCCGCTGAGCGCGATCAAAACGTCGCCGGCCACTTCCCGCTGCGTAAAGCCCACCTGGCTCGCCTTTGTGCGATCCACGTCAATGTACATGCGCGGATAGTCGAACGGCTGTTGAATCCGCAAATCAGTGATGCCCGGAATGATTTTCAGGCGATTGATCAATCGATCTGCGAATTCCCTGTTCCCGTACAGATTTCGTCCCACGATCTGCACGTCGATGGGGGCGGGCAAGCCGAAATTCAAAATCTGTGTGACGATATCCACCGGCAGCTCGTAAAAAGTCACACCGGGAAAATCGTGGTTGAGCCGCGTGCGAAGCTCGCGAACGTACTGTTCGGTTTTGTGATGCTTCGGCGCAAGCTCGACCTGGATGTCTGCATCGGCTGGTCCCACAGGCGCGGACGTGCTGTAGGAAAGGTTCAGCGTGCTGTACGGCAGGCCAATGTTGTCCAGGATCGTCACGAGCTCGGATGAAGGGACCACTTGCCGGATGTCCTTCTCCACATCGTCACAGATAGCGGCCGTGTCCTCGATGCGCGTGCCAGTCGGCGCGCGCATATGCAGCTTGAATTCGCCGCTGTCGACCGAGGGAAAGAAATCCTCGCCCACGACTGTCAGCAAGGCGAAGGAAAGAATGCAGAATCCGAGAAAACAGGCCACAAACACGCCGCGATGACGCATCGCCGCGGCCAGAACGCCGTGATAGCGCTCGCGGACCTTCTCGAAGCCGACCTCAAACCGTGCTTGCATGCGGACCAGCGGATTCCGTGATCTGTCCGTTTGCTCGCGGCGCTCGTCTTCCGTCTGCTCGATCAGCAGATACCGCGCCATCGTGGGGACGAGCGTTCGTGAGAGCAGGTAGGAAGCCAACATCGCGAACACAACGGCTTCAGCGAGCGGCACGAATAGGTAATGCGGCACGCCCGTCAAAAAGAACATGGGCACGAACACGATGCAGATGGAGAGCGTGGATACCAGCGCGGGCACGGCGATTTGCGAAGCGCCGTCCAGAATCGCCTGGATGATTTCCTTTCCCTGATCCAGGTTGCGGTTGATGTTCTCCACTTCCACAGTCGCATCGTCCACCAATATGCCGACAGCCAGCGCCAGTCCTCCCAGCGTCATGATGTTGATCGTTTCGCCGAGAGAGCTGAGCAGGGTCAGGGAGGTAAGTACGGAGAGCGGAATCGAAACCGCGATGATGAGCGTGCTGCGCCAGCTCCCCAGAAACAGGAGGATCATCAGGCCCGTCAAACACGCTGCAATTCCTCCTTCGCGAACCACACCGATAATCGAAGCCTTCACGAACAGCGATTGGTCTGAGAGCGCGTGAATATCGACATGAACCGGGAGAGACGCCTCGATACTCGGCAGGATCTTCCGTACGCCGGCGATCACATCGAGAGTGGACGCATCGCCAAGCTTCAAGATCGATATAAGCGTCGAACGCTCGCCATTCACTCGGACAATATTTGTCTGTGGCGTGAAGCCGTCGCGCACATTCCCGATATCCCGGATGTAAATCGTCGAGCCGTTGACCGTCTTGACCGGCAGGTAATTCAGATCCTTGATCGTCTCCGCCGACGCATTCGTCTCTATGTAGTACTCATACGAGCCCATCTTCGCCGTGCCGGAAGGCAGGATGATGTTCTGCGCGTTGACGGCGTTCACAATATCGTTCGGCGAGAGGCCCTTGGCCTGCATCGCGGCCGTATTGAGGTCAACCATCACCGTCCGTTGTTTTCCGCCGTACGGATATGGAACTGCAATTCCGGAAACCGTTATTAGGCCCGTTCGGACGAAGTTCTGCGCCATGTCCGCCAGCTGCTGCTCGGTTAGTCCCGCTCCCGAGAGGCCAAGCTGCAGTATCGGGACCGATGATGCGTTGTAGGTAATGATGAAAGGCGGCGTGGTACCAGGCGGCAACTGCTTGACGGTGCTTTGGCTAATCGCTGTTACCTGCGCAATGGCGCTGGCAATGTTCGTGTGCGGGTGGAAATAGACTTTGATGATCCCGATCCCGTTCAGCGATTGCGATTCGATATGCTCGATGTCGTTGACGGTCGTTGTAAGCGATCTCTCGTAGTTGTAGACGATCCGATCCGACATTTGTTCGGCAGACAGGCCCGTGAATTGCCACGCCACGTTGATCACGGGGATATCGATATTCGGGAAAATATCGGTCGGGGTCCGGACGATCGCAACTACCCCGAGGATCATGATCAAAATGGACATCACGACGAACGTGTAGGGGCGTCGTAACGCCAGCCTTACTATCCACATCTATCTTTGCTCCTGAAAAACCCCGAGGGTAAAGCCGATGAAGGTGCAAATCAGATGCAACCCTGCGGGTATTATCTCATCGCGGCGAATACAGACAACTCTGTCCCAAGCCCCTAATGCAAAGACGCGGCTTTTTCCGTTCAAACCTTAGACGAGATTCAAGTTCGAGAGGGTTCACCCCAAAATGGTTCGGTTGTCCTAAATCATCCTTGACGTCTGGCCCCTCCGACGCGGAGAATAACCGCGAGCAGAGACCGGAACCTGTCCTCCGGAAGGCATAATGACGGGAACCGTGTGGAACATCCTCCTACTCGCCCTGACGGTGATGGGCACTATCCTGCTGATTCTTGGTCCGCTCGCGGCTCTAGGCTTCATGTTCTGGCACTGGCACAGAGAACTCCGGGAGAGCGTTCGTCTGCGCCAGGTCAGAAGCACACAGACCCGGTGAATTAGCCACCCAGCCGATTTGCCACGTCGCCTGTGAACGGACCATCATGTAGCGATTCCGCTCACTTGCGGTGTCGAATCGAGATGAAAGCGGGCGTGATGAACTCCGTTAGGTAATCTCTTGCACAATTCCGGAATTCGTCGAGTCTCCGTTGAGATGCGGTAGTGGAAGTAATGGTCCTTTTGAATGGCTTGGCGTCATTTTTCGTGATAGGTCGCTTGCGATCAGTTTGAGCAACGCGGGCGCGGGAAAGCCTGGGGGAAAGTTGAGGAGTAGCGGCAGTTATGTTGGTTGGGCGCATGTTCTGGCCGTGTGTCTTGCCGCATTCATAACGTTTGTCGTCATTGGCAGGCCGACTCAGCAATCGCGCCATTCGGTCAGGGCACACATAGTCGAGCCTACGCTCGCGCCAACTGTCCCCCATGGTTTGAAAGTGAAATTTATTTCGCGACCGCTTTACCCCTATTCTGTAATCCCCGGTGGCGTCCAGAACCCGCAAGAATTGAAATATGACGTGGCGCGCGATCCTGTCGTCGCCAGCCACTATGCGGATTTCAATATTGCGAAAGCCCATGTCGAGCGGCTGAATCGAGATGAACTCGCCTACGTTTCCTATCGCATAGGCGACCACGTGTTCTGGACGAACAAGAAATTAAGACTCGCTAAGGGTGAGACGGTCATTACCGACGGGACCAACGTCGCGCGCACGCGTTGCGGGAATCGCGTCTCGATGCTGCCTGTTTTGCCCGTGTCGCCGGAACAGCCGTCTCCGCAGGACATCGAGGTACCTCCTGCGCCAGACATTGTCGCGATCCTGCTCCCGCCGCCGGTCATTCCTGAAACTCCACCCGTTCCGCCGGGGCCCGGCACGCCTCCGTCTACGCCGCCAACGACTCCGCCTGGTGGATTCATCATCCCGCCGCCCGTCCTTCCGCCTTTCGGCGGGCCGGTGCCTACGCCGGGGACTCCGCCGATTTCAGTTCCAGAGCCGGGAGCGGATAAAATGCTCTTGATCGGTTTTGCTGCGGCAGTCGCTGCGCGATCACTTCTCGCCCTGCGTCGGAAGAAAAAGACCTAGGAATATATCGAGGTGCACTGCGCTACTTCTGCGTGGATGTCAGCCCTTCTTGAGCGGCTTCCAGCACTTGAATTGTCGGCGCGAGATTATGCTTTTCGAAGCATCGCGCCATCGCTTTCCCGATTTCATCGTATCGCCCAGTCACGAGCGCGATTGCACTCGGACCCGCTCCGCTGAGCGCGATTCCCAGGACACCGGGCATGCGAGGCAGCGCGAGGATTTCCGCGAGACCCGGAATCAGCGATTGGCGCGCGGTTTGATGCAAACGGTCTTGCATCGCATCCCACAAAAGATCGTAGCGACGATCTTCGAGCGCGGCGATGAAAAGCGCTGATCTCTGAAGGTTGAAAACAGCATCGGCGCGCGGGACCATCGCGGGCAGAGCGGCACGTGATTTTTTCGTTTCCAGTTTGATGTTTGGCGTGACGACCACGAGGCGAATCACCTTCGGCCAGTGTTTTCGCACGGCAGCGACGGAGCCATCGCTGCGAGTAAAAGTCACGACCAACCCGCCGAGCAATGCCGCCGCCACGTTGTCCGGATGGCCTTCCATTTCAGTTGCGTAGCGCAAGGCGGTCTCCTTCGGAATCGGGCGATTCGTCACCGCAAATCCGAGGGCAATGCCCGCCACAGTTGCCGCAGCACTACTGCCCAATCCGCCAGCGACCGGAATTTCATTGGTCACAGCAAGTCGGACGCGCGGCAACTCGAACCCTTCGCGTTCAGCCGTGTGCCGCATCGCGCGAAAGATCAAATTTTCATCCGGCCCGCTCGGGAGTTCGGAAGTGCCGCGCACACCGCGGCTGCGCGCGAGAGCTCGGCCTTCGGGTTTTGAGAGAATCGTCGCGCGCACACTCAAATACATTTCCAGCGCAAGGCCGAGGCAGTCGAATCCCGCCCCCATGTTCGCGGTCGATGCCGGAACACGGGCTTCAAACGAAATTTGTCGCGATGGA
>Ga0335078_10016635_pt1 | contig 10920 bp, 8 predicted proteins | sample Lox_Sample_32_FD_206711 | JGI IMG/M metagenome (GOLD analysis project Ga0335078, IMG submission 206711) | Soil microbial communities from Loxahatchee National Wildlife Refuge, Florida, United States - Lox_Sample_3.2 | ecosystem: Environmental > Terrestrial > Soil > Wetlands | place: USA: Florida... | reverse complement strand
TCGCAAGCTCGCTCATCCGGCCACCTCGCTGGCGCTCGGAGTCCGCATTCGCGGACGCGCTGTGCTTGCTGATTCGCTCGCAAGCTCGCTCATCCGGCCTGCCTCGACGTGGCGAGGCCGGTCAGCGGCAGCGAGGCACGCAGCCGCCAGCCGCCCTCGGGCCGCGGCCCGGCCGCCAGCTCCCCGCCGTACACCGCGAGCCGCTCGCGCAGGCCGAGCAGCCCTCGCCCCGGGCCGTCGTCCGAGCCGGACGGCACGGTGCCACGGCCGTCGTCGCTCACCGTGATCTCCAGCCCGTCGTCCCAGCGCACCCGCACCGACGCCGTCGCGCCGCCCGCGTGCCGCAGCACGTTGGTCAGCCCCTCCTGCACGACCCGGTACGCGGCAAGCTCCGCGCCCGGCGGCAGCGGCCGGGGCGCGCCGCTGACCTGGAGCTCGACCGGCAGCCCGGTGCCCGACACCCGGCCGATCAGCGTGCCGAGCTCACCGAGCCCGGGCTGCGGGCGCAGTGCCGCGGCGACCCGGCCGGCCCGGGCGGGGCCCGCGCCCGCGGAAGCCGCGCCCGCGGAAGCCGCGCCCGCGGAAGCCGCGCCCGCGGAAGCCGCGCCGGAGGGATCGTCGTCACGCCCGTCCGCTGCCGGGCTGAGCAGCCCGAGCAGGTTCCGCAGCTCCGTCATCGCCGTCCGTCCGGTGGACTCCACGGCGAGCAGCGCGTCCTGCGCGTCGGCCGGCGACGACGCCATGATCTTTCGCGCGGCGCCGGCCTGGACGATCATCACCGACACGTTGTGCGTGACGACGTCGTGCAGTTCAGAAGCGATCCGCGCCCGCTCGGCGGCGAGGGCCCGCGCGGTCGCGGCGGCCGCCTCGTCGGCGGCACGGCGCAGCCGGGCGGTGGAGTCGGCGAGCCGCCTCCGCAGCTCGCGGATGCCGAGGCCCGCCGCGGCGGCCGGGAAGATGGCGAACACCGCGGTGAGCCGGCCGGGGAACCTGGGCAGCTCGTTCCCGAGCGCCGCCGCGGCAGCGAACGTGGTCACCGACACCACGGCGATCGCTAGGTTCCGGTACCTGGAGTGGGTCATCGCGCTGTACGCCGCGTACACGGCGGTGCCGAGCGCGACCGGCGGCACGTAAGAGCCGTGCACCGCCACGATCGCGGCGATGATCACCAGCCACGCCCCGACCGGGAACAGCCGCCGCCAGGCGAGCGGCAGCGCGGTGAGCGCCGCGGCGGCGAGCAGGGCGAACGACGCGCGCGGCGGGCCGACGAGCATCAGGTGGCCCGCCACCGGCCGCACGGCGTGGGCCGCGATGGCGGCCTTGATGTCCGCGCCGACGGCGGCGGGACCGCCGTCTGGCAGGAACACCGTCTGCGTCAGGTTGCGCTGCCGCATCTCGTAGACGGCGCCGGCCGCCGCGCCCACGGCGACCGCGGCGTCAAGCGCGAGCGCCCAGCCCGACGGCGGCGCGCCGCGCGGCTCGGCCCGCGTGAAGAAGGCAAGCACCCGGCCCGCACGTCCTGCCACCCCATCATTGTGGCCGGAACCTGGCCAGAAGACATCCTCCATGACGCCTAATGCGGGCTACATCGCAAGGATGATTCGCGTCCGGGATCAGCCGATTCCGTTACGCCAAGTCAATAACGCGGCGGACGCGGTCCTGGCGGCCGCGGGGCTACCTTCGCCGTCATGGACACGCTGGTTCAGCTAGAGAACGTCACCAAGCGCTACGACGGCGCGGCCGCGGCCGCCGTCGGCAACGTGAGCATGCGGATCGACGCCGGCGAGGCGGTCGCCATCATGGGGCCGTCGGGCAGCGGCAAGTCGACGCTGCTCAACCTCATCGCCGGGATGGACCGGCCCACCAGCGGGGCGGTCCGGGTCGGCGACGAACGTGTCGACATGCTCAGCGAGGCCGGCGCCGCCCGGTTCCGCCGCAGGCAGGTCGGGATGATCTTCCAGTTCTTCAACCTGCTCGACGACATGACGGTGACCGACAACGTGCTGCTGCCCGCCCAGCTCTCCGGCGCGCGGGCCAAAGACGCGCGGCTGCGCGCCGACCAGCTGCTCGCCACGCTCAAGATCGCGCACCGCCGCGACGCCTACCCGGCCCGGCTGTCCGGCGGCGAGCGGCAGCGGGTGGCGATCGCCCGGGCGCTGATCAACCGGCCCTCGCTGCTGCTCGCCGACGAGCCGACCGGCGCGGTGGACTCCGCCACAGGGGACGAGATCGGCGCGCTGCTGCTCGAGCTGAACGCGGCGGGGCAGACGCTGGTCATCGTGACGCACAGCCCCGAGCTCGCCAGGCGGTACGCCCGGCGGGTCATCCACATCGCGGACGGGCGGGTCGCCTCGGACACGGCGGTCGCGGCGCGGGACACCGAGTCATGAGCGCCGTCCTCCGCGCCGCGCGCGGCGGCCTCGGCGGCCGGCGGCTCCAGGCCGTCATCATCGGCCTGGTCGTCCTCGCCGCCACCGCGGCCTCCACGCTCGCCCTCGGCATGCTCGCCGACGCGCACAGCCCGTTCGACCACGCGTTCGCGGCGCAGCACGGCGCGGACGTGGCCGTCACCGTGGACACCTCCGCCGCCTCGCAGGCACAGCTCGCGAACGCCGCGCACGCGAAGGGCGTCACCGCCGTCGCCGGGCCGTTCCCAAGCGAGGGCGTCACGGCGCAGGTCAGCCTGCCCGGGGTCGACGGCACCATCGGCGTCCCGCTTACCCTCGTCGGCCGGTCCTCGCCTGGCGGCCCGGTCGACGACATCGACCTGCAGCAGGGCCACTGGCCGGCCAGCGGCAACCAGGTGGTGCTCTCGGTGAACGCGAGCGGGCCCGGCCAGCTTGGCTCCACCATCACCATCGGCACGCAGGTGCTGACCGTCGCCGGCATCGCGAACTCGGTCACCAACACCGCCGACGCCTGGGTGCTGCCCGCCGAGCTGAGCGCCATCGCCGGCAGCTCCGCCACGGGCAGCGGTGGCGCCGGGAGCTCCGTCGCCGGGAGCGGTGGCACGAGCCAGGCACAGCTGCTCTACCGCTTCTCATCAAGCGCGACGGCCGCCGACATCACGGCGGACATCGGTAACGTCAAGGCCGCGCTGCCGAAGAACGCGGTCCTCGGCACCGTCTCCTACCTTGCCGTCCGCCAGTCCGAGCAGTCCAACGTGGCGCCGTGGGTGCCGTTCATCATCGCGTTCGGCGTGATCGCGCTGGTCATCTCGGTGCTGATCGTCGTCAACGTGGTCGGCGGCGCGGTGGTCGCGGGCACCACGCGGATCGGCGTGCTCAAGTCGATCGGCTTCACCCCCGGCCAGGTCGTCGGCTGTTACGTGCTGCTCGTCGCGGTGCCCGCGGTCATCGGCGCCGTCGCCGGTGTGGCCTGCGGTAACCTGCTCGCCGCGCCGGTCTACGCGCAGAACGCGGAGGTGTACCAGGTCGGGGTGCTCGGCGTGCCGTTCTGGGTTGACGTCACGGTGCCGCTCACCGTCCTGGTGCTCACCGTCGCCGCCGCGGCCGGCCCGGCGTCCCGGGCGGGCGCGATGCCCGCGGTGCAGGCGATCGCGACCGGCCGCGCGCCGCGGCCGCGGCACGGCTTCGCTGCCCAGCGCGCGCTCGCCAGGCTGACCCGCGTGCCGCGCCCGGTCACCCTGGGCTTCGCGACGCCCGCCGCCCGGCCCGGCCGCACCCTCGTCACCGTGGTCGCGGTGCTGTTCGGCGCGGCGGCGGTGACGTTCGGCGTGGGCCTCGCGGCGTCACTGAACCTCGTCTACAGCGACATCTCCGCCGCGGCACGGATGCCGGTGCAGGTGAACGTGGCGCCGCCGGGCGGGACCGCGGACGGCCCCGGCGGTTCAGGCAAGCCAGGTCAGGGCGCACCCGGCCGTTCAGGCAAGCCGCCGGCCGGCAAGAAGGTCGTCGTCGTCGGCCAGGCACCGCTGAGCGCGACGCAGCGGCAGGCCATCGACACGGCGATCGGCGCCCAGCCGGGCACGCTGCACTACCTGAGCGAGACGGACGACAACCTGGAGCTTCCCGGCCTGACCAACGCCAACGGCGGCGTGCAGGTCACCGCGTACGGCGACGGCGACCCGGCCTGGTCCAACTACCAGCTGATCTCCGGCAGCTGGTACTCGCAGTCGCCGGGCACCAGCGAGATCGACGTCAACACGCTGTTCCTCACCGACACCTCGCTGGCCGTCGGCGACAGCTACACGATGGTCAACGGCGGCCACAAGGTCACCGCGAAGATCGCCGGCGAGGCGTTCGCGCCGGGCAACGACGTGAGCGTGTTCATGTCGCCGGCCACGCTTGCCGCGCTCGACCCGACGACCGCAGGCACCGGCGAGTACCGGGTCTCGCTCAAGCCCGGCGTCAACGCCGACAGCTACGCGGTCAGCCTGGGCGCGGCGCTCGGCAACGGGTACCTGGTCGGGGCGCGCGGCGGTGACCGGGCCCTGGTCGCGATCACCACCCTGGTCGCCATGCTCACCCTGCTGATCATCGCGGTGGCCGGCCTCGGCGTGCTGAACACGGTCGCGCTGCAGGTACGCGAGCGCGCCCACGACATCGGCGTGTTCAAGGCGCTCGGCATGACGCCGCGGCAGACGCTCACCATGGTGGTCTGCTCCGTCGCCGTCACCGGCCTCGTCGCCGGCATCGTCGCGGTCCCGGCCGGCATCGCGCTGCACCACAACGTGCTCCCGGCGATGGCCCACGCGGCCAACTCGGACCTGCCCGGCTCGGTGATCTCGGTGTTCTCGCTGCCGGAGATGACCGGCCTGGCCCTGGCAGGCCTGCTCATCGCGGTCGTCGGCGCGCTCGCGCCCGCCTCCTGGGCGGCAGGCTCGCGCACCGCCGCCGCCCTCCGCACCGAGTAAACCCAACAGAATGATCCCGAACGGGAGCGTGCGCCGCCCGCCCGCCCCCGCCCCCGCCCCCGCCCCGGCGTGCGAGTGAGGTGCCCCGGCGGCGCGTCCCGAGCCCGCCCGTGGCCCGCCCGGCGTGCGAGGCCGCCCGGCGGCGAGCTCCGGTCCCGCCTGCGCCCTCGTCCCGTGCGCGCCCTCGTCCCGTGCGCGCCCTCGTCCCGTGCGCGCCCTCGTCCCGTGCGCGCCCTCGTCCCGTGCGCGCCCTCGTCCCGTGCGCGCCCTCGTCCCGTGCCCTCGCCTCGGGATAACAGCAAGAAGCGCGCAGCGCGGCCCGCGTAGCGAAGATAGTGGACGTTTAGGCACACTCGGATGTATCTAAACGTCCACTATCTTTCGCAAGCCGGCCATGATTGCGGATAACAGCAAGAAGCGCGGCGCGCTCGATGGCGGGACCGGCGCAGCCGCGCCTCGTTCTGCATCCTGTTGACCTTGTCCGGCAACCCGGCCAGGCGGCGCATTCCGGTGCGGGGCCGGCGTTGTTACGCTTGCGGCGGGATGGAGGCGGTCGCATGGACTCGTTCGCTGGAAAGCTCGCCGTGGTGACCGGGGGCGGCTCAGGCATGGGCAGGGAACTCGTCGTCAAGCTCGCCGCGGCGGGCTGCGGCGTCGCCGCGTGCGACGTGCGCCAGGCAGCGGCGGAGGAGACGGCGGCGCTCGCCAGGGCGGGCGCGCCCGACGGCACCACGGTCACCGCGCACGCCTGCGACGTGGCCGACGCGGCGCAGGTGGGACGGTTCCGCGACGAGGCCCTAAGGGCGCACGGTGCCGGCCAGCACGGGGCCGGCCAGCACGGGGCCGGCCAGCACGGGGCCGGCCAGCACGGGGCCGGCCAGCACGGGGCCGGCCAACGCGGGGCCGGCCAGCACGGTGCTGGCCAACGCGGTGCTGGCCAACACGGTGCCGGCCAACGCGGGGCCGGCCACGTGGACCTGGTGTTCGCCAACGCGGGGCTCGGCGGCGGCGGCAGCTTCATTAACGACCCGCCGGAGATGTGGGAGCGGGTGTTCGCGGTCGACTTCTGGGGCGTGTACCACTGCGCCCGCGCCTTCCTGCCGCTGCTGATGCGCAGCCCCGAGGGCGTCCTGGTGAACACGAGCAGCGTCAACGGCTTCTGGGCGTCGCTCGGCGCGGGCGTGCCGCACACCGCGTACTCCACCGCCAAGTTCGCGGTGAAGGGCTTCTCCGAGGCGCTCATCGAGGACCTGCGGGTCAACGCGCCGCACGTCCGCGTGGTGCTCGTCATGCCAGGCCACGTGGCTACCAACATAGTGACGAACTCGATGATCGCCTTCGGCGTGCCGGAGAAGGACGCCATGGAGGCGGGCCAGGGTTTCTACGACAGCGCGCCGTTGTCCGCGGCGGGCGCGGCGGACGTCATTCTGGACGGCGTGCGCTCCGGCGCCTGGCGGGTCCTGGTCGGCGAGGACGCGCACCGCCTCGACCAGTACGTCCGCGCGCACCCGGAAGACGCCTACGACTACGAGAAAATGACCGCGACGCTGAGCGGCTCCCTCGCGGAGGACCCGGCACGGTTCGGCGAGCAGTGGCTCGGCGAGGACGCGCGCTGACGGGCGCGGGCTCGTGACCTCGACGGTGCGTGAGTCCACGACCGTGGCGATCGTGGGCGGCGGGGTTTCCGGGCTGACCACGGCGCTGCTGCTGCGGTCCCACGGCGTCGACTGCGTGGTCCTCGAGCGGCGTGCCCGCTCCTACGTGGAGGAACGCCAGCGCGCCGGGCTCGTCGAGTTCCGCGCGGTGCGCATGTTCGAGGAGCAGGGGCTCGGCCACGTGCTGCGCGGCTTCCCCGAGAATCCCTACCTGGAGATCCGGGTCGACGGCCAGGCCCGGCTGCTCGCGGAGAGCCTGCCAGGCCTGGGCACCGCGAGCAAGGCCGTACCGCAGCAGGCGCTGGTCCGCGGCCTGATCGCCGCGCTGCTCGCCGACGGCGCCGACCTGCGCTTCGACGCGGCGGACGTGGCGCTGTGCCGGCTGGACGGCGAGCGGCCGATGGTCAGCTACGTGGGGTTGGACGGGCGGGCGCACGAGATCGACTGCGACTTCGTGGCCGGCTGCGACGGCGACCGGGGCATCAGCGCGGCGAGCATCCCGGCCGGCGCGGGCACCGTGCACGCGTACGACTACGGCATCTGGTGGCTGACCGTGCTCGCGGACGCGCCCGCGCCAAGGCACGCCCTGATGTCCGTCGGGACGTGCGGGTTCGCCGCCCAGTTCGCCCGCGGCCGCGATGCCAGCCGCTTCTACCTGCACTGCGCCGCGGGGGATACCGTCGCGGACTGGCCGCACGACAGGATCTGGGCGGAACTGCGGCGCCGGCTGCACCAGCCGGACCTGCCGGGCGGCCAGATCACCGCGACCGAGGTCTTCCCGCTGCGCAGTTCGGTCCGCGAGCCGATGAGTCACGGGCGGCTGTACCTGCTCGGCGACGCCGCGCACATCATCCCGCCGATGGGCGCCAAGGGAATGAACCTCGCGCTGTTCGACGCGGAGACCTTCGCCGCCGCCGTCGGTGACTTCACCGCGTCTGGTGACGAGTCGGGGCTCGCGTCCTACTCCGGCACCTGCCTGGCGCGGACCTGGCGGTACCAGGAGTACTCCAACTGGCTGGCCGACATGATGCACGGGGCCTCCGGTTCTCCCGTCGCGGCCTCCGGTTCTCCCGTCGGGGCTTCCGGTTCCGCCGTCGCGGCCTCCGGATCCGCCGCCAGTGGCTCCTTTCGTGAGCGGATCATGCGGGCACGGCTGGAGCGGCTGCTCTCGTCGGAGACGGCGGCCCGCTACTACGCGGAGATGTTCACCGGCCTCGGCTAGCGGAATACCACGGGCGGATGCGGGCCAAGCGGCCGTCTGCGGCCACCGGGACCTTGGAACTAATCAGCTAAAGAGGCTCCGCCGTCACGGGCAGCAGTACGGCGGACGGCCGGGCCGGGTCGTGGTAGACCGCCTGCCGCGCGGTGTGCAGCGTGACCGCGGTCGCCAGCGGCTCGCCGCTGCCGGGGTTGCGGGCGTACCGGGGGTGGGCGCCGCTCGACACCTGCAGCCGGATGCGGTGGCCTGGCCGGAACTGGTGCGCGGTGGACCACAGCTCGATGGTGACGGGACCCGGCCGCTCGGTCACGTCGTCCAGGCGGCGGATGCCATCGGTGATGTTCACCGACGTGCCGTCCTGGCCGACGTCGCACAGCCGGGCGAAGAAGTCCGTGTGCGGGCGGCTCGAGCCGGCGAACAGCTCCACGGTGACCGGCCCGGTGATCACCAGCGGTGCGGCGGCCGGCTCGCTGGTGTAGCTGAGGACGTCGGGGCGCTGCTCGAGCTCGCGGTTGTCTCGCGGGCCGAAGTGCATGACGCTGGTGCCGCCGACCGCGGGCGTCGGGTTGGCGGGATCGTAGACGTAGCGGTCGGGTTCGCTTTCCGGCGGCGTGCCGGGGCCGAGCCCGCCGCCTGGGTGCAGGTGCCAGCGCTGCGTGGTGGCCGGCGGCGGCCACCCGGCCAGGTCGCGCCAGCCGCCGCCGCCCATCACCTCCACCCGGATCTCGGCGCGGTCCGCCGCCGGCGCACGGCCGAGCAGGTGCGTGCCGAACCAGTCGAAGGCGTCCGCGAGCTCCTGGCGGTACAGCTCCCGGCTGGTGTGATGCCAGCCGCCGACGGTCAGCCGCGCTTGCTGGCCGCCGTCCCGCAGCAGCTGGTAGTCGGCGAGCATCTGCGGCAGGACCACGTCGTACCAGCCGGCCAGCATGGTGACGGGGACGCCGAGGTCCCCAAGCAGCGAGCGGAAGTCGCTTGGCGCCCAGTACGGGTCGCCCGGCTTGTCGTGCTCGAGCGCGTCCTGGAAGTAGCCGACCGGGTGCCCGACGAGCATCGTGTCGGCGTCGCGCAGCGGGAGATGGCCGAACGCAGGGGCGAGTTCCTTGCGCCGGCGCAGCATGGTACGCAGGAGCGCGAGGGGTTCCTCCTGGTGCTCCAGGGTGTATGCCCAGCCGAGCCGGTCAAGCGCGAAGGCGCCGCCCGGGTAGTGGTAGGCGCGGCGCTCCGCGGGCCAGATCGCGATCGCCATGGCCTTGAGCTGCGGCGGGCGCGTCGACGCCAGCGCGAGCTGGGTGAAGGTGAGGTAGCTGCCGCCGAAGGTGCCGATCGTGCCGTCAGACCAGGGCTGACCGGTGATCCAGTCGGCGGCCGCCCGGCCGTCGGCGGCCTCGGTGTCGAAGTCCAGGCGGCCGCCGGAGCCGAACGTGCCGCGGGTGGACTGCACGACCGCGTGATAGCCACGCTCGGCGAACAGCCGGGCGATGGTGCCATGGACGCCGCGCCGCCCGTACGGTGAGCGGATCAGGATGACGGGCAGCGGCCTGCCTGGCGCGGCCACGTAGGCGTCGGTGAGCAGCACGGTGCCGTCGGGTGCGTGCACCCTGGCGTCACGTAGCACCGTGACGTCGCTGGTCGTCGCCGGCCTGATGCCGTGCCTGGCCGCGAACAGGCGGCTGGTGAGTGTCATGCCTGGCCGCCCAGGCGGCGGGCGAAGAAGCACTCGGCGCTGTCCACCTCGAACACCGGCACGTCGGCGGGCCGTGCCGGGTTGGGCAGGCCGGTCGCGTCCGTGGTGACCTCCGCGCTGAACCGCACTACCGCCGTCCTCCGTGGATTGGTCCGTCTTGCCGGGTACCACCGTGCCGCACTCGCGCCGGGGGCGCAAGGTGGCGGTGATCTTTCCCTGGCACCCGGCACCCGGCGCGGCCGCCCTGGCCGGCCGCCCGGCGCTGCTGTCATTTCAACTGCGTGAGATCGCGCTCGAGCGCGGCGAGGTCGAACCCTTCCGGCGACTCCCCTGAGGTGCCGATGAAGTCCGCGCTCAGCACGGCGTAGGACTCGTCCGCGTAGGCGTCGTAGAAGTCCCAGCCCATCGACTTGAGCGCGCCCCAGGTCACGATCCACAGCTGCTGCTCGTCGTAGCCGACCGCCGGGATGCAGTGCCCGTTGTTCTGGTTGGGCGCGGCGTCACCGACCGGGCCGCCCGGCGGCACCACCCAGGGGACGCTCACCATGTCCTGGGCGTTGACCGTGAAGTTGGGCAGCGCGACGCCTATGTAGATCCCGCCGAACAGGTCGATCGCGCTCTTCGCCTGCGTGTGGTTCTTGAGCGTCAGGCTGGTGAACGCGGTCACCTTGTGCTGATCCAGCCCGGTCTTGCGCCAGTACCGCAGCACGCTCAGCATGTTGCAGCCCTCGTCAGGTGGCGGCGGCGTGCCCACGAAATGCTCGTAAAACGTCAGGACGCTCTGATCTGGCGGGGATATCTCGGCCGCCGCGCTGGCGGTCCAATTCTGGATCATGTGCCCGGCCGCCGCGCAGGTGCAGTCCCCGTATTGGTCGTTGTAATACATCGGCCACGATGTGACATTCTGGTAGTAAGTGACTGAATCGGGCGGGGTGGGCAGTGCCGCCGTCACGTAATCGCTAAACCGCAGCGTCCGGTCATCGACGACGGGCGGATGCTTGCCGAGCTTGTACCGTCCAGGCACGGTGCCTCCTTAATATCCGGTTAGCGGTGCTGTGCTGGTTTCAGGCGACGATATCCGATCCGGCGACTTCCGCGATAGGTACCGCACCGGGTAATTCCAGCCGTCCCGGCAAGCCTGAGGGCGAGCATGCAACATGTGGCACCGTGTAATTCCGGCTTATTCAGGTGCCTCTCTCGCATTAGTACTACAGCCGCACTTCGTGATGATCCGTCGGCCGCCGCGATCCGGCGCACCGTCGATGACCGCTGACCGAAGAGATCCGCACATTTTCGTAGACAACAGCAATCACAGAAATCTCTACGGCAGCGCGACCTTCCCCGGGATGATCCGGCTTTACATAGCCGGTGACCACGGAAAACGCTCTTTGCATAGCGGGCGGTCATAATCATGTCCGGTTTGCGGTAAATGTCCGACCACCGGCTATGTAAAGCTGCTCGCGCGCGGTCGCCGGCTATGCAAAGG
>Ga0335078_10016634_pt1 | contig 10920 bp, 5 predicted proteins | sample Lox_Sample_32_FD_206711 | JGI IMG/M metagenome (GOLD analysis project Ga0335078, IMG submission 206711) | Soil microbial communities from Loxahatchee National Wildlife Refuge, Florida, United States - Lox_Sample_3.2 | ecosystem: Environmental > Terrestrial > Soil > Wetlands | place: USA: Florida... | reverse complement strand
GAACAACCTGACAGCAGCAGCCATGGAGAGCCCGCTGCGCTGAGAGGCGCACGGCGGGTTCGGCGAGCGGCCTGGGGAAACGGCCCGGGAGCAATCCCGGAACCGCGCCCCAGGCCGACTCAACCAGGCACGGCTGCGCGCGCCCGCGTTACAGCCGCAGGTCCGCCCGCCCTTGTGGTACGGCGTCGCGTGCTCGAAATCGCTCTCCCGCGCGGGCCGGGAGCAGGGCGGGAACGTGCAGGTGCCGTCGCGGACCTGAATGAGGTGCCGGAGCCGGTCGTTCGGCTGGTACGCGTGCGACTCATACCGGTGGTCACAGTCGAGTGTGGGCACGGGCTCGAGTTCCACGGTGAGGTTCCTGCCGTCGGGCAGGGTCAACGTCCAGGCGCCGTACCCGCCAGGCGGTCCCTGGTCATCGTGCTGGATGAAGGTCCACGGCGCCCGGCCCGGCGGGCCGGCGTTGGCCGGCTGTCTCGGCAGTTCTGCCAGGCGGTCCACGGTAATCGTGAGGTTCACCCGGGCAGGCAGAGACGCGAGCACAGCCGGCGCGACACCGAGATCAACGGCTTCGCCAGGGTTTCCGCGGCTCACCGCCTCCGCCGACCCGCCAGCTTTGCGCCGCTGCGGCCGGGCGCAGCCGTGGCCGATGGCGATCCCCTCGGGTCCGGTGACCGTCACGCATAGCAGGCTGTGCGGGCTCGCGGCAGCAGCAGCGGCCAGTTCACGGCACAGAGCCGGGTCGAGCGGGCCGATGCCGTGACCCTCGCCCGGCCGGTCGGCCAGCCCGAGCAGCGTAGGCAGCGGGACCACGAGGTCGGCAAGCCGCGGCGGGGGCGAGACAGCGCCACCACCGGAAGCGCCACCACCGGAAGCGCCATCACCGGAAGGGCCACCGCCGGCAGGACCGCCATGCGGGGAACCGCCACCGGAAGGTCCTCCGTCATCCGGTCCGCCGGCGTCCGGCCTGTCACTGCCCCGCTCGCCTCCGCCTGGGTTGACGTAGTCGGCTGGGTCTTGTCCGTCTTGTTCGTCTTGTTCGGCGGGCGGCTCGCAGCTTCCGTCGCATTCGCGGCAGGCGCAGTCGCGGCCGCTCGCGGCGGGCGACCCTGCAGCGTCCGCTGCCGTGCCAGCGCGGGTGACGTTGACGAGTTGCCCGGAGGCGATGCGCTCCTCGGCGGTAGTCCCGTTGATCAGGTCGAGGTAGGCGGCGGCCCGGAACTGGTCCATCCGCGCGTCAGCGGGGAAGGCGCCGGAGTCCTGGTAGACCTGGGCCCTGGCGCAGATGCTCGCGTGGGCGGCGAGTGTCTGGTCGGTGGGCAGGTCGCGGCCGGAAAGGGCGGCGGCGCCTGACTGCTCACGGGACATCTCCACCCGCGAGCGATGCCGCTCGGCGTCCTCGCGCCGTCGTCTTGCCGATTCCGGGTCGACGGTGATCGCGGCCTGCCCGGCGAGCTTTTCGACCTGACCGTAGGTCTTGCCGGGCAGGTCGGGGAGGATCATCTCCTCGGCTCTGGCGGCGTCGGGGCCGGCGAGCAGGGTCATCGCCTGGTCCACTGCTCGCGCCTTGGGAAGGGTCAGCTCGCCGGCGGCGAGCAGGTCGCCGGTGCCGGGGAGCACGGCCCGCAGGTTCCACGCCAGCCACATCAGGTTCTCGGCGGAGACCGCGGGCATCGACAGGGCGAGCGCGACCTCGTGGGTGAGGGCCTTGGTCCAGCCGTCGGGCAGGTCGCCGTGGTAGCCGCCGCCGGGCAGCGGCTGGTCATCGTCGCGGATCAGCGCCCGCAGCGTGCCGAGCTTGCCCGCCCCCGCCCAGGACTCCAGGGCCTGCCACTGGCGCAGCATGCCGAGCATCTCATCACGGGTCGCACCGGGGCAGCGCCATTCAGCGCCTGATGCCGCCTCCAGCACGGCGGCGAGCGCGGCCGACGGCCGGCAAGTGTCCCACTCGCCGTCTTTCAGGAAGCCCGAGAGCCGGGGATCGCAGGCGGGCCCCGCAGGACCGGGCGTACCGCCCGTCCCGTTGTCCTTACCTGGCTCCCAGCCCACTAACCTACTCCCCTGTTCGATTAAATGATCTTTAAGGCTAATACTCGAATCTTAGCACGATTTCATGGTCATTTTCAGCGACGGCATGAAGATTATCGATCATTTTCTATCTTTTCTTGGCGTCACGCGCGAGACCAGGAATGCCCACTGTGCCATTCACTGCCGAAGCAGGGCGGCTCATGACAAATCCACCCGGATGGCTTACTGCAACACGTGAGTCTTGTGAGTCTTGTGAGTCAGTGATAAGGTCATGAGTATAGAGGGATGGGTGTAGTTCTCCGGGTTGTCCGCCAGCCCCGCCCAGCCGGGCGAGACCGCCCGAGCCGCCGGGGACGGGGCATGCGCCGTCCCCGGCGGGGCATGTGGCATGCCGTGTTGTTCGCGAATTCCGCTGAAATCTTGGTGATTTTCTCATTCATCGAAACGCGCCGGGCGTGGCCATGCGCCGCATGATCAGGTCACAGAGGATTTCAGCGTCATGAGGCGGCACTTCTTCACGATCATGAGTTTGCAAATACGGCGCGGCAAGAAGGCGCGGGAATACCGTGCTGTTCGCCGGAATTCAGGCGAATTAATCCGGTCCTGCTCAGTAGCGGATCGCGATTTGCGTCTCGTCGTCCGCCGGCTGGTCACGGCCGGTGAGCGTGACGGCGGTGCCCGCCGCGATGCGGCGGGCTGACCAGGCGACGGCGACGGCGTCGAGCAGGTCGTCCTCGGCGGCGCCCGCCACCCTGGGCGGGAGGGTGATGCCCGTCCGAGTGAGCAGGTCCCGGCGGACGGCGAGCCCGGCAGGGGTGTGCTTGGTGTCCGGCAGCGGCGCGCCTGCCAGGGCGGCGAAAGAGAGTTCCGGGTGCACCTCGTACAGCCGGACCTCGTGCGGTCCCGCCGCGGTCCTGCGGCGGAACTGGTCCGCTTCGATGATCTTTCGCCGCAAGCCCCACGCCTGCGCGGAGAATCCCTTGCCGGTCAGCTCGCGGCACAGGCGGTTCGCCTCGGCGTAGGACTGGCACTGCCAGACCGCGCGCGGCGGGATCGCGAACACGGTCACGCCCCGCCTGCCGAGTGCCCGGCGGGCCAGCCGGTCGGCATCCCGCCAGCCAGTGCCGAGCAGGCCGAGCGGCATGTCGATTCCGGTGACGGCGGCAAGCGGCAGGAGGTCAAGCGTCGCCGCGACGGTGACCTTGACGACTAGCGGGCCGTCCGCGGGCACGGCACCGGCCAGGGCCGCGGCGGCCTCCGGATCTGTCGGACCGCCGGGGCCGACCAGGCCAGTAACGGGCGGCCCGAGGGTGACCGCCACCCAGCCGGCGGCGCAGCCGTCCACTCCTGTGACGGTGAGCGCGGCCTGGCTGCCTGCGGCGAGGTCGGCTGCCGCGACGGCTGCCGCGACGGCGGCCGGGAATCCGTCCGGGCGCGCGGCGGATCCGGCGCCGGGGCGTTCGGGTCCCGACATGCCGGGTACGTCCCGGTCGGGGTGACGGCGAGGCGAGGCGGGTGGCGGCATCGATCACGAGCATAGGACGGGCTCGCGGAGTTGGCGGCGACCGCGGTTCTGGCTGGTAAGGCAACCAGGTCGCGGTCAGCGCGTCTCAACGAGCGTGCGCCATACCTTGGGCAAGCTTGCCCTCTGCGCGGTACTCGGGCTGGCCGCGGCGGGGTGCCAGGGAAGCCAGGCCGGCTCCGTCGCCGGGTCCGGGCCGAGCACGGCAACGGCAACGGCAACGGCACAGCCGACGGCTGCGGGGCTTGCGGGCGTCTATGTGGTCGCCGACTGCGCCGCCGCAGCCCCGTACTCGCTGAGCAGGAAACCCCCGTCCATCACGCTCGCCTGCGCCGACGCCGGCATCGGCGTGCAGGACATGATCTGGACGACCTGGACGGCGAAGGGGAGAAGCTCTGCGTGCCCGACTGCGCACGGGGAAGATGGGCTACTACCCCGTCGACGTGACGCTCTCCGCGGTACGGGCATCGGCCAAGGGGCAGTGGTTCAGCGAACTGACGGTCAGCTGGCAGGGCAGTCGCCCGCCCAACCAGACTCCGGACACCTTCACGCTGATGCCGCCCGGATAGCGGTGCACTTGAGACGGCGGCTCTGCGGCCCAGGCGCTCCGGCCCCGCTTCGCAGGCCGCTCCCACCACAGCCCGGCCGGCACAGCCTGGGCACCACAGCCCGGCCGGCACAGCCCGGCCGGCACAGCCCGGCCGGCACAGCCCGGCCGGCACAGCCCGGCCGGCACAGCCTGGGCACCACAGCCGGGCCACCACCTGCCAACCCGCGCCCTTGGGCGTCGACCCCAGCCGCTCACCTCGCCAGGAACCCGCCGGTACCACCCTTCTCTCGGACTGACCGACTACGGTGCCGTCCCATCCTTGGCCGGCCTGCCGGTTAGTGGTGTCCACGGGAGCCGGGTGACAGGAGAGACAAGCCGTTGACTCTTTCTACAGCTCTCGCGCATGATCATGAAGTGTTTTCGGTGTTATGGCACCTATAACCCTTCATAACAAAAAAAGTCTTCATGATCATGGCGCTGTCAGGGAGGATGTTACGCCAGAGACGTGTCCCGTGGACTCTCATATGTCTCAGTGCCCCCGACCAGCCTCAGCACCCTCAATCATCGGCACGCATGCCGTCGGGCCACCGAATAACGGCACGTGGCGGGGGACGTTCACTGCTGAGCGTGGATAACAATGGTGTACGTGACGAACGGTGCGGAGCGGGACACGGCGAGCGCGACGCCGGAGCTCGCGGTGTCCGCGCTCACCGTGCGGTTCGGCGGCCTCATCGCGCTTGACGGGGTGCACCTCGCGCTGCGTGCCGGGGAGATGGTGGCGCTCGCCGGTGAGAACGGGGCGGGCAAGACCACGCTGATCAGGTCCATCGCGGGCGACGTCACCCCGGTCGCCGGGTCGATCCGGGTGGCCGGGCAGGCGGTGCCGCCGTCCCCGTCCGCCGCCGCCAAGCTCGGGGTGCGCGTGGTCTGGCAGGACCTGGCGCTGGCCGAGAACCTGGACGTCGCCGCGAACGTGATGCTCGGCAACGAGCGGCGCAGGCACCTGTTCTCCGACGTGGCGCTGCACAGGGACACGGCAAGGCTGCTCGACCGGCTCGGCATCCCGCTGCGTGACACCACCAGGCCGGTGCGGCTGCTGTCCGGCGGCCAGCGGCAGATGGTGGCGGTGGCCAGGGCGATGGCGCGCAATCCCAAGCTGCTGCTGCTCGACGAGCCGACCGCCGCGCTCGGCGTGCAGGAGGCGGCGCTGGTCGAGCGGCTGATCACCCGGCTACGCGCGCGGGGCACCACGATCCTGCTGTCCTGCCATGACACCGAGCTGATGTTCCGGCTCGCGGACCGGATCGTGGTGCTGCGGCACGGGCGCGTGGTCGCCGAGGTAGCGCCGAGCGAGGTGCACCCGGACGACGTGGTGGCGCTCGTCTCCGGGCAGGCCGTTGACTCCTCCGCGCGCCGCCAGCTGACCCGGCTGCACGGCCTCACCGGGCGGCTCGTCTCCTCCGACCCGTCGTCGTCGCTGTCGCTGATCCTGTCCGCGCTCGGTGCCGCTATCGGCAGCGAGCGGCTCGTCATCCACCTGCTCGAGGACGGCCAGCTGGTGCGCGCCGCGTCACTCGGCGTGCCGGGCTCGCTGCTCGACGCGTGGGCGCGGCTGCCCGTCGGCGCGCACGGCGGGCCGGCCGGACTTGCCGCCGAGCGGCAGGTGCCTGTCATCGAGGAGAACCTGCGCAGCGGCGGCGGCTCCTGGCAGGTATTCGGCAGCCTTGCCCGGCCAGCGAAGGTGGCGAGCTCCTGGTCGGTGCCCGTGCTCGGGCCCGGCGGGCTGCTCGGCGTGATCACCGTGTTCCGCGCGATGCCGGGCAAGCCGCGCCGTGACGACCTCGACCTGGCCGCGCTGTACGCCGGGTACGCCGCGAGCGCCATCGAGCGGGACCGGCTGCTTGACGAGGTCACCGCGCGGAACCGGCTCCTCGAGACGATCCGTGAGGTGCTGCAGGTCCTCGCCGGGCCGGTGCCGGTGGAGGCCGGGCTGCGCATCGCGCTGCACACCCTGCGGGAGGGGCTCGACGCCCACGAGGTGGCGCTGATCGCCGCCTCCGCGGAGGTGACGACCTGCCGAGGGTACTCGAGCGCGGCCGGTGATGTCCTGGCCGTGGCGGACGCCGCGCCGGACACGGGCGGCGCCATACCCAAGCTTGGCATCCCCGGCACCGTGCGGGAGGCGCCGGCAGCGCTGCCAGCGGCGACGGTGGACGCGGCCCGCGCCGCGCTCAACCGCAGCGACCCCGACGGCGTCGCCGTCGCGGGCGTCCCCGTGCTTGCCGCGAGCCCGCCCGCGCACGGCCCGGGCAGCCAGTACCTGTCGGTCTCGTTCAGCAGCCCCGACGGGCGGACCGTGCTGCTGGCCGGCTGGCGGGACGGTGCCAGGCCGGACGACGCGACCGACCTGCTCGAGGATGCCGCGAACTCGCTGCGGCTCGCGCTCGAGCGCGAACGGGCGCTGCTCGCGCAGCAGGAGGCGATGGCGCTGCGCCAGTCGCGCGAGCTGCAGCGGACGTTCCTGCGCCGGCTCAGCCATGAGCTGCGCACCCCGCTCACCGCCATCACCGGGTACGCGACGAGCCTGCTGCAGCAGGACGTGACCTGGGACGCGGAGTCGCAGCAGCGGTTCCTTTCCCGCATCGCCGCCGAGTCGGCGCGGCTCGGCCGCCTGGTCAACGACCTGCTTGACTTCTCCACCATCGAGTCGGGCATCCTGCGGCTGAACAGCGACTGGTGCGACATGCCCCTGGTGCTCGACGCCGCCGTCGCGGTCCTGCCGCGGGAGGCGGCGGAGCAGGTGCGGATCGTCGAGGCGGCCGGGCTGCCGACCATCTGGGCCGATCATGACCGGCTTGAGCAGGTGTTCGTCAACCTGATCGGCAACGCGCTCGGGCACAACCCGTCGGGGACGAAGGTAACCGTCACGGTCGCGGCGGATGAGCAGGGGGCGGTCACCGTGCGCGTCGCCGACGACGGCGAAGGGCTACCGCCCGAACTGACCCGCGCCGTTACCGAGGCGGCGGGCCAGCGGGACCCGCGCTGGCACGACGTGCTCGCGGCGGGCACCATCCGGCCGCAACGGCGCGCGTCGGGCGCCGGACTCGGGCTGTCCATCGCCAGCGGCATCGTGGCCGCGCACGGCGGCAGGCTCGAGCTCGAGCCCGCCGAGCGCGGCACCTGCTTCCTGGTTACCCTGCCCGTTGCGAGGCCCGTGGAGTGAAGGCAGTGACCGAGCTGACCATGCCGGCGGCCGGCTACCGAATCGCCGGGGAATGATTAGCTACTCTATGTGACTGTGATGTATCGTATCGTGAGCGGATGGCATGCGGCTGCCAGTTAACGCCGGGGAAACGGTAACGTCACGAAAAGGTCTCGGAAAATATTGCGACAATTTCGCAACTTCCTCGCTTTTAACTCTTTTTTACGAACATAAAAAAGTGTTAACGCGAACGTTCCTCCGCGCAGTCCCAGCATTTCCGCTTATTAGCCCGATGAATTTTCGGCATGTCCTAGTGAATGAGCGAGGTACACCGTTGTATTCCGTATCAGCACGAGCCGGACTGACCGCGGCCGCCGCGGCCGCCGCGCTGCTCGTCGCTGCTGGCTGCAGCAGCTCAAGCAGTTCAAGCAGCAGCTCAGCTCCGGCCACGTCGGGCGCGGCCTCCTCGCCCGCCGCCACATCGGGCGCCGGGGCGATCTCCGCCAACGACCTGAACAACTCCTTCTCCGCGATGGCGCAGCTGAAGTCGGTCGCCGCGGCCGGCAAGGGCGGCGTCACCGTGATCCTGCCGGACACCGTGTCCTCCACGCGGTACGTCGAGTTCGACGCGCCCTACCTCAAGCAGGCCTTCACCGCCGCCGGGCTGAACGCCTCGGACCTCACCGTCGAGAACGCGCTCGGCAGCGACGCCACTCAGTTCAGCATGGCACAGTCGGCCATCACCAAAGGCGCAAGCGTGCTGGTCGTCGACCCGCTCGACTCCGGCGTTGGCGCGCACATCGAGTCCTATGCCAAGCAGCACGGCGTGGCCGTCATCGACTACGACCGGCTCACGCTTGGCGGCACCCGCGCCTACTACGTCTCCTTCAACAACGTCAAGGTCGGCCAGCTCATGGGCCAGGGCCTGGTCAGCTGCGTCACCGACTGGGGCGTGAAGAGCCCCAACGTGATCGTGATGAAGGGCGCGCCCACCGACAACAACGCGACGCTGTTCGCCCAGGGCTACGACGGCGTGCTCGCGCCGTACTTCGCCTCCAAGGGCTGGACCGACGTGTCCAACCCGGCAGGCACCTGGGACCCGCCGACCGCCCTGTCGGAGTTCCAGCAGCAGTACACCGCGCACAGGAACATCAACGCGGCGCTCATACCGAACGACGAGAACGCCGCACCGATCATCCACTACCTGCAGGGCCAGGGCGTCAAGGCCAAGACCTTCCCGACCACCGGCCAGGACGCCACCCTGACCGGCCTGCAGAACGTGCTGGCCGGCTACCAGTGCGGCACGGTCTACAAGCCGATCTACCTCGAGGCCCAGGCCGCCGCCGCGCTCGCGCTTTACGTGCGGGCCGGCCAGACACCGCCCGCCTCCCTGGTCAACGGCCAGGTCCTCGATTCCACCGCCAAGGCCGAGGTCCCCTCGGTCCTGCTTGTCCCCAAGTGGGTCACCACCGCGAACATGAACTCCACCGTCATCGCGGACAAGTTCGTGCCGGTCTCCCAGCTGTGCGCCGGCTCCTACGCCAGCGCCTGCACGGCGGCAGGTATCTCCGCTTAGCCAGGAAGCACACCGCTCGCCCGGGGTGCGGGCAACAAGCCCGCACCCCGGACGGGGTCAGTAGGCAGGATGCAACGTGAACGACGCTGAGCCGCTGCTGCGGCTGCGTGGCATCGGGAAGAGCTTCGGCCCCGTGCGCGCGCTGACCGATATCAACCTCGATATCCCCGCCGGGCAGGTCACCGCCCTGGTCGGCGACAACGGCGCGGGCAAGTCGACGCTGATCAAGACCGTCGCAGGCATCTGGGAGCCCAACGGCGGCGAGATCCTGTGGCAGGGCAAGCCGGTGCACTTCCGCTCACCCAAGGACGCGACGGCCGCCGGGATCGCCACCGTGTACCAGGACCTGGCGCTCGCCGACAACCTCGACATCGTGCAGAACATGATGCTCGGGCACGAGACGCTCAAGACCGGGCTGCTCGACGAGATCTCCATGGAGAAGCAGGCCAAGAAGACCCTCACCGACCTCCGGGTCACCACGGTACGCAACATCCGCCAGCCGGTCGGCTCGCTGTCCGGCGGGCAGCGGCAGGCCGTCGCGGTGGCCAAGGCCGTCATGCTCGACGCCAGGCTCGTGATCATGGACGAGCCGACCGCCGCCCTCGGCGTGTCGCAGACGGCGCTCGTCCTCGACATCATCGGGCAGCTCGCGAGCCGGGGCATCGCCGTGCTCGTGATCTCGCACAACCTGACCGACGTGTTCCAGGTGGCCGACAGGATCGCCGTCCTGTACCTCGGCCGCATGGTGTCGAACGGGCCGGTGGCCAACTATGACACCGGCTCGACCGTGCACTGGATGACCACGGGCACGGCGCCGGACGGCCCGGCGCGGAAGCCGGGTGCCGCCCCCGGGCAGAGCGCGGAGGGCTGAGCCGTGTCATCGGTGAACCAGGAACCGAGCGAAGAAGAGATCCTGGCGACGCCGGACGCATCGGCGGACCTGCTCGCCAGCTCCATGGGCGACTACCTGCGGATCGTCGGCAGGCGCATCCGCTCAGGCGAGAGCGGCGCGCTGCCCGTCATCGTCGGCCTGATCGTGATCGTGATCTTCTTCCAGGCGAAGAACTCGCTGTTCCTGAGCGCGGGCAACCTGGTCAACCTGATGGCGCAGTCGGCGTTCATCATCACGCTCGGCATGGCAGAGATCTTCGTGCTGCTGCTCGGCGACATCGACCTCGCCGCCGGGTTCACCGCCGCCTGCGCCGCGGTCATCGCCCTGTGGATGCTCGCGCTCGGCGACCCGTGGTGGGCCTCGGTCATCGTCGCGCTCATCGCGGCAGCCGCCTACGGCGCGCTGCAGGGGATCATCACCGCACGGCTTGGGCTGCCGTCGTTCGTGGTGACGCTGGCCGGCCAGCTCGGCCTGTCCGGCCTGCTGCTCTACCTGATCAACGCCACCGGCAGCATCGGCGTCGGCGGCGTGATCAACCTGCACAGCAGCATCATCAACGACGTCGAGGGCGGCCAGATGAGCCCCGCCGCCACCTGGATCGTGATGATCGCCATCGCGGTGCTGGCCGGCGCGGTGATGTTCTACAGCGACTTCCGCCGCCGGTCGGCCGGCCTGGTGGCGCCGCCCGTCTCGGTCACCCTGCTCAAGGTCGCGGGCGTGCTCATCGCCGCCGTCGTGGTGGCGACGATCGCGAACCAGAACCGCGGCCGCCTGATCACCCTGGAGGGCATGCCCTGGGGCGTGCTCGTCGTGCTCGCCATCCTGTTCGTCTGGACGGTGCTGCTCGGCAGGACCCGGTTCGGCAGGTACATCTACGCCATCGGCGGCAACGCCGAGGCGGCGCGCCGGGCCGGCATCAGCATCGTGCGGATCCGCACGCTCGCGTTCACGCTGTGCGGCCTGACCGCCGGCATGACCGGCATCATCTACGCCTCGTACCTGGGGTCGATCTCCAACGGCGTGCAGGGCGGGCAGAACGTGCTGAACGCCGTCGCCGCGGCGGTCATCGGCGGCACCAGCCTGTTCGGCGGGCGCGGCAAGATGCTGCACGCGGTGCTCGGCGGCCTGGTCGTCGGCGTCATATACAACGGCC
>Ga0335078_10016633_pt1 | contig 10920 bp, 9 predicted proteins | sample Lox_Sample_32_FD_206711 | JGI IMG/M metagenome (GOLD analysis project Ga0335078, IMG submission 206711) | Soil microbial communities from Loxahatchee National Wildlife Refuge, Florida, United States - Lox_Sample_3.2 | ecosystem: Environmental > Terrestrial > Soil > Wetlands | place: USA: Florida... | reverse complement strand
TCGCGGAGCATGAGCGCGCCAAGCGCGGTCCAGCTTGCGGCGGCCACGGAACGGGCCGGGCCGCCGCCGATCCGCCGGGGCGGCGCCTGCGAGGTCACGGACACGGCCATCAATCCCGCAGCTCCTTGCCCGTGAGGTTGATGAACACTGTCTCGAGGCTGGGTTCGGAGATCGACAAGTCGACGAGATCGAACCCGCCGCGCTCCGCCGCCAGGACTACGCGCGGCACGAGCCGGTCGCTGCCCTGCGTGTGCAGCTGGAGCCCGCCGTCCACGAGGCGGGTCCGGGTGACACCTGCCACGTCGCCGGCGAGCAACTCAGCTAGCCGGTCGGTGTCACCAGTGGTCTTCACCGTGACGATGGTGTCGGCGCCGACGCTCTGCTTGAGCGCGGCCGGGGTATCGAGGGCGAGGATCCGGCCGTGGTCCATGATGGCGACCCGCTCGCAGAGCTGGTCGGCCTCCTCCATGTAGTGGGTCGTAAGCAGGATAGTCTGGCCCTCGCGGTGCAGTTCGCCGAGGAGATCCCACAACGCGAGCCGGCTCTGCGGATCGAGCCCAGCCGTCGGCTCGTCGAGAAACAGCACCGACGGGCGGTGGAAGATGGCCCGCGCCACCATGAGACGTTGGGCCATGCCGCCGGACAGCGCGTACACCGACGCCTTGGCCCACTTGGACAGCTGGAACTGTTCGAGCAGCTCATCGGCGATCTGCCGGGACGCCTTCGACCCGATGCCAAACAGCCGACCGTGGAAGTAAAGGTTCTCCCAGACGGTGAGCTGGCGGTCGAGGGTGTTCTGTTGCGAAACGATCCCACTCAACTGTTTCGCCAGCGCCGGATGCGCGGCGACATCGACCCCCCCGAGGATCGCCCGCCCAGATGTCGGCACCACGCGTGTGGTCAGCATCCCCGCGGTCGTCGTCTTCCCCGCGCCGTTGGGTCCCAGCAGGCCGAAGATCTCGCCGGCCTGGACGTCGAGGTTAAGCTGGTCGACCGCGGCGAAGTCTGATCCCGGATAGATCTTGGTCAGGTGCTCGGTATGGATGACTGCGCCTCGGTGGCCTTCGGGAAGGTCGATAGCGCTCGCGGACGCTCGTGCGGTGGACATCATCATTTATCCTAGCGGGCGCGTCCGACAAGACCGCATGGCGTGGTGCGGGGGTGCGGGGGTCGCCCGCGGGGTGCGGGTGGTTGGCCTTGCCATCAGCGCCGGGCGTAGCATCAGCGGACTGCCGGGTGGTGCCTGGCAGTCCGCTGCGTCGCTGGTCCCGTCACCTGAAATCCTGTTCGGCTTCTGCTGCTCCAAACGCGGCAACTCCGAGGAGGGGGATGGTGATAGATTCGGGGACGGGCCTTGCGGAGTGTTCTTTCTGGTCGCAGCCGAACTTCTCGCGGAAGATCACCTTGAGGATCCGCCACCCGTCTCCGATCACCCGGAGCTTGCTCGACCCGTGCATGCGGGAGCGCTCGAAACTCGGGATCTCCTGTATCCGCAGGCCGGCCTTTGCCGCCCGGATGTTCATCAGCGTCTCCACCTCGAACCCCGGGCAGTCGGGCGCCAGTGCCCGCAGATGCTCCGCCCAGAAGGCGTTGTAGCCGTAACACAGGTCTGTGTAGCGCGTGCCGAACATACGGTTAACTAGCGTGCTGAGCAGCCAGTTGCCACAGCGGCGGCCGACGGTTATGTCATCGCTGCCGCCGTCGCTGGCGAAGCGCGATCCCTTGGCGAAATCGGCTCCGGCTACCAGCGCGCTGACGAACCGGATGATCTCGCGCCCATCGGTTGAGCCATCGCAGTCGATCGTGACGATGATGTCGCCGCTGCACGCTGCGAAGCCGGAAAGCAGTGCGTCGCCCTTGCCGGTACCTCGCTGCGTCACCACCCTGATGTCCGGGCGGAGCCGACGTGCCACGGCGACGGTGTCGTCCGTCGAGTGCCCGTCCACGAGCACGATCTCGTCCGCCCATTCGGGCAGCGACCCGAGCACGTGCGGGAGGTTGGCTGCTTCGTTCAGCGCCGGTATGACCACGCTCACGCTTGGCGCGATTGCCAGCGAAGCCGACACCGGCCGGTACCCCGGCAGCACGACCCCGCATGCCCTGCCGCCTGCAGTGGCAGCCCACTCCGGCTGCTCGGCCGCTGGCGATCCCGGCAACTGAAAAAGGTTCACTAACCCTCCCACACCCCGGGCTTCGGCTCCTGCAACCCGCCCGGTAAGCCATTTGGCCAGGTGAATGGCAACGAAGCACCACAAGTAACAAGATGACGCGCAAGATCCAATGATGGTTTACACCTGAATCAGCCCCCGCCATTGCGCCACCAGCCTGGCGGGACCATCCCCGGTATCATCGGCCGGGCCGCGCGCGGTCTTCCAAGTCAGGTTGACCGCGACCGGGAAGGAGCGCGCTGGCCACCCGCGGCCGCGGATCCCGCTCAGGCGGCTACCCGCAGCCGCTTGCGCCAGTCACAGCCCCTTGCGCCAGTCACACCTGCCGCGCCGGGGACCTGGGGCGGGCGGGGTGACGTCCCGGCGCACGCCGGGCATGCTTGTCCTGCCCGAGCCGCTCGGCCCAGGCGGCACGGTCATTTCGCGAAGATGATCCCGAGATGGTTGAGCAGTTCGGGCGCCGTGATCCGGCCGGCCCGGTAGCCGATGTAGCCGTCTGGGCGGATGAGATAGCCGCAGCCGCCGGTGGCGTCGTAAGCCGCCTGGAACTCCCCGGAAGCGTCGAGCAGCGCCGGGAGTGGGATATCCGCGCTGCCCGTGCCCGGGGCGAGGACCACATATGCGCGCAAATGACCACGTGCTCGTTCGACGGCCGCAGTGATCAGTTCGGTGAAGTCAACGGCCTGCCCCGGCTCTTCGGCGTAAAGGAACAGCGTGTGGTCGTCCCCGCGGAGCAACTCGAACAGGCGCATCGGGAAGGAGACGGCGCCGCGCCGCAGTCCGCGGCAGTCCGGTGCCCGCTGCCCAGGGCCCGGTCCGCCGGCTAGCTGCTCTGCCTCGACGTGCTCGCCGACCACGGGGCTGTCCGGGTAACCCACTAGCAGCTGAGCCTCGCGCATGAGAACTGCCGGCGGATCGTCGGAGTCGGCTTCGAAACCCTCCTGGGCATGCCGCACGGTGCGGCCGACGACTTCCTCGCCAACCGGATGACGTTCGGCGTCGTAACTGTCGAGCAGATTCTCGTTCGCCACTCCCTGTATCGTGAGGGCAAGCTTCCAGCCCAGGTTGTAGGCGTCCTGGATCCCGGTGTTCATGCCCTGCGCGCCGGTCGGAGGGTGGATGTGGGCCGCGTCCCCCGCGACGAAGACCCTGCGCTCGCGGTAGCGGTCCACAATCCGGTGGCTGATTCGGAAGATCGATGACCAGCGCAGGCGCGAGGCACGAGCCGGCTCCGGCGCCAGCCGGTCCAGGACAGCTTGAATGTGCCGCAGCTCAGGCGCCCTGCCGTCTTCCAGGCCATGGGCCACCTCGCCTGGAGCAGGCGCTTGTGTCGCCAGTTCGGGCGGAACCAGCATCGACACGCGGTAACGATTTCGCCCTGGCAGCGGTATACAGACCAGGAGGTCATCGACCTGCCCGTCAGTCTGATGCTGTGCCCGGATCCCGAAGCCCGGTGGCATCGACCAGTCGACTACGACATCGCCCAGCATGTATTCCTCGGGGAACGCGCCGCCGCCGAACTCCAGGCCGAGACCTGTCCTGACCACGCTGTGGGCGCCGTCGCATCCGATCAGGAAGCGTGTACGGACCGTCTCAGCGGCATCGGGCCCAACGAGCTTTGCGGTCACCCCATCTGCGTCCTGGCTGAATGAGGTGAGTTCCACCCCCCGCTCGATGGAGGTACCGAACCGCCGGAGGTACCCCGTGAGCACCCGCTCCGTCTCGTACTGCGGCAGCGCGACGAACCCGAATGGTACCGACGCCGGGAGTTCCAACAGCATCTCGAACGTCTTCTCGCCGTTGACATACACCTGCTGCCCGCGCATGGGGGTCGCCGCGTCCAGTGCTTCCCGTAGCAGGCCGGTGGCCTCCCAGATCTCCAGCGTTCGCGGTTGGATCCCGACCGCCTTCGCGAACGGCGCCCGGGCCACCAGCCGGTCGACAATGCGGCATCCGATGCCACGGCGGCGCAGCTCGGTCGCCGCTGTCAGCCCCACGGGCCCGGCTCCCACCACGAGCACATCGACGTCCGTTCTCGCCCACCCCTGTCCACCTTCGGCGCCAAACGATCGAGGCGTGGCCCACCCGCCTGGGCCGGATGCCAGGCGCTCGCATCACTTGACAGATGTCATCCGGGCATCGATGGCACAGAATACCAAATTGGGACGCGCCCACCACCCACCACCAGCGAAGACCGGCTGGGGGCCCACCAGGGCGGCGATCTGGCCGGCGTGCTGTGCGGCGATCTGCAACGGGATGTGGGCCCAGTCGTCATCGTGGGGACGCCATCATTCGGATCTCGCAAGAGCAGTGTGGGCAGGTCCCCGCATCAATCATGGCCGTCGGCTGGCTGGCCGTTCGCGCCGCGACTAACCAGTCGGCTGGCCACCCGCCCCAACTCGGCAGGCCGCCTCGAACGAAGCAGCGGCAGCCACAACCCTCGCCCCACATGGCGGATTGTGGCATGCTACGGCGTTTAGTGCCCTACAGGTGAATGACCGTACAGCTCAGCGTCCTTGCCACGCCGTCCAGGGTCCGGACCCGGGCGGCTACCAGCTTGCCCAGCTCATCGATGTCCCGGGCCTCTGCGCGGGTAATGACGTCGTACGGTCCGGCCACCCTCGCCGTCTGCGAGATGCCCGGCAAGCCCCGGAGCGCGGCAGCCACGATGGCTGCTTTGCCGGCTTCGGTCTGGATCAGAATGTACGCGGCAATCACGTGGCACTCACCCAACCTTCTGGGACTATTCAACCGCTATTGCGCTCATCGGTCATCCTTTGCGCAGGCTGGGCTCAAACCGGCTGGTCACGGGGCGGACGACACTCCCGCCCCGTGACCGAGGCTTGGGTGGACCTGATCCGTACCTTCAAAGGGCGCGGTCGGCTCATCGCTGTCGCCGTATCGCCGTACCGATCTGGCTTATCCGGGTACCGCCACTCGACCCCGCCGGATGAAGGCCTCGCGCACCCGAGATAGCACTGGTGCCGCACCTGAGGCGCAGCCGGGCGTCAGCTCCCCGTGTTCCCGGTAAACCCCGTGCTCCCGGTAAACTCTGTGCTCGAGGTATACTCCGTGCTCTCGGTAGGCTCTCGCGGTCCCGGTGAGTCGCCTGGGCCGATCTCGGCCTTGAGCGCTGCAAAGCTGCTTGTCCACCTCGGCGGCCGAGGTGGCCTCGTCGGATCCTGCTGGATGTCGCCGACCCGGGGCTGCATCGTGGCGATCTTATCTTGGGCCTGCTGGAGCGCAGCTCCCGAGCCAGCAAAGGTCTCGGAGATCCCCGCGGCGTCCTCGCCCACAGAGCTCTCGGCAGGCTACCGGCGACATTGCGTTCGGGTGATGCAGGCGCCACAGTCAGTCACGGGGCGTGGTGGAGCCCGCGCCATGACGTCGTCAGCCGTGGAGGCGTGGTGCCGGAATGCGGCCGGGATGCGCATCCAAGGCACCATCACCGCCCAGCCCGGCCAGCCGAGGTTTGCGCCGACAGAACCAGGCGGTCGCGCTGCGACGTCGGGGCAGCCGACGGGGCATGCCTCGCCACTGGCTGTCGCCTTCCGGCTTGACAATCCGACTTCTCACGTAAGCGTTTCGTCACAGTGCGCACCACAAAGTGACTACACAGAGTGCATGTATTTGGCCGATTCTGTTATATTGTGACATACATAACATTCGGCGGCGGTGGCCTGCTTCGGGCGGCAAACACGCAGGTAGAGGCCGAATCTGGGCAGATAGACATAATCAGTACGATTTAGGTCACGGCATCTTATTCGGCTTTTGGGTAGCTTTTGGGCTGATTTTTGGCATGGTGGTGGTTTCGAGCACCCAGCATGCGCGAGGTTGCCCAAGTAACCCGTCGCCCTGATCCGCGACACGTGCGCACGCCGATGCCTTAGCCACTGCTCTCGCTGGCGGCGGGCATGCGCCCATGGGTGGACGCCGAGCACACCACGTGCCCGACCGAAGGGTCATCTTGTCCAGTAGGAAGACACCCAACCGCAAGATCCCCATACTCACCGTCGCAGCAGCAGGCGGGGTGATCGCCGTGGCCGCCATCGGCTCAGGCGCAGTAGCCAGCGCAACCAAGGTGGCCGGCGCAACGGGGCAAGCCACGACCGCCACCTCCGCGCTCTACAGGTTCGGCGCGCTCGTGGCTGTCAAGCCGATCGCGCCGGTTCAACGCGGCCATGTGAGGTTCGCGAAGACATCCAGGCGGTTCAACGACCAGCCCGCCACCTATATGGTCCAGCCGGGTGACTCGCTCGCACGCATCACGGGTCGGCTGTATGGTCACGCTAATCTGTGGCCGAGATTCTACGCCGCCAACGTCAAGGTCATCGGCGCTTACCCAACTCAGATCAAGCCAGGTGAGCGGCTCACGGTGAGTCTTGCGCGCCATGGCAAGACCGGCGAGGCGATCCCGGCGCGGTCTTTCGCGGCCATGCAGCCGATCCCGGTCCGGCAGGCTACGGCGGCGACTCAGCCGGTCAGCACCGCTGCCGCGCCGGTCACCGCACCCGCGGCCGCGGCGCAGGCTCCCGCGGCGTCTTCGGCCACTGCACCGGGCGGCTCGTTCGGCGCGTGCGTGCGGTCCCGTGAGTCCGGTGGCAACTACCAGGCGACGAACGCCGGTGGCTACTACGGTGCGTACCAGTTCAGCGGCAGCACATGGGCAGCGTACGGTGGCAACCCTGCCGACTTCGGGAACGCCAGCGCGGCCGAGCAAGACCGGGTGTTCGCCAACGCCCTCGCACAGGGCGGTGAGGCCAACTGGGGACCGTACGACGGCTGCTAGCGGCAGCTACAGACGGGTGGGCTGCCGCTCATCGCCCCATATAGAGAGCAGCAAGATATAGAGAGCAGCAAGATCAAACCAAGCAGAGTGTGAACGACAACGGCAGCCCACCTGCTGTGCCCACTTGCGCGAGGCAATAAACGATGCTCCTGGTCAGGACCACGGACGACCTGGGTGACGCGTCATGACGCTGCCCGGGGCGACACCGCTTATCGGTTGCGCACCAAGGTGCACCGGGGGTGCCGCCGACCGGGCTGCTCATGATCGGGACCGATGAGGCCTTACTGCTAGCTATAGGTGCTCCGTTGGCCTCTTTCGCGCTCAGGCCAGGATCTTGGCCTTCTCGCGTTCGAACTCCGCGGCTGTGATGACTCCCCGGTCGCGAAGGTCAGCGAGCTTGGCCAGCTGGTCCGCGGAGCTGGCCGGCGATGCCGATACCGTCTCGTGGACGTAGCTGCGGAACGCCGCGTCCTGGGCCTGAGCCCGCTGCACGGCCCGCTCGTGCATGCTCCCGCCGCGAGCGATCAGGTACACCAGGACGCCTACCAGCGGGATGAACAGCACGAAGAGGAACCACAGGGCCTTGGCCCAGCCGGACAGATCATGGCTGCGGAATATGTCGACGAACACCGAGATCAGGATCCAGATCCAGATCACCCAAAGGAAGATCATGAAGATCGTCCAGAACAGAGAAAGAAGAGGATATGAGTAGGAACTGGCGGCGAGGTATTTCATCGACGTCTCCTTGGCAAGAAGCAATGCCGTCAAGTCCCGGGCGCGCGAGCGTCAGGGGCGGTACGGGGCGCTACGATCATACTGAGGCGGTTGCCCTCACGGAGCACCTGATATGTACATCTCGCTGAGGGAACGGCACTCGTCTTCGCTCGCGCGCTCAGCAGAGTGCTGCGCCAGGGCAATTCCCACCCTTGGGCTAGTTGGCTGCACAGCGCGCGGCGTTCTCGCTGAGTGAGAGCTGCGGTTCTGGGTCGCAGCATGGGCTGCTAGATTCTGGCGCATGTTCGACCTGTAATTTGCTCTCTGTGCGCCCGTCCGCGCGTGACCGGAGCGGGCACAAACAGGGCACATGACATCGTGAATCCGCCTGGGACGACGAGAAGCGGCGAGGCATTATTCTGCAGGCCAAAGGGTGCGCCGATGCAGGGCAAGATAACCAGGAGCGTGGCGATACTCTCCAGAAGAACCTCGGCCTGTCGATGGTTGTGGACCACACACGGACCAACCAGCCGCGCCCGGTTGCATACCTGCCAGTTGGCGGCACCTACCGTCTCCGGAGCCGTGAGCCGACCTTTGACGCTCAGTGCCAAGATCGCTAAGATGCGGCACAACCGTGCAGCAACCAAGCCGAGATCGGGTGGATCGCAGCCGACCGTGCAGACCACGTACCTGCACCAGCGGCCACCATTGACTGCGCGGCCAGTAGTTCGCGTCGAAAGGGTCGGTGCCTAGCTCTGCCACGACGTCGACTGGTTCGGTCCACGCGCGGACCAGATAGTGACGTCGGCTCCGTGGTCAGACTGCTCAGCAACTCGGAAACCGCCGAATGAGCCTGCCCTAGTCAAGGTGGCGACGCGCCGCCGCCGTATCCCGGCCTTGCTCTCCCCGGCCTGCGGCCCTTGGAGGGCGGACCCCGGGCGGACCGGGCGCAGCCGACCCGGCGCCGCATATATCGCGGCGCTTGCCACGCTGGCCATGCTTGCGGCTAAACCAGCCGAACAGCCTTGCTCGGAGTGGCCCGCTCGACGCCTGTGGTACGCCGTCGCCGTCCGAATGCGAAGTATGAGAGCGGTCCGACCCCGGCGGAGTTAACGAGTACCGCTGCTGCAATCCATGTCAGCTTCGCGCCGCGGATCTGGCTTGCTGGCCGACGCTTGATGTCAATGAGTACCGCTGTCTTGAGGCTGGCTTCGGCAACTGCTGCGACAATGATCAGTCGGCGGCTGCGGTCGCTGAGGTCTCTCCACCGTTTGGCCATGACATCCTCCGCGTACCTGGACCAGCCAGCCTTGATGGCCTGTACGTTACATCGGAACTCAGGTCATCTCCTCGGTCGGGCACTCGCCGAGCTACCCCGGGTTCTCTGGGGCAGCAAGGGTCTGCCCGTAGGGTCGAACCGAAGAGAGCCCTTGCCGCCCCAGAGGTTCCGGGGTAGGGCTTCGCCTCCCCGGGCGAGGAGATGACCCCCTGCCCCATCTCCGAGGGACGGCCAGGGCGCGGGCAGCGCCCGCGAAAGCGGACAGTTTTGCAGACCATCACCGCTCGGGCCGGTGCATGAGGTGTGGCCATGGTAAACGGAACGGTTCTGATCGCGGGAGCCGCGCTCATCCCGCGTATATCCCTCGCTGGCAACCAGCGACCATCCGTAGCAAAATTCCAGTCGTCCAGCGGCCATCACAGCTGTCGGACAAGCCTGCTCGCGCTGCCTACTGACCGTGATCCAGTCCGGCTGTATCCACCGCCGTCCAGGTCCGTTGTTAGCAACCTGTTCGCGAGATCACCCTTGGCCAACTGCCCGACGCTTTGCGAAGCGGTTGATCAGGAACGACGCGACGGCAACAACGATCATGGCACCGATAATCGCGCCGATGATGCCACCCCAGTCGAACTTGTCCGTGTCGCCAATGCCAAATATGCCGTGGAAGATCCAGAAGCCGACCAACGCCCCCAGCAGGCCCAGTCCTAGCGAGGTCAGCCACGATCTAATGCCGTGCATGTGCCGGAAGGCATCGTTGGGTATCAGCGCGCGAGCGATGGCGCCGGCCACAAAGCCTAACGCACAAGCAGCGAGCAAACTACCGATGTTCACAGACCCCTCCGATCCCAAGGCCCTTCGCTGATCCTAGCGATGTCTGATCGCGCCCACCAGACCCGGGGGTTGCCGACGGAGGCCGGGGGTTCGGCATCACCGGTCAGATGGGTTCTGGCGGGCGCAGGACGAGCCGGAGCCCGAGGTGGCTGGTGGAGGTGTCGATGGGCTGGGCCATGCGTGCGGCGGGCCGGTAGCGGCGGCAGTAGTTCGGCGCGCACAGGTGCGAGCCGCCCTTCATGACCTTGCGCGGGATGCGGGCCTGGTCCCGCCGGTCTACGCTGCGGGCTGCGCCGCGGTCTGGGTCCGGGGCCGTGCAGCATCCGTTCGCCGCGATGGTATGGCCGGCGTACCAGTCCGATGTCCACTCCCACACGTTGCCGATCATGTCGTACAGGCCGTAGCCGTTGGCGGGGTAGGCGCCGACCGGTGAGGTTCCCCGGTAGCCGTCCTCTTCGGTGTTGTGCACGGGGAACTCCCCCTGCCAGGTGTTGGCCATCCAGCGCCCGCCCGGGGTCAGCTCATCCCCCCAGGCGAACTCGGCGCCGTCCAGCCCACCGCGCGCGGCCAGCTCCCACTCGGCCTCGGTCGGGATCTCCTTGACCGCCCAGCTCGCGTAGGCGATGGCGTCTGCCCAGGCGACATGCACGACCGGATGGTCCGGCCTGCTGCGGATCGAGCTGCCTGGGCCCTGGGGCTGCCGCCAGTTGGCGCCCGGAACGGCAGTCCACCAGTTGTGCGGGTCGGCCAGGTTGACCCGGTGCCGGGGCGTGACGAACACGGCCGAGAACGGCACGAGCATCTCGGGCCGGGCGCCGGGGTAGTCGGCGGGGTCGGGCGCCCGCTCGGCCACGGTGACATATCCGGTCTTGCGTACGAACCGGCCGAATTCGCGATTGGTGACCGGGCGGGGATCGATCCAGAACCCGCTGACGGTGACAGGGTGGGCGGGCGCTTCCTCGGAATAGTGATGGTCCGAGCCCATGGTGAAGGTGGCACCAGGGATCCACATCATCCCCTCGGCCGACGGCACCGCGGGCGCCGCCGGGCCCGGCGCCCGGTCGCTCACCGACATTGCCTGCTCCTGCTCAGCGGTGGGAGGTGATCGCCGCCTCAAGTTTCTCTACCACCTGGTCGAT
>Ga0335078_10016632_pt1 | contig 10921 bp, 12 predicted proteins | sample Lox_Sample_32_FD_206711 | JGI IMG/M metagenome (GOLD analysis project Ga0335078, IMG submission 206711) | Soil microbial communities from Loxahatchee National Wildlife Refuge, Florida, United States - Lox_Sample_3.2 | ecosystem: Environmental > Terrestrial > Soil > Wetlands | place: USA... | reverse complement strand
TTTCATGGCGCCTCCGTCGCGGTTGGGGATTTGATTTGCTTCATCAATTTGCGGCGTTTCTTTTCGAGATAGACGCCAAAAATGATGAGGAAGACGCCCGAAATGAGGAACATCACGCCCGTGCGCCCCATCGAGCCGAACAAATCAAAGTAAGCGGCAAGGATGTCGAGCGCGATGAAGATGACGCCGAGATTCACTAAAAATTCCGAACGTTCCTGCAAACCGATCTGGATTTGCAGCAGACAGAAGACGAACAGCGCGAGGGTCGCGGCGAGGTAAGTCCACGACTGGCCCCAATAGAAAAAGCGCAAGCCGGGGCCGTAGTCGGTGTGCCACAGGCCGAACCAGGCCGTCGCCATGAAAAGCATCATGCCGATGAGCGCGGCGAGCCATGTCCAGCGCCATTGCGCCGTCAGCGCGCGGAGGTTTTTCAGGCCGGGCATCAACAGAAGGATGGCGACGAGGCCGAGGGCGGGGAAAATCCAGTTGTTGACATTGCCGCTCCGCCAATCGAAGGCCTCCTTCCACGTGAGCGGGAAGAAAAAGACGAGGAACGCGAGGAGACCGAGTTTCTCGGTGGGCGGCGCGAAGTCCGCGAATGCGCCGCGCCGCAACCACCAGCCGGCGCCGAGATAAATCAGTCCCAGCAGCGAATCGAGCAAAAGCTGCCGCTCGTCGTTGCCGCAGTAAATCCAGCCGCTGCGCTCGTTGACTTCGAGGCCAAACCAGATGCCGAAGGCGAGCAGCAGCAAAACATGCTGCGCCTTCGACCGCAGCAGCCAAGGCAACGCCGCGAGGCCAATCCACCAGACCAGAAAGGCGTTCGGCGGGCGCGAGACGATGTTGTAAATCTGGCCGAGCAACGCGATGTTCGCCAGAAACAGGCCGGACCCGACGAGATGCAGCGCCTCGCCGGTCTTCCGATATTTTCCTTGGACTTCACGCCCGTCCTCCGTAGCAGGGCTACTACGGAGGGTGGACAGCCACCAGCCGCTCGCGTGTGCGCCGAGCATGAGCGCGAGGCCGCAGGCGATTTTCACGCCGCGCGGGATCTCGTTCCAATGCGCGGAGATGAGCAGGATGATGCCTGTGATGATGAGCACCGCGCCGATGATGGAAACAATGGCAAGAAATTTATTGCCGCCGTCTTCCTTCAAGTTGAAGTGTTCGACGATTTTCTGCCGTTGCCCACCGGTGATGAGTCCGGCCTCGTGGATTTTTTCGATGTCGGCGTATTTCATTTTTTCTCCGGGTTGAGTTGTCGTTTTGAACCGAATGACTTCACCGTTGAATCGCGTTGTTACGCCGCGAGCGCCTGCGCCTCCCGCGCTGCCCGGCGGCCGAAATTTGGTGACGTTTTCAACATGCGCTTGAATTTCGCGCGGCGTTCGTGGGTTTCCACGGCGGAATAAAGCTGCCTGGCCAGTTGCAAGAAACCGCTTTGCAATTCGGCGACGCTCATGTTTTTCGGACGGAAATTGATGTCGAACAGCGTGCAAAGCTCCCACGCGCGGTCGCGGAGAATGCGGCCTTCGCGTTTGAGCCGCGCGTAAAGCGGCGTGCCGGGGAACGCCGTCATGAACGTCACCTGCACCTCGTAGAGCTTGGAGTCGCGCACGAAATTGAGCACGTCGTCGAACACATCGCGCGTGTCGCCATCGAGGCCGAGGATGAAACAGCCGTTGACGGTGATGCCGTAGGATTGGATCTTCGCGATGGCTTCTTTGTAAAAATCCTGCTGGCGCAGCTTCCAGTTTGATTTCAATTCCATACCGTAAAGACTCGTGCGGCACGGACTTTCGAGACCGATGAGAACCTGCTGACAGCCGGAGTCGCGCATGAGGCCGAGCAGTTCGTCGTCTTTGGCCACGCTGATGTCCGCCTCGGTGAACCAGCGGAGCTTTTCCCTCGCCAGCGCGCGCAAAAGTTTTTTGTAGTGCTCGTGGTGGACAAAGCTGTTGTCGTCAGCGAACTCGATGAACGGGCGCGGCCAGATTTTTTTGATCTCGCGGATTTCGGCGATGACTTTATCAACCGGCTTCACCTTGTAACGCGGTGTCAGCAAAATGGAACTGGCGCAAAACTCGCAGCGGTGCGGACAGCCGCGGCTGGTTTGCACGGTCAGGCGGTTGTATTTGTCCGGGTCGAGCAAATCGAAACGCGGCATGGGCGCATCGGCCAGATCGAATTCCTTCGACGGCGTGTAAACCGGCTTGAGGGCGCCGCGCTCGAAATCCTTCAGCACCTCGGGCCAGAGCGGTTCGCCTTCGCCGATGACGACGCTGGTGCAATGTTCCCTGGCTTCGTCCGGCAGCGAACTGACGGTGATGCCGCCCATTACGACCGGAATTTTTCGGGCGCGATAAAAATCGGCGACGGCGTAGGCCTCGTTAAGCTGGGCCGTGAAGGTGCTGATGGCAACGAGATCAAAATCGTCCGGCAGATCGAGTGTTGTGGCGGCGGGCATCCTGCCTGCCGTGGAGGGCGGCATCCTGCCGACCGGAACGGCGTTTGAGTTCTGAATGGCCGCCGGAATTTTTGCGGCTTGATCACCCGGCGAGCCCTTTCCGCCGGGCGGGACGCACGGCTCTCCGGCAGGCGAGACGCCCGCCGCCACTTTTTTCAAATCGGCGATTTCGTGATACTCCACGCCGAATTTATTCGGGGTCAGCCCGGCGAGGGTGAGCAAGCCGAGGCTGGGCAGGGACGCGATGATTCTATTGCGGTCCACGAAGCCGGGCAGGGTGAGGCCGAGCTTTGTGAGTTCCGCGTTGTGCGCGCGCACACCGCTCAGGGCGATGAAGCCGATGCGTTTCATGGCTGGGTGATGGTTGAGAGTTGATGGTTGATGGCGAAATGGTTTCCGCCGGTGAAAACGAGAATGAGTGTCAAGACGCCGCCCAGAATCAAGCTGACCACCGGCACGGCAAAAATCATGTGGGCTTTCGGGAAGTGCGCCATGACCACGCAGCAAACCGGCATCGCGATGGCGCCGACGATGAAAGCCCACGACGCGACGCCGGCGAACGGCCCGGTCAGCGAACAATTTTGCGCGGTCAGACAAAACAGCAGGTTCACCGCGCCCAGGCCAAAAAAGGAAATGTGGCCGAGCCGGTACATCCGGCGCTTGAAGCTGCCATAACCGCCCAGCCAGTTCTCGCCGTGAAAGAACATTCCGAGCACCATGCCGGTGATGAAACCGAGCAGAATCCAAAGCCAGGCCAGAAATAAATTTAGATTAAATTTCATTTGATTATTTTAGGTTCGTTGCGGCAAACTTATGTTATGACACCAGCCAAAGAAAAGTACTATCGGGGCCTGTTCGCCATCGCCGCGGTTTACGACGTTTTGCTCGGCATCGCGTTCACGTTTTTTTCCGCGCGGGCCTTCGACGCGCTGGGCATCCGGGAAAAGCTGCCGGCCTTCGGCGGTTATCTGACGTTGCTCGGCGCGTTTGTGTTGGTGATTGGCATTGCCTACTTCCTGATTGCGCGCGGCGACCTGCGGCGGAACTTGGATTTGATCCTGGTCGGCACGCTCTACAAACTGGCTTACTCGGCAACGGCATTTTACTACTGGCTGACGGGCGACATTCCCCACGTCGTCTTCGTTGCTTTGTTCGGTGTGGCCGACGCGGTGTTTTTTGTTTTGATGGCGGAGTGCTACTGGTTCCTGAAGCAGGAAGCCAAGAGTTGAAACTGTCGTCACGGCCCGTGGATTGCCGCAAAAAAACATGCCGGGCACCCTGCCGCACACGAATCCGGGCAGAGTCCATAATCGCGCGCGAGCCGGATTTGATTGGGCCAGATGAAATTTCATACGGTTTGAGGTAACGGTTGTTTTTCGCAGCCTGACGGGATTCAATAAATGAGTTGAAACAGTTTGAACACGAACCAGCCAAGCAGCGCACCGGCAGGTAAATCCACAAGGTAATGCTGTTTCGTGAAGAGACAGCTCAGCGCGATCAGCGCCGGGAACGTGAACACCAATGGTCCGACGTATGGATACAAATGCAGCGCCGTCAGGGTGGCCACCGAGGTGTGCATGCTGGGGAAACTGTTCGAGCGCGCGTCGAAACTTTGAACGAAGGCAAGGAATCGTTCCGAACGGCCTTTGCCCGTCACGCAGGTGCGCCACTCCGCCGGCGTCGCGACGGGAAGCAACACGAAAAACACCATTTGAAATCCCAGGAGGAGCATGAAACTGATCGCCACGTAAAGAAAGTGGCGCGGCGAGGTGACGGTCCAGTTGATGGCCACGATGATGGGGTAGTAGAGGAAACTGTAAATCCACACCCAGCGCGGGCGATACGGAATACGGTCGTCAATCGGCAGGCGGAATTCACGCGGTTGCGTCACGTGATTTCGCTGGCACCAGAAATAGAACTGGTACACGCCCACGATGAGGAACACGCTGATGACAAGTTGAACGACGCGATCAATGGTTTGCATGGCCACACTCCATTTCATTATCACCGGTTGAAATTTTTTTCATAGCAACCCGATTTTATTCCGCTTGCTGGCGAAGCGTTAATTGATAAAACTGCGGCGAACATCGGCTGGCTCAATGAACATTCATCACTTGGAATTGTTTTATTACGTCGCCAAGCACGGTGGCATCATGCCGGCGGTGCGCAACATTCCCTACGGCATCCAGCAACCGGCGGTGAGCGCGCAGGTCGCGCAACTGGAGGAATTTCTCGGCGTAACGCTGTTCCAGCGGCGGCCGTTCGCCCTGACGCCGGCGGGCGAAAAGCTTTTTGGGTTCATCCAGCCGTTTTTCTCGAACCTCGACAAAATTGCCGGCGAATTTCAAGGCGGGCAGGCGCGGCACGCCCGCATCGGGGCCTCGACGATTATTTTGCGCGATCACGTGCCCGGCCTGGTCCTGGGCGTGCAGAAAAAATTCCCCGGCCTGAAGGTGACGTTGCGCGAAGGCTATCCGGAGCACCTGGAGGAGTTGCTGCAAAAAGAGGATATTGATCTGGCGGTCACGCTTATCGAAAAAAAGTCCGTGCCGGGCATTCATTCGCTGGCGTTGCTGGAACTGCCGCTGGTGTTGCTGGTGGAAACGGGCAGCCCGGTCACGGCCGCGGAGCAGTTGTGGAAGCGCGACAAGATTGAGGAGCGGCTGATCTGCCTGCCGCCGGGCGCGCCGCTCTGCAAAAATTTCCAGCAAAAGCTCGGCGAACTCGGCGTGGACTGGTTTCCGAGCATCGAGGCGAGTTCGGTGGACCTGGTGGAAGCCTACGTCGCGAGCGGACTGGGCATTGGCGTGTCGGTGGCGATTCCGAAGAAGGCGCTGCCGCCCAACGTGCGCGCCCTGCCGTTGCGGGGATTCCCGCCGGTGGTGATCGGCGCGATGTGGCGCGGGCGCACGACGCCATTGCTGCAGGCATTTCTGGAGGAAATGAAACTGCGGGCGAAGCAACTGGCGTGAGCCGTCATCGGTTGTTTTCAAGACACGCGCGACTTGAGTTGGGACAAAAGGCATTGGCGATGAGGAATTTTCACGATAAACGGCTTGGCGTGAGGGTTGCTGATTTGGGCCGGGCAGCTTGAAATTGCTGCTTGCAAAAAAAAATCATCCGTATAAGAGATAAATCACATGGCGTGGTCATTCCTGAATGGGTTATCGGGGAAAAAACGGAGCCAAATGATGGCCGCCGATTTGGGGAGCCGCACGACCAAGGCTGTTCTGCTGGAACGGCGCGGCGAGGTTCTGGCCCTGACCCGCTACGCGCTGCTGGACGCGCCCATCTACGACAAAAAAATGTCGGTGGAAATGCTGGCCGATCACTTGCGGCAGGTGTCCGAGGCGCTGGGCAATGCGACCAAGTCCCTGACGCTGACGGTGGGGTTGGACGACGCGATCGTGCGTCAGGTGGAATTGCCGCAGATTCCGATGGAGGAGATGCGGTTGGTGTTGAAAAACAACGCGAAAGGTTATCTGCAACAGGATTTGCCAAATCACGTTTTTGATTGTTACGTTTTTCCGCCCAAGGCGCCGGCCGGCAAGCAGCCCGCCGAGGTGCCCAAACCCGCCGGCATACCCAAATTGAAAGTTCTGGTGGCAGCGGCGAAGCAACAACTGGTTGGGGATTTCCAGGCCGCGGCCAAAAACGCCGGGCTGACACTGGACTGCCTGGCGCCGGGAGTGATCAGCCCGGTAAACGCGTTTGAGCTGTCCATGGCCAAAGAGTTTGCCGACGAAGTCGTGGCGTTGGTGGATCTCGGCTTCAAGCACAGCTCGATTTGTGTTTTGGACCACGGGGAACTGGCCTTGACCCGGGTGGTGAATATGGGGGGGGACAAGCTGACGGCAGGGCTGGCGGAGATGATGAACATCAGTTATGCCGAGGCTGAGGGCATCAAGATAGGCATGGCGCCAGAGGTCCAGTCCTCGCTCGAAACCCAGGTTTCGCCGCTCGGACGCGAGTTGCGCGCGTCGCTCGATTTTTTTGAACATCAACAGGACCGTCCGGTGACGCAGATTTTTGTCAGCGGCGGCTCGGCGCGGTCGGAAATGATTTTGCAAATGTTGCACACAGAAATGCTGGCGGATTGCAAGACCTGGAATCCGACCGGCTTTTTGCAACTGGCATTGCCGGGGCAGCAGGCGGTGGAAATTGAACACGCAGGATCGCAATTGGCGGTGGCCATCGGCGCCGCACTGGCGGCCCTGTAATGGAGACGGGATTGGGATTATGGCGATACGCATCAATTTGCTCGCGGAAACGCTGGCGGCCGAGGACCTGCGCCGGCGTGACCCGGCCAAACGCGTCCTTTTTGTCGGCGCGCTGCTGGTGGCGGTGACCCTGGTGTGGAGCAGTTATCTCATGCTCAACGAAATGCTGGCCAGGAAGGATCTGGCCGCGGTGGAAAGTGAAATCCAGACCCGCACCAATGAATACGACCGGGTCGTGCTGAACACGAGGAATATGGCGACCGCCCAACGCAAGCAGGAAGATTTGAAGAAATTAAGCGCGGCGCGGTTTCTCCAAGGCAGCCTGTTGGATGCGTTGCAGCACGCCACGGTGCCGGGGGTGCAGTTGACGCGATTGCGGGTGGATCAGACGTATGCCTACGCCGAAGGCACCAAATCACAGACCAATCGCTTCGGGGTCGTTGCCGGCCGCCCGCCGATGATCACGGAAAAAGTCCTGGTGACGCTCGACGCCCGGGATTCCAGCGCCAACCCCGGAGATCAGGTGAACAAATTCAACGATTCCCTCGCCCAACAATCCTATTTTCGAACCATGCTGGACAAAACGAACGCGGTGCGACTGGCCAGTCTTTCGCCGCCGCAGACGGGGCCTGACGGCAAGCCGTACGTGTTGTTCACCGTGGAATGCCGCTATGCTCCTCAAAGCCGATGAATATCTTTCCCAAAGACAAAGACAAGCGCACCCAGTTCATCCTCGTGATTTTCGGCACGTTGGCGGTGCTGGGCTTGATCGGCTTTCTCCTGATCCGGCCCCAGTACCAAACCCTTTCAAAAATCCACAGGGCTGCAAGCAATGAACGGAACAAGCTGCAAACAATCAAGGACACCATCAAAAAGGCGGGAGACACAACCGTCCAGTTGTCCAATGTCACCGCCAACCTTTCAAGCGCGGAGGAGGACATGGCCTCCGGCGACATTTACGCCTGGACTTATGACACGATCCGCAAATTCAAGGCGTCGTACCGGGTGGACATTCCCACCATTGGCCAGCCGTCCCTGGGGGATGTGGACTTGTTGCCGCAGTTTCCTTACAAACAAGCGAGAGTGACCATCAGTGGCACGGCTTATTACCATGAACTGGGCAGGTTCATTGCTGACTTTGAAAATACTTTTCCCCACATCCGGGTGGTCAACCTCACCATTGAACCCGTCAATACGACCGAGTCGGGGAATGAAAAGCTTTCGTTCAGGTTGGACGTCGTAGCGCTGGTGAAACCGAATTTATGATCGCTGTAACCCATGAAATCACTTAAACCATTTGCAGCCGGACTGGGATGCCGGGCATTGACGGCCGCGTTGCTGGCGGCGGCGCTGTTGTGGGCTTCGCCGCTGGTTGCGGCGCCGACCAGTCAATCTCAATCGGCAAAGACCAACCTGGTCCGCTCGGTTTTCATTCTGCCGACGAACCCCGGGGAGGGGCGCGACCCGTTTTTCCCCAAATCCAATCGTCCCTATGAAACGGCCATGACCGCCACCAACAAAAATGTGGAGATAACCGCGCTGGTGGTGAGGGGCGTTTCCGGCTCGTCCGAACACCGGTTGGTCATCATCAACAACCATACCTTTGCCGCCGGTGACATCGCGGATGCCATTACCGACCAGGGCCGGATTCGTGTTCATTGTGTTGAGATCAAACCCCGCTCTGTGATCATTGAGGTTGGCGGCCAGTACCACGAACTGCCTATTTCCGATAACCCATGAAACCTTGCACCCCGCCTGCTCAAAAAAAAGACATGCCCAAGACATTAAAGTTGGCTTGGCAGTTGCTAATCCTTTCTCGCGTCATCAAATGCAAAGAAAAAAATCAGGGCTAACAGAGCAAAAACAAACAAACGTTATGAAAAAAATAATGATCGCCGTTCTATTGAGTGGACTCGTTCTGCGGCAAACGGCCTTGTCCCAGACTAATGCTGAAGGGACCAGCCCGGCGCCTCCGAGTGACTCCGCCACCACCACGCCTGCGGCTGCGAACGCCAGCATGCCCAACCCAACGCCGGCTGTAGCGGAAAGCAATGCGCCCGCCATGAATGCCGCCGGCAACGAAGCCGCGGCGGCAACCGCGCCCAATGCGCCGGCGGAGACGACCGCCGAGCCAGCAGCCAGTCCAGCCACCAACGCGCCAGCGGCCCCGGTGGCGAGCATACCGCTCATCCAGTTCCAGGACGTTCCCCTGACCACCGCCATCGAAAATCTGGCGCGTCAGGCTGGAATCAATTATTTGCTCGATCCTAAAATCGGCTATGGCCAGCCCGATCAGAATGGACAGATCAAAGCCGAACCCACCCTCTCTATCCGCTGGGAAAACGTCACCGCGGAACAGGCCCTCCGGGCGTTGCTGGACAATTATGGCCTCCAGTTGATCGAAGACAAGAACACCCACATTGCCCGCATCACCACGAAGGACCCCTCGGCGCCGCCGCTGCTCATCACCCGGGTGGTGCAGCTCAAATACTCCAGCGTTTCTAATATGACCATGGCGGTGCAATCCGTATTCACGGACAAACGCAGCAAGGTGTTGCCGGATACGCGCACCAGTCAACTGGTGGTGGTTGCCACCGACCCGGAGCAATCGGCGGTGGACACGCTGGTCGCCCAGCTTGACACCCCGACGCGCCAGGTCTTGATTGAAACCAAGCTGGTGGAAATCTCGAGTAATCCCAGCAGTTCCAAAGGAGTTGACTGGACAAGCACGCTCAGCGCGCAACATGTCGCATTTGGGAACAACCTGCTCCAGAGCCAGAACTCTTTGGCCCCGGGTTATAATTCACCCTATGGTGTCAATCCTGCGAATATTTCAAGCTCGTCCAGTTCTTCGAATGGGGCAGTGTCCACGATCACTGGTACTCTTGGCCAGCAGCTCGCCCCGCTGGGAGCCATTGCCAATACCGCCGCCGGTTTTGGCTCTATCGGCTTTTTAAATGCCGACGGTCTGAACGCCGTGATTTCCTTCCTGAATGCATCCGCCGAAGCGCAGGTCGTTTCCACGCCGCGGGTGGTGACGCTGGACAATGAACCAGCGATGATTTCCGTGACGCGTGCCTTTCCGGTTATCAATGTCACCGCCAGCACGGCGAATACAACCGGCGGTTCCTCGGTCGGCTACACCAACGTCGGGACGGTTTTGACAGTGACTCCCCGTATTTCAGCCAATGACTACATTTGGCTCAGAGTTGTCCCTGACGTGTCCAGCTTTTTCGGGGTGGCCACCGCAACCATCGGCGGCGCAGTTTATCAAGCCGACATTTTTGATTTCCGCCACATCGACACCCAGGTGCTGATTCCCAATGCCAACACTTTGGTGATGGGCGGCATGGTTTCGGACAGCCCCAATGTGTCTTATACCAAGGTGCCGGTTCTGGGTGACATCCCGCTTTTGGGATACGCCTTCCGGAGTGAAAACAAGACCGCGAGCAAGGACAATCTATTGATCTTCATTACTCCGACCATCGTCAAGGACACCGACTTTACGCCGACGACGACCGCATTTCTCAAGGCGCATGCGACGACCATGAAAGCCCCGTTGAACCCGAACAAGCTATGGGACAGCGCGGCACCTTATGATTGGAGCAATCCTCAAAACACGGATCCCACTGAGAAAATTCTTAACGAAAACATGATGCCATAGCATCGGTCGCAATGTTTGACCCGACGGCGCGTTCCAGGAACGCGCCGTCTTTCTTTTGGCGGGGACCGGATTCTAGGCCGGTGGGTGCGCCGCAGCCGCAGCGCATGGCGATGCGGCAGCGCCGCTACCAAATCCGACAACCGCCTTTTATTCAGCCGCCGGCATCTTCCTGCGTGATGCGTCTCAAGTAATCAAAGGAATAAATCCCCGTCGTATGCCCGTCCGCCCAGACCGGCTGGATTGCGTAGCCGCCCACGCCAGTGAGGCGAACCAGTTCAAACGCCGCAGCCGGCAGCGGTTGCCCCGGATTTTTATAAGCGTTTCCCAGAACGTCTGTCTCGCCCTGGCAACTGGCGCAGGGACAGCATCGCCGCAGTTTCTCGAGCGAAATAAAACTTTCGCCGCCATCATCCCATTTGATGGCCAGTTCCCCGCCGATAATTTGAAGATCTGCCGGTCGCATCAGCTCTTTTTCAGCAGCCGTTCAAACGCGGCCAGGGTTTCCGGGCTGACGTGGTGCTCAATGCCTTCGGCGTCCATCTCCGCCGCCTTTGTTGAAATGCCGAGCGA
>Ga0335078_10016631_pt1 | contig 10921 bp, 8 predicted proteins | sample Lox_Sample_32_FD_206711 | JGI IMG/M metagenome (GOLD analysis project Ga0335078, IMG submission 206711) | Soil microbial communities from Loxahatchee National Wildlife Refuge, Florida, United States - Lox_Sample_3.2 | ecosystem: Environmental > Terrestrial > Soil > Wetlands | place: USA: Florida... | reverse complement strand
ACGAGGTTGAGTGCGCTGGGGGACCAGGGGGCGGGGTCGTCGAGGATGCGCTGGATGGTGCGGGCGGCGGCGCCGCGCAGGGAGGCGTCGGTGCCGAGGGTGGAGATGCGGACGTTGACGGGGGTGGTGGTGGTGTGGCTGAGGGCGCGGGTGTGCAGTTCGGTGGTGATGGGCTGCAGGAGCCAGGGGGCGAGTTCGGCGTAGAGGCCGCCGAGGATGACGGTGGGGACGTCGATGATGTTGAGCAGGGCGGAGAGGGCGACGCCGATGCCGCGTCCGGCGTGGGTCAGGGCGGACAGCGTGGTTTCGTTGCCGAGTTCGGCTTGGCGCCGTAGCTGGGCGGCTGGTCCTTCGGTGCCGTGCAGGGTGGCGGGTGCCTGGCCGGTCAGGTGCGCGGCGCGCAGCAGCGCTTCCTGCCCTGCGATCTGCTCCAGGCAGCCCCGGCCGCCGCAGCCGCAGGCGCGGCCGTAGGGGTCCACGACGACGTGCCCGATCTCTCCGGCCAGCCCGCGGACACCGCGCAGCAGCTTGCCGCTGACCACGATGCCGGCGCCTACGCCGATTTCGCCGGAGACGCGCACGAAGTTCTGCAGGCTGGGGTCGTTGCCGAACCATAGCTCGGCGAGCGCGGCCAGGTTGGCCTCGTTGTCGCAGTGTTTTTCCTGGAACTCGATGCCGAGCATTTCCGAGACGAGTTCGGCAACGGGCACGTTCTGCAGGGCCAGGACATTCGGGGCCTTGAGCAAGACACCGTTGTAATCGACCAGGCCCGGGACTGCGATGCCCATGCCTGCGATCTGAAGCCCGGCGGCTTCGGCTTCACTGCATGTTCGCCGGGCGTTGCTCACCGCTCTGACCAAGATGGCCCTGGCGTCCAGCAGCCGGTTGTCAGATGCGGTCGCATACCGGAAGTGCAATTCGCCGGTCAGGCCGATCAGGCACGAGGAAACGTAGTCCACGTTGATCTCGATGCCCAGCCCGACCGGCCCGCGCGGATTGAGCCGCAGCGGGCTGCCCGGCCGCCCGAGCATCCCTTTGGCCGGGTCGCCCTCGATGACCAGGCGGGCATCGCGCAGCACCTCCACCAGCGCGGATACCGTGGCTTTGGTCAGCCCGGTGCGGGCCGCGACCTGTGCCCGGGTCAGGTTCTCGCCGTGAGCGATCTCCCGCAGCACCAGGGCGAGGTTGTGGCGCTTGAGCAGCTTCTGCCGCGCAGGAGCACGGGCAGCGGACCTGCCGGCCAGGCCCGAAGCCCCGGCAAGATCCGGCGTGGTCATACCAGCGCCGGCCATGCCGCCCGCCTGCTCACGGCCATGACCCCCACCGTGAGCGACCCCAGGCCCCCGATCACCCCGAGCCGACCTGTTCGTTCATGGAGTGAACTAAAGCAGGACAGTTCACCCGTGTCAAAGCAGTCTGCATCGGACCAGCGGATATCAAGCCTTGTCCGGACGGAAACAGGCGCGCTGTTCCCGTGCATAACGGCTTAATCTCCTCGCTCACGGACTCTTGACACCGTCGTCACCCATCTCTACGCTAAGCGTTTGTTTAGTCATCCAACTATCTAAGTGGTGACGGCATACCGGGCACCGTTGATTCTGGCGTGCAGCCAGGGGGGAGCGGGTAACGTGCAGCAGCTGCTCGGCTATGAGCTTCTACCCTGGGAGAAATTCGAGAGCATCGAGGGCGACGCGAAGGCGATCGAAACCGGCGTCAAGGCGATACGCGACGCGGGCTACAACGCGTTCGAGGCGCTCGCCGGAACCACGCTCACGAACGACTACGCCCGCCGGGTGCTCGAGTTCACCGAGTGGCGCCCCGGGCCCGCGGTGCGAAGCGACGTCGAGCTGATGGCGCGATTGAGCGGGCTACGCCGCGCGGCGATCGAGAACGAGCTGGCGCTGACCACAATCTTCTGTGAGGGCGAGTACATCAACCCGGCTACCGCTGAGCTGGAGTTCCACCAGGCCGTCACGATCGCCTCCTTTATCCACGATGCGGGCGGCCGGCATCTGCTGGTCGATGGCGGCCCGCGGCGACGCCCGGAGCAGCGCTCGGCCGACATCCGCGCCCTGGCGGCTGCCATGGAGCGTATCGGCACGGCAACCAGAGACCTCGGCGTGCAGCTGTGCTTCCACCCGCACATCGACACCTGCGTGGAGACCGCCGCTGAGATCGAGGAGTTCTTCAACGTCGCCCACAGCGACCTGGTGGCCCTGGCCCTCGACACCGCCCACTACACCGTGGGTGGAGCCGACCCCGCGCTGGCCATGCGGCGCGACGGGGACCGGGTCAAGTTCATTCATCTGAAGGATGTGCAGATGCCCGAGCCGGGCCAGGAGGCCGGCTTCGCCGGCCCCGCTCGGTACGACGCCTTCTGCGATCTCGGCAAGGGCTCCGTCGACCTGCCCGCGGTGTGGCACGAGGCTCAGCAGCGCGGCTTCGCCGGCCCGGTCACAGTCGAGCTTGACGCCACCCCCGATCCAGCCGAGTCGGCCCGGGTCTCGCGCCGCTTTGTGCACGAGGTACTCGGCTTCTAGACAGGAGGGGCCAAGGCGATGAGCTTTATTCTTCGTCGTCTCGGTTTCTACGTGGTCACGGCGTGGGTGGCGATCACGCTCAACTTCCTGATCCCGCGCCTGATGCCCGGCAACCCGGTGCAAGTGCTGTTCTCCCGTATCAAGCACCAGATCTCTCCTGCGGCCGTACATGCCATCAGCCTCGCGTTCGGGCTTAACACCAGCCAGGGCCTGCTGGGGCAGTACTGGTCCTACCTGGACCAGCTGTTCCATGGCAACCTGGGCGTGTCGGTGACCTATTTCCCGAGCACCGTCAGTACGGTCTTGCGGACCGCGCTGCCCTGGACCGTCGCCCTCGTGGGCGTCGCTACCGTTCTGAGCTTCGTCTTTGGGACCATGCTCGGGATCCTCTCGGCGTGGCGCCGCGGGTCCCGGACCGTGGATAGCCTCCTGCCGATCACCGCTTTTCTGTCCGCGGTGCCGTACTTCTGGCTGGGCCTGGTGCTGCTCACGGTGTTCGCCGTCGAGCTGCGCTGGCTGCCGATCGCCGGCGGTTACTCGGTGGATGTCACGCCCGGCTGGACGTGGGAGTTCATTTCATCTGCACTGGTTCACGGCATCCTGCCCGCAGCCACGATCGTGATCAGCTCCATCGCCGGCTGGCTGCTGGGGATGCGCAACATGATGATCACCACGCTGGCCGAGGATTACGTGCTCCTGGCCGAGGCCAAGGGTCTGCACCAGCGGCGGGTGCTCTATACCTACGCGGCCCGCAACGCGATCTTGCCGAACATCGCCAGCTTCGCGCTCTCATTGGGATTCATCGTGGGCGGCGCGATCCTGACCGAGATCGTTTTCTCCTACCCCGGTATTGGCTACGTGCTTTTCCAGGCGGTGTCCAACAACGACTACCCCCTGATGCAGGGAGTCTTCCTGATCATCACGTTCATGGTTCTGCTGGCCAACCTGCTGGCTGATGTCTGCTATGTCGTGCTGGACCCTCGTACCCGTGAGAGCGACCGCAGATGAGTATCGTCGTATCAGATGTAATTACAGAGAGTGAACCCACCACCGACAGGCCAGGCTGGATTCGCGGCGTGCTGCGGTCCAAGAAGGTGGCCGCGGGCCTGGTCATCGTGGTCTTCTTTGTGCTGCTCGGCCTCATCGGCCCGTTCTTCGTCGGCAACCCTTCCGCGGGCAGCCCAGACAATCTCGCGCCCCCGTCGCTCAGCCACCTGCTCGGCACCACCCAGACCGGCCAGGATGTCTTCGCTCAGCTGGTCATTGGGACCCGGGTCTCGCTCGCGGTGGGCCTCATCTCGGCCCTGCTCGCCACGCTGATCGCGGTCGCGATCGGCCTGTCGAGCGCTCTGCTGGGTGGCCTGTGGGACGAGCTGCTGTCCATGTTCACCAACGTCTTCCTCGTCATCCCGGCCCTGCCGCTGGTCATCGTCCTGGCCGGCTACTTGCACGGCGCGGGGACGCTGGCGGTGGCGCTGGTCATCAGCCTTACCGGCTGGTCCTGGACAGCCAGAATCCTGCGCGCCCAGACCCTGTCGCTACGGCAGCGGGACTACATCCTGGCCGCGCGCGCCGCGGGGGAGTCCACGCCGCGGATCATCGCCTTCGAGATCCTCCCGAACGAGGTCCCGCTGATCGCGGCCCAGTTCCTGATCACCGTGCTCTATGCCATCCTCACCCAGGCCGGCCTGGCGTTCCTCGGCGTCGGATCGGTGACCACCTGGAGCTGGGGCACCATGCTCTACTGGGCCGAGAACGCTGAGGCCCTGTCGCTCGGTGCCTGGTGGTGGTTCGTCCCGCCGGGCCTGGCCCTCGCGCTCCTGGGCACCGGCCTTGCGCTGCTGAACTTCGGCATCGACGAGTACGCCAATCCGCGGCTGCGGGAGTCCGGGCTGACCCCCCGAGCGGAGCGGCGGGTCAACCGGCGCTTGCTCGCTCGACGCGGGAGCACGTCGTGACCGGCGAGCCGGGAATCACGCCGGCCGCGGTCAACGGTGGCCCGGTCGCCTCGGGCCGTCCGGGCCGCGATCCGGCGGCGAGCCCGCCGCCCCTGACTGAGTCGCCGCTGCTTGAGGTGCGCGACCTGTCGGTGGCCTACGGCGCCGGTCCCCGGGCGGTGCGCGCGGTGGAGCAGGTGAGCCTCGAGATCAGGGCCGGCGAGGCGGTCGGAATCGCCGGCGAGAGCGGCTCAGGCAAGTCAACGCTGGTCCACGCCATCGCCCACCTGCTGCGTCCGCCAGCGGTAATCAACAGCGGCGAGGTCCTGTACCGGCGCGAAGCCGACACCGGGCCCGACACGGTCGAGGTGCTCAGGCTGAATGGCGAGAGCCTGCGCAGATTCCGCTGGAACGAGCTGGCGGTCGTTTTCCAGAGCGCGATGAGCGCGCTGAACCCGGTCATCAGCATCCGGTCTCAGCTGGTCGACGCGATTCGCGCGCACCGGCCCACGACGCGGCGGAAGGAACTCGACGACCAGGCCGCCGAGCTGCTCGAGATGGTGGGCGTGACCGCGGACCGGCTCAGCAGCTACCCACATCAGCTGTCGGGCGGCATGAGACAGCGGGTCATGATCGCCATGGCGCTGGCGCTGCGCCCGAAGCTGCTCATCATGGATGAGCCGACCACGGCGCTCGACGTCGTGACGCAGAGCCAGATTCTGATCAGGATCGCCGAGCTCCGCAGGCAATTCGGCTTCGCGATGGTATTCATCACCCACGATCTGTCGCTTCTGCTGGAGATCGCCGACACCATCGCGATCATGTATGCCGGGCGGATTGTGGAAGTCGCACCACGCGGGGAGTTCCACAGGGAGCCCGCGCATCCTTACAGCGTCGGCATGCTGAAGTCGTTTCCCCCGCTCACCGGCCCGCGCCGCGAACTGATCGGGATTCCGGGATCCCCCCCGGACCTCCGCGGGCTGCCGCGGGGCTGCCCGTTCGCTCCGCGCTGTTCGCACGCCATGGAGATTTGCGGCCGAGAGAACCCCAAGCTGGCCCCGCTGCGGCCCGCCGATTGGACTCCGCACCAGGTGGCCTGCTGGCTGCACAGCGGGGACCAGCCGGGCAGCACCAGGCCAGCCGCCGGTGCCGGCCCCACCGGGGGGTCACGGTGAACGGGGCATCCGGGACGGCCGCCGAGCCGGGCTCGGTCATGCTGGAAGCCAGCGAGCTGACCAAGCACTACCCGGTGCGCTCAAACCGGGTCCGGGATCTCACCCGGACCCGCAAGGTCGTCCACGCGGTGGAGGATGTCTCGCTCGAGCTTGTCGCGGGCAAGGTGGTGGCGCTCGTCGGGGAGAGCGGGTCGGGCAAGTCGACCATAGGCCGGGTGCTCGCCCAGCTTGAGCCGGCCACAGCCGGCGTGGTGCGGCTCCGCGGCGAGCGGGTCCGGCGCGGCCGGGGCCGCCTGCTGCGGTACCGGCGCGAGGTGCAGATCGTCTTCCAGGACCCGTTCTCCTCGCTCAACCCCATCCACAGTGTGGGTTACCACCTCGGGCGCTCGCTAAAGATCCATGGCATTACCCGCAGGAAAGCGGAGACGAACGAGCGCATCGCGTCGCTGCTTGAGCGGGTCCATCTCACTCCGCCCGGCCAATTCCTGAGCAAGTTCCCGCATGAGCTCTCCGGCGGACAACGCCAGCGGGTCGCCATCGCCCGTGCGCTCGCGGTGAGCCCGAAGGTGCTCCTGGCCGACGAGCCGGTTTCCATGCTGGACGTTTCGATCCGCCTCAGCATCCTCAACCTGCTGGCCGAGCTGACCCGCCGGGAGCAGCTCGCGCTGCTGTACATCACTCACGACATCGCCTCCGCCCGGTACTTCGCGGACCGGCTCTATGTCATGTACGCGGGCCGGATCGTCGAGGGCGGCTCGGCCGAGGACGTCACGCAGTCACCCGCCCACCCTTACACGCAGCTGCTGCTGTCAGCGGCCCCCAATCCTGACCGGGAGGGCAGCGCGGATCCGGCCGTGCTGAACAGCGGTGAAGCGCCGAGCCTGATCTCCCCGCCATCCGGCTGCCGCTTCCACCCGCGCTGCCCGCACGCGCGAGCGGTGTGCGCGTCGGACGCACCACCTCAGATCGAGATTGGCCAGGGGCAGTGGGCGGCGTGCTGGCTGCTGGGCGGGGATCCGCCGGGCGGCCCCATGGAAACGCAGCCATCGATCAATCGCGGCGAGCAGAAATGAAGGACGGAGCGCCTAGGAGCGGCCCATCAGCGGCACAGGGTCAGCTTGGCGTGGTCGCTGAATCGAAAGGGAGCAAGTAATGCAGCAGCAAAGAAAGAGACAAGGCCTGCGTCATGGCTGGCGCGCCGTGCTTGTCGTCGGGCTCGTGAGCGCGTTCGCGATCGCCTGCTCGTCGGGTGGCGGATCAGGCTCGGGGTCGTCGGGTGGCGGAAATTCTGTCCTCACGGTGGTGGCGGCGCCCAGCCCGCCATTCGTAGCCGGCTTCACGCCGTTCTCGCTGTCGAGCACCGTGTACCTCGAGGGCGCGCAGTCGATGGTGTACGAGCCCCTCATCATGTTCAACGTCCTCAAGCCGGGTGTCATCTACCCCTGGCTCGCCACCGCCTACACCTGGTCCAACGGTGGCAAGACGCTGACGTTCACAATCCGCAAGGGCGTTAAGTGGAACGACGGCAAGCCGTTCACCGCGGCCGACGTCGAATTCACCTTCCAGCTCATCCGGAAGTTCGCCGCGCTCAACGTTAACGGCGTGAGCTTTACCGGAGTGAGCTCGTCAGGCGACCAGGTGACCCTTAGCTTCTCGTCACCCGCCTATGGCCAGCTGTACAACATCAGCCAGGTGCTGATGGTGCCTCAGCACATTTGGTCCAAGATCACGAACCCGGTGACCTATACCGACACCGCCCCGGTCGGGACTGGCCCCTACACGCTGAAGTCATTCTCCAGCCAGTCATTCACGCTGGTGAAGAACCCGCATTACTGGATGCCGGGCAAGCCGCAGATCCAGACCTTGCGCTGGGTGCAGTACGCGTCTAACACCAGCGCCGACCTCGCCCTGCAGCAGGGGGCCATCGACTGGTCATCAATCTTCCTGCCCCACTACCAGAAACTCTTCATCGACCAAGACCCGCAGCATAATCACGTCTACCTGCCGGCGATCGGGGCCGAGTACGTCTGCGTGAACGACGCCCAGTACCCGTTCAACATGCCGGCCGTCCGCAAGGCGCTCAGCTATGCCTTCGACCGCGACAAGATGTCCACCGCCGTCGAGCAGGGGTTCGCAGTGCCGATGACCTCGGCCACCGGCCTCCTTCCCGGCTGGTCTAAGTTCATCGCGCCGCAGTACCAGTCCATGAACGTGTCGTATGACCCGGCCAAGGCCAAGCAGATGCTGCTCGCGGCGGGCTTCAAGATGGGCTCGGGCGGGAAGATGATGATGCCGAACGGGAAGCCGTTCTCTGTCGTCTTCACGGGGCCGACGCCTTACACGGACTTCATGGCCGACATGCAGCTCATGTCCACGTCTCTGAACGGCATCGGCGTGCAGTCGTCGGTCAACGGCGTTGGCCTCAGCGCCTGGACCACGGCCTACACGGACGGCACCTATCAGGCCACCATGTGCGGCACGTTCCAGACGCCGGGCCCGTACCAGCTCTACAACCTTGAGCTGAACGGGTCGCTCACCGCGCCGGTCGGCAAGGCGGCCGTCGGGAACTACGAGCGGTGGAATGACAAGACCACCAATTCCGCGCTGGACAGCTACGCGGACACGCAGAGCGCGTCCGTGCAGCAATCGGACCTGAACCAGGTCGAGAAGATCATGGTCAACGAGATGCCGCTCATCCCGCTGTTCGGGCTCACCTCTTACGCGGAATACCGGACGGCCCACGCCACCGGGTTTGTCACCGCGGACAACCAGTATCAGATGCCGAACCCGTCCTCGCCGTGGGACGAGACGGTCGTGCTGCATCTGAAGCCGGCCGGGTAACGGCGCGGGCGTGCCGGCCGGCCCGGCCGGCCGGCCCGCCCGTAACCCCGGCCAGAAAGCCTGACGGAAGACAGCAAGGAGACGTGGGTGGCGAATCCTCAGGGAGCCCATTCGGGGACCTGGAAGATCGGAATTGTGGGCTGCGGAAACATCTTCGAGCGCTACGTGAGTGGCATCGCTCGTTTCCCCCGGCTCGAAGTGGTCGGCTGTGCCGACCTCGACCCGGCCCGGTCCCGGGCCGCCAGTGAGGCTACCGGAGTGCCGGAGTTCACCGATCCCGGTGCGTTGCTGAACTCGGACCAGGTCGAAGTGGTCGTGAACATCACCCCTCCCGCGGCCCACGCCACGGTCACCAAGGCCGCGCTGGCCGCGGGGAAACACGTCTACCAGGAGAAAGCACTGGCCGCCAGCCTGGCCGAGGCGGCGGAGGTGCTTGACGCCGCCCGTTCCTCGGGCCTGCTGGTGGGCTGTGCTCCGGACACCTTTCTCGGCAGCGCAGGCCAGACGGCCAGGGCGGCGATCGACAGCGGGGCTATCGGCGAGCCGATCGGCGTGGCGTGCTTTGTCACGCACACCCTCGCTGAGACCTGGCATCCGGACCCGACGCTGTTCTTCCAGCCGGGCGCCGGGCCGTTGCTGGACATGGGCCCGTACTCGATGACCATGATGGTCAACTGCCTCGGGCCGGTTGTGGAGGTCTCCGGTGCGGCCCGGATCGGGGTGACGCCCCGGCGGGTCGTCACGCCCGGCCGCCTGGTCGATTCCGTGAGCGTCCACGTACCCACCCACACTTCGGCGGTGCTCCGCTTTGCGTCCGGCGTCGTCGGCACGGTCATGATGAGCTTCGACATCTGGTGTCAGGACCTGCCGTACATCGAGATCTACGGCAGCACGGGCATCTTGAGCTTCGCCGATCCGAACAGCTTCGACGGTGAGGTCCGGATCCGTTCCAACGCTGGCCCGGACTGGGAGGTGGTCGACCCCGCCCTCCCAGACCTCGGCCGGCGCGGAACCGATGATCAGATGCTCCGGGGTGTGGGCGTAGCCGACCTGGTGTCGGCGATCGAAGGCGGCCCCCACCGCGCCACCGGCAACCTGGCGTACCACGTGCTGGAGGCGCTGACCTCGGTCGAGACCTCCAGCACGGCGCACGCGGTGGTGGATCTGGAGAGCACATGCGAGCGACCCGCCCCGGTCAGTCGCTCGGATTGGCAAGCGTTCTTCGCGGAGCCGGGCGTGCCGGCGACCAGTAACTGAGGGAGGCCCACCATGTCAGCCACATTGGACCAGCCAAGTTTCGGCGTCGACCTGATCAGCTTCTACCACCCTGCGTTCTGGAGCGTCTCTGAGCGCAAAGACCTGGTCGACCGGGCCGAAGCGGAACCGCGCTGGTTCTGGGACCGGGCTCTGGAGTCGGTGCGGGCCGCAGGGATCGACGGGGTCGAGGTGTGCTTCCCGCCGGGGACCTGGCAGAGCGCACTGGCGGCATACGGCTCGGAGCAAGGTTTCGTGAATGCCCTCGGCTCCCACCAGCTGAGCCTCATCAGCGGTTTCTTCATGGAACCGGAGGTGGCCGGGGACGTGCTCGACCCCGCTGTTCAGGAGGAGATCCTCCGCAGTGGGGCCGATTACGCCCGGTTCCTGGCGGCGTGCGGCGGCCACGTCTTGGTGTCCGGCATGCCGGTGCTGGAGCGCGGAGAACCGGGGTCAGAGACCTTCCTCGACCTCGAGTACGCCAAGCAGGTCGCTGATCTGATGAACCGGCTGGGCGCGGTGGCTAAGCGCGAGGGGGTCAAGATGGCCATGCACACCGAGATGGGATCGGTGTTCTGCGCGCGTCGGGATATCGACCTCTTCCTGATGCTTACCGACCCAGAGTTCGTCACTTTCTGCCCCGACACGGGGCACATCACGCTGGCCGGGAGCAACCCCGTCGACGTGCTGAACGATCATTACGACCGGGTGTCGATCATGCACTGGAAGGACGCGACCGGCGCGTTCAACCTCGACGTGCCGCTGGACGAGAGCCGGCACGCCTACTACCAGGACTTCTTCAAGCAGGTTGGAACGGGAGTGGTCGACTGGCCAGGCTGGGCTCGGCGTCTGCACGATATCCAGTACGGCGGCTGGATGATCCTGGAGCTGGACGAGTCACCCAACCCGATCCCGGAGATGTCCGCAGCCCGCGAGTTCGCCGAAGGGGTGCTCAAAGAGAATCACGCCTAAAGGGCTGAATAACCCTGGGCGGTCTCCGTGCCGAGATGCTCGGCCAGTTCCCGCCGCCACCAGGGGGTTTCGACAAAACCGCGCCGGATCGTGAGCAGCTCCATGCTGGCCTGCCAGCCGCGCACGCCGTCCAGCGACGCCAGGGTCTCGGTGAGGAAGCTGAACAGCGCCTCCTGGCTGGGCTGGATCATCTCGCACAGCA
>Ga0335078_10016630_pt1 | contig 10922 bp, 5 predicted proteins | sample Lox_Sample_32_FD_206711 | JGI IMG/M metagenome (GOLD analysis project Ga0335078, IMG submission 206711) | Soil microbial communities from Loxahatchee National Wildlife Refuge, Florida, United States - Lox_Sample_3.2 | ecosystem: Environmental > Terrestrial > Soil > Wetlands | place: USA: Florida... | reverse complement strand
TAGAGATGCTATTTAGGCTGGACCAGGTGGTATGGGCGCCGTTCTATGCATTATTCCTGGTCGGGCCGGCCGCGCTGCTGGTCGACATGTGGTGGACCTCACGCCATCAGGCCACCCTAGCGTCGTGAATGCATTCGAGATCGGATTATTTGGGCTAGGCTTGATGGGCTCTATCCTGCTGGCTTAGATTCTTCTTGCGTTATTCGACCCGGAGGCTTTGGAAATGAAGACTGGCGGGCGCGCCGCCCCTAGCACCCCAGCAACAAGCAAGGACAAGTGGCTTAACGCAATCGCCGTCCTCGGATTCTTAATAGGCCTCTTCGGTTTCCTTGCTTTGTACGAAGACTGGGTGCCAAAGGGATTACGGGCTCCGGCTAGAGTCTCCGCAGCGGCGATTCTCGTTGTCGTCTCTCTGTATCTGCTATGGTGGCTGCTTCCTGCAAGTATTAAACGACGGATACAAGACTCGCTGGAAAGATTTGCTGTCTGGATACCTTTGCTTGGCTTCATGACCGGGCTGGCTGGCCTCGTACTGATAGTCCTCGTTTACCGATCGATGGGGCCGAAACCGGCCCCTACCTTTGCGATCACTTTTGACCGGTCAGAAGCGGGAGTTTTTAATTCGTGGGATGATCCGAAAGCGCAGCCGAAATACATTGTTGCCTCAGGCGGGAAAGATATGGCCTGGGGCAGCGACGGACAGGGTGCTTTCTCTTTTTCCTACATCACCGATGGCGCACCCCCACAAGGCGCCTCGTTCGCTAGTTCCGGCGCCTATAGCACCTTTTATGACAGACCCCTTGACCGAGCAGGCTTCGAGGAGATCAGCTTCAAGTGTAAGGCTGACGGCTTTGAGTCCGGCCTCCCGGATTTCGGAATTCGTTTGGCCCTGGATGACCCCGGCGCGGGGAGCTATTATGACCGCGAGCGGGTAACGTACGAATTGCCATCTATTAGCGCCTATAGCGGCGGCCGATCAATTAGTGGCGCCTGGCAGGACTTCACCGTGTATGTGGGCGATCTTAAACAAACACGATTTCAGCCGCCGTTACCTGCCGGGATGCCGGCGAACACCATCAACAAGATCGCCTTCTTCGTGGACAGCAGGATGGCAAAGAATTGTCAAAAGGCCAGGCTATGGTTTCGCGATGTCGTTCTCAGGTAAATCAGACGACCATCGAGGTGGACAGCACCCGCAAAAATGCGGTCGCCAGGGTCGCCCTGCGCGAGCTAGGCGGAGCCGGGGCCCAGACGCCCCCTACCTCCGTCCTGTACCACCATCGGCCAAGTTTGAACAAGGACGCCATCTTAAGGAAAAGCGACTGGCCTTATTTTAGCTCCGGTCCCGGTCAGTCGAATGTCGTCGACATAGACGGTCCCTGACATTTGCCGCCACTCAAACACAAACTGCAGCTCCTGTAGGTGAGAAAGATCGACTCCCTGCCTTGCCAATACCTCAAGCGGCACCGTTACCTCTTGCCAGTCCTTTGTAATGGTCACATAGTCTGCGGTATCTACCGGCCTGCGCATATTGCCGTCGTCGAGATAAATATTGAATCGCTCGCCGCCAGCCTGGCCTCTTATCCTGAACCGCAACATCTGGGCATGTGAGGCGTCGATTCCCCCTAAACCGGCGACCCATCCTGCATAGGAGAAGTCGCCCCGGCCCAGATCGGCCCCGATTGTCCCACCATACGAGATTCGCAGCGACTGAGAGCCCGGTTCGGATTCCGGTTTTTGCGGGGCTACCGCCAATGCGGCCGCCCCGTGGGTGAATATCCAATTCTTTTGCATGAGGCAATTCGTGCCCGGATCTTCCTCAAAGTCGGCGATGAGCACTGACGTCAGTCCGCGCTCCAGCCGAAGATCGTCGATGAGCAACTCTCCCTTGCCGTGCCGAGACGCATTGGCGAAAGAAATGCTCAAAAGATCCAGGCCCGACAATTCCTTCGGCGCGCCGAACGCCGCCAGCGGAATGGCGACGGTTCGCCACCCGTTGGGGCCTGAAGGCCCCCAATAGCGTTCGGCGGGGACCTTGGGCTCGACGCCGTCTTTTCGCTTCAATCCGACTAGGAACCCGCTCGATTCGCTTGTCGTCTTCACTCTTAAGGTAACCTGATCGAAGTTCTCTCCCGGAGTTCCCCGCAACTGGGTCCAATAGCCGCCATAAGAGCCCGGCCTCGTGACATCGTATTTCAGCGAAAGAGTCTGCCGCCCTCGCGAGGAATCGTCTGCCAAGACTCGAGCCATCTCTACGTTTTGAGTACCCGGGTTCGAAAATACATCGGATGCTCCCCCCAGCCGATTGAAACCTGATGTCCCCTTGAAATCATCAATCAAAAGCGGCTCGAGGTTGTTTTCTCCCGCGCCGGCCATGTCTTCGCCCCGGCGGATCTTGAAATTGTCGATATTGAATGAAGCCCCACGCTGGTTGTCTCCGAATTCGAGCTTCATGTAACCGCCGACCCGCCAGTCCGCCATGATCATTTCGTCGACATTGCGACGGGCGGTTTTGTTGGCAAGCAGCCGGTTCAAATCGAACGAGGCCGAATGCCATTGCCCGTCCGTCAAAATGCCATCGATTCGGCCGATCGGTGAGATTCCTACGTCGGCGTTGCGGAATTTGCCATCGTCTTCGGCGCCGCTGAACCCTACCCTGTACCACGTCTGCCCCATACGAACGTAGAAGTCGGTCTTGACGCCCGGCCCGATTCGGTAATCGAAGCTCACCAGCGGGTACATATCCGCGCGGAATGGAGTTGAGACAGCAGTCACTGCGAAGTCTCCGCCGGCGTTCAGGTTGGTGATCTTAAGGCTGTAGCTGCCGTCAGGGGTGGCGCTCTGGTCGCGCGTTACCGTTGCGCCAAACGCACGGTCGCGGGCGGCCCATTCTCCCAGACTGGTCTCAAAATTGTTCGAGACCAGAAGCGGGTCGCTGTTTTCGGCCGCGGACCTGAGCTTGGAGCTGGCCGTCGCGCGCTTGGGCGCACTCTGAGAGCCCCCGCCGCAGAGAACAGCGAAGTAGGCAACCGGCTCGGGAAGCATGTAGATGCTGGTTTCAACCGTATTTGGTTGCGAGCCATAGAAGGTTGGCATCGGGCTCCACTGACGAGTCTTCACGTCGTAAGCGTAAATGCCAAACTCAGCCATATCGCGACCAGCCGTTTCCCCGGTGAGGTTGAAGCTGAGAACCACCGGTTTCATGAACTGATCACCCGGCTCCCGGATTGTATAAGGGGACCCGGCCATTGCCATACCGGCCGGAACCGGGGGTACGTTGTTGACTAAAGGCTTGATCGTGTAGACGCGAAAGGGCGCTTGAAGGGACTGTGCCTCAAAGTGCATAGTGACCCTGTTGTCGGTGCTGATTGCGTCGCCGGGCAGAACCTGTGAAATAACCCTGCCGACCTCGACCTTGACCCGATCTTCCGTAGTCCTGCCGTCTTTTCCGGTAACCAGCAGGCGAAGCGTGTATTCGCCGCGAAGATCGGTTGGGTCGCTCGCCGGGTGCCAGGGCAAATGCACCCACTCTTTAAGCCCGGTGTTCCAGGTGGCCAGGTTGCCGCGCAGGTCCATATCCCCCTGCATGAACTGGATATCGCGCAAGCCGGCTTTGTTTGTGGGTTGAGGTGTGGTTGACGACTGAATCAAGTTCCACCTGGAAGGGTTGGTCCCCTCCCCGTATTCAACCCGGTACTCCTTGAAGTCCGTACCTCCAGCAACGCCGTAGATCGGAATGTCAGACCTCAGTAGTGCGTTGTCTATCGGCGGGGATATTTTTCCGAACAGACTCTGATCCAGCGGTTTGGCTGGGGTGGCTTCTGATTGGTGACCCAACTGGATAAAAGTCGGGCACTCCCCCCCGGTGTCTCCATCGAGGTCTGTCTCGCGATCGATGTCGAGGTCTATTTCTATAGTGATTCCTTCAAAAAACGGCGTCGTAATTCCTGTCCCGTCAAATGTCTGCTGAAAAAGCTGGTCAACGAAAAGAGTGTATATCAGAGGGAATGGGGTAACGACCGGTATTTGCGGGACGGGTGGTTCCAGCGGCTCATCAAAGTGGGGCGGGTCGGCGGGATCGGGAAGATGCATGTCCTGTGGCCCATCCTCTGGGAACAGTCCAAGCCGGTCGCTATATGTAGCGGGGCTGTTGACAGCGTACGCGTACATGTTTGATCCGCCGAGCACCCCGATCGGATCTTGCGTGATGAAACGCCCAATTCCCGGTGAATACCACCTGGCCCGCAAGGAATACAGAGAGCTCGCCTGGTCGTATCGCGCGCCAGTGAAGAGAAACGGATTGCCAACACCGCTCGATTGGTTTGGAGTTCCAAAGGCAGAGTAGGTGTAGTGCTCGGCTATGGCGCCCGACGAAGTCAAAACATCCGAAACGCTCCGAAGCGCATCCTGAGTGTAATAATAACTCGCGCCATTCCGGGCCATGGCAACGGCTTCATCCAGTGACCTGCCCCACGTGTACCGCGCCGTCGTTTGTGACGACGGGCTTTGCTCAGTGGCGACTTCAAGCCCATCCCAGAGGTACTGGACGCTTCCCGATTGATCGGTCCTCGAGCTACGCTCCCCCAACGCGTTATAAGTATAGGAGACCGTCTCCGAAGGACTCTGGGCCCCGGTCAGGCGGTTATTGAAGTCATAGCTGTAGATGTATGGAACTTGCGGCTGAGATGGCGACTGGCCGCTCATGTTTCCATTGGCATCATACGCATACGACACCGGGCCCACTGACTCATACTGATTTTGGCTATTTGTGACGTAGGAGGATTGCACTCCGCTTTCGCTGGCGCTAACTCGGTTTCCGGCCGAATCGTAGCTATATTGAGCGGCTGTCCCATTCGGGTAGCTGACCCCGGTCAACTGTCCCAGAGAGTCGTAAGTGTACTGCTCGAGCCCTTCAATGGAGATCTTGGACAACACGTCCCCAGCCGCATCATACGTGTATCCAAAAAACGAGATTGCTTTCCCGCCCCGGCCACTATTAGTTATTCGCTCGACCCGGCTCGCCGGGTCGTAGCTGTACCTGGTACGAATTCCGTTGGCGAGGATCTTTTCACTGACCCTCCCCAAAGCGTCGTATTGATAAGATACGATCGCGTGACCGGTACTATCGACAAGCTCGGATAAACGGCCGCTCTTGTCGTAAGTGTAGTCCGTGTTTTGGCCGTCTGCGTCTGTTAGTTGTATGCGCCTTCCGCCAGAATCGTACTTGTACTGCAAGGACCGGTTTCCGGGATAGGTTTTGCTCAAAAGGCGGTTGCCGGCGTCATAGCTCATCGAGATCGTTCCGGTCGAATCAGTGGCGGAAATGAGATTTCCTTCCGGATCGTAGGCGTAAGATGCCACGGTTTGGTCCGGATACGTGACCGACTGGAGCTGGCCTGACGGCGCGTAGCTGTAGAGTTTTGTTTGCCCTTTGCGATCAGTGCTCGAACTGGGCAGCCCGAAATGATCGTAGGTGTATGACTGCGAAGTTCCGTTGGGATAAATTTCGCTCGTCACGTTGCCGTTACCGTCCAGCACGAAGGTTGTTTTGTTTCCGCGGCTGTCCTTGAATGTGGTGAGCCGGCTGAATATTGGATCATAGGCCATCGAAATCCGGTTCCCCGCCTGATCAACGGCTTGAATCACGTTTCCCTGGTTGTCATACGAGTAAGTGCGCGTCCGGCCCAGCGGATCGGTGGAAGATATTAGGTTGAACGAGCTGTCGTACTGATATTTCGTCACGCTCCCCAGAGGGTCGGTGAATTGAACGGGCTGAAGATTTTCGCTGACGAGGATCGAGGTCATGCCGTGGTCCGCATCCGTAATTGTAGTCTGGCCATGTCCAGGATAGCTGTACAAGAACCTGGAGGCGTTCCCATCCAAATGCGTTGACGCGATCCGTCCCATTGCGTCGTATGAGATATACAGGTGAGTCTGATCCGGAAAGGCAATCACCTGAATCCGGTCGTCAACCGCTACCCCCAGTCCGCGGGTGTAGGAATAGGACGTGACGCGCCCATCCGATGCCGTCACGCTCGCCAGATGAGTACCGCTTATATCATAGGTATATAGGGTCCGGCGGCCGGTTTGGTCGGTCAGCATCGATATGAATCCCAGGGTGTTGTACTGGAGCGCGAACGCGGCGCCGCTTGAGTGCTGAAGAGAGACAAGGCGGCCCTGATCGTCATAACCGCAAGTAATTGAATTGCCATTGCGATCAACAATGAAGCTCAGCAGCAAATTCTGCCCGAAACTGTACACGAGCCCATTCTTTTCCCGTAGTTGAAACAGCCCGTTAGACACCAAGAGCGCCCCGTGGTCCCCAGGCGAAGCGGCGTACGCGCCTCCCGAGTTGGGCGTAAAGACCCGATCGACCCCGCCCGGGCCGACAAATGCAACCGTGCCGTCGGTAAACTCATGAAGTTGAATATCGAAGTTGTGCTTCCAGCCAAGCGCAAATGGCCCGAGAGCCGGGGTAGAATACGAATCGTGCGCCCACGAACGGGTGAACGCTAAGGGGATACCGGTTGTTGGAGCTGCGGCATCTACGGACCTTGAGAGTTGTACCGGCTGATAAGGGCGAACCTCAAGGGACGCGGTATGGGTGAGGGGGACGGCATCCGCGCCGGTCAGCGCCGGTAATGGTCCGGGTTGATTCATCGAAACTGAAATCAGGTAGTCCGATGCTTCAGGAAGGCCGCCGGTCTGCCAATGCCAGTACAATGACCTTCCGTCGGTCTGAAACACCATTGTCTGGTCCCCAGAATCGTATCCCGTGCTTGGCGACTGGATTCTGGCCGTTCCGGATTTAACATAGAACGGAAAGAAGGCTTCCTTGGCGCCAATCTCCACAATTCCTCCGGTGTAGATTTCGCCAGGAAGGCCGCCCTCAAGGTTCACAGTCAAGATGCGGGACCGCCCCCTGACGCGTTCCTTAATCACTTGCGCGTCGGCCTCCGTGATGACGCCATCCTGATTGGCGTCCGCATTGGCCGGGCAGGTGAGAGCGGGTACCTTGCCCGCGAGCCAGTCCAAAATCATTTGGGCATCCGCATCCGTTACGACGCCATCTCCATTCACGTCTCCAAGGACCATTGCGTCGCACACCGCCTGCGATGCTGCGATCTTCTTCGGCGGTGCCGCTGGAGAACTGGATTGAGAACGGCCATGCTGTGCGGCCGTGACCCCACCGAGCAGCACCAAGGTCAGAAAGCAGAACACATTCCTGAGCATCTATCACCTCCCTGGAAGACCCGGATTTGATTTATCCAGAACCGCCACCGGTTCCGTTGAAGGCCGAATCTGTCAGCTCAACGGGCAGGCGAGCTGTAAGATATTACCGCTTGGCTCGGCATAAGACAACTTAAATTCATTCCGAACAATCAATATTTATTGGCCTGATAAACATTGCTTGACGCCGCGAGGGCATTTCATATAGCCTTCGCAAGACCAAGCTCATGAATACTCAAGTCACAAGCGCTAGTGATTTTAAACGCGTATCGGCGCGGACAGAGTTGAAACCAGGGCCCAGCGCCCCCAAGCGGTTAGCCGAAAGTAAGTCGGCGCTGATGTTCGTATCGGTACTTTTGTTTTACATCGGGTGCGCTGTTACGTTGAACCCGCGGATGCTTGGTCTGTTTGCCCCGTCTACTGGGCTGGTGGGCAAAGTAGCCCTAGCCATCTTCATAGCTGAGGTCAACCTGTTCTGGTTCTTTGGCGGCTACTACGTTATGTTGGGCCTATTCACTGCCGTCAGTTGGCTGACAAGGACTCCAGGACCGGCGCCTGTGCGCAGAGGACCACCGGTCGCATTGTTGTACGTGACGATGAATGATTTCCAGGAGCGGGCCGCGCTTTCCTGCGTGCGACAGAGCTATGATCCTTGTCACGTGTTCATCCTTGATGACAGCGTAGATGCGTCGTCCCGAGCCTCCGTCGACGCCTTCGCAAAATCGCACCCCGGCGCCGTGACAGTCGTGCGCCGGCCTGGCCGTCAAGGATACAAGGCGGGCAGCATCAACGCGGCTTTGCGCGACCACGTCCATGGCTTTAAGTACTTCATAGTGGCCGACGCTGACAGCGTACTGCCCGAAGACTTCACTGGCCGGTTGGCGCCGTACTTCGGTCTAGGCGAGGATATCGGATGGGTACAAGGCAGTCATGCGCCGAACCCGGTCCAGAAGACGGCGTTTGCGGACGACCTGGGACTGGGCATACTCCCCCTGTGGGAGGTGTACTATGGGCCCCGGAACCGCTTCGGTAACGTGATTTTTCTGGGACACGGAGGTATGCTGCGCTACGACGTTTGGGAGGAGGTGGGCGGGTTTCCGGAGATCGTGTCGGAGGACCTGGCTTTCAGCACCGAAGCCGGCCGGCTCGGCTACCGCGGCTACTTCGCTCACGACGTAGTCAGCTACGAAGACTTCCCCGGCGGGTATAGGCAATTGCGCCGGCAGCAGGCCAAATACGTGAAGGGCGCCTGCGAGTACCTTCATCGCGCATATCTGCCCTACCTGAGATCACCGAACGTAAACTGGTTTGAGAAGATGGACGTATTGGTTTCTTGCGGCACCCTCTTCATTCCTACCCTGGTGCTCACGTTCATGATCTTGATCAGTGTCGTCATGCCATTGCTGTTTGGCGTACATCGGCATCTGACGCTCCATTGCTTCGGGCGTGACCTAATCACCGTACCAGTGCTCCTATTAGGGGATCGGTTCAGACATCTGTGGTCGTGGTGGTATTTCGCGGTCACAACAGCCTGCACGCTCGCGCCGGCGCTGGGATGGTTCTGCGTTGTGGCGCATAAGCCAAGACGTGGCATCAAGTTGTTCCTGTTGTCGGCAATTCCGTATCTGTCGCTTCTAGTGACCTCAACGGCAACGGTTATCTCGTATCTGCTGTCCCGGCAGGCTGTGTTTTTGGTGACCGGAGATCATTGGGGCATCGATCCCAAGAGCTTTCCCGAGGGATACTCGTCAGCTTCGCCGGTTGCGGAGCGCATCGGCGCGGAAGATTGGGCCACCTGCATCATAGAGCTTGCCTTGGGAATCGTGTTCACGATCATGTGTGTGTTCACGTTCAACCTCGTTCTATTGGCCTACGCGATGGCTCTAATGCTCGGCCCACTCCTTTTGGTCGTATCCTGGAATTCGAAGCCACTACGTCCATTCCTCTTCATGCCCTTTATCCTGGTATGTCTGGGTCTAGTGTTAAATGGGACGAATGTAGAGAGCGCCCAGGGTACGACGATGTCGTCCTTCTACTTCCACTTTTGATCACCGAGAGGCTTCGAGTTGGATTTTTTCACAAATGCGACCGGGCCAAGCGCCATTCAAAGGTTCGCTTCGGAGGCCGGTTTTCGGCGCGGCCCGGTCATCAAGGTGGCTGCATCCAGCCAATCGGGCGCTCAGTGCTTCTGCTGCGCGGCCCGCTTTTGCATTTCTTCCGGCGATACGTCTTCGACGTGCGTGCCGAGGTACCAGGTAAATCCAAAGGGGTCGGTCACCCCGCCCATTCTGTCCCCGTAGAACTTGTCGGTGACCTCATCCTTTACCGTTGCCCCGGCGGCGACGGCTTGCTTAAACACAGCATCAACGTCCTCGACATAGATGAGGATACTCATCGGGCACCCGCCTACTGTTTGGGGACTCAACGCCCCCATTCCGGGATTCTCATCGGCCAGCATCAGCGCGGAATCACCAATTTTGATTTCGGCGTGGCCGACCTGACCACCGGGCCCGTCCATCCGGAACAGTTCGGTTGCGCCGAATGCCTTTTTGTAAAACTCTATCGCCTTTGCCGCGCCCTTAATATACAAATAGGGCGTCAAGCTATGGTATCCATCGGGAATCGGTTTGACTTTGCTTGCCATCAGCTTCTCCTAATCATAATTTGAGATTTCGTCCACCAGGCCGAACGTTCATCTTGAGCCGGCCTTGCTTCACCGTCACTGACAAATCAGAATCGTGCTGGCCTAGTGTGTTCACGGCCCCCCGGCCAGGCGAGGGATCGTCGACGTCTTTATGCTAGCCGAGCACGCCTTTTTAGTATTGTAAAAAAGTGACTCTTAATCCAAAAGCGGCACGTGGTTCGGATATTCGCTCCTGCTCGCTAGATACGTGGTGGGATTGAGTCCGGAAAAGGCCCGGAAGTCGTGGTTGAAATGCGCCTGATCAAAGTAACCGCACGTAAGGGCCAGGTCCGTCCAGTCGGCCACTTTACCGTTCTGGATCAGCCCTAGCGCATTCTGAAAACGCTTGACGCGGCAAAACAACTTCGGTGTCAGGCCAACTTCATCGCTGAAGACCTGGACGAACCGTCTGGCGCTTAGGCCCAGGCTATCTGTCACCTGAGCGACGCTGTTTCCCGCCTGAAACTGGCTCAGCGCGAAGCAAACCGCGGGACGCCGCTCCAACGGTTTTGCCGCCCGCCTGGCTTGGGCAAGTAGAGCTTCTTCAAAGATCTGAAATCTGCCTTCCACTGTCGGCTCTTCCAGCAACCTTTCGCGCATTTCCCTCGCCCATACTCCCCATAGCAGCTCTAGCGAAACTGAAGCATTGTGGAATTCACCTACTGGAGGTTCGAGGAACGCAAACCCTCCGCCCGGCTTGAAGTGAGCGCCGATCAGGCAAGTTCGGTTTGGCGCCTCAATAATCTGATATTCTGAATGAGCGCCCGCAAGAATTGCTCCCGGAATCGTCGTAAACGGCTCGAAACACCGATTGTTGTAGATCCGGAACCTGTCCTCGTGCAAATTTATGATAAGCCCCATCGAGGCATTGGGAAGGACACGTTCTCTGGTATGCGGCAGATCCTGACCCTGGTGAAACCAAAATAGTTCCACAAAGTCAGATAGTGGGGGACAAGGTTTGTACGTCCTGTAGATCATTGCGGTCTGATGGATCTCCCCCTCGGTCGTG
>Ga0335078_10016629_pt1 | contig 10922 bp, 7 predicted proteins | sample Lox_Sample_32_FD_206711 | JGI IMG/M metagenome (GOLD analysis project Ga0335078, IMG submission 206711) | Soil microbial communities from Loxahatchee National Wildlife Refuge, Florida, United States - Lox_Sample_3.2 | ecosystem: Environmental > Terrestrial > Soil > Wetlands | place: USA: Florida... | reverse complement strand
CGCTGCCCGTCATAAAGGAAGCGTCATCACTCGCCAGGAAGACCGCCGCGCGGCCCACCTCCTCCGGCCGCCCGATCCGCCAAAGCGCGTGCAGCTTTCCAGCGGCCAGGCGCGCGGCGGCCGGGTCGGGTTGCGCCTGGAAATAGCCCTCCGCCAGCCCCGCGTCGATATAGCCGGGACAGATGCAGTTCACGCGGATGCCGTCCTTCCCGTGATCGATCGCCATCGCCTTGCTCAGGCCGATAATGGCCGCTTTGGTAGCGCAGTAACCCGCACACATCGGTTCGACAAAGAAACCGTTCACCGAGGACATGTTGATGATCGCGCCCCGCGTCCGCCGCAGGTGCGGGATGCAATATTTGGAGCACAGGAAGACGCCGCCCACATTGATGGCGATCTGGCGATTCCATTCTTCGAAGGACGTGTCCTCGACCGTCTTGTTCACCTGGATAGCGGCATTATTAAAAAGCACGTCGATCTCACCGAACGCTTCCAATGCACGGGCCACCAGATGTTCGACCGAACTCGGATCGGCTACATCGGTCTTGACCGCCAGAGCCGTTCCGCCGGTACTCTGAATAAGCCGGGCCGTCTCCTGCGCGCCGGCTTCGTTCAGATCCGCGATCACCAGCACGGCGCCTTCACGAGCGAATTCCAGCGCGCTGCCGCGGCCGATACCCGCGCCCGCTCCGGTAATGATAGCGACACGATCCTTCAATCGCATTTGGTTGGCTCCAGCAGTCTTCTCACTCACGAACGGACGGCCGGGAAGGCGCGACGCCGGCTCCCACTTCCTCGAGCGCCTGAACGAGGGACTGCTCGATCAGATCGCACATTTCATCGAGCTGGGCATCGGTAGCGATCAGGGCCGGAGCCAGGGCGAACCACGACGGATCGATGCGCAAGATAAGGCCGTTCTTCAGAGCCGTTTTCTTCAGCGCCATGCCGAGCTCGGGAAAAGGTTCCATGGTCCGCGTATCCTTTACGAGCTCGACACCCAGCAGAATGCCCTGGCCCCGCACCTCGCGAACGACTCCGTACTTCGCGAGGCCCGCGAGCCGGCCCCGCAAATATTCACCCATGTACCGGGCCCTCACATCCAACTGGCTGGTGACGATCTCATCAATCGCCGCGATCCCTACGGCGCAGGCCAGCGGGTTGCCGGCGAAGGTGTGGCCGTGCGCAAACTGGACATCATCCGCGGCCGTACCCCAGAAGACTTCCGCCATGTCCTCCCGGGCAATCATCGCGCCGATCGGCAGCATGCCGCTCGACAGTCCTTTGCCGCAGCAAATGATGTCGGGCGTGACGCCGTACGTCTGGGCGGCAAACATGGCGCCCGTCTTGCCGAACCCGGTAATGACCTCGTCGAAAATCAGCATGACGCGATGCCGGTCGCAGATGTCCCGCAGGATCTGAAAGTACTCAGCCGTCGGCGTAATGATGCCGCCCGTGTTTCCGACCGGCTCGACGATCACTCCGGCGACCGTCTCCGGATCCTCATTCACGATCACGTCCTCGACTGTCCCGGCGGCGAACCGGTTGCATTCGTCCCAGGTGGCGAATTGCCCCCGGTAGTGCGTGGGCGGGAAAACCTTCAGGAAACCGGCCATCTGCGGTTCGAACTTTGTCTTGCGCGGCCCCGTGCCGCTGGCCGCCATGGCGCCGGCGGTGCCGCCATGATAGCCCTGGTAGCGGCTGATGAATTTGTACTTGCCGGGATGCCCTGTCTGCTTGAAATACTGGCGGACGAATTTCATCGCGGCTTCGGTGGATTCCGAACCTCCGCTGAAGGCCTTCACATACTTCAGGTTTCCGGGCGTGACCGCGCCCACCCGTTCGACGAAATCGAGGGTGACATCGGCGATGCCGTGTAGCGGCGGCGCAAAGGTCATCTTCTCCATCTGCTTGCGCATGGCTTCGAGCAGCCTGGGATGGCCATGCCCTAAGGTAGCCACGAAGATGCCGCCGATCGCATCGAAATAACGCCTGCCGTTGGCGTCCCAGTAGTACAGTCCCTGGGCGCGCTCGACGATCAAAGGGTCGAGCACGAAGTCCGCCATCGCCTGATAGTCGATGAAGGTGCGCTTGAGCAGCATTTTCTGGCGGGATGTGAGTGTCATAATAAACCTCGATGGGCGCCCATTCTCAGTCCGTTGGATTGTTTCCTGCCCAGACGTAGGGCGAGTAGGCCAAGTTATCGAAGCGGAGAAACGAGAGCTGGGGCGACTCCACGGAAACCTCGGAAGCCCGGTCCATCCATCCGGTTTTGATGCGCTGGAGTTGCCCGGGCTGCAATGTAAATGTGACCTCCCGCATCTCCGGCGCGCGGAGTGTGAGCGTTACCTCTCCACTCCCCGGGTTGTAGACATCCAACCCCATCAGGATACGCGGGTAGAAGAAACGGAAGCGCGCCTTGGCTGTGAGTTCGGCGGTACAGAGCGAGAAAGTGCTCATGCGGCCTTCCGGGGGACACACCTTCCACGCGCCTTTACCCCAGTCGATCACGCCCGAGGGATACTGTCCCTGCAGCGCCACATTCGCGCCCACGTGCGGATTGTCGAAATCGACCATGAGAGGCACTGGCTCAGATGAGTTCCCCTGAATGTCGATATCGCGCGAGTGCTCGTGCCGGATGCGAAGCACCCGGGTCGAATCGTCGAATGTGTATCCTTCCTGTTGCAGGTCGTTACGGCGCGCCAGCTTGTGGCCGCCCGCGAAGACGCCATCCGGGACGAAGTTGAGCCGCAACACGTCCGTCGAAGACGGGTCAAACGTCGCATAGGTGACCGAGCCCTTTCCGTACGCGATCTGCGTAACCACCGAATGCGACCCGACCAGGTGCGACTCATCGGCGGGAGCCCATTCGGGCACCGCCCAAAAACCGTCCATTAACCGCCGCGGGCCGTCGGCGAACTGATCGGTAAACCACCACTGGTTTCCAAAGGGAGTATGTCCATGCGGCGGCATTCCTTGAAAGTAAGTCACCCAGTTATAGGAGCGGAAGGCTTGCTCTTTATAGGAAACATCGCCTGTGCGCGCATAGTAGAGCGCTTCGACCGCCGCCAGGCGCGACGTATGGCTGTCGCAGCACTGGTTCGGCGCATTGCAGCAGAATGATTTTCCGTCACCCTGTTCCGTCGTGACCGTGGCGCCGTGGACGATGTACTTGGGCCACTTCGGCGTAGTCTTGACCCATTCGATCAGCTTGCGCACGTTGTCGCGCCAATTCGGGTCCTTTTCCGGATTCAGGAGAACATAGCGGGCGTATTCGAGCGGAATTACCTGGTTCATGTTCTCCATGCTAGGCGTGACATCTTCAAAGTAACCGACCCACACGTTGTTCGTCATGGGGTACTTGTGCAGCCATTCCCACGCGCCCTGGCGGACCTGGCGGTAGCGGGCAACGTCCCCCTGGTCCAGCCGGATCAACTCGTCGAAGAGCATGACCGGCTCTACCACGTTCGCCGAGTACGGACCCATGCCAGGGCCTTCGACCTTTCCGTCGCGTGCGTAACACCGCACCGGCCAGGGCGAATTGTGCGCGTCTCCGGTCTTATAATTCTTGGCCAGTTCCCTGGCACAGCGGATGGCGGCCTGGAGGTACTTTGTGTTACCGGTCATCTCGTAAAAGCGCAGATAGGCGTAGCCGTCCTCGCCGACGATGGGCGGCTCGAGGTAGTCCTCGCCATGGTGGCTCCATCCGGTGTAGCGGCGGTCGCCCGGATTCGCGGAAGTATACGGCACGCCTCCCCACACGTAATTCGCCGGAGTCAGGCCGTTTTCGAGTTCGTAGTCGATGAAGTCCTGGAGGAACGTGATCGTGTGGCGGTCGCCGGTGTAAGGATACAGCCGCTCGATGAAGCCCTCCATCATGGCGCGCAGGTAGGCCGTGGAGTTAGCCCAGTGCCACTCGGGCTGCATCTCGAACGTTGTACGGTCAAAATCGAAACAGCAGAAGAAATAGGGATAGTGCTGCCGATTGTATTGGTCCCAGATAATGCTCCACTGCGTCAGGAAGTGGGAACTGTAGGAATACCCGGTGTTATCGGGCATCGGCCAGGGAAGCAGTTTGCCGCCGGCATCCAGTTGCACGGGCCGGCCCGCAATAGTGGGCGCATCCACCGTTGAGACTACTTTGAAGGGCTCGTCAGCCGCCGTCAGCACGGCCATCGGCAGTAGCACCAGCGCGAAGCGATACAGAGACATATTAGTAAGTAGTGTCATACTTCATAATCAGAACGGTGGCAACGAGTACAATACCCGAGCCGGCCATGGCCAGCGTACTGAGCCGCTCGCCCAGAAGCACCGCCGCCAGAATCACCCCGAAGATGGGGACCAGATACAGGGAGATCGACGCGACGGTCACATCCAGATGCTCCAGCGCGGCGAAAAAGAACAGCATCGACGCGCCATACATGAGAATAGCCAGGAACGCGAACGCCACCCACGATTTCCAGTCGAACGTCCCAAAGACACTCCAGTGGAACGGCTCGGCCCAGATCAGGAGGGGCAGGCTGGCAACGGACGCCGTAATGTAGCTGAAGATGAGAATTTCGATTTCCTGAAAGCGTCGCAGCAGGCCCTTACAGTACGTGTTATAGAACGAGGATCCGAAACAGCCCACCAGGATGAGACCGTTTCCGGCAATGTATTTCATCTGCAGAAACGAGCTTTGCCGGAGGTCCTGAACCGACATCAACAGGACGCCCACCAGCCCGAGTCCCAGTGCCACGATGCGCAGGACGGTCAGCTTTTCACGCAGCATAAAAGAAGCCAGCACGGCCGTGATTACGGGGATCATCAGGTTCAACACGGCGCCATTCGAGGCCAGTGACTTCGAAATCCCCCAGGTCATGCCCAGTTGCGCCAGCACTTGCCCGCCAACGCCCGCGAGAGCAAACTTGCCCCAGTCGGACCAGGTAGGTTTCTCCGCGGCGGGGTTGGCCCGCCGTTTGCGAATCAGCAGCGGAACCAGCAGAAGCGTGGTGATATAGAAAGGCACGAACGTAATGGCGATGGGCCCCATCTGCCGGTCCAGAAATTTCACTGCCGTCCCTTGCGCCGACCAGATGAGGGAGGCCGCCGCCAGGAATGTGAAATAGCCCAGCATCCTTCCCTTGTGGGCTTGTGTCGCCGTTCCCGTTGTGCTCGCCATGCGTTATCCCTCCTGCACGATTACCCCGAATTTGTCGGCGCCCATCGAACTGCCTTCGAAGACGTATGGCTCCATGTGGCGCGCCTCGGCATAGCGGCGCACTGCGCGGCGAAAGGCATCCAGTGCATCGCGGCGGCCCAGAATCGCAACCGTACCGCCGGCGCCGCCCCCGGTAACCTTGGCGCCGTAAAGACCGCTGCGCACGCCCTGCTCCCGTACCAGTTCGACTAACAGATCGGTAGCCTCGTTGCCCAGCCCGCACTCGGTGTAGGAGTAGTGAGACTGATACATCAGGTCACCCATCAGGCGCCAGGCGCTCTCTGAAGGCGTCTCCGCCGAGCCGCGCGCCAGTTCGACGAATAGCTGGATGCGCTGGTTCTCTTCGCAGGCGTATCGCGTGCAGTTGCGAACACGATAGTGGATCTCCGGGCGAACCGCGGTGAACGGATCGGGATGAAACTGGCCGTCGCGCAGAAACTCCGCGCCCGGCAGCCTCTCGGGCAGGCGTTGCTCGTATTTCGAACGAAACAGCGACGGCGTCAGCTCCGAGAGATACCCGCCCCAGTGCGGATCCGTAAATCGCGGGATGCGGCTGTCCGGGTCCTGTGTCACAGGCAGGCCCTCCCAATCGCAGATCAGCTTGTAGCCCATAAAAGCGGCCGCCCGGGCCGCTTCGTACTCAATTCCCGTGACTGCGTGGCTGACGCCCGAGTCCACCGCCCAGCAACACAGATCCGCTGGAAGCCGCACCAGCGGCTGCGGCCGGCATGGCTGGCACAAAAGGGGCAAGACGTAGCCCTCATCACCCAGCACCGCGGCGGCCTGGTCCATGATGCCGCAGGCCGATTCGGCAATGACATTTTCCACCCACTGGCAGGATTCGGCGAGTTCGATGCCGTGAAGGTCGATGCCGTACGCGCGGGCGGCCGGCTTCATAACGGCGACCTCGAGGGCCGCGGAAGAGCTGACTCCCTTGTTCAGCGGCACTTCGGAATAGATGTAGACGTTGGCCCCGGTCGCGACCGCCTCCGGATAGCGGCGCCGCAGCAAGTAGAAGATCCCCAGGACATAGGCGGTCCAACGGTGCGCGGGATGCTCATTCACGATGTAGCGCACGGCCTGCTCGTCCGTCATGAAGCCGAAATCGAACTCCACATTGTAGGCCCAGCCTCGATCAGCCACCTGGGGATTCCAGAACGCGATGCGCCGATCAGTCCGCAATTGCACCGCGGCCCAGGTGGCTTCGCGGATCGTCGCCTGAAACACCAGGCCCCCGGTGTAATCCACGTTGCCGCCCATCAGGTCAAGACGGCCGGGAGAGCGGCCGATGAAGATGGGAGAACCAGGCGCGAAGAAACGGCCTTCTCCACGCCGCGCGCCGACCTGACTTTCGAAGGCCGTCATGCCAATTCCCGAATACTGTCTACCACGTAACCGATGGAAGCTTCCGCCATTCGCGGATGAATGGGAAGGCTGACGTACTTGTGATACAACGCTTCGGCAACTGGACATTCCCCTTCGCCATGGCCGAGCTTGCGGTAGGCCGTGGTGAGGTGGATGAGCATGTAATGCGACCATACCTTAATGCGTTTGCCGGTGTAAAGCTCCCACATGAAGTCTTCCTTGCTCAGGCGAAAGTCGGGCTCTACCAGGACACAATAGATATGGAAAACATGCTTCACGTGCGGTGCCACAAATGGTGTCGACAGGCCCCTGATCCCGCGCAGGCGCTCGCTGTACTGATTGGCGATCTGGATACGGCGCGCGTTAAAGCCATCCAGCTTCGGCAACTGCGCCAGCCCGGCCGCGGCCTGCGCATCCGTCATGCGAAAGTTGAAGCCGATATCATCAAAGTCCAGGTACCAGTAACGCTTCCCCATGGGACACTTCGACTCATCGAGCGGCAGGTACTTGCCTTTCGGATCGTAAGTCAGGCAGCATAGCGAACGGAACGATAACATACGCTCATAGAGATCTTTCCGGCTGGTCGTGAGCATGCCACCTTCCCCCAGCGTGACGATATTCTTCTGCTGATGGAAGCTGAATACTCCGATATCGCCGAGGGTTCCGGCGCGGCGGCCTTTGTACTCCGCCCCCGGGGCATGCGCGCAGTCTTCAATGACCAGGATGCCGCGCTCCCGGGCCAGTGCCATGATCGGATCCATGTCGCAGCACTGCCCGTAAAGATGCACGACGATGATGGCCTTCGTGCGTTCCGTGATCTTGCTGGCGACTGAGGCCGGATCGATGTTGAGCGTCTGCGGATCGACATCCGCGAAGACCACCTTGGCGCCCTGCACGGCGGCGGCGTTGGCGGTCGAAATCCAGGTGAGGGGGGTAGTGATCACCTCGTCGCCCGGCCCCACGCCGGCCGCGATCACCGCGAGTTGCAGCCCCGTGGTACCGGATGTGACCGCCAGTCCGAAGGATGCCCCGCAATAGGCTGCGAAGGCCTCCTCGAACTTCTTTACTTTCGGCCCGCAGGATGGCGCGTTGGCCCGCAGCACTTCGACGAGCGCCGCTTCCTCTTCCGGCCCATACGCGGAACCGTGGCCGTACTCGAGTTCATCAATTGCCTTGGGTAGATTCATGGATGGCCTTCTCGATCACTTCTCCGCAACTGGGCACGGGCGTCCGGCACACGGCCCGGAGCCGGTCTGTAAGCAGGAAATGATCCAGACCTCGTGGTGCGCGTCCGGGTACAGGCTGGGTTTGCCGCCGCACCAGGTGGGCGCCGTAGCCCATTTCGCACGCCAGGCGCACCGCAAGATCGTAGCGCGACATCGATTCGGTGGCGCCTACGTGCAAGACGCCGGACACTTCTTCGGCGCTTAGCAGTTCCAGCAGAAAGCGGCTCAGCGTGCCCGCATCGATAGGATTGCGATATTCAAAGTCAGGAAATGAAACCGGCTCTCCGGCGCGCAGTTTCGCGGCAAACTTGTTCAGCATGGCATTGGTCCCGGAGCTTGCGGCGAATCCGAGCACTAACGCGAGGCGCACAATCAGCGCCGACGGCAGAGTCTGCAGGATCAGTTTCTCGGCACGCGCCTTCGTGACTCCGTAGACGCTGGCCGGCGTCGGCGGGTCTGCCTCGCGGTAGCCGTGCTGCTTGCCGTCAAAAACCGCCGCCGATGACATGCACACGAGCCGGGTTCCGCTACGGCTGCAGGCCTCGCTCACGTGCGCCGCGCCGCGCACATTGACCGCCTCCGCGATCTTGGGCCGGCGTTCACAGTCGTCAATGTCGGACACCGCGGCCAGCAGCACCACCGCATCCGGAGCACTGCGTGCGAAGCCTTCATCCACGCTGGCAGACAAGGTCACATCCATGGCGATGCCGCGCTCCCCTGGCGGAGCCGTGAGATCGGCTGCAAAAACGTCGAAACAGGAGGCTGCTTCGCGGGCGATGTGCTGACCGAGAAACCCGCTGGCGCCAACGATCAACAGGCGCGGCTTATTCACCGGGCCCACTCCGGAAAGGCCTTCATGGCGTCGACAAAGTTGTGGATCTTGTCGGTGTGCGCATCTTCCTGCCAGCCGCCACGGCCCGGCCGCAACGCGTTGTCGCGCGGGCAGCCATCGTCATTGATCGCGTATAGCACGTAGTTCAGAGCCTGGTACGCCAGTCCCTTGTACTCGTCACTGCCGGTGGCGGCCGAGTACATGGCCAGCACCGCGCCGTAGGTCGATAAAACGCCGCCCCACGGATCCTTGTCGTAGGTCTGTTCGCCGCACACCGGCACGCCGGAGTGGATGCTGGTGAAATTGCGGATGACGAAATCGATCAGCACCTGGGCGTCCTGCTGCCACTCCGGATCGAGCGCCGCTTTCTTCTCGATCAGGTAACGAGCCAGGTTCAGAGGCGACCACGCATTCCGGTTGTCCGGTTCCTGATGGTCCTCGAAGAACTGCACCCAGAGTGAGCCGTCGCGGCTGGCGTTGGGAATCTGGTCGTCTTTGATCCAGGCCCAGAGCTTCGCGCGCGGCTCGCGAAACTCGCCGTGGCCGTGTTCGATCAGCTTATCGAACAGCCGCAGGTTGAAAGACATGTCGGCGGAGACAGGCCCCCGCGATTCGCCAGTCCGGTAATCGACGCGAAAAGGCCATGGAGAATGATGCTCGTCGCCGGTCCCCATGTTATCCGCCAGAACCCGGGCGTTTTGCAGCGCTTGGACCAGGTATTTCGTATCCTTGGTCTCTTCGTAGAGCAGCACCAGAGCGTAGCCTGCGATGCCGCCCTTGTCCGGCTCGATCTCGTAAGGTTTATCGCCCTGTGTCCCGCAATCGGGTGGCTGCGGGAACTTCGCCCGAATCCCGGTGGAGCGTGTGAAGCGCGGATACTTGCCGGTGTCCGGAGTGAGGCTTTCCTTGACCAGGTAGTCGCCCATGTCTCGCGCGAATTCGAGAATCTTCTGGTTCTGCCGGCCGCTCCACTCGTAGTATTTGAGGTACGAGATGATGCCCATCCCGTCCTGCATGGACGGAATGAAATCGGAGCGCCGTTCAACCGGCGTATAGTCCCCGTTCATGAAGGTCACGTAGACGAAGCGGGGATAGCCGTGCTCCAAGGGGCAGGCGAGATACCAGTTCATCTCCCGTGCCAGGGCATCCTTCCACGAGGTCCACGGACGCAGCGCGCCATTGGGGCCGTAGACCGCGCGGTGGTTGCCGATGACCGGGTTTTCCGCGGCCACCAATAGGGGACAGAGCAGAGCGATCGCCGCCCAGAGTCGCACGCAGCCTCCCTTCCTGGAGATCAAACCTTTTAGTATGATCCGCAAACCGTTCAGAAGTGCAGCCGCAGCCCAAACTGCATCCGCCGGTTATCCACTGAGGTGGAAAATACCTGGCCCATGCTGGGGTCGCCCACGTATGAATCCGGCGCGGCGAAGTTCGGGTGATTGAAAGTGTTGAACACGTCCGCGCGGAGCTGCAGATTGACCCGCTCGGTGATGTTGAAGGTCTTGAAGATCGAAGAATCCAGTTGCTGCATGCCGTCGGCGTAAAGCGGATTCACCCCCGCGTTGCCGTAAGTGTCCGGTACCGTATCGTCGACAAAACAAGCCGGATTGAACCACAAGTTCGGAGTCGGGTTGGAAATCGCACCGTTGCAAATCCGGTCCGGTCTGTTGCCCTGTCCGTTATTCAACAGGCTGACCCCCGAGTACACATCGAATCGGGTGCCGCTGCGGACGTGAATCAGGCCCGCATACTGCCAGCCGCCCACGACGGCATCGAGGCCGCGGCTCATGTTCGCGCCGAATGTGCGCCCCCGGCCAAAGGGCAACTGCACCACCACCTGTGCGTTGAACGTATGCGCGATATCCTGCGGCGTCGGCCCGTAATACTGCCAGATGTCGTTCGGGTTGATGTTATTACCGTTCGCGAAACTCCGCGCGTGTGCGTAAGTAGCATACACGTTGATGTACTTGGTGATGTTAGCGGTGAAGCTGGCGGTAAGCGCGTCATACCAACTGCCGGCGATCGCGAATTGCACGGGGACGTCGCCTAGCTGCGGATACTCGCTGTACAACGGGCGCGCCGTGTTGTAGTCCACGCCGGGCGCCTGCGGAGGCGCCTGGTTGACGTTCACGGTCAGGTTGTTGTGTATGCCCTGGACATGCTCGTATCCGATGTCGAGCACCATGCCGGACCGGATTTCACGCTCCACATTTAACGTGCCCTGATCCACGCGCTGGTTCTTCCAGTTGGGGGCGGTGCCGCGAATCACCGCATTGTCCGGGATCACCAGGGCGCCCGAGCT
>Ga0335078_10016628_pt1 | contig 10922 bp, 11 predicted proteins | sample Lox_Sample_32_FD_206711 | JGI IMG/M metagenome (GOLD analysis project Ga0335078, IMG submission 206711) | Soil microbial communities from Loxahatchee National Wildlife Refuge, Florida, United States - Lox_Sample_3.2 | ecosystem: Environmental > Terrestrial > Soil > Wetlands | place: USA... | reverse complement strand
GAAGCCCATCAACTGCACGCGAGGCTTAAGGGGGCCACGCTGTTGGTCGCTTGTAGGCGAGCGAAGCGAGTCTCTGAGCAGGGAGGCTCGACCGGCTTTGCCGGTCGAGGGGCTGCTGAAGCCCATAGATTGTTTGCGGGAGTTCCCGACTCCCTAACAGGAGCTTCAGCTATGTCCCGCCGCTGAGTGGGACGCACCCTGGGAGGCCCCTTTGGAGCCGACGGAACAGAACGCGGAGAGAAGGCGCTCCGGCTTGTCAGCGCCGCATTTCGGGCAGCAGACCTGATCATTTGTCTCATCGGCCTTCTGCAGCACTTCGAATCTTTCTTCGCATTTTCTGCATTCGTACTCATAGATGGGCATTATGGATCTCCTGTCGCCTTGGTGTGTACTACAAAATCATACCAGAATCGGGGAACAAATGAAATAGGGGTTGCGGGTCAGCCCGGTTCCGGCTTAAGTTAAGGAGGGCCTCGATAGCCCACAAAGAGAGGAGAGCTGCTATGGCCTATCCTTATCCCGAGGGGGAAGAGTTGAGAAGGGCGGTAAGATGGATATCGGCCGGTCTCCAGGAGTCACCGGACAACCAGGTCGGTCGTCTCGTTGACGAGGCGATCTTCAAGTTCGACCTGTCCCCCAAGGATGGGGAGTACCTCCTTAACTTTTTCAGGTCCGCAGGCGGCGATTCCAAAGGGGCCGGAAAGAAGTAACAACCCTTCCTCTCATCCCTTTGCCGGCAGGCTGATGTGGTAGGGGAAGGCGTCGATGAGCTTTCCCATCTCGGCAGCTTCGTGGAGAGTAATTATGCCGGAGCCGAGTCTTTCGCCATAGTAGCCGTTCGCCACGATCGTCGTTGCTGAAGCCACATACCCCATGAGGCGCTCTGTTGTTCCCGCATGGAGGTAGAGGCTCACGTCGTTGATGAAAAGGATGTCTCTCCCCGAAGGCCCGAAAGCCTCCAGTAGGGCCTCTATCTTTTCTTTATTCTCCTCCGCGATGCGAAGGGCCTCGTCCTGGGTCCTCGCGGAGAGGCGCGGGGGCTTCAAGGGCGCGGCGAGATAGAGCACGTCCTGCCCCCGGGGTAGCAGCTTTCCCCCGACCCCCAATATGGCCCGCTCCATCGCAATTTCCCGGGGGATTTCCGGGGCCATGTCGATCACGGCGATGCGGGAAGAGAGTCCGCCCGCGCAGAGCGCATCGAGGATGGTCTTTGCGAGCGTGGTCTTCCCGGTGTTCACCTCTCCGAAGATGAGTATCCGCCTCCCCAGCACGTCCGACGGCTTTGGCATGGCGCCCGGCAGCCGGAAAGAAAGGCCATCGGTCTTCCTCGGTGGACCGTGCCCTCTCATCTCATGTCTCCCTTCCCGAGGGTCTCAGGCAGGAAGAAGAGAACCACGACGCCCATGAGATTGACAACGCATATAATGGCAAGGCCTGCTTGAAGGCCTCGGGTCTCACCCACATATCCCACGAGCCACGGCGCGAGCACTGCGCCGATTCGGCCCGTATTCCAGCAGAAACTGCCCGCATAGGCCCGAAGGTGCTCCGGAAAGATCTCCGCGTAGTATGCGCCCGCGACCGCAGCCATCCCGCTCACCCCGATGCCCACGATGGTGCCCCACCAGAAGAGGAAGAGAGGATTGCGGGAAACGATATAGACGGCGAGGGAGAAGGAGACGAGGAAAAAAGCGGCCATCATCGACCTGCGCCGCCCGATCGCGTCGGCCAGCGTGCCGAAGATCTGGAAGCCGGCGAACATACCCACATACATGAAGAGGGAGAAGTTGGCCATGGTTCCCAGAGAGAGGCCTCTCTCCTTTACCAGAAAGGTGGGAAGCCATAAGGCGGCCCCCCAGTACCCCGCAAGGTTGAAAAGGCTCACGAGGGTGGCCAATGTGGTAGTCCGGAGAAGTGAAGGCGCGAAGATGGCGCCGATGCCCACCTTCCTTCCGGCCTTTTGTCTCGGATCAGCCCGCCTATTTCCGGCGGCAGGGATGAGCCAGGCTACGACAAGGGCGAGGATGATGGAAGCGGATCCGAAGAGAAAGAGTATTCTCCAGTCCACATTGAGGACCAGTCGCCCGACTAGGGAGGCGAGCATCGCCCCCACGGCGAAGCTGCTGTAAACAAAGGAGGAAGCCCGGCCCCTGGATTCCGGGGACCAGTGCTCGGCGATGAGGGCGGAGCAGGGGCCCCAGAGGCCGCCTATGGCAAGACCGGCGAAGAGCCTGAGCAGGAGCAGCTGCCACCATGTGGCAATGAAAAGGATGAGGCCCATGGCGACCCCGAGCCAGAGGAGCGACAGAATCAGGGCGAAGCGCCTTCCGTAGTTCTCGGCCAGCAGGCCGAAGAGGATGGAGCCGAAGATGGCCCCCACCATGGTGCCGGAGAAGAGGAGGCCCCCTGTCCCAAGGGGCACATTGAGCACCTTGAGGAGCACCGGCATGGCGATGGCCAGGACGATCAGATCGTAGCTGTCGACCAGATAGGAAAAGAAGGCCGCCCAGAGCACGCGCCAGCGAAGAGGCGTCCCCGGGGCAGCCCTGACAGGCCTCATCATCTAAAGGGGCCCCTCCCCCCAACGGTCTCGCCTGAGTCCCCTCACAGGCGAAGCTCTTTCAGCCGCGCCATCCCTTCCCGGAGGCGGGCCTCAGGGGTGGTGGTGGATATCCTGAAATAGCCTTCACCCTCGTCGCCGAAGCCGCTGCCCGGCGTCACGACCACACCGATCCGCTCGATCACGCTTTCCGCGAATTCGGCGGACGTGTAGCCGGCCGGCACCTTGGCCCATATGTAGAAGGTGCCCAGAGGTTTCGGAACCTTGATGCCTATGGCGGCGAGGCCCTCCACCACGAGATCGCGCCTTTTGGCGAAGACCGTCTTCATGGCCTCCACCGATTCCTGGCTCCCTGTCAATGCCTCTATGCCTGCCTCCTGGATCGCCTGAAAGACGCCGGAGTCTAAGTTGGTCTTCAGCTTGCCGAGGTTCTGGACGGCGTCGGCGTTGCCCACTGCAAAACCGATCCTCCACCCCGTCATGCAGTAGGTTTTGGAGAGGGAATGGAACTCGATGGAATATCGCTTCTCCTTGTCGAACTCGAGAATGCTCCGCGCCTTGTGGCCGTCGTAAGTCACCTCGCTGTACGCGGCATCGTGGCAGATAAGTATGTCGTTCTCCCTACCGAGACGGATTGCCCGCTCGAAGAGGCTGTCGTCGCCGTGGGCGCCGGTCGGGTTGTTGGGATAGTTGATGAAACAGATCTTGGCCTTTCTCTTCGCCTCTTCGGGAATGGCGTCGAGGTCCGGACGAAAGGCGCGCTCTTCCTTCAAGGGGAGGATGTAGGGGGTACCCCCGGCAAGGAGGGTGGTAATTTTGTAGACGGGGTAGCCGGGCGAAGGGATGAGGGCTACGTCCCCCTCGTCGAGGTAGACCCAAGGCAGGTGCGCTATGCCCTCCTTGGAGCCTATGAGGGCGACCACTTCCCGGTCTGGGTCGAGCTTCACGCCGAACCTTTGCCCGTACCAGTCTGCCGCGGCCTTCCTGAACGCCGGCATGCCCTCGTAGCTTGGATACTGATGGTTCCGTGGGTTTTCTACGGCCTTTTTCAACCTCTCGACGATGTGGGGAGGGGTCGGCAGGTCAGGGTCACCTATGCTGAAATCGACAAGGTCGATCCCCCGTTTGCGCGCCTCCTCCTTCTTTTTGTCGATTCGTGCAAAAAGGTACGGCGGAATCTTCTCTACTCGCGACGCAGGTCTGGGCATTGCTTTTTTGGTCCCTTCTTTTCGTATCGATTTGTTGAGCTAATATGTTAGGGGTGTTTTGCGTTGAAAGTAAAGGAAAATATGAGCTAGAGGCTCCGGTGGAGCGGTCGTGCCGGTCCTTCCCCTGGAGCTTAAGGGACCCCGGACCTCGACAGGGGAATTTTCTCTTGAAAGCCTTCCTTATGCGCGGTTAAAATTAGACATCATGAAAAAGAAAAGGTCAGAAGAACTCTATGATCAGGCGGTCGCCCTCATTCCCGGCGGCGTGAACAGCCCGGTGAGGGCCTTTCAGTCGGTCCACTCCAAGCCATTCTACGTGGCTCGTGCCAAAGGCTCCAACATCTTCGATGTGGACGGCAATTCCTACCTCGACTTCGTCTCTTCCTGGGGGGCCATCATGCTCGGTCACGCTGACGACGGCCTTGCCGCGGAGATTGGGGCGGCCGTTGCCAATGGGACGACCTTCGGGGCCTGCCACGAGCACGAGGTGATCCTCGCCCGGCAGATTATCGATGCTTTTCCATCCATGGAGAGGGTGCGCCTCGTGAGCTCCGGCACGGAGGCGACCATGAGCGCGGTGCGGCTCGCCCGGGGCGCGTCGGGCAAGTCGGGCGTCATCAAGTTCCGGGGCTGCTACCACGGCCACGTGGACAGTCTCCTCGTGAAGGCAGGCTCAGGCCTGGCTACGTACGGCGTGCCCGACAGCAAAGGTATTCTGGCCGACCTGGCGAAGCACACCCTCGTGGCCGAGTTCAACCACATAGACACCGTATCCCGTATCGTGAAGGGAGAGAGCGACATCGCCTGCCTCATCCTCGAGCCGGTCATGGGCAACATGGGCGTGATCCTTCCGAAAAAAGGGTTCCTGGATGACGTGAAGGACCTGTGCGAGAGGCATAACATCATCCTCATCTTCGACGAGGTGATCACCGGCTTCAGGATAGCCTACGGCGGAGCCCAGGAGCTCTACGGAATACGGCCCGACCTCACCTGCCTGGGAAAGATCATGGGCGGCGGGTTTCCCATAGGGGCCTTCGGCGGAAAGGCCGATCTCATGGAGATGCTCGCGCCGCAGGGGGATGTCTACCAGGCGGGCACGCTCTCCGGGAATCCCGTGGCGGTCAGGGCAGGCTCCTACGTTCTTCGCCGCCTGAAGGAAGAGAACCCATACCAGAAGCTTGCGGAGAAGCTCAAGTCCCTGGGGGAGGGCGTCGGGCAGGCTGCCGCGGAGCAGGGGATACCCTACCGCATAAATAGCATCACATCCATGTTCACCGGCTTCTTCAGCGACCGGGCTGTGGTCGACTACAAGAGCGCCGTTTCATCCGACCGCCAGCGATACGAGCTGTTCTTCAAGGCTATGCTTGAAGAAGGCATCTTTTTCGCCCCCAGCCAATTCGAGGCCGCCTTCCTCACCATGACCTTCGAGGATGCGATGGTGGGACGGGCTGTCGAGGCCTTCCGGAGGGTATTCAGGCGGATCAAGAATGGGTCCTGACAACAGTGACCATGGCGACCGCAGGGTACTTTAGGACTTCCGCGCACATAGATCTCAACGCGCTCGAGGAGAACTATCGGTCCATCGCGGCCCTCGTCGGGCCGGGCGTGACCCTTCTGCCGGTGATAAAGGCGGACGCGTACGGCCACGGTGCGGTGCGGGCGGGCTTGAGGCTCCAGTCGATAGGGGCCGGCTACCTCGCGGTGGCGAGCATCGACGAGGCGATGGAGCTCAGGAAAAACGGGGTCTCCTGCCCCATCCTCGTGCTCAGCGGGGTCATGCCGTGGGAAGACGTCAGGATTTTTGTGGAGAATGACGTCACGCCGACAGTGATCGGCTTCGATTCCCTCGAGCGGACCGCTGCCCACAAAAGCCCAAAACCCCTCAAAATACACGTGAAGATAGACACCGGCATGGGGAGGCTCGGCTTCTCCCTCGGGGACCTTGGCACGCTTCTTGAACAACTGCGACGAATGGAGGAGCGTATCAAGGTAGAGGGCCTCATGAGCCACTTCGCCTCATCCGAGCTGCGGGACGATTACGGGACAGGACAGGTGGATGCCTTCCGCGGAGCCCTCGAGTCGTTCAGGAACGCGGGGATCGAGCCCAGGTTCGTCCACATGGCCAACAGCGCCGCTATCTGCGATTATCCGGAGGCCCACTTCACCATGGTGAGACCCGGCATCATGCTTTACGGCTCATATCCTGACAAGAGCCTAAGGGGGATGGTCCGGTTGAAGCAGGTCATGAGATGGACGTCGGCCGTCTCCTACGTCCGGACCCTTCCCGCCCTTTCGTCGTTGAGTTATGGCCGCACGCACGTGACACAAAGGGAGACGAGGGTGGCGTATGTGCCCCTGGGATACGCCGACGGCTTCCCGAGGAGCCTTTCCAACCGGGGGTCGGTCCTCATCAGGGGCAAACGGTGCCGCATCATGGGGACAGTCTGCATGGAATGGGTCCTCGCGGACGTCACGGGAGTGGCAGACGTGGCACCCGGCGAAGAAGTGGTCATCATTGGCGCCTCAGGGCAGGAGACGATCACGGCAGACGAAATCGCGGATCTGGCAGGGACCATACCCTATGAGATCCTCTGCGGCGTGTCGCGGCGCGTACCGAGGCTCTATGGCTGAGGGCCACGTCAAGAAGTTTTTCCAGCCCATCGGCACGGTCGCGTCCGAGCTGGGCAACATATGGATCATGCTCGTCGATGTAGCCTACTGGACCTTCCGGAGGCCCTTCCGTTTCAGCGCGATTTTCAAGCAGATGGAGTTCGTGGGCGTCAAGTCCCTCTGGGTGGTGCTCATCACCGGCGGCTTCACAGGGATGGTGCTCGCCCTCCAGACTTACTACGGCTTCCGCAGGTTCAGCTCGGAGAGCCTCGTGGGGGTCACGGTTGCCCTGAGCATGACGAGGGAATTGGGCCCCGTGCTTACGGGGCTCATGGTAACGGGACGGGCCGGCTCCGCCATCGCGGCGGAGTTGGGCAGTATGCGGGTGACCGAGCAGATAGACGCCCTCACCGTCATGGCCCTCAACCCCATCAAGTATCTCGTGGTCCCGCGCATTGTGGCGTCGATCCTCATGCTCCCGATTCTCACCATCATCGCCGATTTTACCGGAATCGTGGGAGGCTATTTCGTGGGAGTGGTCCTCCTCGGCATGAATGGGGCTGTTTTTGTTGGCAGGATGGTCAAGAACGTCGATATCGGGGACGTTTACAACGGTCTGGCCAAGTCAGCATGCTTCGGCCTCATTCTCGCTCTCATCTCCTGCTACAAGGGCTTCTATACGAAAGGGGGCTCTCAGGGCGTGGGCAGGGCTACCACCGAGGCGGTCGTGCTGGCGAGCATCGTGATCCTTATATCCGACTACGTTCTCACGTCTCTTATGTTCTAGGACGGTATGGAAGACATCGCGATAAAGGTCAGGGGTGTTCGTAAGAGCTTCAACGGCCAAATCGTCCTCGACGGCATCGATCTCGATGTGGAGAAGGGCAAGATCACTGTGATCATCGGCAAGAGCGGCGGCGGCAAGAGCGTCCTCATGAAGCACCTCATCGGCCTTCTGAAGCCGGACGAGGGGGAGATCCTCGTCGACGGCGTCGACATAACCCAACTCAAGGAACGGCAGCTCAACGAGGTGAGGAAGAAGTTCGGCATGCTCTTCCAGGAGGCAGCCCTCTTCGATTCCATGAGCGTGGAGGAGAACGTGGCCTTTCCCCTGAGGGAGCACACGCACCTTTCCGCCAGAGAGATAGACCGGATCGCAGCAGAAAAGCTCAGGCAGGTCGGCCTTTTCGGCGCAAGCGAGAAGATGCCGTCGGAGTTGTCGGGGGGCATGAAAAAGAGGGTCGGTCTCGCGAGGGCCCTGGCCCTCGATCCCGACATAGTCCTTTTCGATGAGCCGACGAGCGCCCTCGACCCCGTGATCTCCCTCACCATAGAGGACCTCATCAAAGAGACCCAGATGAGATTGAAAAAGACCTACGTGGTGATAAGCCATGATATACTGGGCATGTTCCGCATCGCGGACAGGGTGGCCATGCTCTCCGAAGGCAAGATCGTTGAGAAGGGCACGCCCTACGAGATAAGAGGAAGCATTCACCCGGCGGTGAGGGAGTTCCTCAAGGCAACAAAGCTGCCGGGCTTCGCAGGAGGGTAACATGACAACCGAGTTCAAAGTGGGCATCCTGGTCCTTGCAGGCATCATCATCCTCTTCTACATGTCCTTCAGGATAGGCACATTCGGCTCGTTGACCGAAGGGCCGGGGTACGAGGTGAGTGCCCATTTCAAGAACATCTCTGGCCTCGACACGAAATCTCCCGTGGAGATCGCAGGGGTGGCAGTCGGAAAGGTGGACAAGGTGAGCCTCGACGGAAGCCTGGCGAAGGCGACCCTCCTCATGAAGGAGAAGACGAAGATTCCCATCGACAGCAGGATTTCCATAAAGTCGTCCGGCATCCTTGGTGACAAATACCTGGAGATCACACCGGGCCAATCTCCCGTCATGGCGAAGAACGGCGACGAGCTGAAGAACGTGGTCACTTACGCCGACTACGACGAGATCTTTCAGAACGTGAGCGTGGCGGCCCGCAACATCGGCGACACCGTGGAGCAGTTCAAGGGCGTCATGAATGAGAAAGACAAGGAGAACCTGAAAGCGAGCCTTGCGAACCTCGAGGTGGCGAGCGGCCAGTTCAAGGACATGCTGGCAGAGAACAAAGGAAACGTGAACCGCATCGTGGCCAACGTGGCCGCGGCGAGCAGCAAGCTCGGGCCCATGGAGGATAAGGCCACCGCAACCCTTACCAGGATCGACACCATCGCACAGGATGTGGAGGAGGGCAAAGGCACTCTGGGCAAGCTCGTGAAGGACGATACCCTTTACAACGACGCCAAGGAGACCGTTGCCTCGCTGAAGAGCGTATCCGCGGACATCGAGCAGGGTAAAGGCACTCTGGGGAAACTGGTGAACGACGACAGCCTCTACGTGGAGGCGAAAGAGACGATGAAGAACGTGAACCAGTTCTCGAGCCAGCTGAAAGACGGGAACCTCGTCGCCGAAGCCGACAAGACCATGAAGAAGATCCAGCAGGCAGCCGAAGGGGTCCAGGAGCAAACGCCTATATCCATCCTGGGGACCGTCTTCGGGCTCTTTTTTTGATGCGTCGTGCGGTCCTCTTCGCGCTCCTTTTCCTCTTCCAGGGAAGCAGCCTCTTCGCCTTCTGGCCCATCTCCTGGGAGCTGGACGGGCAGAAGAACTATCTGGGCCCCCTCATCTCCTATGAGGAGGAAGGAGAGCAGAGCCACGTCACGGTGAGGCCCTTTCTTTCGTCCTACGATTCCCCGGACGACTACACGCTGCTCTTTCCCCTGGGGAAGTCGACCCCCGAGAAATCCTATTTTGCCCCGTTCTACATGCGGCACGCAGGGGTTGGGGAGCACGATACCACCCTTTTCCCGTTCTTCTGGGGCCAGACGGGCGAGAAATCGTACGGCGGGGTCTTCCCTCTGTATGGAAGGCTCTACCACAGGTTCAGGCGGGACGAGATAGGCTTTTTCCTGTGGCCCCTCTATAGCTACAGCGTCGGCGACTCAACCACGACAACGAACGTCCTCTGGCCCCTCCTCTCCTTTTACAGCGGTCACGAAGAGGGTTTCAAGCTGGGGCCCCTCTACGGGCACAGGGAGTGGGGGGACGAGAGAAAGGCGACCTTCGTCCTCTGGCCTTTCTTCATCAAGGACGATAAGTTCATCAATACCGACAACCCGGTGAGCAGCGTCTGGGCGATGCCCTTCTACATGCAGACGACCTCTCCCCATTCTTCGTTCCATGCGGTCCTCTGGCCCCTTTTCACCTATACGAAGGTGAAGGACCGCACGGAGATCAAGGCCCCTTGGCCGATCTTCTCCCACACCTCCGGCCCATCGGAGGAGGCCTTAAGTCTGTGGCCCCTCTATTCCCACACCAAAAGCGACAAAGACGAGGTCACCTATGTCCTCTGGCCTATATACAAGGAATGGGAGAGGCACCCAGGCGACGACAGCACATGGGCAGAGACGAGGATCCTCCTTTTGGACAGGTACACGGTCGACGATAGGGGGACATTCCTGAACGTCTGGCCCTTCTTCGAGTACCGGTCATACCGAAAGGAGGAGGAGACCTTCTTCTTCCCGTCCCTTCTTCCCTGGAGAAACAAGGATTTCGACAGGATCATGAGGCCCCTCCTCACTCTGTACGAGTTCCGAAAAACCGGGGATAAGAGCGTTTCCAACCTCCTCTACGGCTTCTACACGAAGGAGCAGGAGGGCGAGACCTGGAAGCGGAGGCTCGCCTTCCTCTTCGAGGTAAAGCGGGAGAAAAAGGGCATGGGATTCCAGGTGCTCTCCGGCCTTTTCGGCGTGGACAGCACGCGGGTAAAGCTTTTCTACATCCCCATCAAGCGGAAACAGGCGCCGGAGCAAGCCCAGGAGCAGCTCGAGGAGCAGCCTCAGGAGCACGCTCAGACAAGCGCCCTGGGGCAAGCCCCGGATCCTTCCCAGGAGCAGCCGCAGCAAGAGCCCGAGCAAGGATCCCAGGCAGAGCCCCAGGAAGCATCCCAATGATCCCCATCGAGGACGTGCGATTCCGGGAGGTGTCGAGGCCCTTAAGGACGCCCTTTTCCACCTCCCTCGGGCGAAAAAGAGATCTCCGGAGTATGCTCGTCTCCGTAAGGCTCGCTGGCGGCGCCTCCGGCACAGGGGAGGTACCCACGAGCATTGCCTTCGAGGCCGAGACCCTTTCCGTCATAAGAAAGGTGCTCGTCGAGGCAAGGGAAGCGATCAGGGGCTCTTCGATAGAGGGCTACGGCGAGCTGGTCGACCGTCTGAGAATTACCTATCCTTCGGCCTTCATGACCGTATCAGGCCTGGAGGTGGCCCTTTTCCGCGCCTTCCTCGCGAGCCGGTCGATCCCGGAGTCCTCCTATTGGGGAGACCGCTGTTCAGGCCTGGAGACGGACATCACCATCCCTTTCTTCACGGACGAACAGAGGCTCGACCGCTGGATCGATTGGACCATCTCCCGGGGGTTCAAGATCTACAAGCTGAAAGTGAGCGGAGAGGTGGAACAGGACATGGCCATCCTCTCCCGCCTCCACAGGGCCCTGGAGAAAAG
>Ga0335078_10016627_pt1 | contig 10923 bp, 6 predicted proteins | sample Lox_Sample_32_FD_206711 | JGI IMG/M metagenome (GOLD analysis project Ga0335078, IMG submission 206711) | Soil microbial communities from Loxahatchee National Wildlife Refuge, Florida, United States - Lox_Sample_3.2 | ecosystem: Environmental > Terrestrial > Soil > Wetlands | place: USA: Florida... | reverse complement strand
ATCGCGACGCCGAGCGCCAGCAACTCTCCGACTACACCTGCACCGCGCTGCAGATCGCAAATTTCTGGCAGGATGTCGCGCGCGATTACGACAAGGGACGAATCTATCTCCCGCTCGACAGCCTCAGGAAGTTCGGCGTCAGCGAAGATGACATCGCCCAGCGCCGAGCCACGCCGCAGTTCCGCGAGATGCTGAAGTTCGAAGTCCAGCGCGCCCGCGCCTGGTTCGCGAAGGGATTGCCGCTCGCCGGCAAGGTGGACAAGCATCTCGCCCTCGACATCGAGCTCTTCAGCCGCGGCGGCATCGCCGTCCTCGATGCCATCGCGCGCCAGAACTACGACGTCCTGACATACCGCCCGGCCATCTCCAAGCCGCAGAAGCTGTGGCTGCTGGCCAGGGCCCTCGTACTCAAGATGAGTAAGAGACAAAACAGTCTCACCACGGAAGCACGGCGGGGACAGAGATGATTCCTTCTTTTTGTGTCTGTTCCTTTCCGTGTATCCCGTGCTTCCGTGGTGAAAACGCATTCTCGAGCGAGGTGCTGTGAGCGAACACCCGCTGCAGTTGCGGGCGGCCTACGGTGTTTGCCGGCACATCGCCCGCTCCGCTGCCAAGAACTTCTACTACGGCTTCCTGCTGCTGCCGCATCGCAAGCGCGATGCGCTGTCGGCGGTCTACGCCTTCATGCGCCACGCCGATGACATCTCCGACGATCCCGCCATCGCTTCCGAGCAGCGCCGCGAAAAGCTTGACGAATGGATGAACGCCTTTCGCCGCGTCGTCGACGGCGAGCGCACCGACGATCCCGTGCTCTTCGCCCTCGCCGACGCCCAGAAGCGTTACAATATCTCGCTCGAACTGCTGGAGAAGCTGGTACACGGCACGGTGATGGACGTGTCGCCCCAACAGCCTCAAAATCGGGAGCTGTCGAGGATTCCGGACGCAGCGCCCAAGCCACCGCCAAGCGACCTCCTGCCGCAGGCCCCCTGCCAAGAGCCGCACCTCCAGTACGAAACCTTCAAGCAGCTTTACGACTACTGCTATCACGTCGCGTCGGTAGTCGGGCTGGTCTGCATTCGCATCTTCGGCTATCGCGATCCGCGCGCCGAGAAGCTGGCCGAGGAGGTCGGCGTCGCCTTTCAGCTCACCAACATTCTGCGCGATGTGAAGGAAGACGCCGGGCTGGGCCGCGTCTATCTGCCGCGCGAAGACTTCGCCCGCTTCAATATCGATGTTCACGCTCTCACCAATGGTTCAGCACCGCAATCGCTACAGCCGGTGATGGAATTCGAAGCTGCTCGCGCCCGCGCGTACTATTGTTCGGCGCAGGAGTTGCTGCCGCTCATCGACGACGACAGCCGCGGCGCACTGTGGACGCTGGTGGAAATTTATCGTCAACTGCTGGAGCGCATCATTGAGTGCAACTACGATGTCTTCTCCGAACGCATTCGCCTGAGCACAACGGAAAAGCTGAAGGTGCTGCTCAAAGGCTATTGGCGATTCCGATGACGGATGAAAGCAACAACCCGGCTGGTGCTTCACAGCCTGCCCTGAGCTTGCCGAAGGGTTCGCCTCTCGGTCGGGCTGACGTAGGGAACGGCACTGTCGCTGTCATCGGCGGCGGACTAGCCGGTCTCGCTGCGGCCAGCGCGCTGGCTGACGCCGGCTATCACGTCGAGCTTTTTGAGCGCCGTCCCTATCTCGGCGGACGCGCCTCGTCGTACGAGCTTCCCGGAACTGGCGAAGTGGTTGACAACTGCCAGCACGTACTGCTCGGCTGCTGCACCAATCTCATCGACTTCTATCGCCGCCTCGGCGTCGAGCAGCAAATCCGCTGGTACGACGAGATCACCTTCATCCTCCCTGGCGGCAAGTCGTCCACGTTGAAGCCGGGCGCGCTGCCCGCGCCATTCCACGCCGCGCCATCGTTTCTTGATTCGGCCGTGCTAGATCTCAAGGACAAGCTGTCCATCGCGCGCGCGTTGCTCGCACTCGTGCCCGGCCTGCCGAGCGATAGTGGCGAGAACTTCGAAACGTGGCTTAAGCGGCACGGCCAGACGCGGCAGGCGCTCGATCGCTTTTGGTCGCCGGTGCTGGTCAGTGCATTGAACGAAGATCTGGATCGCACCTCCGTCCGCTACGCGGCGCTGGTCTTTCGCGATTCGTTCCTTAAGTCGGCCGAGGCCGGGCGCATGGGCGTTCCCGCCGTCCCTTTGTCGCAGCTTTACGGGACTGCCGCGCAATACATCGACGCCCGCGGCGGCAAGGTTCACCTGCGAGCCGCCGTCGAGTCGTTTCGCGCCGAAGGCGACAAGGTTACTCTCAGCGTGGGCGGGGAACAGATCAACGCCGATTATGTGGTGCTGGCGACTCCGTTCAGCGGCATTGAGAAACTTGTGCCCGACACTCGAGAATGGCAAGCGATACGCGAGCAGGCGCACAGTTTCGAAAGCTCGCCCATCACCGGCATCCACCTTTGGTTCGATCGCGAGATCACGCCGCTGGAGCACGCGGTCCTTCTAGAGCGCACCATCCAGTGGATGTTCCACAAATCGAAGATCCTCGCCACCCGCCGCGATTCATCCCAGCAGGGAAGTTATCTCGAGTTGGTCGTCAGCGCATCGAAGATGCTGGTCGACAAACCGCGGCAGGAAATCATCGACCTCGCTGTTCGCGAGCTGGCAGAGTTTTTCCCTGCTGTCCGCGATGCGACATTGACGAAGGCGACCGTCGTGAAAGAAATCCACGCGACCTTTGCTCCGTCGCCCGGCAGCGATGCCTTCCGCCCACCGCACGCCAGTCCGTGGCCCCGCCTGTTTCTCGCCGGAGACTGGACCGCAACGGGCTGGCCCGCCACCATGGAAGGCGCCGTCCGCGGCGGATATGGCGCCGCCGAGGCACTTAGCAGAACGAAGTTTCTCGTCCCCGATCTGCCGGCAAAGGGATTGATGCGATTGTTCGGAAAGGATCCTGGCGTGCGCCCTTTCAACATCACACCAGCTGAGCGGGGAAGCGGTCTCCACGACGTGAGCAAAGAACACGAGCGTTACTTGGCAGATCGGTAACGGAATCCCTCAAGCACCTGCTATCGGAATGAAGCCAGTCCGTTGCAACCTCGCATTTGCAGAAAAGATTGATGCGCAGGCTGGAGTCCGCGCTACGCCGTTTTTCGCATCACCTCTGGCATCACGACATACCGTCCCGCCTTGCGGGACATCTCAGTCCAGCCCAGGACGAAGTCCTGGGTGGGCGTTTCCCTTTGAAGGCTAGGTCCCGGCAGGGACCGCACGCGCTTTGGTGTCTCCCGTCACGGAGAAGCGAAGCGGCGTGAATTACGTTGGTGCTATGTCCCACACCCACGCTTCCGTGCTCGTGCATTGCGTCTTCAGCACGAAGCAGCGCATGAACATGATCCCCGATCCCGATGCGCTCTGGAAGTATCTCGCCGTCGTGGCAAAGGACAATCGCGTGACATTGCTGGCCGCTGGGGGTACGGCAAATCACGTTCATTTGCTCTTACGCGTGCCTCCAATTGTGCCGCTGGCAAGAATCATGAAAGAGCTGAAGGGCAGCAGTTCGCACTGGCTGCGCGAAAACGGACATCGATTTGAATGGCAGGAGGGATACGGTGCGTTCAGCATCAATCAATCGCAGCGCCAGACGGTGATCGATTACATCGCTCGTCAGGCGGAGCATCACGGGAAGTGGAGCTTCGAGCAGGAATTCATGACGCTGTTGAAAAAATCGGGCGTGGAATACGATCCGCGGTTCGTCTTCGGGTAGGTCCCTGCCGGGACCCTGGATCTAATTAACAACGATACCCAGGACTTCGTCCTGGGCTGGACTGAGATGTCCCGCAAGGCGGGACGGTTCGGCACGGCAACCGACATAGCACCTTACGCCCTAGCCCCTACCAGCGCCGCCTTCTCCTCGCCAAACTTCACCGACACCAGCTTCGACACGCCCGGCTCCTGCATGGTCACGCCGTACATCACGGGCGCCATGTTCATCGTCTTCTTACTGTGGGTGATGATGATGAACTGCGTCTGCACGCTCATCTCGCGCACCAGTTCGGTGAAGCGGCCGACGTTGGCTTCGTCGAGCGGGGCGTCCACCTCGTCGAGAATGCAGAACGGGCTGGGTTGGTACTGGAAGATGCCGACCAGCAGCGCCAGCGCGGTCAGCGCCTTCTCGCCGCCAGAGAGCAGCAGCACATTCTGTAGCTTCTTGCCCGGAGGCGACGCGACCACGTCGATGCCGCTCTCCATCGAGTTTTCCTGGTCGGTTAGCCGCATGAAGCCCTGGCCACCGCCGAACAGCTTGCTGAAGGTCTTGCCGAAGTTTTCGTTGATGATGTTGAACGCCTCTTCGAACTTCTGCCGCGAGATGACGTCGATCTCTTTGATCGTGTTCTGCGTGTTCTCGATCGATTGCAGCAGGTCCTGGCGCTGTGTCTCCAGGAATTGATGCCGCTCGGCCGTCTCTTTGTATTCCTCGAGCGCCATCATGTTGACCGGGCCCATGTTGTCCAGCCGGGTGCGCATCTCGCGATAGGCGTTGTCTTCATTGATCAGATCGCCGCCCGAGACGAGGGGCAGGGAAGTGTCGGCCATTAATTCGTCGCGCTGCTGGCTCAATTCCTGAACGCAGGTCTCGGCCATGTGCTGAATGTCCGACTGCACGCGGGCTTGTGCGGCTGAGAGTTCACCACGGCGATCACGCGCCGCATCCAGCGCCTCGCGCGCGGACTTCAATACGTCTTCCAGTTCGACAATCCGCAACCGCACGGCCTGCAATTCTTCCTGCAGCTCGCGATCGCGGTTCTGCGCTTCTTCGCGCTCTGCCGTCCACGCGATGATCTGCTCGGCGAGACGAACGTTCTCAACCTCGCGCTGCTGCTTCTCGGCGATCGCCGATTCCAGCTGCGCTCGCAGCTTGGCGAGATGATCGGAGACCTCCGACAGCATTGCCTCAATGCGTTGCACAGTCAGCATGGCTCCGCGCCGGCGCTCTTCCAGCGTCGCGACCGTCGCACGCACGTCGGCAGCTAGCTGCGCTGCCTCATCGCGATGCTGCCGCAGTACCTCGAGATTGCTCTGCGCCTCTTGCATCTCGGCTTCCAGACCGCGTTGCCGCTCTTCGTGGGCAAACAGCTCGCTCAGTTGCGAGGTGATGAAGTTCTCGCGATCGCGGTGCTCCTCGTCGATTCGTTGCAACTCGCGCTCGTAGGTTCCCAGCCGCTCACGCACGCGCGTCATCTCGCTCTCGAGTTGCCGGAGCGTGTGCTCGGAGGTCATGGCCTCGCGTTCGGATTCGCGCTTCTCGTCTTCCAGCCGCTCGACAAGCTCGGTCAGGTCGGCGATCTCGCGAGCGACTGCGGCGATGAAAGTCTCTTTCTGGCCGATGGCGCGCTCCAACTCGCCCATCTGCAACAGCACATCGCGCAGTTCGCGCTTCATCGAAAGCGGGCCCTGGCTGCGCTGCTTACCGCCGGTAACGGTCACGTTGTGGAAGCACTCGCCCGACTTCGAGAGGAAGAAGGCGTCGGGATTTTCCAGCGCGAGCGAGCGGCCGACTTCGGGATCGGGCACGATGTAGCCGTTCCCAAGCTTCGGCAGGATCACTTCCAGCGATTTGCCAAAGCCATTCAGCACGCGAATGCAGTGCTTCATCGGCACCACGCCCTCCGCACGCGACACCGGTTCCGCCGCCTCATCGACGTGGAAGGAGAACTTCGCCTGCGAATCTTCGGGGTGAACCAGGAACGTGGCGCGGCCATCGACATCGGTGCGCAACAGCCGCAGACCTTCGTCAGCCGCATCCCATGACTTCACCACGATGTAGTTCAGTTCGTCGCGCAGGAAGTCGTCGACTACATGCTCGTAGCGGTCTTCGACTTCAAGGAAGTCCGCCAGCACACCGGCCGGAGCGCGTCCGCCTTGCAGCGCTCCCGAGGTGAAGAGCTTGCGCACCGAGTCGGTCGCGTAGCCGTGCTCGGTGATGGCGCCTTCCAGCGAGGCGCGCTTGCCCATCAGCGACGCGTACTCGCCGCGCAGGGAATCGAGCTGGCGTTTGGCTTCGGTCTCGGCCGTGCGCTTGGCTTCGAGCTGCGAACGCGTGTCGACAATCTGCGACGAGATCATGATGACGCGCTGCGAGGCGGTCTCGAATTCCAGACCAAGCTGCCCGCGCTGGCCGCCGAAGCTTTCCAGTTGCTGGTTGGCTGTGGTGCGCTCGCTGTCCAGGCGCTGCGACTCGCGATTGAGTGCAGCCATGCGTTCTTCCGCCTGCGTGATGCGATTGCGCACTGCCGAAGCGTCGGAGACGGCTTGCAGGATCGCGTTGCGCCGCTCTTCTTGCTTGCGCTCGACTTCAATCAGCAATGCCGAGGCCGACGACGCTTCCTGCTGACGATGCTGCAGCTCCTGCTGAGCGTTGGTGACATCAACGTTAGCCGACTCCAGCGTCGCGCGATCGGTCTCCAACTCCTGCTGCAGTCGCGCCGCACGTTCCTGCGTGTTGGCGATCTCGGCTTGCGCGCCGGCAGAGCGAGCGTCGAGTTCGGCGCAACGCTCTTCATTCGTGCGGCGGCGAGCAGCGGCGCGATCGAGATCGAGAGCCAGCGAATTCAAGCGCTCGCGGTTTTCCTGCGATTCGCGCTCGATGGCATAGCCACGCTGCGTGCGATCGCCATGCTCGGTCTCCATTTGCTGCACGGCTTCGCTCTGCGCGTGAATCTCGTTGGCAACTTCGGTGAGTTGCTGCTCCAGCGATGTCGATTCGGCATCGAATTGCGCGAACTTGCTGGCCAACACAACGCGCAGCTTGGCTCGCATCTCGTCGCGCAGCTTGGCGTAACGCTCGGCCTTCGACGCCTGCCGCTTCAGCGAATTCATCTGCCGCGTGACTTCGTCGAAGATGTCGTTGATGCGGTTCAGGTTGAGCTTCGCGTCTTCCAGGCGCGCTTCAGCCAGGCGCTTGCGCGATTTGTATTTCGTGATGCCGGCGGCCTCTTCGATGATCGCGCGGCGGTCGGTGGGCTTGCTGCTTAGGATCTGCCCGATGCGGCCTTGCTCGATGATGGCGTACGACTCGGGGCCGAGGCCGGTGCCCATGAAGATGTCCTGAATGTCGCGCAGGCGGCAGAGCTTGCCGTTCAGAAGATATTCGCTTTCGCCGGAGCGGAAGAGGCGGCGGGTGATTTGGATTTCGCCGGCCTTGAAGGTGCGTTTGAACTTGCGGCGGCGGATTTTGAGGACGACCTGAGGTGTCGCGGAGCCGAGCTCAGCCGCGGGCCCACCCTCCCGCTGAAGCGGGAAGGGTGGGGCACCCGGACGTTCGGACCCGTCAGTACTCAACCCCTCACCTCCCGGGGCGTCCGATGCCGCCGGAGTTGGAGAATTGTCATCACGAGCGGAGCGAGGGATCTGGTGTTCGCCACTGGCATCAGTCGTCGCGGCCTCTTCGTCCGTCTGGCCCGGGCGCACTTCTTCGGAGTAGCTCTCTACATCGGCGGCGCGGGCGGCGCGCACGGCTGCTTCGTCCCAGTCGTCCTCGGCCATTTCGTCCTGGATGTCGATCTCCGGCTCGGCGACGTCGCCATAAACCACCGGGTCAACCAGCGTGAGCGACACCTCGGCCATGCCGGTGGGCTTGCGCTCGCGTGTGCCGTTGAAGATGACGTCCTGCATGTGGACGCCGCGCAGCAGTCGCGCCGACTGCTCGCCCAGCACCCAGGAGATGGCGTCGGAGATGTTCGACTTGCCGCAGCCGTTGGGGCCGACGATGGCGGTGATGCCGTCGCCCTGGAAGCGGAGGTCGGTGCGGTCGCAGAAGGACTTGAAGCCGAGGATTTGGAGCTTCTTTAACTTGAGCAAAACTCACTCCTTACGCGGTGAAGCTGATCCAACACGTCAGCGGTCCAAGCCGCCGGAAATTCAATCGCAGGGCAGCGGACCGAACCGGAAATCCCCCGAAATTAACCCCAACTGTACTTCTCTGGGCAACGGCGGTCAAGATACAAACCGCAATATGTTGGGGCTATTCTGTGGAAAACCCAGTATGTTGCACCGTCATGTTGGCAACTTGGAGATCGCTATTGAGGAAACCACCTTCGCGAGGCGGGAGAATGCAGCAGAGTAGTGCAATTGTAGAGGTCTTGACCGCCAGCCTGCAACCCGCAAATCCTCGGGAGTATCCGCCCGATTACCCCACCTTGGCTGCGTCCAGCCAAGCCGGCATAACGCGTACCAGGGTGGCATTGATCAGAATTGAGAGCAGCGAAGCTGCCAATGTCGCGTAGTAAAACTCGTCGCCGACCAGCCGGTTGGCATGCGCCACCTGTACCAGAATGAAAGAGAACTCCCCGATCTGCGTCAGACCGGTCCCGACGAGCAGCGACGTTCGCAGGCGATAACGAAACAGCTTTACGACGCCGGTCCAGACCGCCAGCTTGCCAAGGATGACCAGCAGCAGGATCGCCAGCAGCAGGCCCGGCCTCCGGATCACCTCCCGCGGATTGATGAGCACGCCCACGGTAACGAAGAACAGCGCGACGAAGGCATCGCGCAGCGGCAACATCTGGTCTAGCGCCCGATGAGCGTAGTCCGATGCGCTCACCATCAGCCCGGCAGCAAATGCGCCCAGCGCCAGCGACAGGCCAACCGCTTCGGTCAGCGCTGCCGTGCCCAGACAGATCGCGAGGATCACCAGCAGAAACAGCTCTTTGTTCTCGGCTCGCGCGACGCGTGCCAGCCATCGCGGCACCAGGTACACCGCGAGGAAAAAAATCGGCGCCAGAATCAGCGCAGCCTTACCGAGCGCCAGCCCGACGCCCAGCAGATGATGCGGCGACAGTGTAGCCAGCGTCGGCATCAGGATGGTCAGTGCGACCACCATCAAGTCCTCGACTAGCGTGATGCCGATCATCACCTTGCCGTGCGGCGACTGCAGCTCGCCGCGATCGATCAGCAGCCGCGACAGCACCATCGTACTGGCGACCGAGACGATCATCCCGACGACCATGCCGCAGCGTGCGCCCCAACCCAGCATCGCGCCCACTCCCGCCCCCAGCGCCGCCATCAGCGCCACGCCCAGCGGCCCGCCGATCAGCGCCACCCACTTCACTTCGGCCAGCTCGTCCAGCGAGAACTCCAGGCCGATGGTGAACATGAGCAACACAACGCCGACTTCGGCGACGATCTGGAAGGTATGAGCCTCGCGGACTGCCGGACCCAGCGTGTACGGACTGAGCGCGATCCCTGCCAGCACGTATCCCAGAATCAGCGGCTGGCGCAGCTTCCACGCCACCGCTCCGCCGAGAATGGCAGCGATGAAGATGTAAGACAGCTCTTTGAAGATGACAGCGTGTTCAGCCATGAGAAACCGTTGCCGGTTATCAGTTGTCAGCCAAGTGTCGCCCCGGCAAGCTTCGGTCTCGGTATGGTAGATGAGAGGAACGGCTCAAGGCGAAAGCACCGGGCGTGGATTGTTAGAATCGGCCGTACCTAGAAGCGGACACTCAGGGCTGAGAGACGACCGTTCCCGATTGCAACAACGCGCGCAAATTCTCCAGCATGGCCTGACGCCTTCCCAATTCCCGCATCTCTTCTTCGCTGAAGCGTTCGGCGCAACCTGCGACCGTTCGCCAGCCCTGTTCGGAAAGGATACGGCGATATTCCGAGTCGGCGGCCGTGACAGCGATGTCGTTCAAGGCGCGCAGCAGCCGCAAACTCACGGCCATGTCGCTCTTGGAATAAATGCGGATCTGCTCGAAGGCAGCCTCCAACAGGCGATCGAAGTGGATCGACTCGATGCTGGCGCGAACGATGCCGGGAGGATCGTAGAGCAGATCGTCGGGCACCTGGCGCGAGGCGAAACGAATCAGGATGCGGCTGAGCTGGTCAACGCAGTTGATGGCCGTGGTGGGATCATTGACCGCGGGCGAAATGGCGCGCAGGGCAACGTCGACAATCTGCAACACGCCGAACTCGATGTCCTGTTGCAGTGTTCGAGTCGGGCCCAGATCAAACGCGGCAAGCAACTCCTCCGTCGCCGTCTCCGGCAGCCGGTTCGCTTTGGAGACCATCACCAGCGGCACCCCGGCTGGAACGAAATGCCCCACGCGCCGCAACACCCGCACCGTGACGTGATAGTGCTTGGCCACGGCAACCAATCGAGACTTGTCGACGAACCGAATGTAGCCGGAGGCGGAGCTCAAGATCGGTGCCTCTGTCGGATTCGGCCGCAGCGGCTCAACCCGCTCGAGGCGCTCGGGATGATGTGGCCACGGCATCATCTCATCGATCATCGCCTCCGTCTCCGCTGCGATTCGGTCGACGATGTTGTTGACGCTGATTGCCCGCGAGATGTGGTGAATAAAGAACAGCAACAAGCCGACGCAGCAGAGCGCCAGAATCATCGCGCCCAGCACCGTTCCCACCGGCGCAAACGGATGCGGCGCACTTCGTGCCGTGGGCAGCGCCGCCATGCAATACGAGAACGTGCCGAGGAAGAATCCCAGCGTCCATTGCGTCACGCGGTCGCGCGAGAAGCTGACGATGATGCGCGGGGAAAACTGCATTGAGGCCAGCGTCAGCGTCATGAGCAGGATGGCGAAGACGATCGACACCACCGTCATGGTCGAAGTGGCAATTCCGGTCAGGATGGCTTGCGCGACTTGCGGATCGGAGTGAGAAGGGAACAGAACCTTCGGCACCCATGTGCTGACCGTAGGAAATTCTTCTTCCAGCCAGGAGAACACCGCTCCGGCCGAGCCCAGCACCACCACGATCGCCAGCGGGCGAACCAGGAAGCCGCCACGCAGGTTGTACATGGCTTGGCGAAGCAATAATGGCAGGCGCTTGGGCATGGTTTCTCGAGGCTATCAGGCTATCTCATAATTCGCTTGTATCAGGACGCGGC
>Ga0335078_10016625_pt1 | contig 10924 bp, 7 predicted proteins | sample Lox_Sample_32_FD_206711 | JGI IMG/M metagenome (GOLD analysis project Ga0335078, IMG submission 206711) | Soil microbial communities from Loxahatchee National Wildlife Refuge, Florida, United States - Lox_Sample_3.2 | ecosystem: Environmental > Terrestrial > Soil > Wetlands | place: USA: Florida... | reverse complement strand
CTCAATGGCATCCCGCCCGCCGGTTGGGGCCCAATCGATGGCGACACCTCGCACATCCACTTCTGGGAGTTCCACAGCACTGACTCTAACGCCCGCCCTATCGACATCACAGCGCGCCACCCAGTCTCGAAGCAACTCATCGAATCGCGCGATGCCCAAATCATCGCGAATTACAGCGATCCGGCATTCGTCCTCGGCGGCTGGATCCCCGTCGTTGATCAGTAGCTGAACCTTCGCATAGCTGAACCCTAGGCAATCCATGGCGCGATCGGCGTCCAACGCGCGCAGTGATCGATTCGCTGGACTTGCAAGGCTCTCCAGCCTGGACGCTGGATGGCCGATACATCACCTCCGCCGCCAACGATCGCGGTGTGCCGCATCTTTCCAGGTGCCCATCGACGGCGGTTCGCCTTCTCCCCTTCTTCCCGCTTGCTCGCTCAATCCGGCATGGCAGCTCCGGCCGCTTCGTGGTCTACTCGGGCCCCGACATCGGCGCCATGTTCACACTGAAAACGCTGGCGCCCGATGGCCAAGCCTGCTCGCTTCCGCGCCTGACCGTCCTGACCCGTGTCGCTCGGCATCTGAAATTCCTCTCGGGCGGACGCGAACTCGCCGTCCTGCGCGGAGGCATCGAACAAAGATCTTTGGCTGATGGACCCTGAAGCCGGCGTCGAGAGGCAACTCACCAACCTCCCTGAGGATTTCGATATTCGAGACTTCAACATTTCCCCGGACGGCCGTGAAAGTTGTCTTGGAACGCGTCCAGGAGCGCTCCGATATCGTCCTCCTCGATCTCAGCATCGGTTCGCGCACGGCCAACGAATAATCCGACTCCAAGCCTGAGCGAGGCAGTGGTGAGCCAGTCACACTCCAAAACAGCAATTCATACTAATCCTGTCCGATCTACCTCCTTTCAGACGCCAACAGCGCCCCGGTCGGAGCGAACTCGCCTTTCTCAGCCGTGGCGATGTATCCAGAAGTCCGCGCTGTTTATAATCGCGTCCACTCGCCTGCGACGTCCCTCTGCGATGTGCCGGCGCGCGCGAGTAACCACTCGTTACGCGTTGTCTTCACTCGATGGGATCAACTCTCTCGATCAGCAGCGACACCAGGAACTCCAGCGCCGCCGCGCCGCGTTTCCAATCCTGGATCCGCCCTGGCATCCACATACTGCCGCTAAAGAGTGAATGATTTTTGTCGACGGAGCCTCGTGCACTTGACGGCCGGCCGACACACCCCACACGCACGTGACCGCGGGCTGACAAGCCGCCAGAGCTTCGTAAGGAGTGACATTGCAGCGAATACAACGCGATAAAAGCAATGCACAATCGCAGTCACAAGTGCATGAGCTGTTCCGTCGCACCAAGTGAGAAGGAAGTTCAGAAATACCTCGATTCGAAAGGAAAGAACAGTCATGAAAATCGTAGTAATTGGCGGTACCGGACTCATTGGATCGAAGCTTGTCAAAATGCTTCGCGAACAAGGGCACGAAGCAGTGGCCGCGGCACCCAATACCGGCGTTAACAGCATTACTGGCGAAGGACTCGCTAACGCGCTGAAAGGCGCCTCCGTGGTCGTCGATGTGACGAACTCGCCTTCCTGGGAAGACGCCGCAGTGCTGAAATTCTTCGAGACATCCACCCGGAACCTTCTTACCGCTGAAGGAGCCGCCGGCGTCGGGCATCACGTCGCGCTGTCCGTCGTCGGAACGGAACGTCTCCTTGAAAGCGGCTTCTTCCGGGCAAAGCTTGCTCAAGAGAACTTGATCAAGGCCTCCTCAATTCCATACACAATCGTCCGCGCGACGCAGTTTTTCGAATTCATAACAAAGATCGCCGACTATTCCACCGACGGCAGCCAGGTGCGCCTGCCGCCAGTTCTCTTTCAGCCGATGGCGGCCGATGATGTGGCGAGCGGAGTAGGGGCAGCCGCAACGAACCCACCCGCGAATGGCATCGTTGAAATCGGTGGACCCGAACAGTTTAGCCTGGATGAAGTCGTCCGGCGGGCGCTCGCGGCGCTTCGGGATCCGCGCCAAGTGAACTCCGACCCAAACGCGCGCTACTACGGCATCCACGTGAGCGAGAGATCGCTGGTCCCAGATAAGGGCGTCCGGCTCGGCGCGACGCGTTTCGAAGACTGGCTCAAGCAGTCTGCAAAACGAACCCCGAAGCCGTCTCTCCAGCCGGCATAAGTACAGCGGAGGCAGCATCGAAGAGCCCACATCGAATGTCTTTGCTGGCATCTCTGCTTGCTGGAACCCTGATCGCGCAGGACGCTCAGGCGCCGGTGCTGATTCCTGTCAACCCGGCGTCAGCCCGCGTTACTGCTTCATCAAAACTGAATTCAGGACAACAGTAACGGCACAATTGCGGCCAGCAGCCGCGCAGAGGGGTGGGTCGCGCCCCTCTCGCAACTTGTTCCAAAAGAAGTCCCACCTGGTGGGGGCCATTTTCATCGCTACGACGCATAAGGTTCCGTCTTCGATCTGACTACCACAAACGGGGAACGCATCCTCCACCGGAATCGGTTACTCGAAAAGGCTCCCATCCGGGGATTCGGCCAAAACGCGAATCGGGCATAAATAAGGAGCATTAGTTTCCGCTGACACAGTCATTCAAAGGAGATTGACAATGTCCCAAATGACCGCTACACAACGAGGCACCGAGCAGGCCTCCGGCCAGAATGCGATCCGCCCATTTCACGTAAATGTTCCGGAAGCGGAACTCATCGAATTGCGCAGACGTATCAACGCGACCAACTGGCCGGAACGCGAAACGGTTCCGGATGCGACGCAAGGCGTGCAGCTCGCGACCATTCAGGCGCTGGCGCGCTATTGGGCAACAGACTATGACTGGCGCAAGATCGAGGCGAAACTGAATGCGTTGCCGCAGTTCATCACGGAGATCGATGGACTGGATATTCATTTCATTCACGTCCGTTCCCGTCACGAAAACGCATTGCCCCTGATCGTCACGCACGGATGGCCCGGTTCGATCACCGAGCAGTTGAAGATCATCGATCCGCTGACTAATCCAACCGCACACGGCGGAACTGCATCCGACGCTTTCGATGTCGTGATCCCATCCATGCCCGGCTACGGCTTTTCCGGCAGACCGGCCACCACTGGATGGGACCCCGCCCACATCGCGCGTGCGTGGACCGTGCTGATGAAACGCCTCGGCTATAAGAAGTTCGTGGCGCAGGGTGGCGACTGGGGCGCAATCATCACCGAACGGATGGGCGTGCAGGCGCCGCCGGAATTGTTGGGCATCCACACCAACATGGCCAACGTGATTCCACTTGACATCGACAAGCTGGCATTTTCCGGCGCTCCGGCGCCCGCGAATCTCTCGGCCGACGAGAAGCTCGCTTACGACCGTCTGAGCTCCGTCTATGCGAAGGGCATCGCCTACGGCTTTCAAATGGGGTTGAGACCGCAGACGCTGTACGGGATAGCGGACTCACCCGTAGGCCTCGCGGCGTATTTCCTGGATCACGACGCGCGCAGTTACGAAATGATCGCACGTGTCTTCGCCGGCGGGACCGAAGGCCTCACCCGAGACGACGTCCTCGACAACATCACGCTCACCTGGTTGACGAATACCGCGCTCTCAGGGGCCCGTCTCTATTGGGAGAACAAAGGGTATTCGTTTTTCGGCGTCAAAGGCGTCGTTGTCCCGGTCGCTGTGAGCGTCTTTCCTGACGAACTCTATCCTGCTCCAAAAAGCTGGGCGGAGCGGGCGTACCCCAAGCTGATTCACTTCAACAAGCTCGACAAAGGCGGTCACTTTGCGGCCTGGGAACAGCCGAAGCTCTTTTCAGAAGAGCTTCGCGCGGGCTTCAAGTCGTTGCGGTAGGTCTTTTCACAAGCGCAAAGGGTGCGGCGCGCACCATCAATGGAGACAGGAACTGTTTCCCGCCGCGCTCGGTCTTGCGCGAGTTCCTTAAAAAGGAGAGGAGAAAATACGCCATGCCTGACCATTCGCAGTTCAACATCGACCGCACCTATCCGGGCCTGTGGACGATCACCTTCAACAACCCGCCGATCAACATCTTTGTTCCCACAACGATCGTCGAATTGGGAGCGTTAATGACCGAGCTCGAAGCGGACCCGTCCGTGAAGGCAATAGTGTTCCAGTCGGCGAATCCCGAGTTTTTCGTCGCCCATCTCGACGTAGCCAAGGCAGCGGAACGGCCAGAGGTGCTGGACCTTTGGCGGGAGTTTGTGCTGCGCCTCGCGGCCGCCCCAGTTGTGAGCATCGCCAAGATTCGAGGCCGCACGCGCGGCATCGGTAACGAGTTCGTGCTGGCCTGCGATATGCGGTTCGCCAGCCGGCAAACCGCCCTGTTCGGCCAACCCGAGGTCGGCGTCGGACTGATCCCGGGTGGTGGAGCGCTGGAGTGGCTCCCGCGCCTGGTAGGCCGCTCGCGCGCACTTGAGATCGCTCTCAGCGCCGACGATTTCGATGCGGATATTGCCGAGCGCTATGGCTGGGTGAACCGCACGCTGGATGATGACGCCCTGGACGCGTTTGTCGATACCCTGGTCCGACGTCTGGCTTCGTTCGGTCGTGAAACGCTAGCCGCGGCGAAGGCCCAGGTCAATCGATTCGGGATGCCGACAGCGGCCGAGCTTCAGTCGAGCAACGACAAGATCTTCCCGCTGCTGGCCTTGCCAGATGCACAAGCGCGCCGTCCCAAGCTCCGCAACATCGGTTACGGCGTTCCGAGCGACTTCGAGTTGAACTTCGGCCGGTACCTCCCTTCGTTCGGGCGGGCGGACGGCGATGAGACGGGACACGAGAGGTAGACATGAAACCCTGGAAAACCGTTTTGCTGATCCTGTTAGCTCTCGCGGTTGCGGCGGCGGGATACGGGTCGATTCTTGTGCGACGAGGCTTCAGCGCACTTGCGACACCGTCGGCGATTGAAGAGTTCGCGGCCACAACAGCACGGAAAATCGCCGTGCCGTCCGCGTATCGCCAACTTCGTAATCCGATCCAGCCTTCAACGCAGAACATTCGGGCAGGCATGGAGCACTTCTCCGATCATTGCGCCACGTGCCATTCGAATAACGGAGGGGGCCAGTCGTTCATTGGCAAGGGCCTCTATCCGAAACCGCCCGACTTGCGTGCGGCCGGAACGCAGAACAAGAGCGATGGCGAGCTCTACTACACAATTCAAAATGGAGTTCGTTTAAGCGGCATGCCAGCCTTCAGCGAAGCGCACACTGCCGAGAAAACCTGGCGCTTGGTTTTGTTCATCCGGCACTTACCTCAGATCACCCCCGAGGAACTCAACGAGATGAAGGCGCTGAACCCGAAGAGGCAGGCGAATCCAGCGAATTGGTGAACGACGGGGACCGCCCCGGAAAACCACCATCACTAAAGAAACACGCGGTGCGGCTAGAGTGGGCGCAAGAGCTCGGCTTGGCGTTTCGTGCCTGGCAGTGCACATCGCGACACGCTTAATTTGAGACCGGCGTGTTCGTCACATCCAAAGGGCAGCTTCAGTCGATCGCGAGAATTAGTAATTGGTCCAGGATCATCGAAGCAGTTCTCATCCGTAGGCTCAGGAATCACCGAGCGTAAGACTGGAATTGCGACTCGGAACCAACACTAGACCATGCGAAGGTTGGTCTCTGACCTTTTCACTTGAGAACACATAGACACGTAAGCAAGGAGATTTGTTATATGAGCGCGATAGCTTCCACAAGGACAGATGCGGCGGCGAAAAACGCACCCACGTCCGGCCGGCTCTTTTTCCTAGACCTCAGCGGCGGCCGCATACTGTCCGCAAACCCTGACGGCTCCGATTTGAAGACCATCATCAACGAAGGCCGGAAGTTGCCCGATGGCCTGGTACTCGATGTCCTCGCCGGGCACATCTACTGGACCAATATGGGTGATCCAAACAGGAATGATGGCTCCATCATGCGGTCGGATCTCAATGGCGAGAACATGATCACCATCGTTCCGCCTGGCGGCACGTTCACGCCGAAGCAGCTCCAGCTCGAGAAGAACAGCGGCAAGCTTTACTGGTCGGACCGGGAAGGCATGCGGGTGATGCGCGCAAACCGGGACGGGTCGGAAATCGAAACTCTCGTGGATACGAGCCTGGGCGATTCGCGGCCGGGATCGGATCCGAGGAAATGGTGTGTCGGCATTGCCGTGGACACTGACGGCGGCAAGTTCTATTGGACGCAAAAGGGTGGTCCCAACGCGGGTTTGGGTCGAATTTTTCGGGCCAACATCCAAGTTCCGCAAGGTCAGTCGGCCGAGAACCGCACGGACATTGAGCTTCTTTACGACAATCTTCCGGAGCCGATCGATCTGGACCTCGATCCGGTGAATCGGGAGCTATACTGGACCGACCGCGGCGACCCGCCGCGTGGCAACACGGTGAACCGCGCGCCCATGGACCCGCAGACCGAAAATGGCAAGGAGCCTGAGATCCTTTTCACCCATTTGATGGAAGGCATCGGCCTGGCTCTGGACCTGAAGGGCGGTCGAATGTTCATGACCGACTTCGGCGGTTCGGTATACACCGCCAATCTCGATGGGTCGAACCGGAGGAGATTGCTGTTTGCTGAAGGAAACCTAACCGGCATTGCCTACGCGGAAGTGCCGTCCGGATATTGAGCGACAACGCCGTACGACAACGCGCACCCGGCCGAGATTTTGCATCGAAGCGCAGGGCGAGGCTAGGTCGCCGCTGGACGGAGTCGGTGGCTCGGTGCTCCCATCGCCGTGGAGCTCCTTTGATACTCTGAAATTTGCCTACCATTGTTCGCTAATCCGCGCTTCGCAGGGCGCTGACCTTTTCATCCTGCCGCCTGGCGGCTAGGCGGGAGCCGTGTGTTCAAGTCCTTTGAATACGGAGCGAACAAAAATGTCTAGGAATGATCTCTTTCGAGGCCGAGTCTCATTCGGTGCTCAGGAAAAGTATCGTGTATTGCTCGAAGACCACCGCCAAATCGACGCCGAGCCGTCCGGGGCGCTGCGGGCCTACGCCCAATTGCCGGCTGTTGGAGATTTTGTGTGGGTGCGTCCGGCCTCTGAGTTTTCCCTGATCGAGGAAGTGGAGGCGCGGAAGACAGCTTTTATCCGCAAAGCCGCTGGACGAGCGCATGCTTCCCAATGCGTGGCGGCCAACATCGACATCTGTTTCGTCGTTTGTGGCCTCGACGGCGACTTCAACCTGCGTCGCGTTGAACGCTACCTGGTGCTGGCCTGGGAAAGTGGAGCACGCCCCGTCGTCGTGCTCAACAAAGAAGATGTTTGCGTGGATGTGAGAGCAGCCTTAGATGTGGTGTGTTCCGCTGCCGGAGACGCGGAGGTAGTGGCTATCAGCGCGCGCCGATCCGTTGAGCCGCTGCGCCCATGGCTTGGGCCCGGTGCAACGGCGGTGCTCCTCGGTTCATCCGGCGCTGGAAAATCGACCATTGCGAATGCCCTGACTGGGCGCGCCCTCGCCACACACGAAGTTCGCCCGCACGACTCTCGTGGAAGACACACCACCACGTCCAGCATGTTAATGGCATTACCCGGTGGGGCATGGCTTATTGACACACCGGGAATGCGGGAACTGGGATTGCTGGCAGGCGAGACATCGCTTGATTTGGGATTTTCCGAGATCGCCGCACTGGCGGCGCAATGTCGTTTCGGTGATTGCGGGCACCATCAGGAGCCAGGCTGCGCTGTGCGACAAGCATTGGAGGATGGCACGATTCCCGCGGACCGGTGGTTGAGCTTCACGAAGCTCCAGCGCGAGGCTCGCCATCACGCCCTTGAGGCTGATCCACGGGCCCAGCGCGCCGAGAAGCAGAAGTGGAAAACGATTCACAAAGGAAACAGGCGAATGTATCGCGAACGGGGCCGATAGCGAGCTTGGCACTCCCAAGACGGCGCCCAATCAGACGGCGCCTGGCACTGAGAATGGGACAATCGTAAATACAACCTGAACCTCGGCCTCGACACCTCCCATGGCAACAGCGGCTCAACGCGGCATCGCCAGTTCAGTGAATCTATCGCACGGTGACCGCGTCGAGCTCAACGTTGGCAGCGAAAATCTGCTGGCCGAACCCGAAGAGATATTCGGCTCCTGGCGAAGAAGCTTAGTCGCGGTGACCACGTGTTCGACGGCATCCATGACTGGAGTTGGAATTCCGCAGGCAGCGCCACTGACCGCCGGCCGCTCGGACTTGGACACAGTTGCTCCATGGCATCGCAAGGGCGCCAATCTACAACGTGAGCATCTAGTTCACAACCCAACACCCGCTTCGCAGATTACCTGTAAACATTTGCCATGACTGCGCGCCGCCCGCGATCCTGCCCGATTCGTTGACGATGCGGAGTTTCCATTGCCAACCCGGATTTCGCGGCTGTCATGACGCATCGGTCATGCCAATGCAAGGGAACCGCGACGAATCTCCATATTCACGATCCGGGCGTTAGGAGCGCGCCGAAGCAACGAAACCCCACGAGCCTTCGGGTCGCCAATCGATGGATTGAAATCCGCACGAGTCGAATAGGTTTGTTAGGTCTCGCTTATCGTAAATGCGCATGTCGCCCATATGCAGGAATCGGACAAGCGAATTCAACACGTCGCGAACGGGCGATGGCACTGTGGGATCGGCGAGAACCACCAGCCCTTTGCGGGTGAGCACCCTGTGAAATTCGCTCAGTGCCCGCTTCGGATTGGGATAGTGATGAAAGGAATCGACACAAAAAACGTAGTCGAACGTGGCGTCTTCCCAAGGCAACGACTCGGCGTCCCCGAGTTTGATCTCTGCTCGCGCTCCCAGACGTTCGGTTGCTACGCGAATCATCTCCGGAGCAATGTCGAGCCCGGCAAGTCTCAGTTCCGGATAGTTAACCGCCAGCGTCGCGAGCAGAACGCCGGGACCGCATCCTACATCCAGCACGGTGCCGCGCAGGGGCGTGTCGATGCAGGCTAGTGCCGCTTTCTTCATTCTCGCGGAGTGCCGGCCGGCAAACGTTGCCTCGTACCGAGCGGCATGCCGGTCGAACATGCCTCTGGCGAGTCTTTTTGCTCTCTCCGTGCCCAAGCTATGTTCGAGGGAACCGGCAGTGACCACGTCGCGGTCAGCTCGCGTGGGAAAGCCGGAAACTGCGCGTGCGATGATGCGGCGTGCCTCCCGCCCTTCCGGGGTCGGCAACAGAGGATAGTTGTGTTGAAGTCCATTGCGCACATGCATCTCGACTGGAACACCCGCACGCGCCGCCTTGTTCGCAAGAGTAACGATGTCGGGATGGTATAAATCATGCGTGCCCGTGAAAATCAGCATCGGCGCCAAACCTTCAAAGCTTCCATTCAAAGGACTGACGAACGGATGTGCAACGTCGAGGTCGCCCGCGTACATGCGGAACGCCTCAATCATGCCGGGAATATCCTGCATCACATCGCAAGCCGCGTCGGCCTGCGTGCATTGGTTCAACATGCCATTTGCCCCGGGACAGATCAAAATCAGCGCGTTCGGCTGAGGAAGGCCGGCTTCACGCAACCATTGCGCGGCCGCCACACTCAACCCGCCGCCCGCGGAGTTGCCAACAACTGTCACATTCTGCGCGCCAACAGCCTCGATGAGATCGCGCAACATCCGCCCGGTAGCCGGCACCACCTCCTTCGCAGTCCCGTGCGGCGCCAGCGGATAGATTGGGACGACGCAATGCGCACTCGTCTGCTTTACCAAGTAACCAACAAACTTCCAGTGGGTACCAACAATCTCGTGAACATAAGCGCCGCCGTGCAGGAAAATTACGTGATGTTGCGCGCTACCACTTTTTGCGGGCTCGACGTGATATACCACCCAGCCTTCGGCGAACCGCGGATCAACCTTAACCTTGTGCCCTAATCGGGCGGGACGATGAGGCGCCGGTCGCAGTGCCAACTTCCGAGTACGCTCTTGAACCACGGCAGCCGATGCCCACCACTTCCTCCGGCCGGAGAGCAGTATCAAATGATCCATTAGCCGGCTTCGCAGGCTAGGTTGAACATCTGGCCAAACGATCTTCGGAAGCAATGCGTCACCACCAACTCCCTCCCGCTTCTGATACGGAATCAATTCATCCATCTTGATTAACCTCCCAAGGCCTTCCGTACCGCCGACTTGGAGCGGCTCGGCGTATCCCAAGCGTTTCCACACGGCAGTGCCGGCACGCGGCCCCTTTACAAATTATGAGCTATAGCTCATAATTGTCTACTCGCATTCCCGTCACATGCATATGACTCCAAAACCACGTACTAACCCAAGGAAATCAGCCTCTCAAGAGAGATCGCGCCTTACAGTCAATACGATATTGGAAGCGACCGCTCGCGTTTTAATGAAGGATGGTTATGACCGGGCCAGCACCAACAAAATCGCTGCCGTGGCAGGCGTCAGTATTGGCTCGCTCTACCAGTATTTTCCGAGTAAGGAGGCGCTGGTTGCCGCCGTCAGCGAGCGCCATTCGCACGAAGTGTTGCAGTTGATGCGTAACGCCCTGGTCAAGGTAGCCAATCGCCCGATCGAGGTGGCGGCGCGCGAATTCGTTTCGGTCGCAATCGACGGTCATCGCGTCAATCCCAAGCTTCATCGCGTCCTTGCCGAACAGATCCCACGTATTGGGCGACTTGAAAATGTCGAGGCGATCAACCGGGACGTTTACGCATTAATTCGGGGTTATCTCGACGCTCATCGGGAGGAGATCGACGTAGCTGATCTCGATATCGCAGCCTTCATCTGCGTGACTGCCGTCGAGGCGCTGACACACACGGCAGTCTTGCACCGCCCGGATATGCTTACTGACGAGAAAGCGGAAAGATTTGTGGACGAGGTAACGGACCTCGTAGTCCGGTATCTGCGAGGGTATAAAACATTTTGTGTAAGAGGCGTTCTCCGAGAGAATAGGAGAACGAA
>Ga0335078_10016624_pt1 | contig 10924 bp, 11 predicted proteins | sample Lox_Sample_32_FD_206711 | JGI IMG/M metagenome (GOLD analysis project Ga0335078, IMG submission 206711) | Soil microbial communities from Loxahatchee National Wildlife Refuge, Florida, United States - Lox_Sample_3.2 | ecosystem: Environmental > Terrestrial > Soil > Wetlands | place: USA... | reverse complement strand
ATACCCGTGTCGACCCGATGCACGCCAAAAAAATGGCCGCGCTGCTACAAGCCGAAGCTGCCAATGGACAGAGCCGCGAGCGTCCCATCCTGCTGCGCATCGAAACCAAAGCCGGGCACGGTGCGGGGAAGCCCCTTACCAAGCAGATCGAAGAGCAGACCGACATTTACTCCTTCCTCTTTTGGCAGTTGGAGATCAAGCCGTAAGACAGTTACCACGCCGGGTCTAACCCATGCGACCTTCGCCGTCCTGATCGATCGGTTCTTTGCAGTTCGCGCGGGCGCTCGAAAGCAGTTGGCTCCCGCGACGTGCGTTCGGCTCGCCCAGCGCCTTTCCGGCAGTGACGGCTCTGCCCGCCCAAAAAATCTCGCTCGTGCGGCCATTTTCTCTTGACATCTGGGCTCGACTCGATAATATGCCAACAATATTTATTCACAGTAGTGAATATTTATTCATAATGAATAAAGTTCTTCGACAACGGGCGGTTCTGGAAGTGCTGCGTCAGGGACCGATTGCAAGCCAGGAAGATTTGCAGCGGGCGCTGCGTAAGCGTGGCTTCAGGGTGGGGCAGGCGACGCTATCGCGCGACATCCGCGATTTGCAGCTGAGCAAGACGGCGAGCGGTTACTCGTTGCCTCAGGGGGAGACGGCGGTGGCGGCCTTGCCGCCGGTCTCGCGTTTGGTGCGGGAATTCGTGCTCGATGCCCGAGCGGCGGGAAATCTGCTGGTGATTAAGACCATCGTAGGCAGCGCCCAGCCGGTGGCCGCGGCGCTCGACGAGGAAGAGTGGCCGGAAACGGTGGGCACGATCGCGGGCGACGACACGATTCTGATTGTCTGCCCCGACCCGGGAGGCGCGAAGAAGTTGGCACGTCGGATTGAGGAGATGCTTCGGTGAAATCGGGAAAGCTTCAGACCGCGATTGTAGGCGCGACCGGATATACAGGGCTCGAACTCACTCGCATTCTTCTGCGTCATCCCTACCTCGCTCCGCCGCTCTTCGTGCAGCGCTCGCTTGCAAACGAAGCTCCTCACGATCTGGCCGAGGTGTTTCCGGTGCTATCCGGCAATGGCGGCTATCCTCTCCGGGCCCTCTCTTGGCCGGCCCTGAAACGGCAAGGCGTGGAATTGCTTTTTCTGGCCACGCCGCACGAGGCGTCGCGTTCGCTCGTGCCAGAGGCCCTGGCCGAAGGCCTGCGGGTAATCGATTTGAGCGCAGCTTGGCGCCTTCAGCGCCCCGAGCACCGTGCTGTCTATCAGTTTCAGGATGAGGATTCGGTCTCCGCCGCTGAACTCACCGAAAAGGCGGTCTACGGCTTGCCGGAGTTGCATAGCCAGCGCATTCGAGAGGCAATGCTGGTGGCAAACCCCGGGTGTTACGCGACTTCCGTGATTCTGGCCCTGGCGCCGCTGGTTGAGGCCGGCCTTGTCGATACGCAGCGGGGCATCATTTCCGACTCCAAGTCGGGAGTCTCAGGAGCCGGCAAGGAACCGACGGCGCGAACGCATTTCGTTTCCGTGGCCGACAATTTGTCGGCCTACGCGGTATTCAACCACCGCCATGTGGGCGAGATTCTCGAGCAATTGAAGCTGGAAGACTCGGTGCTCACCTTTACACCCCACCTGCTTCCGATTCCGCGGGGCATTCTTTCGACCATTTACGTGTATTTAAATCGGATGGTCAGTCGAAAGGACCTCGAAGCCACCTTGCGGAACTTCTATCAGGGGCGCCGCTGGGTGCGAATCTTTTCCACCCCCAAGCTGCCCGAAATCCAGTCCTCGCTGCACACCAATTATTGCGATATCGGATTCTGTTTGGCCGAGGACGGCCGTCGCTTGGTGCTCGTTTCGTGTTTGGATAACTTGCTCAAGGGCGCCGCCGGACAGGCGGCCGAGAACCTAAACCTTATGTACGGATGGAGCGAGGAGGCGGGGCTGGCGTGAAAATCGTAGTCAAAATCGGAGGCGTGGCGCTCGAGCAACAATCGACACGCCGTAAATGTGCCCGGGCCGTCGGGGAACTCGCCCGGGATGGCCATCAGGTCACGGTGGTGCACGGTGGAGGGCAGGCGCTCACCCGGACGTTGCAGCTTTTGGGCCGAGAGAGCGAGTTCGTCGACGGTCTAAGGGTTACCGATCGGAAGACCCGTGACGTCGCCCTCATGGTGCTGGCCGGTCTGGTGAACAAAAATCTGGTGGCGGCCATTCAGGGCGAGGGATTTCCGGCGCTTGGTCTGTCGGGCGGAGACGGAGTCTCCTTCCGCGCCCGCAAAAAGCAAAGGCTGGGCTGCGATCTTGGCTTTGTAGGGGAAATCTCGTCGGTCGATTCGCGCTGGCTCGAACTCATCGCGAAAAACGGCGGCATTCCCGTACTGTCGTCGGTCGCGCTCGGTGTTGATGGCGAATATTACAACGTCAATGCCGACGAGATGGCGGCTGCCTGCGCCGCCGCCTGCCATGCCGATGCCCTCATCTTTCTCACGGACGTGGCTGGGGTGAAGGATCGGGAGGGCGCGGTGATTCGTTATCTGACCACCGTCGAGGTGGCGGATCTGGCCGCCGATCGGGTCATTGGCGGTGGCATGTTGCCCAAGCTTGAGGCCTCGAAAGAGGCGCTGCGCCGAGGGGTGAGGCGAGTGCGCATCTTCCCTGCCGAACAAGCGGACGTCTTGCCGCAGTTTTTTTTCCGCAAACTGGAATACGGTACGGAGGTGACTTCGGCATGAACCTGAGTAGCGTCATGCGTTCCGAACACGAGCTTCTTCTGCCCACCTATGACCGCCAGAAGGTGCTGTTTGAAAAGGGCCGGGGCGTTTACCTGTGGGACGTCGACGGCGATCCCTATCTGGATTTCCTGAGTGGAATCGGCGTCAATGCCCTGGGCCACCGGCATCCGGCGATTCAGCGCGCGTTGCGGCAGCAAGCGAGCCGGCTCATTCACGTCTCGAACTTGTTCTTCCATCCTTATCAGGCGGAGCTCGCCCGGCGACTCACCAAAATCTCCGGCCTCGACCGGGCTTTCTTCGCTAATAGCGGCACCGAGGCCTGGGAAGGCGCCCTGAAGCTGGCGCGTGCCTATGCGCGCACTCGCTCGACCAACGGCCACCGACCGAAGTGGCGAATCCTCGCTCTCGATCACTCCTTTCACGGTCGCACCATGGGTGCGCTCGCGACCACCGGCCAGTCGAAGTACCGAGATCCTTTCGGCCCGCTGGTGCCGGGTGTCAGTTTCGTCCGCTTCAACGACGTAGAAGACCTCAAGCGGCAATTCGATGCCACGGTGTGCGCCGTTTGCCTGGAGACGATCCAGGGAGAAGGCGGAATTCGCCCTCTCGACAAGGATTTCCTCGGAGTTGCCCGGGAGCTGACCAGGAAAGGTGGGGCGTTGTTGCTGCTCGACGAGATCCAGTGCGGCTTGGGACGTACCGGGCGCTACTTCGCCTATCAGCACTATAAGGTCGAGCCCGACATCGTGACCCTGGCCAAACCTCTGGCGGCTGGATTGCCCTTGGGAGCCATTCTCACCACTCGCAGGGTGGCCAGCGCAATCGATCCTGGCATGCATGGAACCACCTTCGGAGGTGGGCCTCTGGTTTGTCGGGTCGCGATTGAGTTCCTTAAAGTGCTCGCCGGATTGCTCGACCACGTGGCCGAGGTCGGCGACTACTTCCGCGGCAGACTCGAACAGCTGAAGACCCAGGGTGGGCCGGTCGTCGAGGTTCGCGGAATCGGTTTGATGTTGGGCATGGAATTGAATTCTGCCGCGCTGGCTAAAGATGTGGTCGCCGAGCTGTTGCGGCGCAAGATTCTCATTAATCGCACCAGTGAAACCGTGCTGCGCTTTCTTCCGCCCTACATTATTGAGAGAAAACACGTGGATCGGGTAATTCGCGCCCTGGCAGAAGTGCTGCCTGGTCCGAAGCCTGGTCTCGCGCGCCAAACGTCGATGCCAAGGAGTCTCAGTTGAACCCTCAAAGTGTCTCGACCGCCCGAGCGGCAAACGCGGTCGTTCCCAAAGTATTCGGCTGCCGCGATTTAGTTTCGACCCGCGATCTCGGAGCGAGCGGGGTGCGGGCGGTCTTCCACCTGGCTCGCATTATGAAGTCACGGCCGACCGAATTCTCCCGGGCCCTCGCCGGCAAGCGGGCGGTGATGTTTTTCGAGAAGCCATCCTTACGCACGCGGCTCACCTTTGAGTGTGGAATCGCGAGTCTTGGCGCCACCTGCTCGTTTGTCGATCAAACCCAGTCACGACTGGATGCCCGCGAAACCCTTAGCGATATCGCGCACAATCTCGAGCGCTGGTTCGATGTCATCGTTTTGCGCACTTTCCGCCAGGCAACGATTGAGGCCATCGCGGAGCACTCCTCGGTTCCCGTGATCAACGCGCTCAGCGATTTGGAGCACCCCTGCCAGGCTCTAGCCGACTACTTTACCCTGGAGGAGCGCTTCGGCGACCTGAAGCGCATCACCCTGGCCTTTGTCGGCGACGGCAACAACGTTGCTCATTCCCTGCTGCTCACCGCTGCCTGCCTGGGCTCTGCGATCCATCTCGCCCACCCTGCCGGGTTTGGTCCCGATCCCGAAATCCTGGCCGATGCGCGGGAAATCGCCGACGAGACGGGGGCAACCCTAGAGTTGTTCGCCGATCCCGTGACCGCCGTGCGCGGGGTCGATGCCGTCTATACCGACGCTTGGGCGAGCATGGGGCAGGAGCAGGAAGCCCAAGCGCGGGCGAAGATCTTCTCCCCGTATCAGGTGAATCCGAAGCTGATGGAGCGGGCCGCGCCGCACGCTGTCTTCATGCATTGCCTGCCCGCTCACCGCGGAGCCGAGGTGGCCGACGAGGTGATGGATGCGGTCTCCTCCTTGATTTTCGAGCAGGCGGAAAATCGCTTGCACGTCCAGAAAGCCGTTTTGCATCTGCTATTGGCCAGCGGAACCCGCTTGCCCGTAAGGAGTGCTCATGCCTGAGAAAGTTGTGCTTGCTTATTCGGGTGGACTCGATACGTCCATCATCATTCCCTGGTTGAAGGAGCATTATGCCTTCGACGTGATTGCCATGGTGGCCGACGTCGGCCAGGGGGACGATCTCGAAGCCGTCGTCGGCAAAGCCTACGCGACCGGCGCCAGCCAGGTGGTGGTCGAAGATCTGCGGGAAGAATTCTTGCTCGGCTACGTCTTCCCCGCCTTAAAAGCCGGAGCCGTGTATGAACACAAGTATCTGCTCGGCACCGCGCTGGCGCGTCCTGTGATCGCACGACACCAGGTTGAGGTGGCGCTGCGGGAAGGGGCCACGGTGGTGGCTCACGGTTGCACCGGCAAAGGCAATGATCAGGTTCGCTTCGAATTGGCCTACCAGGCCCTGGCCCCGGATCTGAAGGTGGTGGCTCCCTGGCGGGAGTGGTCGCTGCGTTCGCGCGAAGACTGCCTCGATTATGCCGAGCAACACGGGATTCCCGTCGAGCAAAGCCGGGGAAAGATTCACAGCCGCGATCGCAATCTTTGGCACACCAGCCATGAGGGCGGGGAACTGGAGGACGCTCGCCGTGCCCCCTTGGCCACCACCTGGCAGATGACCCGTGCACCTCAGGACGCGCCCGATCGCGAAGAGCAAGTGACCATCGGTTTTGCCCAAGGGATTCCGGTCGCCATCAACGGACTTGATCTCGATCCGGTGTCCTTGGTGGAGCTGGCCAATGAGATCGGGGCGAGGAACGCAATCGGCCGGGTGGATCTGGTGGAGAACCGATTCGTGGGAATCAAGTCGCGCGGATGTTACGAGACGCCGGGGGGAACTTTGCTGATCACGGCCCATCGGGAACTCGAAGGATTGTGTCTGGAGCGCGAGCTCGCCCATTTCAAACAACAGATCGCCTTGCAGTATGCCCAGCTGGTGTATTTCGGCCTGTGGTTCACCCCCCTGCGCGAGGCGCTCGATGCCTTTGTCGAGTCCACACAAAAGGAGATGACCGGCACGGTCACGCTCTCCTTATATAAGGGCAATATCTCGGTGGTGAGCCGGGATTCCGAGTTTTCGCTCTACCGCACCGACCTCTCCTCGTTCACCATGGGGGATAGCTACGACCAGAGGGATGCGGCGGGATTCATCCGCATTTTGGGTCTGCCGTCGCGCTCGCGATTCGGAACCCGCATGGAGGTCGCGCGATGAAGATGTGGTCGGGGAGATTTCATCAATCCTTGGATCCCGAGTTTGAGAATTGGCAACGGTCCTTTCCCTTTGACCGACGCCTCCTCGGCCAGGAACTGGCGGCCAGTCGCGCCCATGCGCGGGCGCTGCGCACGGCCGGAATTCTCGATTCCGCCGAGTTGATTGCGGTTCTTCGCGGACTCGACCAGATTGGCCAGCTAGCGACGGCCTCGCCGGAATTCGCGAACGACCGTGAAGCCGAAGATGTCCACCATTACGTCGAACGACAGCTGGTCTCGCTCATCGGGGAGACCGGCTACAAGCTCCATAGCGGGCGGAGCCGCAATGAGCAAATCGCGGCCGACCTGCGCCTGTACGTTCGGGACGCGATTGATCAGGTGCGCTCCGAGTTGGGAGAGTTGTGCGCGGCTTTTCTCGAGCGCGCAGAACAAAGCGGAACCTCCGCCATGCCCGCCTATACCCATCTGCAGCGCGCCGAACCGGTGCTCGTGGCCCACTGGCTGCTGGCCTATGTTGAAATGTTTTTGCGGGACGCCGAACGTCTGGAGGAGGTTCGCCGGCGAGCGAACATTTCTCCGCTAGGTTCGGGGGCGGTAGCGGGAGCAACTCTGGCCTTAGAACGCGAGGCCATGGCCGCCGATCTCGACTGCCAGTCGATCACCGCCAACAGCATCGATGCGACCGGCGATCGGGACTTCGTTCTCGAATTCGTCAATGCGCTTTCGTTCGTGGGGTTGCACTTGAGCCGCTGGGCGGAAGAGATGATCTTGTTTTCCTCCGCGGAATTCGGATTTGTCGAGTTGCCCGAAGCTTACTCGACGGGCAGCAGTGCGATGCCGCAGAAGAAGAATCCCGATTTGGCGGAGCTTGTCCGCGCCAAATCGGCCCGGGTGATTGGCCAGGTCACCGCCCTGCTGGTGACCCTCAAGGCCTTGCCGCTTGCCTACCACAAAGATTTGCAAGAAACCCAGGAACCGATGTTTACCGCATTTGAGACCATTAACGCTCTCCTGCCCTTGGTTCGAGGCTGGATCGAGGCCGCAGAATTCAATTACCCGCACATGCGGGAGCGAGCGCAGTCGGGTTTTATGAACGCCTGGGCGGCCGCCACCTACCTGGTGAACCGAGGCTTGCCTTCGCGGCTGGCCCACGAGGTGGTCGGACGAGCGGTTCAGTTCGCACTCGACACCGACCGCGAGCTCGCGGACCTGTCGCTCGACGAACTACGAGTCTTCAGTCCGCTGTTCGCCGAGGATGTTTACCCCTGCCTTGGCTTGGACGCGGTGCTTGCCCTGCACGACGTTCCCGGGGGGACGGCCCCCGCCCGGGTGCGGCAAGCGCTCGCGGAGGCCAGGCGGAAAGTCGAAGCCCTGCGCGAGAAGGCTCATGCGCACGCGTAAGGCGATTCTGCCCGATGCCGGGCCGATTCATGATTTGATTGCCGATTATGCGAGAGACGGCACGCTCCTTGCCCGCAGCTTGGCGGAAATCTGCGAGAACGTACGCGACTTCGCAGTCCTCGAAGACCAAGGACGCATCCTCGGATGTGGTGCGCTCCACCTCTACGGCATGCACTTGGCGGAGATTCGCTCGATCACCGTCGCCCGCTGGGCCCAGGGTAGAGGAGGGGGCCAACGTTTGGTGAAAGCCTTGCTCGCGGAGGCCAGGAAACATCGCGTCAGCTGCATCTGCCTGTTCACCCGCACCCCGGAATTCTTTCGCCGCCTGGGCTTTGAGCTGGCGCAGAGAGAAGATCTGCCCGACAAGGTTCGCAAAGACTGCTGCCTTTGTCCGCGTCTGAACAACTGCGATGAAGTGGCCATGGTGCGGGGCGAGCTTCCGAGGTTCGCCATTCTTCCCGAACCGCCCTCCTGGCTGGTGAAGCTTTCGGCATGAAGCACTCCGACTCTTTCCCAATCCACCTGCCCTTGGGCTTTACTTTTTCGGCCGGCGTGGCAGGAATCAAAGCGAGCGGCCGGGCCGATGTGGCGTTGGCGGAAGCTTCGCCGGGGACAACTGCCGCCGCCGTGTTTACCAAAAACCGGGTGGTCGCAGCGCCGGTCACGCTGGGGCGGGAGTTTCTGGCTAAAACCCGCGGCCAGGTGCGCGCTCTCGTGGTCAATGCGGGAAACGCCAATTGCGCCACCGGCCCGGCCGGCATTCGGCACGCGCGCCGCGTATGTTCTGAAGTCGCCCGCCGGTTGAAGGTGCGAACCGAAACCGTCCTTCCTTTATCTACCGGGATCATCGGCGTGCCGCTGCCGGTAGAAAAAGTACTCAGGAAATTGCCTGAACTGATAGCCACACGGGCAAGTACCGAGAGCGCGGTGGTTCAGGTCGCCAAAGCCATCATGACCACCGATACCAAAGCCAAACTCGCGTCCGCGTATTTTCGCACCAAGTCGGGCAAGGTGAATCTGCTAGGAATCGCCAAGGGTTCGGGAATGATTCACCCCCAGCTCGCGACCATGCTGGTCTTCCTGTTCAGCGATATTGCGGCCGAGCCCGGCGAGCTGAGACGCCTGTTGCGCAGCGCGGCGGAGGGGACTTTTAATTGCATTTCGGTCGACGGCGATACCTCGACCAATGACACGGTTTTGCTTCTGGCTTCGGGCCGAAGCGACATCAGCCTCGCCAACTCGGGCGTCCGAGGCCGGTTCACCCGGGCGCTCGCCGCAGTCTGCTGGTCGTTGTCCGAGCAGATCATAGGCGACGGGGAGGGAGTCCACCACCGGGTAGGTTTGCGGATCGAACAGGCCCGAACCCGCAAGGAGGCAATCGAGATCGCCCAAGCCATTGCCCGCTCCTTACTGGTGAAAACCGCCTGGGCCGGGGCCGACCCGAACTGGGGGCGCATTCTGGCCGCGATCGGCGCCGCCAAGCCATCGGTTGACGCACGTCAGATTGACATTCTTATAGGGGACCAACTGGTTTGCCGGCGCGGCATGCACCATCGCTTCGATCGCCGAAGAGCTCACGCGGAGATGCGAAAGCCGACCTATGAGATTCGCGTCAAACTCGGTCGTGGGCGCGCCAGGGCCCGCTTTCTGACCACCGACCTGTCTGCCGAATACGTACGTCTCAATGCGGAGTATTCCACCTAACTCTTTTTCCCTTAGCTATTTATCGAGGGCGATTCCGGAAATCTAAGGTTCGAGGCCGCGGCGAGCGCGGAGCCGCCGAGGTCACTGCCCAGGGGCGGACGGGCGGATTTAAGCTTGACATTCCGGGGCAGGCTGGATAGCATCTTTAAACCGACCGACCGGTCGGTTCTATTAAATCTCCTGCTGGGAGGCTTTCCGGTGGCCACCATTTTCTACGAATCCGACGCCAATCCTGCGGCGCTCAAGAACAAGACAATCGCGATTATGGGCTACGGCAGTCAGGGACATGCGCAAGCCCAGAACCTGCGCGACAGCGGCTACAAGGTCATCATCGGCCTCGAGCCCAATCGTTCCAGCGCGCAACAGGCGGTGGCGGACGGATTCCAGGTCTTTCGGCCGATCGAAGCAGCCAAGCGGGGGGACTGGATTCAGATTCTTACCCCGGACGAGACCCAGCACACGCTCTATGAAGCCGCGATTCAGCCCTGGCTCACCGCGGGAAAGGTTCTCGGGGTGTCGCACGGTTTCAGCATTCATTTCAAGACCATCACTCCGCCGGCGGACGTCGACGTGGTCATGATCGCGCCCAAGAGCCCCGGTCATCTGCTGCGCCGGGTGTACAGCGAAGGCCGCGGGGTTCCTTCTCTGCTCGCGATTCATCAGGATTCGAGCGGCCGCGCTCGGGAGTACGCGCTGAGCTATGCCCACGGCATCGGTTCCACCCGTGCCGGCGTTCTGGAAACCACCTTCAAGGAAGAGACCGAGAGCGATCTGTTTGGCGAGCAGGCGGTACTTTGCGGCGGCCTGACCTCGCTCATCAAAAAGGGATTCGAGACCCTGGTCGAGGCCGGGTACCAGCCCGAGGTGGCCTACTTCGAGTGCCTGCACGAAATGAAGCTGATTGTCGATCTGATTTATGAAGGCGGGCTCGGCCGCATGCGCTATTCGGTTTCGAATACGGCGGAATATGGCGACCTGACCCGCGGCCCGCAGGTGGTTGGAGACTCCACCCGGGCTGCCATGAAGGAGATTTTGGCGCGAGTGCAGGACGGCACTTTCGCGCGCGAATGGATTGAGGAAAACCGAAGCGGCGGACGGAAATTTGCCGCCCTGCGGGACGCGGAAAAACAGCACTCGATTGAGACCGTGGGGGCGAAGCTTCGCGGCATGATGTCGTGGCTTCCCCAACAAGCGCAGAAACCAGCCGTCAAACCGGAATCCAAGGCGCGGCCCACGGCCAAGGTGGTGAATGCCTAGAGGAGCCGAAATCGTTCTCGCTTGTTTGCGAGCTGAAGGGGTGGACTTGGCCTTTGGCTATCCCGGGGGCGCGATTATGCCGTTGTATGACGCGCTTGAGGGCAGCGGAATCCGCCACATTCTTACTCGCCACGAACAAGGGGCGGTGTTTGCCGCCGAAGGATATGCCCGGGCAACCGGCAAAGTCGGGGTGGCGATCGCCACCAGCGGGCCCGGCGCCACCAACCTGGTTACCGGAATCGCCGACGCCAAAATGGACTCGGTGCCGCTAGTCACGATTACCGGCCAGGTGCGAAGCGCTCTGCTGGGCACGGACGCCTTTCAGGAGACCGACGTCTTCGGCCTGACCCTTTCTCTGACCAAGTGGAGTCGGCTGGTCAGCTCGATTCAG
>Ga0335078_10016623_pt1 | contig 10924 bp, 5 predicted proteins | sample Lox_Sample_32_FD_206711 | JGI IMG/M metagenome (GOLD analysis project Ga0335078, IMG submission 206711) | Soil microbial communities from Loxahatchee National Wildlife Refuge, Florida, United States - Lox_Sample_3.2 | ecosystem: Environmental > Terrestrial > Soil > Wetlands | place: USA: Florida... | reverse complement strand
CGTATCAGGAGGTCAGTCCGCTTGCGAATCCCACAAATGATGCCGACGACATTGCGGCAATTCTCGCGGCGCGCGGCTTCACGGTCATTAAGAAAACGGATTGCGCGCATAAGGAGATGGATCTCGCGCTCAAGGAATTCAGGGCGGCGCTCAAGGGCAGCGACGTGGGACTGTTTTTCTTTGCCGGACACGGGATGCAGATCGACGGCGAGAATTACTTGGCGGCGGTCGATGCCGATGCCGACACCGAGATCGACGCGAAGCATTCTTCGCTGCCACTAAATCGTGTAATCGAAACGATGGAGAAAAGCGGCACCGCGACGAGTATTATCATCCTCGACGCTTGCCGCGATAACCCCTTTGAACGGGCCTGGCGTCGTTCCGCTTCACAGCGAGGACTGGCCCCGGTCTACGCGCCGAAGGGTACGATCATCGCGTATGCGACATCGCCGGGACAGACCGCCAGGGACGGCGCTGGTCGTAACGGCGCATACACGGCGGCGCTTCTGAAGCACATCGACACCCCGGATTGCTCCCTGGAAACGATGTTCAAGCGCGTGCGCAACACGCTAAGCGCGGCGACCAGCGGCAAGCAAATCTCTTGGGAGCATACATCACTCGCGGGTGAGTTCTATTTCAACCTTAGTCTTGGCGCGCGTATCGACGAATACTCGGCAACCGCCTTGAGCGACCGGTTATTTGTGCTGGACGAGTCCAAGCCGTCGCACCGGATTATTCAGGGCCTCAAAACCCACGACTGGTACCGGCAAAACCCCGCTCTTGCAAAGCTAACAGCGGAGCTGGCCAATAAAGCGGGCCGGAACTCTCTGTTCGTGGTCGGGCGCAATATCTATCAGGCCGCCTGTGGCCACTCCCATGCGGCAATCGAGTTTCTCAACACCTTCATGTCCCGAACGACCGGCTTTCCCGCGGATCGCCGCAAGTCCCTCATGGACGGAATACTGTTTGAAATATTCTTCGACGCGCGCGCGCAACTCCGAGAGCAACCAAAGAACGGGCGCTTGGACACGGTATTCGAGCTTCAGCAGTATCCCGAGCTTTCCGAGAGCTTCGCGTTCATCTCCGAGTGCTTGCTTGCGCACGCGGACCGTTTTCACGCGATTCCTGGAAAGGACCGGGCCATCACGGTGGATGTGGTGACAAAAAAGAAGGCGGGCGACAAACAGGTGGTGAAGGAAGTACGGTTCGATGGCGCAAATATTCTATGGATTGACGAAGACAGTAAGATCAGCCCATTTGCCGACAGCTCCGGTTACCGGGCCATGTCCATCGGAGATTTCGAGAAGCGGCTCTCCGACGAGATGGTTGTGGCGGCCAGACTACTGACAGTAACTTACCCGTTTGATAAGAAGACGAAACCGCAACTCCTCTTTCCCGAGGGCGGCACCGTGCGTAAGCGCTAAGAGTGAAGACCCGCAGCAATGGAGATAACGCATGAATCCGGACACATCTAGGATCGATATTTCGCGCCAGTCCGTCCGGGACCTTTTGCGCCTGCATGCTGGAATCACGGACGAGCTTCGCGCGCGCAAGATAACGCGCAGCTCGAACAACCCCGCTGGTGATCTCGCTGAGTCCTATTTTGCAAGGCTTTTCGCTGACGCCAGGCAGGAAACTCCAACCCTAATATCGACGCCATGGATGACGCCAAGAAGCGATACCAAATCAAAGGCCGCCGCATCACGCCGTGGAATCGTTCCCGGCAGCTATCCGCGATACGGGACCTTGACGGCGCACTCCAGGAGATCGCCAGAGAGAACGGCAAGAAGGGCGGTCGCCCCAAACGGATGGCAACAGTCCAGGGGGCAGAGGGCACGCAAAGGGAAACCAAAAATGGCGGTATTTCGACCAAACTTTAAGGACCCAAAGACTGGTGAGCTAAAGCCGTCCGCGGTGTGGTGGTACAAATTCTATTTCGCGGGCCAGTGCATTCGCGAATCGTCGAAACCGGCATACGTTCATCACCGGGCTGGCCGAGTCCGGCGAGGCAAGCGACCAGACGATCATGGATATTGCTGGCCACGTATCCAAGCGGATGCTGAAGCATTATTCGCACATTCGCATGGAGGCGAAACGGCGGGCTGTGGCGTCCCTAATTCCTGACGAAAAGTCAAACGTCAAGGACACAGTGGAGACGGGCCCAAAAACCGGCCCGGAGGCCGTTTCAAAAAAGATGGGCAAAGTCGCCGTCTAGTGGGAGAGCAGCCAGCGAATCCGTGCGTCTGCCCCCGCCGAACAATGGTCTCGGCGGGTACTCAGCGTTGAAGCGGAGGTCCCTTCGCGGCGTTCCTGAAGAAAGAGTTCATGTGTGTAACCAATAGACGCGGCAGCGATCGAGGCTTGGTGCCATACCTTTGCAGTAATCCAATTTCCTTGATGCCGCACCTACTCCTTACGACCAACTTTCAACCCGATTCGTCCAGTGGCTGGACCCACCGCTGCTGATTGATGAGAGCGGCGATCTGTTTTTGGATCTCGTGACATCCGGGGGAATTCGCGCCAACAGATTCCACATAAATCTGCTCGGCCTCGCGCAAATCTATGCTCGCTTGGTGCAGGCTCTTTGGGTCTCCTAATTGAGTGAGAATTGTGGCCTTGTGGCGAAGGTCCTTCGCGAGGGCAACATGTCGCGGCGGGTGGGCCGCCATATTTGTCTCATACGCCTTTTCCATCCATTTGCGTGCCTCTGTCAACCTTCCAGCTCGTTGGTAGAGACTTCCGAGACGATGATAGGCCCGACCAATCGCCGCGGCACCCGGCGCAAGTTTAAGGGCTTTCTTCGTAACCTGCATCGCCTCTTCAAGCAAGGCCTCCTTACCGGTGATGCGGTACAGGCGTTCAAGCACCTGGCCGAGATTCCGAAGAGCATCAGATCGACTCAGGCGCCACCGATCTCGCGTCGCAGCGTCCGGTTTGACGCTGTCAAGCACCTCCAAAGATCGCTGGAGCGTTCTTCTGGATTCCTTAAGAAGCTGTTGCTTTCGCTTGGCGTCTTGCAACTCGGATGCCTGATCGCCAATGCTGATCCCGAGATGGTTCAGCTGTCGTGCGATGGAAAATGGGTCATCAGCGCGGTGTCGTCTTACGATCGACAGCGCTTCCTCAGCCAAACTACGCTCGCGACTCGCACGGGCTGGAAATTCAAGGGCGCGTATGGTTACACTGAGGCCGTCAGCTAGCTTCCCCACTTCGAGAGTGTCGCGAAGGTCCGAATCTTTGATTCTGCGATATGCATCGTCTCCCACAAAAAATGCAGTATTTAGATCGCCGATCTTGCGAAGATAGACGGCGACCCTGGCAGCCAGTGAAAAAGCAGCAAGCGGGTCGGGCGCTGACAACGGATTTTGCCTAATGTGCTTCTTCCAGACATGTTCCCAGTGCGGATACAGCAGTCGCGACACTTCGATATCTTGCGAAGTGAGCACTTCCCACGGCTCCGGCGCTGGAAACGCTTTTGCGAGGAGCGAAAAGGCGACTGCGCGGCAGTTGTTTTGGTCGACTCGATTCATCCGTTGCCAAGCGTAGTCGAGGATGGCGCGATGAGTCGTCAATACACGATGGTTACCTGAACCTGCTACGCGCGTGAGCCCCCATGTCATCAAGGCCGCGATCGCTTCGTTCAGTTCCAAGCCCAGCGATGGCCAAGTAGCAATCTCGCCTGCGGTCGGATATGACGTGAAGAGGAGATCGATTGGTACCTGCTCGGGAGCTAGGGTCGCAAGTACTCCCAAGAGATGCACAGCTTCGGACGTTTGCTTCTCTGCCTCCGTTACCGCCAGGTTCAACGCTTGTTCGAAAGTTCGGCAATCGTAACTGAGAGGAGCCGAGATCTTCGCGTTCAGCTTTTCCGGTTGCCGGTTCAGCAGGTTCATGTACTCAGCGAAGGTCTGAATCCCGCTCTTTCTGATGTATGTGACCGCTTGGTTGAGCAATAGCGGAATACAATGTAGGCGCTCCGCCAACGGGGTCGGATCTCCCCTCGCTCCAGACTTGGTGAGTAGTGCGATCGCTTCCCCAAGCAGCATTCCTGCTTTGAGATCGATCCGATGCCAACCCGCCCTATCTGTACCGAGAGTTTGGCTCTTCGTGGTAATCAAAACGTCGCCCATCGCCTTCCTTGGCAATACCTCGCGAACCAATGCCTCATCTTCGACGTTGTCAAGAATGAGCAACCAGCGCGTGCCATCAGGTCGGCTGACGGCCTCATGAAAGCGCGCTAAGAGCCCTTTGCCACCACGATGCTCATGATCGATGTCTGCGTCAAGGCGTCCGGTCGGGGAGGGAAACACGCCCCATTCCCTCGAAACGCTCTCAACACTTGTGGTCAGGTCCGCTAGCGTTTCAGCCCTAAGCCAAGCGATCTTGTCGTATTCTTCCGCGCGCGCCTCTGCAAAGGAAAGCGCCAGCCACGACTTGCCAAAGCCAGGATAACCCGATATGACAACAGTCGCGGGGCACCCTTGTTTGAAGTGTGCGCCGATCTCGGCCAGCCGCTCCGGCCGTTCAGTAAAAATTACTTCATCGAGGATTTGCGGCTCACCATCAATGAAGTGTGGATCTTGAATCCGCCGGAGCTGGCTCGGTAACAGCAGCGACGAGGGTCTGCGCGACGGCAGGTCTGTTGCACCAAGTATTCGGCGTATTGTTGGTACGTCACCAATGCAGTGCGATCGCAGCGCGGACCGACGAAAAAGCTCCGCCGCCCGGCGAAAATGGTCGTACATCTTACGGTAATCCCCGCCGCCGTGTGGGTGCCGCTTCGCAACAAGAATCCGTTGCGTCTCGCCGAGAAAGTACTCCACCATGGGAAGCGGCGTGTCGGCTCCAGTATTGCTGAATTCTCCTCGTGCCGTCATCAAGAGCGATAGCGCGCGGCTCAGGTTTCCCCTCAGCAATTCGTTAATGCCACAAATAAGATGATGATAGACATGGTAGACACGCTCAGGATCGCCTTTGTGGCCGTCAACCATATCCTGAAGAAGTGTTTCGGCTTCGCGGAGGGCATCCACTGCGGGACCCATTTGCCCGACTCTCAGGTATTGGCAGCCCAGGCAGCGTAGTGCGACACACAGCGGTAGATCCGAGTCGGGGTGCCGTCGCGCGAAATCAATAGCGCTCTCCTGCCACTTAATTGCTCGTGGGACGTCCCACCGCAGCTCAGTCGATGCCAACTCGTGGTAAAGGTGAGCCATTTCCGGCCGCTCTTCAAGGTGCAGGAGTTGTGCCCATTTCAATACCTTCTCAAGCCAAGTGGATAGCTCCTCGCGCCTACCGATCGAACCCAAGTAGCTTGCAACGCGAAGCCAAAGAGCGAACGCGCATTCAGTTCCCGTCGGGTCCTTCAGTTGGAACACCAGATTACCAACCCAGTGCGCATTGGAAAAAAACACCATAGATGACGCCCACGTCTCTTGCCTCACCCATTGGAAAGTGAACTCCTTTAGAAGAACCTGCACCGCAGCTTTGATGGCGGGAAGCTCATGGTCGAGAAGGTAAGATCGGATCGCCTGATTGATGGCCGAATGCATTCGAAAAACAGCGCCCGGAGCCCACGGGACATCCTGCGGAACAAAAAACCGCCACGCCACGAGCGACCGGAGTACATCGTCTGTTTGTTGGGGAGTGGTTTGCTCGAGGAAAACATCTGGAATTGAATCGGGGTCGAGTACCGCGCAAAGTTTCAGAGTTTCCCGCGCTTCCTGTGGGACTCCCTGGAACAACATCTCGAAATATTCGCGGGGACCGGACTCGCCAAAAGAGCCCTTCAGCGCCTGCTCCAGCGAGTGATTGTCTTTCAGAAACCGGCTAATAGCTTTCGGGGTAGTTTTGCCCGTCTTATCGAGGTAAGTGGCGGCGAAATCCAGCAGTAGCGGGTGGCGCAGGAAGAACTCCGCAAGATCGTCAGCCAATCTGCCAATTTCGGGTAGCCGTTTCGTGAGAAACTCGCGGGCCTCCCCAAGCTCGAATCGGTCATCGATTTCGACAATCTTCGCAAGGTGTCCCCAAGATAGCTCATTAGACGTTATCAATACTCGAATGTTGGCGGTTTCGGGTGGGAAGCATGCCTGCACGGCCGCTGTATTCGAAGCGCCATCGAAAATTAGAAGGCATTTGTCCTGGCCCTTGAGGCGGTCGAACACCGCATCCCGCACTGCGCCGGCGTCAAGCGTGGTGTCTGGCGCCAGACCGACATCTCTCGCCAATTCGCGGAATGAATGATCGAGCCTGCCTATGTTGGCACAAGCAAGCGAACGAACGGTCCAGCCGTTCCCCTTACACTCCTCAGCGTAATCGCGGGCAATATATGTCTTCCCAAGTCCTGGAGAGCCAACCAAGGCCACGCGGTAGGGCGGCTTGCGCAGCGCATCAAACGCTGTGTTAATCCGGCTGAGATGCCCTTCTCGGCGCACGATAAATGACGCGAGCGGGGACGGTCTTGGGACAGGTTCAGTTGCCTGATCTCGCGAACCTCGCTCCGGCGTCCCAGGCGATGTATGACCGTGCTGAGCCTCAATTTCGAATTGCGGAGGGTCGAGCCCTCGGGGCGAGTCCCGGCTAGGCACGCTGTCGACTCCGTGAAAGAACTGTGAAAGGTATGGAATCGAATGGGTCCATGGATGCGCCGGCTCCCACCGTAAATGCGGAGGCGAGGACTGATATGTCCTTACGAACAGTTCGAGGTGGTCGGCGGAAACGAAGTGAGCCCCGAGCTTCTCCCGAAGAAGGTTTTCGTCCAGCGCCTCGGATTGCAACTGCGTCGCCACCTTGTCCCAAAAGTCCAAGACCAGTGATAAGCACACGTGAGGGGTGAGATGGCTGTTTGGCAATTCCTTTTCACGAGGGGCTTGCCGCCAATCCTTGCGGAAATATTTGACGACGGCCTGGATAGCGCCCGGTCCTTCGCGGGCAATCTCACCTACCACAGCCCATTTGAATCGGAAGGAGTCGGAGTTAAATTCATCGAGCAGTTCCCGGACCGCTCTGGAGCGTTCCCTCCTTAAAGGATCAGTATCAGATGGCGGGTTTTGGTCGGGCATGTTGGCCGTGGCGACGGCGAGGCTGTGGAGCCTTGAGCGCGCGAGTTCTACAATTCGGGGAGCGGCGTTTGCAGGGGGCTCAAGGCCGAGTTGGCTATCGATGAACGCCCAGAGTTGCTCCTCAGTGGCGACCTGGTTGTTCACCATAAAACTGACGATCTCGGAAGTAAAATCCTCGGCCCAAGTTACCTTTGAAAAGTTGTTGGTGAACTTCAGAATTCGTTCGAGCGGATTTGGGTGACTCTCCTTGCCCTTCTTGCCCGGATCGCTAGGCAGATTGCCATAAAGTTTCCAGGGCCATGGTGTCCGCTTGACATCCACCTTCCACGATTGGTTAATCGCGGTTTTCGCCTTTTGAAAAGCCTCCCTCAGCCTCGTGTCTCGCGAATCGGACGTAAGCATGAGGCTCTGCCGACCTGAAATCCGAAGGTAGGCCATCATTGCAGCTATCGAAGCGGCGCTTTCGAGAGCTGAGCGCTTGAGTGGCTGGAGGGTTTGATCTCCTGCGCGCGGCACCACGACTGTCTGGTCAACGCCTTCGAGCTGCCAATGCCCGGCATCCTCAATCAACTTGTGAATGATGCTCGCGCCGTTGCTTTTCCTGAGCACACCGACATTCTAACGACAAAAGATCGACATCGCACGGGCAACAAGGCGGCTGCGCAAAATTCCTTCCTCTTCGGATGCTGGGGACATGAGATGGATTTTCCCCGGATTAATGCTCGTTTCGAACTTTGGTGCCGCTCTCGTTTACGGCTGGCAGGGAGAATATCGGCGCGCGGCCTATTTTATCGCATCCGCCGTGTGCGTCCTGGCAGTCGCGTGGGACCGGAGATAGGCATCGGTGACCCGCAGGATCGAAGGCTGCATCGTGATCAATCGCGCTTACGCTTTGGGCCGCCCCGAAATTGGAGCGGCCCCCGACCAACAACCACCGGACGGCGGCGGGCCTTGGAACCAACGCAACCGGCCGGCAGGGGTCACCCCAAGTATCACCCGGGTGCTCCCGCAAAAACCAACTCAAAAGGAGAGACCCCGTGAATATTGCAAAGCATAAACCTATTCGTGCCCATCTCAACGAACCTGCCCCCTGGGGATCCAACCTAAATGCCAGGTATCCGTCCACGAAGGAACTGGCCGCCGACCTCGCGGCGATGTTCAAGGTGGCGGTAGACAATGTCGCGGTGATCAACGGCGCCGATGCTGCGATCGACGCCATCGTCCGCTCGATCCCATCCGGCGAAGCCGTGACGCTGCATCCGTCGTTCCCGCGCACTGCGCATCACATCGCCAACAACCGGAACCTGGTCCATAAGAAAGTCGCCATCGGCGGCTACCCTTTCCGCTACCCGATCGAGGCGCTGCTGGATTCCTGCGGCCCGCAGACTTCGCTGGTGGTGTTGGAGTCCGTGGCGAACCCGGTGGGACTGAGGATGCCGGACTTCCTCTACGAACCCCTGCGCAAGAAGGCGCCGAACGGCGTGCGCGTCATCGACGGTGTTTATGACGATTATATCGATGCCTGCCACGCTGGCCGCGCCGCGCAGGACCCGGGAACGCTAGCGGTCGGCAGCCTGAGCAAGGTGGGCGAGCCGGGCCTGCGGGTGGGCTGGATCGTCGGCCACGCCGCCACACTGCGTACCATCGCGCCGTTCATATCGCCGTTCTCGGTCGCCACCAGGAGCGTGTCGGGGGCGCGGCGCATGATCGCCGCGCGCGGTGGTTGGCCGGAGCTGGTGAAGCGTCAGGTCGACGCGCGCAACCTGCTGGCCCGCGAACTGGAGCGCCGCGGCATCCGCGTCGCCAACGGCTGCGCGAATTTCCTGCTGGCGCATTTCGGCGCGGCGGCCTCGCGCATCGCGGCCGCGGTCGCGTCGGACGTGCTGGTCAATCAGCCGGACGCCTCGCTCGACCTGGCGGGCTGGCTGCGGTTTACCGCCCAGTCGGAGACGCTGGTCAGGGAAATTGTGGCCTGCCTGGACGCGCTGCTCACGCGCACCTTCGTGGAGCGCGGCGGGCTGATCAGCTTCCGGCCTGAAGCCCTGAGCGCGGGCCGGGTGGCGAACGATCTGTTCGCCGCCAGCGTGTTCGGCGCTTACGCCGATCTTGATCACTTCGTCATCTGCCAGCCGACGCCGGAAGATGCCGACCGCTTCGCCGCCGATCTGGTGGCGCGCGGCTCCACCATTCTGGAGGGGCCCGGAACGTGGCCGGCCGAGTTCTGCAGCGCGGGCGACGAATTTCCCGAGGATCTGGCCATGCGCTTCGCCAGCCTGCGCGTTCCCGGCGGCGGGATCGTGGTGGTCGCCGCGCCCCATGCCTCCGGCGACCAGCTCAGCCGGTTCGCGCAGGCGCGTGGCCCGCTCGCCGTTCATCACATTGCTATCCGGGTCGGACGCGGCGATTTCGAAGCGACTTCCGCGCAGTGGATCGGGCGCGGGTTCGCCCCCATGAGCGCCGCGCCCATCGAGGACGGCACGCTGCGGCAGATCTTCCTGCGCAACACGGCGGGCCAGGTGGTCGAGCTGATCGAGCGGCTCACGGCGGAAGGCGCAACTTTTAGTTGCGCGAATCTCGCGGGCCTGCGGAAATCGGAGCGGGCGTCGGCGGTGGCGGAGGAGGTGGCCGCATGAGTGCGCTGCATCCCAGCGTCGTGAAGGCGGCCCGGTCGTTCTACGCGATCGGGCTGCCCGCCCCGGGGGCCATCGAGCGCAAGCGGGAGATCCTGATGCCGGCGCGCAGCGGCGAGAAACTGGTCGTCGTCGTGGCCGACGCGGTCAGGTGCTCGTCGACGCTGCTGGCGGCGTTCGGGGCCGGGCTGCAAAGCGCCACGGTAGGCGTCAAATCCGGTGGCGGCACGTCTCGGGAACAAGCCGAGCGAATCGGCGCGGCGCTCGGCGCTGAGGTCGTCAGCGGCGGCGAACTGAACGGGCACCCGATTCCTGGCGGGCTGATCGGCAACTCGCCGATCCAAGCGGCGCAGGTGGCGTGGACGGGAAAGCACCTGCATTTCAACAGCACCAATTTCGGCGCCGCCTTCACGCGGGTCCATGCACTGGCGCAGGATATCCGGGGCCGTGGCGGGCGGGTGGAGATCCTGGTGGGCTCGCTGTCCAACAGCGCGGCCATCGTCCGCCGAATCGCCGCGCAACCCCATGACCGTCTCGGACTGGCGCTCGGCGGTTTTTACGAAAGCGCCTCGGCGGAGGACATGATTTTCGGCGGCGACGTTCTGGCTGGGCTGGTGTGCCGCGCCGAGGATCTGGATGACGAGGCGCAGCTGATGCTGTTCGCGGCGCAAGCCCTGCCCGGCGCCGAAGCGCGGCTGGCGCATCTCCACACCAACTGGATCGGGCGCGCCCTCCGCGCGTTCGGCATGGAAGACGATGTCGATGCCATCGTCACGGGGAAGAACCTCCCCGGCGACGTGTACGCGGCGATGGCGGACATCACCCCCGAAGTCGTGACTGTCTTTGGCGAGCCGGTCATCATGGCCAGCCCGCTCACCTTGTCAACCCCGCACGCGGCGCTCGCCGCCGCGGGCAACAACAGCAACCACAACGATAAAGGAGCTTACGCATATGAAGTACAGGAATGAAGTGATGAAGTGGTTCTACGGACTGAATCGCGGCGACCTTGACGGGTTGCTCGCTCTGTTCGGCGAGAATCCCAGCATCAAGAACGCCGCGTTCCCACTGGACCGGGGAAATGAGGCGCCGCGGCGGCTGCTGGAGAGCTTTTTCTCCCGCACCAGCGCGCGCCATTTCCAGATCACCGGCTACGCGGAAAACGGGGATCTGGTGTTTGCGTCGTGGATCGGGCTGGTGACTTTCACCGGGCCGGTGGGCGGGGTGGTGCTGCCGGCA
>Ga0335078_10016622_pt1 | contig 10924 bp, 13 predicted proteins | sample Lox_Sample_32_FD_206711 | JGI IMG/M metagenome (GOLD analysis project Ga0335078, IMG submission 206711) | Soil microbial communities from Loxahatchee National Wildlife Refuge, Florida, United States - Lox_Sample_3.2 | ecosystem: Environmental > Terrestrial > Soil > Wetlands | place: USA... | reverse complement strand
CGCGGCGCGTGGCCGGGCTCAGATCCGGATCTGGCAGCGTTCCCGGCGGTCGATCAGGGGGGTGAGCAGTTCGGCACGCACCCGGGCGTGCTCCGGGTGGCCGAACCAGCGGCGATAGGCGTCCTCGTCGTCGTAGTCGGTCACGATGGCCAGGTCCATGGCCCCGTCGACCAGGCCGATGTCACGGCCCAGGCGCATGTTGTGGCGGCCCTCGGACGGGATCGCCGCGAGCGCATGTCGAGCCGGATCGGCAGGTCGCGGACCCGGATCCCGGTGGCGTGGTACACCGCGCTGGCGATGGCGGCAGCCGTGCCCACGATGCCCACCTCGCCGATCCCCTTGGCCCCGGCGGGCCCGAGGTCCGGCTCGTCCTCGTCAATCCACACCGCGTCGATGTCCTGCACGTCGGCGTGCGCCGCGATGTGGTACCCGGCCAGGTCGTGGTTGGGGTAGTCGCCGAACTGCGGGTCCATCGCGCTCTCCTCGTGCAGCGCCATGGACAGCCCCATGGTCATCCCGCCGATCAGCTGCGACCTGGCCTGCGCGGGGCTGACGATACGGCCGGCCGCGAACACGCCGAGCAGCCGGGGCACCCGCACCTCCCCGGTGTCGGCGTCCACCCGCACCTCGGCGAACTGGGCGCCGAAGGCGTACCTGGCGCGGGCGGGCAGCGCGCCGATATCCGCCGTGGTGTCGGCGCGCGCGCTGAGCCCGCCCGGCGGCACGGCCCCGTCCCTGGCCCGGACCTGGTCGCGCAGCGCGCGGCATGCCTTGATCACCGCCCAGGTCCAGGACGCGGTGCCCATCGAGCCGCCGGCGATCATCGCGGGCGGCAGCGCGCTGTCGCCGATGCGCAGGTCGATGGCTGCCGCGGGCACGCCGAGCGCCTCGGCCGCGACGACGAGCAGCGCGGTGCGCGCGCCGGTCCCGATGTCGGCCGCGGCGATCAGCACCTGGTAGCGCCCGGACGGCGACACGGTCACCCGCGCCTGCGAGGGCATCGCCCGGGCCGGGTAGGTCGAGGCGGCGACGCCGGTCCCGGTCAGCCAGCGGCCGCGCGGATTCCCGGCGCGCCGCGTGCCGGGTGCCGGGTCGCGGCCGGCCCAGCCGAACCGCGCGGCGCCCTGGAGCAGGCACGCCGTCAGGTGGCGGCTGGAGAACGGCTGGCCGGTCTCCGGGTGCACGGCGGGCTCGTTCCGCAGCCGCAGCTCCACCGGGTCGATACCGCACGCCTCGGCCAGCTCGTCCATGGCCGATTCCAGCGCGAACATACCCGGGCACTCCCCCGGCGCCCGCATCCAGGACGGCGTGGGCACGTCCAGCCGGACCACGCGGTGGGTGGTCCGGCGGTGTGGCGCCGCGTACATGTGCCGGGTGGCTACCGCCGACTGCTCGGTGAACTCCTTCAGCGTCGAGGTCTGGCCGATGACGTCGTGGCACAGCGCGGTGAGCCTGCCGTCCGGGCCGGCGCCGAGCCGCATCCGCTGGATCGACGGGGCCCGGTGGCCGGTCACCGCGAACATCTGCGGCCGGGTGACCGCGCACTTGACCGGGCGCCCGGTCACCCGGGCGGCCAGGGCCGCCAGGATCACGTTGGCCCGCGGCATCCCCTTGGCGCCGAAGCCGCCGCCCACGTGCTCGGCGATCACCCGGACCTGCCCCGGTTCGAGCCCGAACACCGCGGCGACCTGCCCGGCCGTTCGGGACGGGCCCTGGGTCGCGTCGTACACCGTCAGCGTGTCGCCGCGCCAGCTGGCCACGGTGGCGTGCGGCTCCATCGGGTGGTTGTGCTCGGCCGGGGTCCGGTAGGTGGCGTCGACCCGGACCGCGGCGGCGGCGAACGCACCGTCGAAATCCCCGGCCGCGGTGTCGGTCTCGTAGCGGGGGTTGACGAAGTCGGGCTTGTACAGGCCGGGGTGGTCCGCGGTCAGGACCACATCGTGCGGCGCCTGGTCGTACTCGATCACCACCCCCTCGGCCGCCTCGCGCGCCACCTCCAGAGTCCCGGCCACTACCGCGGCCACGAACTGCCCGCGGTAGGCGACCTCCCTGCTCTGGAACAGGGCCAGTTCGGGGTCATCGGTGCCGGGCAGCCGCGGCGCGTTGTCCGGCGTGAGGACGGTGAGCACACCCGGCAGGGCCAGGGCCCGGGCGGCGTCAACCGAGCGGATCGTCCCGCGGGCGATGACCGAGGGCACCGCCCACGCGTAGGCGGCCCCCTCCACCTGGTGCTCGAAGGCGTATCTGGCCCGGCCCGTGACCTTGTCCGGCCCGTCCACCCGCCCCGTCACGAGCCGGCCCCGGCGCGCCCTGTGCCCGCCGGCCCCGTCGCGGCCAGCTCACCGAGCATCCGGACGATGACGTTGCGGGCCAGGGTGACCTTGAACGCGTTGTCCGGCAGCGGCGCCGCCGCGGCCAGTTCGGTGTCGGCCGCGCGGCCGAACCACTCCGCCGTGGCCGGCCGCCCGGCCAGCACCCGCTCGGCGGTCCGGGCACGCCAGGGCACCGGCGCCACCGCGCCGATAGCGAGCCGCGCGTGCCTGACCCTACCGCCGGTCACGTCGAGCGCGGCCGCGACCGACACCACGGCGAACGCAAACGAGGCCCGGTCCCGTACCTTCCGGTACGCCGAGTTCCCCGCGTACGGCAGCGGCGGGATCTCCACGGCGGTAATCAGGTCGCCGCGCTCCAGCGTGGTCTCCCGGTCCGGCTCGTCACCGGGCAGCCGGTACAGGCCGCCGAGCGGGATCAGCCGCGGCCCGCCGGGCCCTTCGACGTGCACCACCGCGTCCAGCGCCGCCAGCGCTACCGCCATGTCCGAGGGATGGGTGGCCACGCAGTGCGGGGACCCGCCCAGGATGGCCAGGTTGCGGTGGTCGCCGGCCCGCGCCGGGCAGCCCGAGCCGGGGACCCGCTTGTTGCACGGCTTGGTCGCGTCCTGGAAGTACAGGCAGCGGGTCCGCTGCAGCAGGTTGCCACCGACCGTGGCCATGTTCCGCAGCTGGCCGGACGCCCCGGCCAGCACCGCCCGGGCCAGCACCGGGTACCCGGCGCGCACCCGCGGGTCGGCGGCCAGGTCGCTGTTGCGGACCCCGGCGCCGATCAGCAGTCCCCCCGCGGCCGTCGGCTCGATCTGGTCCGGCAGCAGCCCGGTCACGTCGACGAGCAGGTCCGGAGCTGCGACGCCGAGCTTCATCAGGTCAACCAGGTTGGTCCCGCCGGCCAGGAAGGCAGCACCGGGCCGCCCGGTCACGGCGGCGATCGCCGCGGCCGGGTCGGGCGGCGTCAGGTAGCCGAACGGCCTCATGGGGCCTCCCGGGCCACGTCCGTGATCGCGGCGAGGATGTTGACGTAGGCGCCGCACCGGCACAGGTTTCCGCTCATCCGCTCCCGGATCTCGGCCGCGTCCAGCGTGACCGGACCGGTCCCCGGGGTCTCCGGGATCAGGCTGGCGCTGGCCGCGCTCGGCCAGCCCGCCGCGGCCTCGCCGAGCATGGCCGTCGCCGAGCAGATCTGCCCGGGCGTGCAGTATCCGCACTGCAGCGCGTCGTGCTCGACGAACGCGGCCTGCAGCGGGTGGAGCTCGCCGTCCGGGCCGGCCAGGCCCTCGATGGTGGTGATCTCGGCTTCCCGTGTCATCACGGCCAGTAGCAGGCAGCTGTTCACCCGCCGTCGGCCGGCCACCCCATCGGCCGGCCCGGCTATCAGCACGGTGCAGGCCCCGCACTGGCCGTGGTCGCAGCCCTTCTTGGTCCCGGTCAGCCCGAGGTGCTCGCGCAGCGCGTCGAGCAGGGTGGTCCTGTGGTCCAGGCGGAGCCGGTGCGCGGTCCCGTTGACCACGAGCGTCAGCTCGCTGGAGGTATCGTCCGCTGTCGTCACGCCGGCCATCATGCCACGCTCGGGAACTAGTATCCTGATCACGTTTTTACTAGTAATGTCAGTACCATGGTCTCGGACGCCGCCCGCCCGGGCACGCATTCGGGCTCACGCGGTGAGCTCGCCGACCTACTCAGATCCCGCCGCGACCGGCTGACCCCCGCCGACATGGGCCTGCCCGCGGGCACTCGCCGCCGGACCGCCGGGCTGCGCCGCGAAGAGGTGGCCCAGCTGGCCGGCGTGTCGACCACCTACTACACATTCCTGGAACAGGGCCGCGACGTCCGGCCCTCCCGGCAGGTGGTGACCGCCCTGGCCAGAGCGCTGCGGCTGAGCTCGGCCGAGCGCGCGCACCTGTTCCAGCTGGCCGGGATCACGCTGGCCGCCGAGGATCAGGCGCGGGCCGAGACGGTGGCCCCCGTGGTCAGCACGCTTGTCGGCCGGCTCGACCCCTTCCCGGCGTTCCTGAAGGGCAGGCGGTGGGACGTGCTGGCGGCCAACCGGTCCGCCCGGGCGCTGTTCACCGACTGGTCCGCCCGCGAGAGCGGCGACCGCAACCTACTCTGGTGGATGTTCACCGCCCCCGAGGCGCGGAAGGTCTACGTGCACTGGGAGACCGAGGCGCCCGACATGCTCGGCAGGTTCCGCGCCGCGGCCGGGCGCAGGCCGGACGACCCGGAATTCACCGACCTGATCGAGCAACTGCACCAGGCCAGCCCGGAGGTGCGCAGCTGGTGGCCGCGATACGACGTGGCCCCGGTCGGCGGCGGTACCAAGCACCTGCACCACCCGGCCCTGGGCGACGTGGCCTTCCAGCACACCGTGCTGCAGGTCGCCGACCACCCGGAGCAGACGCTGGTCTACTTCACCACCGACGACATCCCGCAGGCCAAGCTGGCCGCCCTGGCCGCCGAGATCGGCTAGGCCAGGCGGATACCCGGCCCGTTCGGGGTCATGAATGTCGCACCCTCGTGATGTAATCGGCGGATGTTCGAGACGGCTGAAGAACTCGGTAACCTGCAGCGACTTCTGGACCTCAGTATGGCGGGCGCGGGTGAGCACCTGCGCGGCATCATCACCGGAGAGCGTCGGCTGCCCGCCGCGGAGCTCGCCGGGCGGCTGCAGGGGATGCGGCTGCTCACCGTGGCCACGGTGACCGCCGACGGGCGGCCGCTGGCCGGTCCGGTAGACGGCTACTTCCTGCACGGGACGTTCTGGTTCAGTTCGGGCCGGAACTCGGTGCGCATGCGCCACCTGGCCGCCCGGCCCGCGGTCAGCGCCAGCTACCTGCCCGGGGAGGAGCTGGCCGTCACCGTGCATGGCCGGGCCGACCTCGTCGAGCTGCGCGACCCGGCCTGCGCCGAGCTGCGCCAGGCCATGCTGGACTGGTACGTCCCCAGGCAGGGACCGGAGTTCGAAAGCTGGCTGGACGCGCTGGACGCCGTGGCTGCGCGGATCGAGCCCGCGAAGATGTTTACCTTCAGCATGAACAGCTAGTTTTCCGCCGCTGCCGTGCGACGCTAGCAAGCATGGACGACGAGCTGGCGCAGGTGCCGGAGGAGTTCCGGGCCGCGTGCGGCCGCCCGGGAAGCCATGTCATCGTCCGGCAGTTCCCGGTGACGATCCCGCACGCCCTGTGCGACCTGACCGGTGTCGTGATCTCCTACCCGAGCCACGGCGGGGCCACCGTGCACGCCACGCCCGGCGGCGTCGCCAACAGCGGCGGATTCCGGCTGACCGTCCATCCCGGGACCCTGGACGTCACCGTGGATGTCCGGCTCCGGCCGGGAGAGCCGCGCCCGTAGCCTGCCGGCCAGGTCAGCGCGTTAGCGTCTGGCGCAAGTCGCGTTCGCTGGCCGCGATCCAGGTGCTAGCCCGGTGAACGCGCTCGGTCAGCGTGTAGACGCCCAGCTCGGCCCGCTCGGCATAGGGCAGCCAGTCGATGGCCAGGCGCCGCGCGATGTAGTCGACCGCGGAGCGGGCCCGCGGGATCTCCGGGTCGTCGGTGTGCCCGTTGGGCACGAAGAACTGGTCGAGCCCGGGCCGGATCAGCTCGGCCAGCGGCACCCGATGCTGCAGCCCGAGCGACAAGGCAACGGCGTACGCGTGCACCAGGCCGGCCGCGCTGGTGCCGTGCTTACCCCAGTGGATGAAGACCTCGCCGAGGCTCCCGTCGTCCTGTTGGTTGGCGGTGAGGCAGAAGCGCTCGGCGGCGATGGTGACCGTGGTGGTATGTCCGCTGCGGCGCCTGGGCAGGTGCATGTGCTGGTGCCGCCGAACACTGACCACCATGGGCTTACCTCCGAACAGGTATATGAAATGTCCGATTAAGGAGCGACGACGCAGTTGCTATGGTAGCCCTTGACCCTATCCGCAGGCCAGAGCGGTGTCGGGGAGGTGCGCCGCGCGGTGAGCGGCTCGGTAGTCTGACGGCGTGGACCACCTGCTGAGCACCGAGCGCCTGGTGCTGCGCCCGGTGGCGGCCGGCGACCACGACGCGCTGCTGGCCCACTGGACGCAGCCGGAAGTCCGGCGGTTCCTGTTCGACGGCGCGGCGCCGTCCGCGGCCGAGGTGGCGGAGACCATCGGGGAAAGCACCGGCCACTTCGCCGCGCGCGGGTTCGGCATCTGGGTGATCGAGCTCGGCTCCGCGGCCGGCCTGGCCGGCACCGCCGGGCTGCGGCCGCTGGAGGAGTCCGGCCTGGAGATCTTCTACAGCCTGGCGCCCGGTGCGTGGGGTCACGGGTACGCCACCGAGGCCGCCCGGGCCGTGGTGGAGTACGGCCTCGGTCCCCTCGCCCTGCCCGAGGTGCTAGCGGAAGTCGACGAGGGCAACGCTGCCTCGGTCGCCGTCGTCAAGCGCCTCGGCATGACCCCCTACGCCGTGGTCCCCGGTCTCCTCGGCCCGATGACCCGCTACCGCATCACCGCCGCGCCCGCTTTTGCCGGGCAGGGGCACATACGCACTGCACATCCGTCACATATCAAGCCTTAGTTTTTTTGTTCTAAACTCCATTCACTACATGGTATTTTCTGTTGAGCTTCAATACACATTTCGCTATCATGTTCTACATGGCTTGATATCTCGAACGGGTGGTGGCGGCCCCCGGTCGGGTCTAGAGACGCGAGAGCCCCGCCGGTCGGCCGGGGGTGCGCGGGGTTCGGGATCAGGGTTCGATAATGCGGCCTTGCCGGGCGCGGGCGATGCCGAGCGCGGCCAGTGCTGCATCGGTCATGCGGCGGTAGCCGATCGCGCCGACGTACCACGCATCGCGCGGGCCGTGCCATTCGATCACGACGCGCTCGGCGTCGGTGTCGGCCTCCGGGGTGATGGAGTACAGCGCGAAAGCCCACTGCGGGCCGGTGCCGTCCGGATTGGGGTCGAACGCCTCGACGGCGGCGAGCGCGCCGATGTCGGGATTCCGCAGAATGCGGACGTAGCTGTTGCCGTGTTCATCCTCGGCCATTTCGACGTTGAGCCAGCGGGTCATGGTGGTCCCTTCCATCGGTCGAACCCTCGCCCTGCGCGAGCCGGACTGTCGCTACTCGGCGGCGTCGGCCTCGGCGGCGTCGGCCTTCGGAGCGGTCTTGGCGGCTGCAGCCTTCTTGGACTTGGCCATGCAACTGCCGCACCACGTTGAGCTTCCGCGGCAGCGCCGAGCCCAGCCTGGCCGCCTCACATCAGTGGTGCCACCAACCGGTGCCGGGGCCGTCCGCGTCCCGCAGTCGCAGCCAGAGGGCCGAAGCCGCCTGGCGGCTTGATCAGCCGGCGTTACGATCGGTTCGGAGCCGAACCTGGCTGGAGGCATAGGGTGCGTCCGCTGATCGTCGAGGTCCCCTCGCCGCTGGGGCTGCGCCCGAGCGGCGTGGAACTGGCGCCCGCGGCGCTCCGGGCCGTCGGCCTGCATGCCCGGCTGGGCTGCGACGACGCGCAGCACGTGGCCGTGCCCCCCTATGACGACCGGCGTGAGGTGGCCACCGGCGTGCTCAACCCCGGCGGCGTCGCCGAGGTGGCCTTCTCGCTGGCCGGCGTCATCGAGTCCGCGCTGCAGGCCAGCCGGCTCCCCGTGGTGCTGGGCGGCGACTGCAGCATTGTCCTGGGCCCGCTGCTGGCCCTGCGGCGGCGGGGCCGCTATGGCCTGGTCTTCCTGGACGGGCACGCCGACTTCCAGCACCCCGCCGACGAACCGAACGGGGAGGTCGCCTCGCTGGACCTGGCCCTGGCGACCGGCCGCGGCCCCCGGCCGCTCACCGACCTGGACGGGCTCGCACCGCTGGTGCGGGCCGAGGACGTCGCGCTGGTCGGCTACCGGGTCTTCGACGACAACGACCGGTTCGGCCGCGAGCACGTCCGGGACAGCGGCATCACCGTGCTGGACTACCGGGACCTGCGCGCCAGGACCATCCCGGCGATCCTCGACCGAGCGCTGGCCACCGTGACCAAGCCGCAGCTCCAGGGTTACTGGGTGCACCTCGACGTCGATGTCCTCGACGACGCCATCATGCCCGCCGTCGACTACCGCCACCCAGGCGGCCTGAGCTGGGACGAAGCGGCTCGGCTGCTGCAGGGCCTGCTCGGCCGGCCAGGCGCCCGCGGCCTGGACGTGACGATCTTCAACCCGAACCTCGACCCCGACGGCAGCATCGCCCGCCAGCTCGCCGAGCTCATCGCGCGCTGCGTCCCGGCCGCATGAGCAGGTACTCACTAAGAACGCCCGCCAGCCCTCGGGATCCGGGCGGGCGGCCAGCGGGCCGTCCGGGCCGCCGGGGCCGTAGGGCTCCCGGGTGAAGACGAACGAGCCCAGGTCGAGGTGGTCAACCGTGCCGTCGGGGCCGCGGACCAGGCGGAGGGTCTCGCCGGTGTAGTAGCCGTCCAGGCCGGTCCAGGTACCGTCGGATTGGGCGCGGAACCGGGAGGCGCGGCCCCGGCCCGTCGCCGGGCCGAGCTCCAGGCCCCGGCCGGCGACCAGGCGCAGCACGTAGGCGCGAGGTCCCCAGTACCACGGGCCGGTCAGCGCGAGCAGCCCCTGGTCGGCCTCTGGTAGCGGCTGCCAGCGGTCGGGCAGGCGCGGCTCGCTGTCGGTCACGATCCGCACCAGGTCACAGGCGATCCCGCTGATGTCGGGACCCGATGTGGCGTTGGCCAGGGTGATGGCGCCGACGGCGTCGGCGGGGCTCACGCACAGCGCGGCCAGGAAGCCCGGCATCGACCCGGAATGGCCGTACAGAACCCGCCCGTCCTGGCGGAACAGCTGCAGGCCGAGCCCGTAGCCGCCGGCCCAGGCCTCGTCGCCGGGCGGCGAGGCCGGGGCGCGCATCTCGGCCAGCGTCGCCGCGGGCAGCACCCGGTCGTCGCCGTCCAGCAGGAAGACGCCGAACCGGCACAGGTCCTCCGCGGTCGACCAGAGTTCCCCCGCCGGCGCCATCAGCCCGGCGGGATCGGCCGGCTCGAGCTGCATGACGTCCGCCCACGGGTGCACCGCGAAGCCGCGCGCGTGCGGCTCCTCCGGCGCCAGGGTGGTGCGGGCCATGCCGAGCGGGTCCAGGATCTCCTGCCGCAGCGCCTCCTCCCAGCCGTGTCCGCGCAACTGGCCGACCAGCGCGCCGAGCAGCCCGTAGCCGGGGTTGGAGTAGTGGAACAGCCGCCCGGCCGGATGCGGCGCCGGGCTCAGGATGCCGGCCAGCCCGGGCCTGAGCTCACCGGGGCTCCGTTCCCACCACGGCCCCGGGGTCTCCGAGGCCAGGCCGGCCGTGTGCGAGAGCAGCTGGGCGATGGTCGCGCCCGCCGCCTCGCCCGCGTCTAGGTGCTTGCCCAGCGGGTCGGCGAGATCCAGGCAGCCCTCGTCGCGCAGCCGCATGACCAGCACCGCGATGAACGTCTTGGTCAGCGAGCCGATGCGGTACTGGGTGTCGCCGTCGGGCTCGTGCCCGTCGAGCATGCTCCGGGACCCGAACCAGGCCTGGCCACCGTCCCGTACCACCGCCGCGCTGAGCGACGGCGTCCGGCCCTCGGCCTGGCCGACGGCGACCCGGTGAGTCAGCGCCCGCCGCGTGGCCGGCAGCAGGCCCGCGGCCGGTTCCGAAGATGTGGTCACCGTTGCACCATAGCGGTGACCAGCCACGGATCTACAGAAGAAGCCGCCGGGTGACCACGCCCCGCCCGAGATCGTGCCCGGACCAGAGGCTGAAATGGCTGCCGATCGCCAGGTAATCAGCCAGGTCGTCGCCGACAACCCGGAGCGTGATCATGATCTGAGGGCTTCCGGCCCGGAACGGGCCGCCGTCGTCGCAGTCGACCAGGGCCTGGAAGACCTGGCCGCGATGGGTCTCGCTGTTCTCGGCGCGCAGCACCATCCGGTGCGAGCCGGAGGAGAGCTTCGAGCGCTCTTCCTCGTCGTCGTCCGCGCTGGGCGTCACCAGGGCCTGGTATTTGAACCTCTGCATGCCCGCCACCACCTTCGGAGCAATAACATCATCGTAGCCCGATATCGAGGGGGCGGCCAGGGCGATGACACGCGGCACTGCCTGCGCCGATGGACGGCTACACGGCCGCGGGCACCACCACGGTCCCGGTCGCGGTGACCACGACGATGGGCTCGGCGAGTACCGAGGCCGCGGATTCCCCCCGCGCCGCGTCGCCGCGGCAGACTACCCGCGCCTCGAACGCGAGCTGCCGGCTGCGCCGGCCGACCGCGGTCACCGTGGCCGTCGCCTCGATGACGTCGCCAGCCCGCACCGGCGCCCGGAACTGCACGTCGGAATAGGACGCGAACAGCCCTTCGTCGGCGTCGCCCCGGATGCACACCTCGGTAGCCACGTCGCCGAACAGCCCCAGCACGTATGCCCCGTCCACCAGGTTCCCGGCGTAGTGGGCGTCGCCGTACTTCACGTACCGGCGGTGCGTCACCGACAAGCCGACGTGACTCATGCTCCTCCTTCCGGGGGGGGGGGGGGGGGGGGGGGGGGGGGGGGGGGGGGGGGGGGGGGGGGGGGGGGGGGGGGGGGGGGGGGGGGGGGGGGGGGGGGGGGGGGGCGCCGGCGGCCGCGG
>Ga0335078_10016621_pt1 | contig 10925 bp, 8 predicted proteins | sample Lox_Sample_32_FD_206711 | JGI IMG/M metagenome (GOLD analysis project Ga0335078, IMG submission 206711) | Soil microbial communities from Loxahatchee National Wildlife Refuge, Florida, United States - Lox_Sample_3.2 | ecosystem: Environmental > Terrestrial > Soil > Wetlands | place: USA: Florida... | reverse complement strand
CCAGTTCGCCGCGCTGTGCGAGCGCGTCGGCGCCGACGTGGACCACGTGCGGCGCGGCATCGGCTCCGACGTCCGGATCGGCAAGGCGTTCCTCTTCCCCGGGCCGGGCTACGGCGGCTCGTGCTTTCCGAAGGACGTCAAGGCGCTGTGCGCCACGGGCCGCGCCGCGGGGGCGCCGCTCGACATCCTCGAGGCCGTCGAGACCGCGAACGAGCGCCAGAAGCGCGTGCCCGTCGAGATGCTGCGGGCCGCCCTCGGGGACCTGCGGAGCCGGGTCGTGGCGGTGTGGGGGCTGGCCTTCAAGGCGCAGACCGACGACATGCGCGAGTCGGCGGCGCTGGTCGTCGTCGGCGAGCTGCTCGCCGCCGGCGCTGAGGTCCGGGTGCACGACCCCAAGGCGATGGCCGAAGCCCGGCGCCATTTCGGGGACCGGGTGGCCTACGTCGAGCAGCGCTACGACGCGCTCCGGGGCGCCGACGCGCTGCTCGTGCTCACGGAGTGGCAGGAGTACCGCGTGCTCGACCACGTCCGCGCGCGGGAGCTGATGCGACGGCCCATCGTCGTGGACGCCCGCGACCTGTACGAGCCGGCGCGGATGCGCAAGCAGGGGTTCACCTATGCCTCGATCGGACGGCCCTGATGCGTGTGCTCATCACCGGCGCGGCCGGCTTCCTCGGCTCGCACCTCGCCGACCGCTTCCTGGCCGACGGCCACGAGGTCGTGGGCCTGGACAACTTCGCCACCGGCAGCCCCGACAACATCGCCCACCTCACGGGCAATCCCCGGTTCGCGTTCCACGAGCACAACGTCACCAACTTCATCTACGTCGCCGGGCCGCTCGACGGCGTGCTGCATTTTGCGTCCCCGGCCAGCCCGCGGGACTACCTGGAGATGCCGATCCAGACCCTCAAGGTCGGCTCGCTCGGGACCCACAAGGCCCTCGGCCTGGCCAAGGCCAAGCAGGCGCGGTTCCTGCTCGCCTCGACCTCCGAGGTGTACGGGGACCCGCTGGTGCATCCGCAGCCGGAGGGCTACTGGGGCAACGTCAACCCGATCGGGCCGCGCGGCGTGTACGACGAGGCCAAGCGCTTCGCCGAGGCGATGACGATGGCCTACCACCGCTTCCACGGGGTGGACACGCGGATCGTGCGGATCTTCAACACCTACGGGCCGCGGATGCGCGTGCGGGACGGGCGCGTGGTGTCGAACTTCATCGTGCAGGCCCTGCGCGGCGAGCCGATCACCGTCTACGGGGACGGCGTGCAGACGCGGTCGTTCTGCTACGTGGACGACCTGGTGGACGGCATCGTGCGCCTGTTCGAGCGGGGCGGCAGCGAGCCGACCAACATCGGCAACCCGCGCGAGTTCACGGTGCGCGAGCTGGCCGAGATGGTGGTCCGGCTCACGGGCTCCCGTTCGGCGATCGTGCGCGAGCCGCTGCCGGAGGACGACCCCAAGGTCCGCCAGCCCGACATCGCGCGGGCGCGCGAGCGGCTCGGGTGGGAGGCGAAGGTCGGCCTGGAGGAGGGGCTGCAGCGGACGATCGCGGACTTCCGGCGGCGGCTGGCGTGACCCGGGTGCTGGTGACGGGCGCGGCGGGCTTCATCGGCTCGCACGTGGCGGAGGCGCTGGTGGCGCGCGGCGACGACGTGGTCGGCCTGGACAACTACGACCCGTTCTACCCGCGACCGGTGAAGGAGGCGAACCTGGCGGCGCTGCGGGGCTCGCCCCGCTTCCGGCTGGTCGAGGGCGACATCCGCGACCGCGGCGCGGTGGAGGGGCTGCTCGACGCGGACACGGCGGTCGTGCACCTGGCGGCGCGCGCCGGCGTGCGGCCCTCGCTGGAGGACCCGGCCGGCTACGCGGCGGTGAACGTCGAGGGCACGGCGGTGCTGCTGGAGGCGGCGCGGCGGGCGGGCGCCCGGCGCTTCGTCTTCGGCGGCTCCTCGTCGGTCTACGGCGACGACGCCCCGGTGCCCTTCGCCGAGGACTGGCCGGCGCTGCGGCCCGTGTCGCCGTACGCGGCGACCAAGCGGGCGGGCGAGCTGCTGTGCGCGACGTTCGCGCACCTGTACGCGCTGCGGGTCATCCTGCTGCGGTTCTTCACGGTGTACGGCCCGCGCCAGCGGCCGGACCTCGCGATCCACAAGTTCACGCGGCTGATCCGCGCGGGGCGGCCCGTGCCGTTCTACGGCGACGGCTCGAGCGAGCGCGACTACACGTGGATCGGCGATATTGTAGGCGGCGTGCTGGCGGCGCTCGAGTGGACCGCCGCGCCCGGGCCGGGCCTGGAGGTGGTCAACCTGGGGGGGTCGCGGACCACGTCGCTGGCGTCGCTGGTGACCCTCATCGGCGGCGCGCTGGGACGGGACGCGGCCCTGGAGCGGCTGCCGGCGCAGCCGGGCGACGTGCGCCGGACCTGTGCCGACGTGCGCAAGGCGGCCCGGGTGCTGGGATACCGGCCGACCGTGCCGGTGGAGGAAGGGATTCCGCGCTTCGTGCGCTGGTTCGAGGAGGTCCATGGACGGGACGACTAGCCGGCTGGTGACGCGCGCCCGCGAGCGGCTCGAGGCCGGCGACGCGTACGGCGCCATCCACCTGCTGCGGGAGGCCATGGCCGCGGGCCGGACGTTCGCGGACGCGTACAATCTGCTGGGCCTGGCGACGGCCGCCGTGGGGCAGCGGGAGGAGGCGCTGGCGCAGTTCGATCGCGCGCTGGAGCTGAACCCGCGCTACGTGGACGCGCTGCTCAACCGCGCGGTGACGCTCAACGAGCTGGGGCGCTACGACGAGGCGGGCGCCGCGTTCGCGGCCGCGCAGGGGCTGGCCGGCGTGGATCACACCGGATTCGAGGCCCCGGTGGCTTCGCGTCTGGCCAACCTGCATGCGGAGCTCGGCGAAGCCTACGTGGAGGCGGGCGGGGTGGCCGAGGCGATCGAGCAGTACGAGCGGGCGGCCCGCCTGCGCCCGGAGTACGTGGACCTGCGCTACCGTCTCGCGCGGCTGCGCCTGGAGGCGGGCGACGTCGCGCGCTCGCGCGCCGAGCTCGAGGCCATCCTGGCCCTGCGCCCGGGCTTCGCCGACGCCCGGGTCAGCCTCGGCATGGCCTGCCACCTCCTGGGCGACGAGACCGGAGCGCGCGAGGCCTGGGAGCGGTGCCGGCGCGAGCGGCCGGGCGACGTCCGCGTGTCGGCGTACCTCGGACTGCTGCGCCGCGCCACGACGGCGCGGGGTGCGGGCCAGGCGGCGCCGCGCGGGGCGGAGCGCTGAGGGTGTCCCTGTCCCGGGGTGCGGCGCGGCCCGGCCGGGCGGCACGCGTGTGGGCGGCGGCATTGCTCGTCGCGGCGGCCTGCACGGCGCCCGGACCGGACCACGAGCGGCTGGGAGACCGGCGGTATGCCGAGCACGCCTACGAGGACGCGCTGGCCGAATACCGCCTGGCCATGCGGCAGCACAAGCCCACGCCGGCGTTGCGGGCCAAGCTCGGCTTGGCAGCCCTCCGCTCCGGCTCGCTCAGCGAAGCCGTGACGGCCTACTTCGGGCTGGCGCAGGCCGACCCGTCCGCCGTGGAGCTGGCCGCCGACGGCCTCATCCGCACGGCCGAGCTCGCGGTAGGCGCGCGCGACATGGGGGCGCTGGCGGACGCGCTGGTGGCGCTCCAGGACGTGGCTCCACAGCGGCCCGTCGGCGAGTTCGCCGTGGTCCTCGGCGCCAGCTCGACGGCGCTCGCCAAGCGTCCGGAAGCGATGGGCGTGTTCCTGGAGGCCGCGGCGGACGCCGCCGACCCCGCGACGGCAGACTCGTTTCTGGTCGCCTGGGGCGACGTCAACGCCAGCCTCGACCACTGCGACAACGCCACGGCCGCCTATCAGGGGGTCCTGCGGCGCGACCCGCCGCCGGGGCTGGCGCGGCAGGCGGAGGGCGGGCTCGCCAGCTGCGCGGTGCAGCAGGGCCGCCTGTCGCTCAGCGTGGGGGCGCTGCCGGATGCCGCCGCCAGCTTCGAGAATGCGATCGCCATCGGTGAGCCGGACAGCACCGTCCGCCTCGCGTGGCTGCTCCTGGGCGACACGCGCTGGACCGGCGGCGACACCGCCTCGGCGCTCGACGCGTACCGCCACGCCATCGCCGGCGCCGGCGAGGGCGATCCCGTCGCCGCGCAGGCGGCGGCCCAGATGAACCGGCTCCTCGGCGCGCCGGTGGGGAAGCCATGACAAGACGTCACGCCGCGCTCGGAGCGCTCGCGGCCGCCGCCGTGCTGGCGGCGACGGGCTGCCAGAAGTTCAACCTCCTGTCCTTCCCGACGCCGGAATCGCTGTTCCAGGCGTCCCTGGGGCAGTACCGCCGCGGGCAGTTCGAGCATTCGCTGGCGGGGTTCCAGAAGCTGACCTACGACCTCGGCCCCAACGACACGCTCTACACGTTGTCGCGCTTCTTCCTGGCCGAGTCCTACTTCGGCGAGGGGGACTACGTCACCGCGGCGCGCGAGTTCCGGCGCGTGTCCGACGAGAGTCCGACCTTCCACCTCGCGCCCCGCGCCCTGCTGCGGGCGGGCGACTCGTACGCGGCGCAGTGGACGGAGCCGGAGCTCGACCCGACGCAGGGGCAGACGGCGCTGGCCACGTACCAGGAGCTGCAGGGGCGGTTCCCGAGCTCCGAGGCGGCGCAGATCGCCACCGCCCGGATCCGCGCGGTGAACGAGGAGCTCGCCACGAAGGAGATGGCGAACGCGATGTTCTACTACCAGCGCGGGGCCTACGACTCGGCGATCCTGTACTTCAAGGACCTGATCGCGTCGTATCCGGCGTCGGTGCTGGTGCCGGAGGCGTACGCCCATCTGATCCGCTCGTACAGGATCATCGGCTGGAAGGACGAGCAGTCGGCGTTCTGCCTGCAGCTGCGCTCCTACTACCTCCAGTATTATCAGGGCCACCCCGACGTGCGGGCGCTGTGTGGTGACGGGCCTGCTGGGCGGTAGCTTCGACCCGATCCACCACGGGCATCTGATCGCGGCGGGCCGGGCGCTGGAGGCGCTGGCGCTGGATCGGGTGCTGTTCGTGCCCTGCGTGCGGCAGCCGCTCAAGGCGGAGGGGCCGGTGGCCCCGGCGGCCGACCGGGCGGCGATGGTGGCGCTGGCCGTGGCGGCCGAGCCGCGGTTCGTGCTCGACACGATCGAGCTGGACCGGCCGGGGGACGGCCCTTCGTACACGGTGGACACGCTGCGCGCGCTCGGCGCCCGGTGGCCCGGCGAGCGGCTGGTGCTGCTGCTCGGCGCCGACGCCGCGGCGACGCTGCCGCGGTGGCGGGCCGCCGACGAGATCGTGCGGCTGGCCGAGCTGGCCGTGCTGACGCGGCCGGGCGCGGGCGAGCCGGCCCCGCGCCTGGCGCGGCACGTCGTCGCGACCCCGGCGATCGAGATCAGCGCCAGCGAGATCCGGGCGCGCTGCCTGGCGGGCAAGAGCATCCGCTACCTCGTCCCGGACGCGGTGGCCGACTACATCGCGACGCGCGGGGTGTACCGGTGAGGTCAGGAGTCTAGATGCCGCTGCCGACGATCGTCACGAAGATCCTGGGGACCCGGTTTTCCCGCGAGCTGAAGCACCTGCGGCCGCTCGTCGAGGCGATCCACGGTCACGAGGCGGCGCTCAAGGGCCGGGACGACGCGGCGATCCGCGGCCAGACGGCGAGCTTCCGGGCCCGGATCGTCGAGCGGACGGGCGCGCTGCGCGCCGAGGTGGAGCGGCTCAAGCAGGCCAAGCACGACTGCGCCGACCCGGACGAGCGCGACACACTCGACCGCGAGCTGCTGGACCGCGAGGAGGAGCTGGCGGGGGCGACGGCGACGGCGCTGGACGAGCTGCTGCCGGAGGCCTTCGCCACCGTGCGCGAGGCGTGCCGCCGCCTGGTCGGCTCCAAGGTCATGGTGACCGGCCACGAGCTGACGTGGGACATGGTGCCCTACGACGTGCAACTCATCGGCGGCATCGTGCTGCACCAGGGCAAGATCGCCGAGATGGCGACCGGCGAGGGCAAGACGCTGGTGGCGGTGCTGGCGCTCTACCTCAACGCCCTCCCCGGCCTGGGCGCGCACCTGGTGACGGTGAACAACTACCTGGCCCGCCGCGACTCGCAGTGGATGGGCCACGTGTTCACCTGGCTCGGGCTCACCGTCGGCTGCATCGACGACACCGAGCCCGGCACGGCCGAGCGCCGCGCCGCCTACCTGTGCGACATCACCTACGGCACCAACAACGAGTTCGGCTTCGACTACCTGCGCGACAACATGGTGTTCTCGCTCGCGCAGCGCGTCCAGCGCACCCACAACTACACCATCATCGACGAGGTGGACTCCATCCTCATCGACGAGGCCCGCACGCCGCTCATCATCTCCGGGCCGGTCGGCAACGAGGAGGACACGAAGTACGCCCAGCACAACCAGGCGGTGATCGCCCTGGTCCGCCGCCAGACCGAGGCCACCAACAATTTCATGGCGGAAGCCGAGAAGCTCTGGGCCACGGATCAGTACGGCAGCGCGGTGCGGGCGTACCAGGTCCAGCTGGGGATGCCGAAGCACAAGCGCCTGCTCAAGTTCCTGCAGGAGCAGGGCGCCAAGAAGCTGGTGCAGAAGGTCGAGCTGGACTACATCGCCGACCGCAAGCTGCCCACCAAGCAGCAGAAGCTGCGCGACCTCGAGGAGGAGCTGTACTTCGTCCTCGACGAGAAGGCGCACTCGGTCCACCTCACCGACCAGGGCGTGGAGCTGCTCTCGCCCACGGACCCCGCGCTGTTCATCGTGCCGGACCTGTCGGAGGAGGTGCACCAGATCGACCGCGACGAGACGCTGACCGCCCACGAGAAGCTGGAGCGCCGCGCGCAGCTCGAGGCCGACTACGCCGCCAAGAGCGAGAAGCTCAACATCATCCACCAGCTGCTCCGGGCGCACGCGCTGTACGAGAAGGACGTCGAGTACGTCGTGCAGGACGGGCAGATCTTCATCGTGGACGAGTTCACCGGCCGCATCCTGCCGGGCCGGCGGTGGTCCGAGGGGCTGCACCAGGCGGTGGAGGCCAAGGAGGGCGTGACCGTCAAGGGCGAGACCCAGACGCTCGCCACCATCACCATCCAGAACTACTTCCGCATGTACGCCAAGCTGGCGGGCATGACCGGGACGGCGGAGACCGAGGAGGAGGAGTTCTTCAAGATCTACAAGCTCGAGGTGATGGTCATCCCGACGAACCGGCCGGTGCGCCGCATCGACGCGCACGACCGGATCTACCGCACCCGGCGGGAGAAGTACAACGCCATCGTCGAGGAGGTGGAGCGCCAGCACGAGCGGGGCCTGCCCGTGCTGGTGGGCACGACCAACGTGGAGGTGTCCGAGACGCTGTCGCGGATGCTGAAGCGGCGGGGGATGAAGCACGAGGTGCTGAACGCGAAGTACCACCAGCGCGAGGCGGAGATCGTCGCGCAGGCGGGCCAGCCCGGCGCGGTCACGATCGCGACCAACATGGCCGGCCGCGGCACCGACATCAAGCTCGGCGGCGGCGTCACCAAGTGCCGGGTGTGCGGGATCCGCGCCCGCCAGGCGCCGTTCGGCCAGACGATCGACAAGCCGGACCTCGCGTGGGAGGAGATCCAGAAGCTCGGCTGCATGACCGATCCGCCGTGCGGGCTCCAGATCGTCGGCACGGAGCGGCACGAGTCGCGCCGCATCGACCGCCAGCTGCGCGGCCGCGCGGGCCGCCAGGGCGACCCCGGCTCCTCGATCTTCTTCCTCTCCCTCGAGGACGACCTGATGCGGCTGTTCGGGTCGGACCGCATCGGCGCCATCATGGACCGGCTCGGCGCCGAAGAGGGCGAGGTCATCACCAGCCCACTGGTCACCCGCTCCATCGAGGGTGCCCAGAAGCGGATCGAGCTGCAGAACTTCCAGTCCCGCAAGCGGCTGCTGGACTACGACGACGTGATGAACCAGCAGCGCGAGGTCATCTACTCGCTGCGCCTGTTCGCGCTGGAGGGCGGGGAGGAGCTGAAGGCCGAGGCCATCCGGATGATCGAAGGCGCGATGGAGCGCCCGGTGGCCGAGGTGGTGGCGGCCGGCAAGCACCCCGAGCTGTGGGACCTGGCCACGCTGCGGGAGCAGCTGCAGATGAAGTACCTGATCGTCGTGCCGGAGCTTGCGCAGCGCGGCGTCTCCGGCCGCGACGAGCTGGCTGCGCTGATCAGCCAGCACGCCCGCGACGCCTTCGCGCGGAAGGTGCAGGCCCTCGACGAGACGGGGCGCGCCTACCAGGTGCCGGACCTGGCGGAGCAGGTGCTGAGCCAGTTCATGCTCCGCGCGATCGACGAGAAGTGGAAGGACCACCTGTACGATCTCGACCAGCTCCGCAACGCGATCACCTACCGGGCGTGGGGGCAGAAGGACCCGCTGATCGAGTACAAGCAGGAGGCGTTCGGGATGTTCGTGGACCTGATGGCCGACCTGCGCGGGACGTTCGCCGAGCAGTTTCTGAAGGCCCAGGTCAGCATCGGCGCGCCGCCGCCCGCGCCGCCGGCGCGCACGTTCAGCGGTCCCGGGCCGCAGGGCGTCCCGGGCCCGGGCCGGCCGGCGGGCTCGGCGTCCGACCTCGTGGACGAGGGGGCGCTGGTGGCCCCGGCCGCCGCTCCGACGGCCGCGGCCGCAGGGCGGCCGCGGTCCGTCCCGGGAGGCGCCGGCGCGTTCACGCCACGGCCCGCCGGCCCGCTGCTGCCCGCGGGCTGGGAAAAGACGGGCCGCAACGACCCGTGCCCGTGCGGATCGGGCAAGAAATTCAAGAAGTGCCACGGGGCGTCATTGTAGAGGGCAGCGATCAGTCATGCGGTGGACAGGACAGCTGCCAGACGCCAAGGAGTCAGTGGTTGGCGTCCGGGAGCTGCACTGACCACTGAACTCCTGCGTCGAATCGCTCCGCGCCGCTGCGAATCCGCCTCCAGAGTCGGGTCCCTGGTCCGTAGGTTGGTGTCGTGCCTGTACGGATTTCCGAGACCCGGGCGCAGGACCGTCCCCGCGAGCGTCTCTTCGCTCTGGGGCCCGCCGCGTTGACGACGGCGGAGCTCCTGGCGATTCTCATCGGGACGGGGCCCGCCGGCAGCTCGGCGCCGGACGTGGCGGCGGCCCTGCTGGCGCGCGTCGGCCCGGAGCTGGCGCAGCTGGCCCGGCGCACGCCGTCCGAGCTGGCGGTGGTGCCGGGCGTGGGGCGGGTGAAGGCGGCCCGCGTGGTGGCCGCCCTGGAGGTCGGGCGGCGGCTGCTGGAGGAGGCGCGGCCGGACCGGACGCGGATCCGGTCCCCGGCCGACGTGTACCGGTGGTTTGCCCCCCGCCTCGCCGATCTGGCGGCGGAGGAGTTCCATGTGCTCGCGCTGGACAGCCAGAGCGGCGTGCTGCGCGACATGCTCGTGACCCGGGGGATCTTGAACTCGTCGCTCGTGCACCCGCGCGAAGTCTTCCGCGGCGCCATCGCCGAGGCCGCCGCGGGGATCATCGTGGTCCACAACCACCCCTCGGGAGATCCCACGCCGTCGGCCGACGACCGGGCGGTCACCCGGCAGCTGGTGGAGGCCGGCCGCGTGCTCGACCTGCCCGTGTACGACCACGTGATCGTCGGCGCGAGCCGCTACCTCTCCTTCGCGGAGGCGGGCCTGCTGTGACCGTCGCGCACGTGCCCGCGATCCCGGGGCTGAGCGACGCCCTCGAGGCGTACGCCGACCGGCTCGATCTCGACCTCCTGGACCGGGCGTACCGGTTCAGCGCGGCGGCGCACCGGGGCCAGAAGCGCTGGTCCGGCGAGGACGCCGTCTCGCACGGCGTGGCGACCGCCCGCATCCTGATCGAGGCGCACCTGGACTCGACGTCGGCCGCGTGCGGCCTGCTGCACGACGTCGTCGAGGACACGGAGACCGGCGTCGAGGACCTCGAGCGCGAGTTCGGGACCGAGATCGCCACGATCGTGGACGGCCTGACCAAGATCTCGAGCCTCACCTTCCGCTCGACCGCCGAGGAGCAGGCGGAGAACTACCGCAAGCTGCTGCTCTCGGTGGCCAAGGACGCGCGGGTCGTCATCGTCAAGCTCGCCGACCGGCTCCACAACATGCGGACCCTGGAGCACCTCCCGGAGGAGAAGCGGCAGCGCATCGCGCTCGAGACGCGGGAGATCTACGCGCCGCTGGCGCACCGTTTCGGGATGGCGGGCATCAAGGCGGAGCTGGAGGATCTGGCGTTCAAGTGGCTGGAGCCCGAGGAGTACGCCGGTCTGTCCCGCAAGGTGGCCGCGGAGCAGGCCGAGCGCGCGGAGCTGGTGGAGCGGATGCGGGAGCCGCTGCGGCGCGAGCTGGAGCACGCGGGGATCGCGGAGGTCGAGGTCACCGGGCGGCCCAAGAACCTGTGGTCCATCTACAAGAAGATCGTGCGCCGGGACCTGCCCTACGAGGAGATCTACGACCTGATGGCGACGCGGGTGCTGGTGAACTCGGTGCCCGACTGCTACCACGCCCTGGGGGTGATCCACGCGCGCTGGACGCCGCTGCAGGAGCGCATCAAGGACTACATCGCACAGCCCAAGTCGAACGGCTACCAGTCCCTGCACACGACCGTCTTCGGGCCGGCGGGGCAGCTGTACGAGATCCAGATCCGCACCCGCGAGATGCACCACACGGCGGAGTACGGCATCGCGGCGCACTGGCTGTACAAGGAGGGGCGCGCCCCCGACGACCTCGACCGCCACCTGACCTGGTTCCGGCAGCTGCTGGACCGGCAGCAGGAGGCGGTCACGCCGGACGAGTTCATCGAGTTCCTGCGCATCGACCTGTACCAGGACGAGATCTTCGTGTTCACGCCGCAGGGCGACGTGAAGCAGCTGCCCAAGGGCGCCACGCCGATCGACTTCGCCTTC
>Ga0335078_10016620_pt1 | contig 10925 bp, 11 predicted proteins | sample Lox_Sample_32_FD_206711 | JGI IMG/M metagenome (GOLD analysis project Ga0335078, IMG submission 206711) | Soil microbial communities from Loxahatchee National Wildlife Refuge, Florida, United States - Lox_Sample_3.2 | ecosystem: Environmental > Terrestrial > Soil > Wetlands | place: USA... | reverse complement strand
TGCGGTAGATTCCCCTCCCCGTCCTCTCGCAGACAAACTGGATGAGCCCGCGGGAGATGGCGCAGAGGTAGTCGTCCCATGGCCCGCCGGACCCGATGGGAACGCCCATCTTGCTCACGATCTCCTGGAGCTGCCCCTCGATGTTGACGATCTCGTTCATCGTGCGAAGCTCCAGGTAGTGGTTCTCGCAGAAGCGCGTCTTGTTTGCCGCGCGGACAAACGCTTCATGGAGACGCTGGTAGGAGACAAAATCCCCCAGCGGGTCATGGAAGCTGTGATGCGCGCGCCGGGCTTCCAGCTCCTCTCCCGCAGGAAGGAGGAACGGAGAGTTCACGGAAAGGAACGTGGCGGCAATGATTACCTCCGCAATGACGGAAGGATAGGCACGGATTGCCTCCACGATCATCCGCGCGTGCTTGGGGAGGATGGGGAAGAGGCACATCATCCGGCCCGTCTCCGTCAGGTTGCGCTCCTCGTCAAGGGCATCCAGGAGCCGGAGCGTTTCCACGGCAGCGCGGATTCCTTCCTGGCCGGGAGGGGAAAGAAAGTCGAAGGCGTCGAAGTCACGGATTCCCAGCTCCGCCATCCGCAAAACGACCTCGGAAAGGTCCGTGCGCTTGATCTCTTCCACGGTGTACATGGGGCGGGAATCGTAGTCCTTGCGCGTGTACAGGCGGTAGCAGACCCCGGGAGCCGTGCGGCCCGCGCGCCCGCGGCGCTGGTTGCAGGACGCCTTGGATACCGGCGTCTCGATGAGGCTCTCCGTAAACGTCTTGGGGCTGTAGAAGTTCATCTTCGCAAGCCCCGAGTCAAGCACGTGGACCACGCCGTCAATAGTCACGCTGGTCTCCGCGATGTTCGTGGCGATGATCACCTTGCGTTTGCCGGGGAAGTCCAGGAACACGCGCGTCTGGTCCTCATGCGACAAGCGCGCGTACAGCGGGAGAAGCGCAAGCTCCTCTTTTGTATCCAGCTCCGCAATCATCTGGACGCAGTCCTTGATGGCAAGCTCTCCCTGGAGAAAAATGAGAATATCACCGGGCAAACCCTTCTGCATGACGCGGGAGACGATGTCTCTGATCCTGGCAAGGAGGCTCTCGTGATCCCCTTCGATCTCCGGCGGCGAATAGACCAGCTCCACCGGGTACATCGGGGCATCGATGCTCACCACAGGACACCCGTCGAAATACTCGGAGAACACCTCAACGTTGATTGTTGCAGAGGAAATGATGACGCGGAACTCCGGCCTCTGCGCCAGAATCCCTTTCAGCATCCCCAGGATGAAGTCGATGTTGAGGCTCCGCTCATGCGCCTCATCCACCATCAGCGCGCTGTAGCGTGACAGCGTCCGGTCCCCCTTGAGCTCCTGGAGCAGGATGCCGTCGGTCATGATCTTGATCACCGTTGCGTCGTCGGTGCGGTCCTCGAAGCGCATCGTGTAGCCAACGGTGTCCGGGATCTTCTTCCCGATCTGCCGGGCAATGAACTCGGAGACCGACAGGGCGGCAATACGGCGCGGCTGCGTCACGCCGACGATCCCGCGGGAGGAGTACCCCGCCTGGTGCAGGATCAGGGGTATCTGGGTGGTCTTGCCGGAACCGGTCGGGCTTTCCACGACAATGACCTGGTTGTTCTCAAGCGCGCCAAGGATCTTGTCGCGCTGCTGGTAGACGGGCAACTGGTAGGGATCCATCACGGCCTTCACTATAGCGGGAACGGGCGCACGAGGAATAGCGGCACCCGGCATGGCCATCGAACGCGGAGTGACGTTTTTTTTCTTGTGTCCGGTGCGGGAACGGTTTACAATCCCGGAAATCCGCGCGCCGGCGGATGTGATGAGATAAAATTCAAACAGGAGGCAGCCATGGCAAAGGCGAAAGCAAAGAAAAAGGCCAAGAAGTCCGCGCCCAAGAAACCTGCGCCGAAAAAACCTGCGCCCAGGAAGAAAGCAGCCCCGACCAAGGTCGCCGCGCGGGCGGTCCCGGGACCTCGCGGTCCGGCAGGAACTCCCGGAGACCGCGGTCCCCGCGGGGAGCAGGGTTCAATGGGTCCCGCGGGGTCGCAAGGACCCCGCGGAGAACCAGGACCCCGGGGAGAGCCGGGGCTTCGCGGGGAGCAGGGCATCGGCATCCGCTATGAAGGCGGAGCCAGCCCGTCGTCCAGCTATCTCATCGTCTCCGCGGACGGCTCGCTGAAGTTCGTGAGGCAGGGAACCACTTTCATCGTCCAGCTTGTCCCGACTCCATAGACTCTTTTCTGCGGACCGTCGGGGTTCCCCCCCGGCGGTCCCCCGGTGGATCAGGAACAGCACGCCGCCTGTTCGGGAGCTATCAGGCTGATATCGCAGCGGTCGCACCACAGCTCGTCCACCGCGCCCTCCAACTCCTCCACCGTCAGGGTTTCCTCAGGATTGAAGTCGGCCCTTTCCGCGTCCGTGGCGCACTGGACGCACACGACCTCGCTCTCAAAATAGAAAGCGATCACCTCCCCGTCCCGCGTTATCGTCATGGTGGCCTCCTCACCGTAGCGCGGGAAAGATGCGCGCGCAGTGTTAGGTTTTCTTTTCGATTCGGATAAATCGCCGTTAAATCCACGAAACTCCCTCCCGGGCGAGACACCACGAGAATTCACGTTTTATTAACAGTTTTATAACCTTGACCTAACGAAATTCAATTTCAGTCTGCAGTGACATTGTACTAAACCGAAAGGAGACGAGATGAAAACCTCTCGAGTCGTAATCCTCGCAACTGCACTTCTGGCCGCGGTGGCCTTTGTTGCCGGCGCCCAGAACGCGGCTCCTGCCGCCCCGGCGCTGGGCCAGCCGGGTTCCCTGGTGGAAGTGTACGGGCTCATTGACACCGGTCTCAGGTTCTCTACAAACGCCGACTCCGGCGGGAACAGCTCCTTCAGCTTCTCCCAGGGCCTTTTCAACGGGACCCGGTTCGGCATCCGCGGCACCGAAGACCTGGGTGGCGTGAAGGCCATCTACACGCTGGAAAACGGCGTTATTCTTCCCTACGGTGCGATTGATCAGCAGGGCCAGATCTTCGGACGCCAGGCGTGGGTCGGAATCAGCAGCGACTACGGAACGCTGACGTTCGGCAGGCAGTACGGCACGTTCAGCGACGCCATTGGCGTCGGCGATGTGTTCGGCGCCGGCCACGGCAATATCGGGTACAACGGGAAGGCTGCGAGCGGTCCCAACAACCTTAGCGGCACGGATGCAGTGAACAGCTTCTTCTTCCAGGAAACCGGCTTCCGCTGGGACCAGTCCATCAAGTACGCGGGCAGCTTCAGCGGCGTCACGGTGGGAGCGATGGCCATGCTCGGAAACATGACGGTGAGCTACCAGGAGAACACGATGTTTGCCGGCAGCCTCGGATACAGCTCAAAAGACGTTCCAATCTCCGGTGCCGTTGCGGTCCAGTATGAGATCGACGGGCTTCTGAAGACCCACACCGTGGTCGGCGGCGGTCTCAAGTATGCGCTGGATGCCTCCGACGTCATTTACGCGATGGCCTTCTATTCCGCGTTTGACCAGGGGTTCACCCGGATCAACGCCAACGACAGCGAGTTTGGCGGTCCCCAGGCCCAGGCCAGAACCGATGTGATCGGCAGCGTCGGAGCCAACTACTTCGTCATTCCGTCCTCCCTGAACCTGCTGGCGGCCTACTACGTCGACTACGCGCAGAATGTTGTCGCCTCCGGCGACACCGGCATTCGCAACAGCGTTGTTGCAGGAGCGGATTACTACTTCAGCAAGGACTTCGACGCCTATATCGCCGCGTGGGTTTCCCTTTTCGGCGCGGCGTTGGAGAGCTCCGTCAACGGGGGAGACGTAGCGGCGTCCGCTGCCACCCCGTTCTCCAACACATTCTCCACCATGATCGGCGCCCGCTACCGCTTCTAGTTCTCTCCCGGCAGAAAGAAACGCCCTCCGAAACGGAGGGCGTTTGTATTTTGTTCCCGTGCCTGCCTTAGCAGGCCTCAAGCGGCTCGGGGCGCTGGCCACGCGGCCGGCCGTAGGAGGCGCGGCCGCTGAGATACCCTGTCCCCTTGCACACGTCACATTCTTTCCACTGGGAATGGTCCCAGCTCCACCGGGCGCCAAGAGTCTGGCACGTGGGGCATTCCTTGAGCCGGCGCTCGCCGGCGTTCATGTGCTGGCTGAAACAACGCATGTGGTAGATGCGACCCTCGTCCACACGGACCACATCATGCATGATCTCCTCACCGCACACTTCGCACACGTATTTGCTTCTGCTCGACACGCGCAACCTCCTCTTGAGAGCATATACACGCCGTGTGAGCTTTCGGTTAGGAAGAAAAAGCAATCCGGTCGACGGCTGAAGTTCATCGCAACCTAACATTGCGCGCGCAGGCTCAGGGCCACGGGAGGGAGAAGGAGACCGGCAATGGAGGATCCCAAGGATGTGGTCAATGGCGCTCTGAGGAATTCCCTGGAGCGAATCATTTCCACGGATGGCATATCCACGGTCTTTCAGCCCATCGTGGACATCCGCACCGGCTCCCTGTTCGCGTACGAAGCGCTTTCCCGCGGCGCGTTCCCGTTCAGCAGGCCCGGGCTGATGTTCGACGTGGCGGAGCGCTGCCGCCTGAGCTGGGACCTGGACCGTGCGTGCCGGGTCACGGCCCTGCGGACCATTGCGGCCCTGCCCCTTGAAGGAAGGGAGCGGACGTTTTTCATCAACGTGAGCCCGCGCAGCATCACGGACGGGCGCGCGGTGGAAGGCCTTACGCTCACCGCAATGAAGGCGTTCGGTATCCTGCAGGAGAGAATCGTGATCGAAGTGACGGAGTCCGCCAGCATCACGGACTACGCCGCCTTCGAGGAGCAGATCAGGCATTACGCGCGCCAGGGATTCCGCATCGCGCTTGACGATTTCGGTTCCGGCCACAGCGGTCTCCTGACACTTGTGGCCGCGGCGCCCCACTTCATCAAGCTGGACCGGGGCCTCATCGCGGGGATCGACCGCGACCCTTATCGCCAGAAGCTCATTTCCGCAGTTGCGGCGTTTGCCGCCAACGTCGGCACGGAGCTGGTTGGAGAGGGGATTGAACGACCGGAGGAAAAAGCGGTCCTTGTCGATCTAGGCGTCCGGTACGGCCAGGGGTTTTTCATTGGAAGACCGAAGCCGCTCGATCCCTGCCAGACGGAACGGGCTGCGTCCGCGGTATTTTCCCTGGCAGACGGAATTGCGCGCCTGCCGGCTTCCTCTCACGTTAACACGGACGTAACACGGGGAGTGTAAATTTCCTGCGGCCATGGCAAGGACAGGGATTCTTTCAAGACGGATCCGCCATGCTTCGGACAAGATGGACGGCCGCGGAGATCTTTGCGCCGACAACGTCCTCTGCCAATCCCCTGCCTTCGAGCTCTCTTCTCCAGAGTCCGACGCTGTCCACCAGGAACAACCCCCGCATCCTGCAGAACCTGGCGTACTCTTTTGCGTCGCGGAGATAGTCAGGCCCCTGAGCGGACGAACCAGCCATGTCGAGTCTCCCAGAAGTGAAATGAGACGGGTGTCCAGAATATAGCGAAAGAGGAGGCAGCAATGTCAAAGAGCAAGGAAAAAAAGAGCAAAAAAGGCCCGAAGGCGGCGGCCAGGATCGCCGCGACGGAGAAGCCGAAGAAGAAAGGCAAGGCCGGGATTGCCGCCGTTGCTGTGACGGCGACAGCGGCAGGAGAAGCGCCGTTTGCACGTCTGGATGACGCTACCGGCGTCCTGTCATTCGGGCTGCCGAAGGGAGAGAAGGGAGACCGGGGGCCGGCGGGCGCTCAAGGGGAGCGCGGCTCGAAGGGAGACCCGGGTCCCCAGGGACCGCAGGGCCCGGTAGGACCCCAGGGACCTCAGGGAGCAAAGGGAGAGCCCGGCGCCAAGGGAGACATCGTCGGCGTCCGGTACGCAAATGGCCCGGCGGAGGCAATCTCCACCTACCTGTTCGTGGATGCGGACGGAAATCTGAAGTTCGTGAGAAAGGGCGCCACGTTCCAGGTCCACCTTACGCCAGAAGCCTGATCCGCGAGAACACGTACTCCAGGCGGTCCGTTTTCAGCACGGTGCGGTAGTAGTCGGTGCCTTCCAGGCGCTTCGGCCTGCTCCCGTCCATGGGGAAGTCTCCGGCCCTCCGTGAAGGCGGGGATTTCGGCGGCTTTCCGTTGGCCATCCTGCCGTTGCCCTCAACGGCGTGCCGGTGGCTCCTCTGCCGGTCGAACCAGTGCACAAGGCTGATCTGGGCGTCGGCAATCTCGATGGCGGTCAGCCCCCGTTTGCCGATTGCGCAGCCGGAGTTGAAAAGGCACGGAACGGAAAGCTGCTCGTTGTACAGGCCGCTCTGCATCCCGTCCCGCCGATCCTTCTCCCAGAGATGCTCAAGCTGGAGCTTGTAGCCCTGCACCACTTTTTCGATGTCCTGGCGGGCACGCGCGGACACCGAGGGATAGTCGCGGCACAGCTGCTCGATCCGGAACCTCAGCGTGTCGATCTTGGAAAGCGACTCGAAGAGCGGCCGATGCGTATGGCCGATGACGGACACGATCTTGCGCGCGCTGGAGAAGCCGTACACGCGATGCTCCGTACGGTACCTCTTGTTGCTCTCGTAGTGGACGGGAATATTGCGGATGTGGAGGCGGTTGGCGAAATGCCGCAGAAAGAACCCCGACACGTCGTTGAAACGCTCGAAGAAGATGGTGGCCTGGTGGCCATGGAAAATGAAGATGGTGTCCGCGCCGAAGGAAAGTCGCAGGGAGGCAAGCAGGGGCTGGTCCAGGATCCCCGCGCCGCCCCGCCACAGCGCCTCATCATGGTTGCCGACGATCCTGTACAGCGCCTTCTGGTCGGAGAACCGCCGAAATAGAGCGTACAGGCTTTCCCATCGACGAAGGATTACTTCCAGGGAGAAGCGCTGGAGCTCCTCGATGTCCCCGTTGAGCACAAGGGCAAAGTCATTCGAAAGGTAGTAGCGGCGCAGGACCTGCTCCAGGAGGTCTCCGTTGGAAAGGAAATCATCCCGCGAGCTCCCGTCCCCCAGGTGGAGATCGCTCACCACGACCAGCTTGTCGGAAGCTGACAACGGAAGGGTCGGCGAAGAGTCGAACAGGCTCTGGAGCGTGGCCTCGATTGTCAGCGCCGCCCCGTCGAGCACGGGCATCACGTTTTCTCCATGATCTTCTGCTTCAGCTCGTCCCACAGCGCCCGGTAGCTTTTCCCCGCTGCCGAGCGCGGCCGGAAGTACGCAACCGGTCTTCTCGTCACCCCCATCCTCTCAATGTCAGACATTGCGGGGATGATGGACAAGCACGTATTCGCCTCGCGGGCCTGGACGATTCTCATCGTTTCGCGATGGATCCGTTTCCGTCTCTCAACCATGGAGAAGAAAGGAACGAGACGTGAGCGATCCAGGCCCTTCCGGGCGAAGAAGACCGAGATCTCCTCGAAAGACCGGACAGAGAGCGGAGTCGGGATGAGCGGCACAAGGATCACGTCGGCGGCGTGGAAAACGTTCTCCGCCACCAGTGAAGCCCCCGGCGGGCAGTCCAGGAACATCCAGCGATACTCCCGGGAAAGCGGGGACAGGAGTCGTTGGATGGCCCTCGTGCGGTTCTTTGCGTCGGCAAGCTTCAGATCCAGCTTGCGGTAGGAGAACCGTGACGGAAGCACGTCCAGGCCGGCGAAGGAAGACTCCTGCGCCATTTCCGCCAGCTTCACTTTGCCCCGGACAAGCGCCTTGTTCCTCCCGGACCCTTCCGTTTTCCCAAGATAAAATCCCGCTGCGCCCTGCGGATCGAGATCCCACAAAAGGCAGCGGTCGCCGTCCCGGGCGGCCAGGCAGGCCAGGTTGACGGCGGTGGTCGTTTTCCCGACACCGCCTTTGAGATGGTAGACGGCCACCGTGGTCACGGATGGCCCTTTCTCGGGGGAGTCTTCCAGAGATCGAACAGGCTTTCCACGGCGCCCCAGAGCGTCCGAAACCGCTCCCGCTGCAGTCTCATCGTTTCCCGCTGCACCTGGATGAGCGCGCCCAGCGCCATGAGCCCCGTCGAGTGCTCCCGGACGGCCGGCTCATCCGCAAGGCCGGCAAGGACCCCCGCGGCCACGCGCGCATCCTGGTGAAGCCCCAGGCAGTCCTGGAAGGCAACGCATTCCCGGGCAAGGAGCGCGGCGCCCGGTCCAAGGATCGGACGGAAGAACTCCACCGTGTAGCGAAGTCGCTTGAAAAGGATCCGAAGCCGATGAAGCTGTTCCGCGGTAAGGCTGTCCGGGTCCGTGTGAGTCCACGGCGCAATCTTCGCAAGCGCCTTGCCGATGCGCCGGCGGGCAAAGGTCTCCGCGGGGTCACCGACGTCGGCCCGTTCAGCCGGTTGGGCCATGAGCGCAAGAAGCGCTTCGTAGCGCGTCGACGTGAGCGCAGGGGCAAGCTCCTGCCGCGCGCTGAGTGTTCGCTTTTCCAGTGTACGGAAGACTCCGGCCTGAAAGGCCGTATCCGCCTCTATCCTCCCGAGCTGGGATTCGATGCGCGCCCGGAGCACGTCCAGATCGCGAACGCCCCCAAGAAGCCCGGCGATCCAGGAAAGCTCCGTCCTGACCGACCTGCTTCTCTCCTCTCCCTGCACATCCGCAAACAACCGGCAGGCAAATCGCGCGCGCCGCGTGGCCACCCTGAGGTCGTGCACGAACTCCGGGTCCAGGTCCCGCACCGCGCCGGAGGTGTTGGCCTTCATTCTCCACGCTTCTCCTCCCAGGACCTTTGCGCACACCGCCGCGGCGTCATCGCCGCGGGCGGGAAGGAACTGCGCCGGCAGGGGCGCGCCGGGAAAGGGAACGTCCAGGCGGGAAAGGCCAAAGGCGAGCTCCGTCCGGTTTTGCTGGCGGAGGCCAAGGGCCTCGCTCAGAAGCCGGGCAAGGTAATCCACGGCAAAAGCCGCGGCGCCTTTCTTTTCAAAGGCCACGGTCACGGCGGTCTGAGGCGCGGAGTCGTGAAGAAGAGAGCTGAGCCGCCATGCGCGGAGAGCCATCCCGACGCCCGGGCCCGTGATGCTTCCAACATTGATGACCGTCTCATTCACCAGCGCGTCCAGGGAGGCGATTCCGGGGTTGGCGCTTGTGATCTCCCGCAGAGAGCTTGCCAGCTCTCCCGCGGCGGGAGGGCTTTCCGCTGATCCTTTCTGCTCACAGGACGGAAGCGCGTCACGGAGGAGGTGCCACCGCAAGCGCCGGGATTCGAAATACAGCTCCGCGTGCTGCTTGAAAAGGCTCCCCGCCCGCGTGTCCATGTAGCGGCGGCTCTCTTCCTTGCGGGACCTGACCCGGAACCTGTAGCCCAGCCGGGAAAGTTCCGCGAAGACGGCTTCCGCGGTCACTCCCTCCGGCGCTTCCAGCACCAGCCACGTCCGGGCCCGGGGCGCGGGTGCCCGCGACGTCCTGCGGCGGGGCGCGACGCCGGCGCTCGGAAGAACGGGGCCGCCGTCAAGAAGGAGAAGCCCTTCCTCGAACTTGGAGCGCGGGGAAGGAACCAGAGACGCGTCCTTCTGAAGCGCCGCCATCATGGCAAGAAGCTCTTCCCGTGATCCGTCGGGACGAAGCTCGATCTCGAGCTCCCGGAGCTCCTTCCTCCCGCCGCCCGCCGACACGGAGACATGGTCCAGGCTCATCTCCGCAATAACGCGGCCGCCGCACGTAACTTCCCGGACTGTCCGCTCCTGGCGCAGCTCGAAAAGGAGGCCAAGCTCCTCATCGCCTTTCACAGAAAGCACGAGGTCCCGCGCCCGGCCTTCCGGCCACTCCGACGGAGGAAAAGCGCCCGTCAGCGTGAGCTCAAGCTCCTCCCGCTCATGAAGCGCGCCGGAAGGGGCCGACATCCGCTTTGCCGTCACCAGCACATACCCTCCCGTCCAGCGCAGGCGCACGGCCCAGCCCGCCGCCACAAACGCGCGGCGGGGAGTGTCCAGGTAATGATCCAGCACGGACCGCTCTTCCGACGGTCCCAGGGAGAAACCGGCAAGCTCCGGCAGGGATTTCAGCCGGTCAAAGGACGCGAGGTCGGAAACGGTGAACTTCGCCTCCGTCTCATGGCTCATGGGGCAAGAACGCGCGGAGGCAGGAGCCACAGGAGGGATCCACGGGGCTTCAAGGGATCCGTGATATCCAACCGGGCTATGCCGCCCTTCTTGCATTCCACCCGTCCGCCGCCAATGCAGGCGGCAATGACCTCGCTGAAGTCCGGCTCATGCCCCACAAGCATGAGCGCGCCCACCTCGGCGCGCTCCGCAAGGATCTCCTGGAGGGCCGGCAGGTCGAACCCGGGAGAAAGCCGCTTGTCGGGGAACAGGGAATCCTTGAGGCCAAGCGCCGCCGCCACGATTTCTGCAGTCTTCATGGCGCGGGCAAGCGGGCTGGAAAGGACCAGGGAGATTCCCAGGGCAAAACCGGCAAGCGCCTTTGCCTCCCGGTGCATCCGGGCCACCCCCTCCTCGCTCAGCACGCGCGCGTTGTCGTCGCCTTTCCATTCATCCTTGCCCAGCGCATCCCCATGACGAAGAAAATACAGGTCCATCACGCACCCCCCCGTTTCCTGATGAACTCCGCCTGCGCATCAACGGCTTTCCCATTGCCGCGCAGCGCTCGAGCATACGAGCCGTCAGCCGCCATGACACGGGCCTTCGCGGTGTCGGACAGATAGGTGGCAAGAACGTCGTCGTGGAGAAGCCGGACAAGCCGGGGATTGCTGACGGGGAAAAGGATCTCCACGCGCCGGTCAAGGTTCCTGACCATGAGATCCGCGCTTCCCAGGTAGACTTCCTCCTGCCCGCCGTTCTGGAACCAGAACACGCGGCTGTGCTCCAGGAACCTCCCGACGATGCTCGTGGCATGGATGTTCTCACTGACTCCGCTGATGCCGGGCCG